>Ga0209515_10006134_pt1 | contig 15137 bp, 15 predicted proteins | sample Subgroupgradi54m_FD_187454 | JGI IMG/M metagenome (GOLD analysis project Ga0209515, IMG submission 187454) | Subsurface groundwater microbial communities from S. Glens Falls, New York, USA - GMW60B uncontaminated upgradient, 5.4 m (SPAdes)... ...
GTACGACAATAAGAAACAGATGGTGTTCGAGAATCCTAACGAAAAAACGAGAGCAAAAGACCCCGGACTGCGAAGCCGAATGGTGATCGCAACTGCAGACAAAGTGAAAGTAGGTAGAGGTTTGACCCTCCACAACTTCCACGGCTCGGAGGTAGCGTTCTGGAAAAATGCCAAAGACCTAATGCTCTCGGCACTACAAGCAATACCGAATCTGCCAAACACCAGCGTATTCCTAGAGTCCACTGCCAACGGCTTCGGAGGTGACGGCGAATACTTCTACCGAATTGTGCAAGACGTACTGGCCGGTAAGAGCGAATTCGAGCTCATCTTCCTACCATGGCACCTGATGCCCGAATACAGTACGGACTTCACCAGTGACAAAGAAAAGATAAAGTTTTCCGAAACACTGGACGAATACGAACGGGATCTCAAGGCCAAGGCCAAACTGACCCTCGAGCAACTGAACTGGCGACGCTGGGCAATCCGAAATCTCTGCGGTGGAGACATAGAGAAGTTTAAGCAAGAGTATCCAGCCAGCATCGAGGAAGCGTTCGTTGCTTCAACTAAAGCCGTAATTCCAAAGCAATATGTGGAAGCCCAATCGAAATTCACCCGGGCCCCGATACGAAAACTGGATGACATCCTGATTTACGAGGAACCGAATCCGAGACACTTCTACAGCTTGGGTGCAGACCCAAGCGAAGGAATCGGGCAAGACGACTCGGCGATCACGGTAATCGACAAGATGACCGGACGTGAAGTCGGAAGCTACGTGGGACAGATACAACCAGACCTGTTTGCCAAGAAAATCAAACAGACTGCCCAACTGTTCAACGAAGCACTGGCTGTCATCGAAATAAACAATCACGGACTGGCGGTAATAAACGCTCTCAAAGCCGAGTACGGCAATCTGTACCAAAGAACCGTATTCGACAAAGTCACCAACACCAAGAGAAAGGAACTGGGATGGAAAACAACCCAAACCACAAAGCCCCTCATGGTCGACGACTTTATTGCCGGACTGCGTGACGAGGAAATCGGACTCTCAAGCACGGCAACCGTAAGCCAGATGATGACCTTCGTACACACCAGTGAAAGCAATCGGCACGGCATGGGAGCGGAAACAGGACAGAAAGACGATTGCCTCATTTCGGCAATGCTCGCATGGCAAGGACTGAAAGAACTGCCAAGCACAATGCCGAATCAACGCAAAGGTCGAGTAACCAAACTTTACTAACATGGCCAACACCAAAGAACTACAAAAATATAACAGTGAGTACGATGAAGCGAAAAAGAACTTCATGTACTATTTCAAACCCGAATTTGATCGGGGTTATAAGCTGTTCTCGTCTTGGAACGGTGATCGTGCCTTAGAACTAGAACAGACCAATGACGGCGAAGTGTGGCAATCCAACGTCTTCATTCCCCAAGTTTTTGCATACATCAAAACCTTTTTACAAAAGACGGTCGGCATTACACCCGACTTCAAGCTCGAGGGAAAGAACAGTGAAGCAGTTAAAGATTTAATCCTCTGGCTCTGGGAGATCGGTATGAGTGATGACCTGATCGACTATTTCCTACAGGTATTTATCTGCGGAACGACCATTGGCAAAGACTTCCTCAAGAAAGAGACAAAGAAAAAGAGACAGAAAGAGATAAACCTACTCGATAACATTAAACGGCTCATCTTCAAAACGGAAACTGCAAAAATAACTTTTCGGCCAGACTTTGATCCGGTAGACATTTATAACTTCTATCCGCATCCTAGGATGAAGAAAATGGCCGATCCGTTCCCCGTATTTCATCGCTATGTGCTGACACTGGACGAAATGAAAACCCAATACCCGGACGTACCAGCCAGCACATGGAATCAATTCGTGGATAAAGATGGCGAGGTTATAAAGTCCGGCGGTGACACCACCGACTACGCCTACGTACGTAAAGAAGTCCTGATTCAAGTGCGAAAGAACATCCGAGAAACCACCAAGGCATCCACGCCGATCCAAGGCAACCCGAACAATCCAGTCCAAACGCCAACACCAAGCGACAAGCTTTTTGAAGTCGTTGAATGCTGGACTGATGATCACTTCTGTGTGTTTCTGCCGATGAATGGCACGCCAATTGAGATTAAAGACAATGATAATCCCTACGACCACCAACAAAAACCCTTCTCACGAACTGGCTTCTTCCCTCGACCATTCTCTTTCTACTGGCTCGGCATTCCGAAACTCGTAGACCATTTGCAAGAGCTTCTGAACTCCGTAACCAACCAAAGAGTAGATGCTGTGACCATGAAAATACACAGCATGATTGCGGCCGCACCGGTGGCTCTCCCCGGATACAAGCAGTCAAGCATCACCGTAAGACCACTTGGAATCTTATGGACAAATGACCCGAACTCCGTGCGTGAGCTGAAATTTGGAGATGTGAACTCCTCTGCGTTTGTAGAACCCGATCACATCAAGGAAGCCATGAGAATTGCAGTCGGCATCGATGAATACACCACTACAGCCGGTGCAGACCAAAGACAGACAGCAACCGTTGCCTCATTCATGCGAGAAGCGACCCTCGAGGGCGTGAAGCTGTTTCTGATCATGCTTCAAAATTCCTACGTGACGCACTTTGAACACTGGATCTGCATGATGAAGCAATTCTGGACGACAAAATCCGTAATGCCGGACAAGGCCGTTGCAATCCTGATGCGACACGGACTCATAACCGACACAACCGAAAACATCAATGGACTGTTCGACTACGAATACGAGATGTCCCTCGAATCCACATCCAGTCTCGCCACATCATCCGAACTGCGAAAATCAAAAGACTTGGAACTCTGGGGACTGCTCAAAGACGTGAACGAACTGACCGATCCGGAAACCGGAACAGTGTACTCGGTAAAGAAATTCAAGATTTTAATGAAGCTCTTTGAGGATTATGGCTGGGAACCAACCAACTACATTGCCGAAAATAAACCTGCACCGGTAGTGCCGAATACTGTCGACGTAACACCACCAGGCCCAGGAGAGACTCAAGTAGCACCCGGTGATGCCCCTGCCGTAGACCCAATGGCTGGTGCAATGCCAGCCAAAGAACCACTGCCAGGTAACGAAATGGGTGCGATGTTGGGTAACGCTATGAAGCAATAAACTTATGAACGACACACTACACAAAGATATTGAGGAAACAATAAGCAATCTCTATGAGACCAAATATTTTAATGCACTCTCCGAACTTATTGCCAATGAACTCGAAGTTACCAAGACGTGGCTACTCAACAAAGGACTTACTGCGGATGAGATGAGATTTTATCAAGGTCGAGCCGAGGGCTTGGGAGTAATCCTACTCCGGATTAAAACCATTCACGATGATCATATGAAAGCACCACCATAACATTCCCAAACCAAAGGAAATCGCCAAACATTTTTGAGGGGTTCAGCTGGCCTCTTAAGATAGGATTTCTGGCGATTTCCATATCTTGAGAGACCAACCGAGCCTCCGCAAAGGGGCTCGGTTTATTAAATCAACGGACACCGGAGTACGTCTGAGTGAGGTCAGGCCGAAATAAGGAGCAATCCGTTGCAATAAAAGCCTATGGAAAATAAAAACAATTCCGGCGCCGATCCGAACGCAAAGCCAGAGACTCCGTCTTTTGACGATGCGGTCGGTAAGGAACAACCGGTCAATTCAGTTCCGTCGGGCACTCCGAGCGGAGAGCAACCCGAAAAGAAACCAGACGCCCCGGCTAAACCCGAGGATCAATCTGGCGTAAAGCCAAACGATAAGAGCGAAAGTCCCGAGGGTAAACAACCCGAGGGCGACAAGTCCTTCTGGGGCAAGTTTAAGAGCGAGGATGATGCACATCGCTCCTACGATGAAGCCCAGACCAAAATTATCGAGCAAGGCAAAGAGGTCAACGACCTCAAAGCCGCAAGCGAGAAAAACGATCAGTTCCTCTCGATACTCGACAAGGCATTGGTCAAGCAACCGCAACTGGCCGAACAGCTGAAAGCAGCACTTGCCGAAGCCATGAAAGCCAGTGAGGTAGAGCCAAAGGACGAACCCGATATTGAAGCACTTCTCGACAAGAAGCTTGAGGAACGGGAAACGAAAGCAAAGACAAAAGCCGAGATCGATAAATGGATTGAGGATCATTCCGACTTCAAAGACCCCGAAGTCGGACATCAGATTCTCGACCTTATTGAGAAAGAAAAACTTCCGTTCAATGCCCGCACGCTACAGCTGGTCTACGATTCTATCACTAAAGATCGTCAGACAAAAAAAGCTGCAGAGGACGCTCTTAAGAAAGAAGAGGTAAAAAATCTTGAACGAGAAAATGCATCAGGTGTCGGCGGTGGCTCCCCAGCCGCCAAGGGGCAAACGCCTAAAGAGAATCCCTTTGAGGATCTGGTAGGCGGAGGCATTAATCCCAACAAAATAGTCGGTTAACGCTTATAAGATTTGAGGTCTCGTGAGCGGATACCGACCTAATACAACAAACATATGGCAGAACCAACTCACATCATTGGCACTCGGAACACATTGACGATTGAACAATCACAACGTATCCCCGATGTCGATGACAAGCTCTTTCTCCTTGAACCTGGCGAGTCACCGCTCACTGCTTTCTTGACCCAAATCGGAAAGATTGGCGATGGCGGCGGCAAGTTCAACTCCATGGCTCTTCAAAAGAGAGTCGTGTACAACCCGGAATTTACTGAATACGAGGATCAGTATTCCGGTGTCTGGGCGCAGATCAACAATGGTGCTGGATATACATCCGGCGCGACTGCTCTCGCCGTAGACAATCCAAGCGCGGCAATTTTCTCTAAATTCGACCTGATTAAAAACACTCGAACTGGTGAAATCATGCGCGTCACAGCAGTCGACTACTCGACCCAAACTCTCACGGTCACTCGTGGAGCTGGTGCGACTGCGGCTGCCGCTATCTTAGATAATGACTGGCTATTGGTCATCGGTCCGGCCTTTGAGGAAGGATCGAAGTCTGGCGACTCCAACACAACGAAACTTGTGAAGGTCACCAACTTCACCCAGATCTTCAAGATCAAATTCGGTGTCACGCAAACAGAAAACGCCTCGAAACTCTATCTCTCTGCGAATCCAGGCGGCGATCTCAAATATCTCCGTGCCAAGTACGGCATTGAACAAGCAAAGAAAATTGAGCGCGCCTATTGGTTCAACGAGAAAAAAGAAATTACCGGTCCAGACGGCAAGCCATTGCGTCTGACAGGAGGCGTTCTTGAGGCGATCACCGCTACCGGCAACGTGCAAGATGAAGCCGGCTCAAGTCTTACCGAACTAGAATTCCGTTCGTTCCTGCAGAATTACGCCTTCAAGTATGGATCATCAGAGAAGTACTTCTTCTGCGGCAATGTCGTACTCGGTTACTTAGAAGGGTTTGCCGCAAACAAGCTCTACATTGTGCCGAATGACAAGACCTACGGTGTTGAGGTAAGAAAATACCAATCTTCATTTGGAACATTGAATATCGTCCGTCACCCGATGTTCGAAAACCAATATGCAGGTATGGGGGTCGTGGTCGATCTCTCCACGCTTAAGCACTGTCCGCTCAATGGTCGCGATACGCTTCTTGAAACCAACATTCAGGACAACGACGCGGACGAGGAAGTCGATCAGTACAAGACCGAGTGCGGTTTACAGAGGACGAACTTCGAAAAGAACGCTTTGCTTAAAGGCGTTGTCTAAACCGGACAAAGACTCTGCTCTGACTCGCTGGCCTCCACCGTGTGTGGAAGCCAGGAGTGAGGGCGGATGTCGCCGGAACATTAACCTTAATCACTTATACCTATGACTAAATTTAATTCTCACATAAAAAGTCTGAAGATTGTCCTTAAACCGGCTATGCCGATTTTTGAGGGCGGTCAAAAGATTGCCGATGCGCCGGGTCAATATGCCCAATTCACAGACGGGCAGTTTGAAACCCAAGATGAAGCAATTATTGCAAAACTAGAAAAGCTACCGACATTCGGAGTGGATTTCTGGAGAGCATCCGATGAACCCGAACAAATAAAAGACAAAGAGCCGGAGGCCGACGGCGACTTGCAGAAGCACACCAAAAAAGAGCTTCAAGCACTGGCCGAAGGGAAAGGCATTGAGCTTGATGGATCAGAGACCAAAGATCGTCTGATCGAACTCCTGCAAGAGAAACAAGAAAACTAAATCCTATGATCACACCTACTGACCTAAAAGAATACAAGTCATCCAATCCTAATTCTGATGGTGGATCAGTATCCGACGTCGAATTGGTAAGTGGCATTGTAGATAACCTCTTTGGTGGCATAGAGGCCAGTGATTCTCCCGGAACGGAATATAGAAAAGTATTCCGAAAGAATGCGCACGAATCACTTCCGTGGCAAAACGTCCGCTCATGGCTCACGAGCCAACCTCAAAATGCTGTCTTATCATTTGGTTTTGCTTTGAACGATGTCAATGATAACGATGGATCTCAGGGCAACATGACCGCACTCTCAGATAATGCAGTCATTGCAGCGACATCAGATGGAGACGATAGCGATAACAGAGAGTTAAGACTTATTGGAGAAGATAAATCTGGAAATTATCAGACTGAAGTCCTCACTCTCAACGGAAACACTGAAGTCATCGGAAAGCTGACGTTCTCGAAACTCTACAGTGCATATATCAACGAACCCTCGGGGGCACATGGCATCACGATCACACAAGGTCCAAAAGGAACTGTTCTAGGAACCATCGCTCCAGACAAAGTAATTAGTTTTCTGTGGCTGGATGCGGACTCCGAAGCAAGTGCGATGAAGCACGGCGATATTGAATCTGAAGACATCTTCGGCCTATGGTATCGCCTAACGTGGCTTGCCGGAGTTGGTGCAGTAAGTGCTGATTCAGTGCAAGTGAAATCCGAGGGCGATACAAATTAAAAGCTAACCACAAAAAGTTATGTACTCACTCAAAATTAAATCAGTCTCCAAAGGAGTTCTTCAAGAGGACAACTCCCAATTCTTAGACGTGGAGTTGGATTTTTTGCAGGACAGTGAGCTGATAGAAACTAAACGTCTGGGTTTTCCAATGGACACGAGCTCAGACGATATCGAAGAAGAATGCGAAAAGTGTCTAGAGATGTACGTACAGGATCTCCAGAATGCAGAGCGTTCAAAAGAAGTCGAGGAGATCGAGAAACAAGCCGATGAGACCATTAAAGAACTCATCGGTAAAGAAATTAACTTATAAAACCATGACTAATGAACACACAATGATGTCGGCTGGATTGATTCCACTTGATGCAAACGTGGAAGTAGTCCATCGCGACAGATACGGAAACGTGAAAGCGATCTTCCAAGAGAACAGACTCTGTCGGTTTCTCTTGAAGCACGGGATCATATCTCCGTATGTGCTGAAAATCCCATTCCTCTTCGGAATGTGGAGAACATCCAAAGTCTTCAAGAACTTGGTAGTTGATGCCGGCAAGGCCGGTGCGGCCTCTCGCATTAACGGATCAGGTGGTGAAGCGGCCTTCGACAGAATCGGTGCTGGCACAGGAGCAACCGCTCCGGCGGCTGGCGATACTGCTCTCGGCGCAGAAAAAGATGAGGCCGGTGGAGTAACCACAACCCACAAAACTGCAACCGTATCGAGAGTAACCACTACGGTCACAAACGATACAGCTCAAGATGTAGTGACATTCAACTACACCGCCAGCGTAGCCGTAACAGAATCCGGAGTCTTCAATGCGGCGACAGCTGGAACGATGCTTTGTCGCCAAACATTCACGGCCGTTAACGTCGTAAACGGAGATAGCTTGCAGTTCACGTGGAAAATTAAATCAGCTTAAAAACTATGTCTAGACAATACTGGGGCGAAACCCTCGTTGCGGTAGTAGCAAACGGTACTGCCATAACCAACTCTACGACAGAAACAATTCTCTTTCCCAACGTAACCATCCCAGCCAACTACATGGCCGACGGTCGAACGTTGCGACTGACTGTTCGTGGAAAAATCTCAAACGTTGTCACGACTCCGGGCAACATAACCTTCAAACTTCGATGGGGCGGTGTTGCCGGAACGATTCTCTGTCAATCAGCCGCGATTGCAATGAGTGCGACTGCATTCACAGATGCAATATTCGAACTTCAAATCGAAGTGACTGTCCGTACAAACGGTGCAAGCGGTTCGGTACTTGCAATAGGACAGTTCTGTGCCGGAAACCTATCAGCTGTTACCCCGAATTACTTAGGGTCAGCAGGTGCAACAGTTCCGGCCGCAGTGACAGTCGACCTTACTGCAGACACAGCCCTTGCTCTCACAGCCCTGTTCTCAGTAGCCAACGCATCAAACTCAATCACCGGGATGGAATATATCTTGGAAGCAATTAACTAGCATGAATGAGATTACTGAACTAAGAACTTATAACTCAAAAGTCTTTTCCATCGATGAGACGGAACGGATTCAGAGAGTCTGGCCGGTGCCGAGACATTACTTCAATAAACTTGGAGTGGGAGACGGCAAGCCTGACTGGAGAGAGGTCGATCACACACTCTCGTTCAACCCGAGCCGTAATGGCTGGGAGTTCTTGTTCAATAATTTTATTCCGCTACTGCCAGAATATGCAGACGAAATAATCGAGTTCAGAGATATCTTTCAAGGGAAAGACCAAACGATCAAATACCGTGCGAGAGCAAATCATGTGCTGGGAGAAATTAGTACTGATCCGATACCAAATGCACTCAATGGAAACTACGTTGTTTACACCGATGCATTTGGTGAAGGCATCGACCTGATCTTGGGATTCAGATGGACGAAACTCGTAAAGCTTATCCGCATACGAAAAGGTTTCTACCCATCGGCAGATATTAATTTTGATTTCGAGGTATATCTCCCCGGAACAAAAGTCGACATCTACAATTCCTCGAGCTTAAAGACAGCAGAGTCGGGAGTGCCACTGGCAAAAGACAATGCCATCGATTCACAAAAAGCAGCTCTCCTCGACAACACGAAATCTCTCTACATCGGAAAAGATCAAGGCGATGGTAAGAACTGGTTCACAGTCATCAAGCCATTTCGTATCTGGGACAGCGGAGTACCGGGACTCGATTCCGGTATGAAATCAGATCTCCTCCCGTGGCAATTTTTCAGCGATGCAGGTGTGATTGTGATGCGAAAGACAGTATCAGCGAGTTTCTTTCCGGATGTGGTTGGTGACGTGTTCACTGATGCAATAACCGACTACCAAGAAACTAAAGACACGTACTACGGAACTTCCTTCACTACCGGTGGTGCTCCAGATTCGACTGCTATCTGGTACGGAGGATGGGGTGACCACTACTACGGATATGTCGAATGGGATCTCACAAACTCTCCGTCAGACCCGATGACAATGAAAGCAATGGTCGCGTTCTTTGTTGCATCAGTTCCTCCAAACGATCCAGTACCAAAACTCTATCAAGTCACTTCAACATGGACTGAAGCAGGAGTGACTCTTGCAAGTCATCCGACAAACAATGCCACTCCATTCGCAACTGTACCGACTGTCATGACCATCGGCTACAAAAATACAGATATCACAGTCCAGTACAAGAGATGGAAAAACGGCACAGATGTGTACTTCGGTCTCAACATTCGAGATACCGGATCAAACTCAAATGCACAAGGCTCGTTTGCTTCGAGTGACGAGACTGACGTGAATAAACTGCCATTCCTCGACCTCTCGTACTTTTCCGGAACATTTCGAGAGAAAAAACTTCGTCCAGCAATCTTCAAGCCGGGCAGTGCGAGGTTAAAGAATAAAGTAATCCAAAACTAATATGGCATTTCCAGCACTACGCAGTCCATTCTTCAAAAACAAACCACTCGGCAGTGGTGGGACTGCGTACTTCCAGACCCTAAACGAGACAGTGACCCTGACAGACAGCTTTTTGAGGATGACCACAAAGATAATGCTGGAGACCATAACCGGAACAGACACGATCCTGAAATTAACTTCAAAGATCAGAAGCGAGACGATCACTCTCACCGATACACTTCTCCGATTCAGTATCAAGGTGATGTTAGAAACCATAACTCTGACTGATACTTTCTTGCGACTGGCCGGAAAAGTAATACTTGAGACGATCACGATGACAGACACATTGCTCAAAGCAATAGCTGTAATTAAAACCGAGACGATAACTCTGACAGATACACTCCTAAAACAATTACCGCAAAAGCTATTCACTGAGACAATCACACTCACCGATACCTTAAGCAGGGTGTTTGGAAAATTCTTTACTGAAGTTATTACTCTCACCGACACACTCATCAGGCAAACACTGAAAGTGCTGACCGAGGTGATCACCGGTACTGACTTGATTATAAAAGCAATTACCAAGTCTGCATTCACTGAGACAATCACTCAAACAGACACTCTTTTGAAACAAGCTCAAAAGAAACTAAGTGAGACAATCACAGAAACTGACACACTATCGAGATTGTACGGAAAATTCTTTGTAGAAACGATCACGCTTGTCGATACTTTAATCAAAAGCGTAGCAAAGACTATTTCCGAGACGATTACTCGGACTGACACCCTACTCAAATCGGCAGTAAGGACGTTTACCGAAACGATTACGTTCACAGATACGTTCTTCAAAGCTTTTCTCAAATTCCTATCTGAAACGATCACTCTCACTGACACACTCACAAGGAAGACAACTAAAGTCATCAGTCAAACAATCACCCTGACCGACACACTTATAAAAAACTCGAGCAAGGTATTTTCTGAAATCAACACCCTGACCGACACACTGACAAGACAAGCTCTCAAGATTTTCTCGGAAACTGTGAGCTATCTCGATACGTTAGTCGCCGCGCTTATAGACACTCATTACTTCCAGACCCTGAACGAAATCCTAACCTCAACCGACACTCTCTTCAAACAAGCTACTCGAAAGTTTACAGAAACGATAACTCAGACCGACACTCTCATTCGTCAGTCGGTGAAAGTCCTCTCTGAAGTAATCGCTCAGATCGACACTCTGACAATGAGATTCCTCGTCAAAGTGCTTCAAGAGACGATCCTATTCACTGACACTCTCCAAAACATTTTTACCCACCTGAAAGGCGTAAAGATTGTTATCAGTCTTCTCTCCGCAAAAATAAACATCCTGCTCTTAAGTATCAAAGAATCGCTAGGACTTAAGACGGCCAAGTCAGAGGTCGATCTTAGAAGAAGTAAAAACGATATAAACCTATGAGCATAAAAATAGTACAAAACGATACGCGTCCTCCACTCGATTTCAACCTAACGCAAGATGGTGCGCCGGTTGACCTCACTGGATGCACGGTCAAGTTCTACATGAAAGATGCCGTGAGTGGATCAGTGAAAATCAACGGGGCCACATGTTCGATTGTAGACGCGCCGAAAGGCATCTGCCGATATGTGTGGACTGGATCAGACACCAACACAATCGGAACGTACCTCGGTGAGGTCGAGGTCACGTTCTCGGACGGAAAAATCCAGACCGGATACAAGCAATTATCAATCATCATCCGTGATGACATCTAAACCACTATGAACAGAGGATCAATCAAAACTGGAATAAAAAACGAAGTCGATGATCAGACTCTCGATGACACCCTGCTCAACACATGGGCGCAACGTGCTGATGAAAAAGTGCAGGGATGGCGGCCGACAAACGATCAAAATCAGACATTTGACTACTGGGACTATCTCAAGACCGAACAGCCATATACCACTGTTGCCAATCAAACAAAATATCCAGTCCCCGAAAACTTTCGAGCATTCTTTGAACTCAAGATAGGAACAGACACCAAACCATATACGCTGATCGACTTTCGAGAGCGGAGTAACCGGAAAGATCATGCGGTTTATTTGCTTGGGGGTTATTTCTATCCGATTGCAATACCAACAAGTGATGGTGATCCGATGAATCTTGTGTTCGTGAGAATGTCCGATGACTTTGCTTCTGACAATGACGAGCCCGAAGTCGAGAAGCTTTACCACCAAGCCTACGTCGAGTGGGGCAAAAAGATGTACTACAACCAACAGGGTGATACCGAGCTCGAGCGACAAGCAGATTCCAATTTCGAAAGGATCATGCTCGGCAAATGGAGAGATCAGGAGATCGCTCGAATGGCCGCGGCATCTGATCAAGCCACGATCCAACGTAGCAGTATCGTATAAAATTTATGTCACTACCAAAGAAAATCTGGAAAGCATCACGATTTCATAAAGGAATCTCGAACATCAATGCCGAGGGTTACTTTTGGTTTTCAAATGGGCTCGAATTTGACCTCTATCCTCCGTATCTAAAAGTTGCGAGTAAATTCTTCAAAGAAAGTGATACCGCGAGTGTTCCGACTCTCGATCAACCATCGTACATACGTTATTTCAATAATCGCTACTACGCTATCAATCATGACAACGGAAAGATTTTTGAAAACACATATGCCAGCTGGTCTGAAGTACACGACAGTGTGAATATTTTCGGCGGAAGCGGATTGTATGCCGATGACGATTACCTGTACTACGCCGGAAGTACGGTGGTCGGACGTTTCGATAAGACGACGTGGGTAGATTCGTGGCAGTCATTCAACGTGAACACCGCCTTTGACGATGTCCCGATCACTAAATTCTTAAAGTTTATCTGCTTTGGAAATAAGAACTACCTTGCCACATGGGATACCGGCGCAACTACATGGAATCCGGGTCGACTGACACTTCCTACCGGATACGTGATCATATGGCTCGCACCACTTACTGACTACCTCGTCATTTCTGCACACCATCCGACCTTCGGCTCTGCTTTATTTTTCTGGGACGGATATTCACAAACCTATAACCGAGTCCTCCAGCTCACTCAAACACAAAGTATTGCCGGTGTCGTAGATAAAAACGTTTTGTACTTTCTCACAAGAGACGGCTGGATCTGCAGATTTAATGGCGTAGGAATCGAGAAGCTCAATCGCTTTCCTGATATGGACTACCAAGATTATATCAACCTGAAAGCCGAGTGCATGAAAATGTACCAAGGTCTTATTTACATTGCGAAAGGATCAAACACCTTCGATGTCTCGCGCCGCAATCAATACTGCGGAATCTGGTGTTACAACCCTGCAACCAATGCTTTGTATTTCAAACATCGACTATCAAACAACGCAGTCAGCAACGCTACCGGAGGAGTGTCGGTAGTTTATGGTCTGTTTGTCGACAACATAAACATCAAAGTGATGTGGAAAAGTGGAAGCAATTCCATCATCGACGCGAACAGCGATACGGGAACTTTCAGACCCTATGATTTCGGTGCGTACTGGATCAGTCCACTCCTTGACGATGAACCGTATCTTCGCAAACGGTTCAAGCAGATGATTTTGAACTTCTTCAAACCACTGCCGAACAGTAGCTTTGCCCGGTTCGAAGTGAAGTACAACATAACCGAGCAAACAATTCGGGAAGTAAGAACGGTATCCGGTGGCGGTGGCGATTACTTCACTCTGTCATTTATTAGCAGTGCGTATGAGGTCGGTGACGAAGTGATAGTGATAGCCGGTCCCGCCGCCGGACAAACAAGACACATTAAAAGTATCGACACCGGTACGAACACAATTTACTTGGACGAATCCCTGTACTACATCGGCGGTTCGCAAGGATTCATCCAGTCAGGTGATTCCGTTGCGATCACCCCATTCAAGAAACTGGGGACGATCAAAGGAAATGAGAACCAGAGCAAGGTAAATAAAATGCTTCGGTTCAATGCGAGGTCGAAAAAAGTGCAATTCAAAATCGAGCTTTGGAGTAACTCCGGGTTCGGTGGCGAGTGGGATATGGGTCTCAAAGATGTTTCCGCCATTTATACACCGGATCGAATAATCAAATAAATATATGCCTGAAGAAAATAAAATTGTCTTAGAAAGAATTGATGCCGAGACCGTGAAAAAGACGGAGACTCGGATTGATGTCGCCATCGTAAACATTCCCGGTCTGCAAAAGCAGAAAGCAGAACTGGAAACACAAATCGCCAGCATGCAAAAGCAACTCGTCCAGATTGATGAGGTCTTGGATGAGTACGCAAAACTTCCATAACTATGAACGATAAACCAAACAAAGATCAGCCGTTTGATCCGAACCTAGGGTCAATTCTAAATCTTCTCCGAGATATTCCGCTTCTCAGTGTCGTGCCGACTGACACACCGAGAACTCCGATCAGCTTCGCATTATACGACAGTGGAGGTACACGCCGGTTCTACATTTTCTTCAACGGCAGTTGGAGATTCGTAGCATTAACTTAAAAATTTATGGCAACAATAACAATACAAAAAGGTCAAACACTTTCGGGAATCGCCAAGCAACAAGGAACGACTGTCGATGCGATCCTGAAGGCAAACCCCACAATCAAAGACCCGAACCTGATTTATGCAGGGTCGAGTCTTAGCTTGCCCGGAGCACCGACCCCACCCGTTGTTGCCCCTGTGGCGAGCGTTCCGAGCAAGCCTGCACCGGTGACACCTTCTTCGACCGTAACCCAGCGCGTTGACCAAATTTCGAGCCCGGGGACAAGCCCGGTCCCAGCCAATAACACCCTTTATGGCACAAATGTGCCTTCTAACACCTCTTTGCTCGATAAATACCGATCTGAACTCGGAGTGGATTCTGCCCTCAAAGGCATCCAAGATAGCCAGACTTCCTACCTCGATACGCTCAAAAATCTACCGAAAAAAGCAGACCTCTATAAAACCGAACGAACCAATCGAGGCGTTGATGAGATGCAGACAAATCTGCAGAGCTTAGATGACCGACTCGCAAAAATGGATGAGGCCATTAATGCTTCTGAGAAAGATATCCGTGACCGAACGATACAAAGTGGTGGTCTGGTGACCGAAAGCCAGACACAACGATTAGTCGCTTCGGAAAAAACTCCACTCATTGATGAATACCGGAAACTCCTAACCGAACGCAATCAACTCGCAAACAAACTGGGAGTAGCAGATGCCTCAGCCAAAGATGTGGCTGGTATGGCATATGAGGATTCAACACTTCCACTTAATGTCGCAGAAAAAACACTTGGTTTCCAAAAGGATCAATACGCTGTTCTCGGTAATCTTCTAAGCCAAGTATTCGGTGCATCGGAAAA
>Ga0209515_10006136_pt1 | contig 15133 bp, 9 predicted proteins | sample Subgroupgradi54m_FD_187454 | JGI IMG/M metagenome (GOLD analysis project Ga0209515, IMG submission 187454) | Subsurface groundwater microbial communities from S. Glens Falls, New York, USA - GMW60B uncontaminated upgradient, 5.4 m (SPAdes)... ...
TTAAAAACTTTGGTACTGCGGTTTCGCATTATTATTTACAGAACCTCTTCCACCGTCTTGGCAACGTTCTCGCCGGTGAAGCCGAATTCCTTGAACAGCGCGCCGGCCGGGGCGGATTCGCCGAAGCGGTTGAGGCCCACGACCTTGCCGTCGAGCCCGACATACTTGTACCAGCCGTCGGTGACGCCGGCCTCGACCGCCACGCGCTTCACGCCCTTCGGCAGCACGCTCTCACGGTAGGCGGCGTCCTGGGCGTCGAACGTGTCCGTGGACGGCATCGACACCACGCGCACCTTCTTGCCCTTGGCGGCTAGCAGCTTCTGCGCCTCCACGGCGATGCCGACCTCGGAGCCGGTGGCGATAATCACCGCCTGCGGCTTGCCGCCTTCGGCTTCGGACAGCACGTAGCCGCCGCGGCGGATGGCCGCTAGCTGTGCCGCGTCGCGCTTCTGGTGCGTCAGATTCTGGCGCGAGAAGATCAGGATCGTCGGGCCCTGCTTGCGCTCGATGGCAAACTTCCAGCACGCAGCCGATTCCACCGCGTCGCACGGGCGCCATACCGACATGTTCGGAATCAGGCGCAAGGTCGCGGTCTGCTCGACCGGCTGGTGGGTCGGACCGTCTTCGCCGAGACCGATCGAGTCATGGGTATAGACGAAGATCGAACGGATCTTCATGAGCGCCGCCATGCGCAGCGCGTTACGCGCATACTCGGAGAACATCAGGAAGGTGGCGCCGTAGGGGATGAAGCCGCCGTGCAGGGCGATGCCGTTCATGATCGCCGACATGCCGAACTCGCGCACACCATAATAGATATAGTTGCCGTCGGACACGGTGTTGCTCACGCCCTTCGAGCCTTTCCAGATCGTGAGATTGGAACCGGCCAGGTCGGCCGAACCACCCAGGAATTCCGGCAGCACCGGGCCGTAGCCGTTCAGCGTGTTCTGCGAGGCCTTGCGCGAGGCGATGGTCTCGGCCTTGGCGTCCACGGCCTTGATGAATTCTTCCGCCTTGGCGCTCCAGTCCTTCGGCAGCTCACCCTTCATGCGCCGCTCGAACTCGGCGGCGAGGTCCGGGAAGTCCTTGCGGTAGTCGGCGAACTTGTCGTTCCAGTGTTTTTCAGCAGCGGCGCCCTTGGTCTTGGCGTCCCAACCGGTGTAAATCTCCTGCGGGATCACGAACGGCTCGGACTTCCAGCCGAGGTTCTCACGCGTGGCCTTGATCTCGTCGGCGCCGAGCGGGGCGCCGTGGCAATCGTGCGAACCGCACAGGTTGGGCGCGCCATAGCCGATCACGGTCTTGCAGCAAATCATCGACGGCTTGTCATTCACCGAACGCGCCTCGAGGATCGCCTTGCGGATGGACTCGGGGTCATGGCCGTCGACGTCACGCACCACGTGCCAGCCGTAGGCCTCGAACCGCTTCGGCGTGTTGTCGGTGAACCAGCCCTCGACGTGACCGTCGATCGAGATGCCGTTGTCGTCGTAAAACGCTATCAGCTTGCCAAGGCCGAGCGTGCCGGCGAGCGAGCAGGACTCGTGCGAGATGCCTTCCATCAGGCAGCCGTCACCGAGGAATACATAAGTATAGTGATCGACGATGTGATGGCCGTCGCGGTTGAACTGGCCGGCCAATACCTTCTCGGCAAGCGCCATGCCCACGGCATTGGTGATGCCCTGGCCGAGCGGACCGGTGGTGGTCTCGATGCCCGGGGCATAGCCGTACTCCGGATGGCCCGGGGTCTTGGAATGCAACTGGCGGAAGTTCTTGAGCTCCTCCATCGGCAGGTCGTAGCCGGTGAGATGCAGCAGTGAATAGATGAGCATCGAACCGTGGCCGTTTGACAGCACGAAGCGGTCGCGGTCCATCCACTTCGGATTCTTCGGGTTGTGCTTGAGGAAATCGTTCCACAGCACCTCGGCAATATCGGCCATGCCCATGGGAGCCCCGGGATGTCCGGAGTTCGCCTTCTGCACCGCATCCATGGCGAGTGCGCGGATGGCGTTCGCCAGCTCGCGCCGATTGGTTAATGCCTTGCCTTCGCCCGCCTTGTGGGCGTGGATTTTTGCTGTCATGGATAAATCCTCAATGCTTGAATTCGGTAGAACCCGAAACCGGCGACTTTCCGGTCCGCGTCCATCGTTGTGCGCAACTGGCCAATGACAAAACACCCCTTGGCGGAGATGCTTGGTCAGTCGCCAACGAGAACGGAAACCGGTTACGCTAGTTGATTCTTGTCTTATGGGATTGCCATTGCCCTTCTATCAGCTCGGCAATCCACCTTGGTTAGAGGCTCCTCAAACCGCGCGCATTTTCGCTCACCCCCGGTTTTAGGGCAAGCCAAACGTCCCGCCGCCGTCCGTTATCCGCCCATAAACAAGACTTTGTGAGATAAATGGGCATCTTACGATTTCCAGGGGAAATCTCTCCGGGGTCAGGTTTGACTTGGCGTGCGGTTCCGGTCGATCCAGGCCTTCCATTCCGCAAACAGCGCCGGCGTCGCCGCGGCCACTACCGAACGTGGCACGAGACCATAGCTGAACACTGCTTCGTCCTCCAGCGTGCAGGCATGGCCGCCGGCCTCCGCCAGGATCAAACTGCCGCCAGCGTAGTCCCACAGCTTTTGCCCGCCGTGCAGATAGAGATGAAAGCGCCCGTCCGCGAGCCAGCACCACTCGAGACTGCTGGCGCCGAAATTGCGCTGCGAACCGTAGGGCGGCTGCGCACCCAGCCGGGCGGCCAGCAGGGGAGCGAGGCGCTTGAAATCCACGCAGGCAATGCAACGGCGTATCGCCTCCGGCGGGGTCGGCTCATGCGCGCCGAGCACGATGTCGTTGAGCCACGCACCTTTTCCGCGGCGCGCCATGAAACATTCGTCGCGCACCGGATCGTAAACCAGGGCGAGCTCCTGTATCCCGTCGACGAGCAGCGCCAGCGACACGGCGAAATACGGAATGCCGGTAGCGAAATTGCTGGTGCCGTCGAGGGGATCCACGCACCACAAGCCCTTGCCCGCATTGCCCGTGAGCTGCTCATGCTCGTGCCCCGCCATCTCCTCGCCCAGAAAATCGTATTCCGGCCAATGGCGCGCGAGATCCGACTTCAGTCGCTGCTGCATGGCCACGTCGGCTTCAGTCACCATGCTGCCGTCATGCTTGACGTGGCGTATGACATCGGCAAACCGCGGCAACAGTTCTTCGCGCGCCGCCGTCAACACGATCTGACGCACGGTCTCGAGCGGGGGCAACATCAGGGGCTTCCGCCGGTCAGCTTGATAACCCGCGCCGAACCCGGAAGCTCGGTTTTATGCTCCACTTCGCGCAGGGCCTTGTGGAATTCGCCCTGCGCCCGGCGCATGACCTCCGCACCCGCCGGCGAGTAATACACCGCTTCATAGGAGACCGGTTCATCGAGGGCGTGGCGCGTCTGCGGTGCAAAGTGCTGCCAGGCAAGTTCGATCATGCGCCGACCTTCGCGATCCACGAAAATGAATTCCTCATTATCCAGCACCGCGAGAAACTGCATGCTGCGCAGCGGCACGAACAGGCAGCCGGTGGACGCCCGTTTCAGCAGCACGTGCGCGAGATTGTAAGTCTCGGCCGGCAGCGTGCGCGGTTCGCGGGACAGCTCCGGTGGGCGATAAAATGTTTCTTCAACAATCATAATTGTTAGACAGGATTTACAGGATTGGGAATCAAAATCTCAATCCCAAAATAATCCTGTAAATCCTGTTAATCCTGTCCATTTATTCATTTTTCCATTTAATGGAACAGCCCATGCTCGGAATCTGGGCCTTCGGCCCCTGCCCGGTCTGCGCCACCTGTTTCATCGCCTCGAACAGGTCGCGCCGCGCGTCCGGCACCGGGTCCTTGCGCGACTCGTCCAGACGGCCGCGGTACTGGAGTTCGAGATCCTTGTTGTAACCGAAGAAATCCGGCGTGCACACCGCACCATAGGCCTTGGCCACGCCCTGGAATTCGTCGTAGAGATAGGGAAAGGGAAAATTGAGTTCTTGCGCCACCGTTTTCATGTTGTCGAAGGAGTCTTCGGCATAGTCCGTGGGGTCGTTGGACATGATCGCCACCGCATTGATGCCGAGGTCTTTCAGCTCGCGCGCATCGCGAATGATCCGATCACGCACCGACTTGACGTACGGGCAATGATTACAGATGAACATCACCAGCAGGCCATTGTTCCCGCGAGCCTGGTTCAGTGTCCAGGTTTTCCCGTCCACCCCCTTCAGGCGAAAGTCCGGTGCCGGCCGGCCAAAGTCACACACCGGGGTTTCAGTACGCGCCATGACAAATTCTCCGCAAAAACCTTCATTAACACGAGGCAACTCGCCCTGTATCATCATCCAGTCTATGGATAACGACTCCCTGACGCAACGAGACCTGCGCGTGCTGTGGCATCCGTGCACGCAGATGCGCGACCATGAAACCCTGCCACTCATCCCGATTCGCCGCGGTCAGGGCGTGTGGCTCGAGGACTTCGACGGCAAACGCTATCTCGACGCCATCAGTTCGTGGTGGGTCAACCTGTTCGGCCACGCCAACCCGCGCATCAACGCTGCCATCGCCAATCAGCTGCAAAATCTCGAACACGTGATCCTCGCGGGATTCACGCACGAGCCGGTCGTGCAGCTCTCTGAAAGACTGACGCAGATCGCTCCGAAAGGACTCAGCCGCTGCTTCTACGCGGACAGCGGCTCCGCGGCCATCGAAATCGCGCTCAAGATGAGTTTTCATTACTGGCAGAACTGTGGCGAAAAAAAACGCACGCGCTTCATCAGTCTCGCCAACAGCTACCACGGCGAAACGCTCGGGGCGCTGGCGGTGGGCGACGTGGCCTTATATAAGGAAACCTACCGTCCGCTGCTGCTCGAGGCAATCACCGTTAAATCCCCGGATTGTTATCACCGCGAGCCCGGTGAATCCCGGGCCGATTATTCGACGCGCGCGTTTGCCGCGATGGAGGCGGCGCTGGCGCGCCATGCCGGCGAGGTCTGCGCCGTGGTGGTGGAACCGCTGGTACAGTGCGCCGGGGGCATGCGCATGTATGATCCGGTTTATCTGAAGCTGCTGCGGCAAGCATGCAACAAATATAACGTCCATCTCATCGCCGATGAGATTGCCGTGGGCTTCGGGCGCACCGGGACGATGTTCGCCTGCGAACAGGCGGCCATCGCGCCGGATTTCCTGTGTCTTGGCAAGGGCCTCACCGGCGGCTACCTGCCGTTGTCGGTATGCTTGACCACCGGCAACATCTACGACGCCTTCTACGCCGATTTTGCATCGCAAAAGGCTTTCCTGCACTCGCACAGCTACACCGGCAACCCGCTCGCCTGCCGTGCGGCGCTGGCCACGCTCGATATTTTTCGCGACGACGATGTCATCGTCCACAACCGGGAACTCGCGGCGCACATGGCACGCGCGGCGACGCCGTTGGCCGACCTTCCGCACGTGTCCGAGGTACGGCAAACCGGGATGATTCTCGCGATCGAAATGGTGCAGGAGAAAAAAACGCGCACGCCTTATCCGTGGCAGGAGCGACGCGGCTTATCGGTATACCGCTATGCGCTCGAACAAGGTGCGCTGCTGCGGCCGCTCGGCGATGTGATCTATTTCATGCCGCCGTACGTGATCAAACCGGAAGAAATCGATCTGCTGGCAAGGGTGGCGCGTGATGGGATTAATCGCGCCACCGCCTGATACTCAAGCCGGATAAAACAGCTTCTTCATCTCGTCCATGTCCGGGATGAGCATCAACTTGCCGCCCACCTTGAGACCCGCCGCGATGCAGGGCAGGTTGGGCAATTCCGAATCGGTGGCCACCGGCTCGCTCTGACTCAGCGCCTGCGGGCGCGGTTCCGCGGTTGCGAACATGCCGTAGAATTCCCAGTCGCTGCGTCCGTTCAGGGGATAAAAGATGACGATCTTGCCGGCCGCGGAACTGGCCGGCTCCGGCATGCCAGCCAGCGCTTCAAAGGAAATAACCGGCACCGCGAGCGTGCGCCAGCCGATGACACCCTTCAGCCAGGACTGGCTGAAGGGCACCGGCGCCAGCGTCAACGGATTGATGACCTCCGCCACGGCCGCGCTGGGAACGATTAATGTCATTCCATCCAGCGGAACTTCGAGCGAATGCAGACGCGGGCCTACGCGCGGCTTTTTCATTCCTCCCCCAGGCTTTGCAGATACGCGGCCAGGGCCTTCGGATCGAAAACCAGCATCGCGCGATGGCCCGTCACCCAGGCGCCTGAAAACAAATGTCCAAGACGCGTGGGCGGAATCCCCAGGGGCGTGAAGGGCGAAATCACGGTCTCGGCGCGCGGCAGCAGCTGAACCTCGTCTACCGCCAGCCCGACCGCCTGCGGCAACGTATCCAGAAACACTGCGCGGTGCCATAGGCGCTGCCGGGTCACATGCAGAGTGGCGTCGAGACAATAGGCCGGGAGTCGCGTGTTCTGCACCACGCGCCACGCCGCAACATTGCCCTCGGGGGATTTATTGGTGATCAGGTTTTCGCGCTGCTCGATGGTGAAACCGGAACTGCTCGGCAGCAGGAAACTGGTATCGCCGAGCTGCAGACGCATATACTGGTTGGGTTCGGTCACGGTCGTCTATTCACGAACACCGGCGGTGAGCCAGGCCGTTGCGTAAATCCATGGAGACGGATCACGTCACCCTGCCCTTCGCCAGCAGGGTATCGACATTCCTGAATAACTCATCTTCCTGATAGGGCTTGCTCATGTACATGTCCACGCCCAGATCGAACGCCTTCTGCCGGTGCTTGGCGCCCGCGCGCGAGGTGATCATGATGATCGGGATGTGTTTCAGGTTTTCGTCGGAACGCACGCGCGTCGTCAGCTCGTATCCGTCCATGCGCGGCATTTCGATATCGACGAGCATCACGTCGGGCACGTGGTCGCGCAACTGTTCGACGGCATCGATGCCGTCTTTGGCGACCAGCACGTCGATACCGCGCTTCTGCAGATGCTTGCTCGTGATCTTGCGCACGGTAAGCGAATCGTCCACCACCATGACGACCGGCCGTGCGCGGACCTCTTGCGCCACCTTGCCTTCCGGGCGGTGTTCGAAATAGATGACGTCCTCACGGAACCACAGGCCGGGAATATCCAGAATCAGCACGACACGCCCGTCGCCAAGGATGGTGGCGCCGGCAAGCCCCTTGAGCGCGGAAAGCTGCGGTCCGATGGATTTGATCACGACTTCGCGCGTGCCGCCCAGGCCATCGACCTGGATGGCGACCTCGCGTGTTCCGGTGCGTGCGATCAGTATCGGCACTTTTTTGCCATTGCGCGGCGTCGAGGGAATTCCCAGACGCTGGCCGAGGTGCATGTACGGGTAAACCTGCTCGTTATGGGAAAGCATCGGATTGCTGCCGACCGCGAGGCTGTCGATCTTTTCGATGGGAAATTCGATGATATTCACCACCGAGCCGAGCGGGAGCGCGAAAAGCTGGTCGCCCACGTAGGCCATCAGCGCCTGCGTGATGGATAGCGTCAGGGGCAGGTGGACGATGAACGTCGTGCCCACACCGCGTTCGGTGTCCACCGACATGCTGCCGCCGAGTTGCTTCACTTCGCTGTGCACCACGTCCATGCCGACACCGCGGCCGGAGACATGCGTGACTTTCTCCGCCGTGGAAAATCCGGACATGAGGATGAACTGGATCAGTTCCTCCTCCGTCAGATTGGCGTCGGGCGACATCAGCCCGCGTTCGATCGCCTTGGTGCGGATCGCCTCGATATTCAACCCCACCCCATCATCGGAGAAACGGATGATGACTTCGGTTCCCTCCTGCGAGGTGGTGATGTTGATGCGTCCGTGCGGCGGCTTGCCTTTCCGGCGGCGTTCAGCCTCGGATTCGATGCCGTGGTCGATGCTGTTGCGGATCATGTGCTCGAACGGCCCGATCATGCGCTCGAGCACGTTGCGATCGATCTCCACCTCGGCGTTTTCCAGATTGAGTTCCACGCGCTTGCCCAGCTCGCGCGAAGTCTGGCGCACGATGTGCCGCAGACGCGCCGCCTGCGTCGAAAAACTGACCATGCGCGTGCGCATCAAACCTTCCTGCAAATCAGTGTTGATGCGCGCCTGTTGCTGCAGTACCGATTCGGCCTCGCCGACGAAGTTGCCCAGGCTGTTCTGGATGGTCCCCAGGTCGTGCAAGCTTTCCGTGAGCGACCGCGACAACTGCTGCATGCGGCTGAAGCGGTCGAACTCCAGCGGATCGAAATCGGCGGCACGGCCTTCGGCAACCGCCTCGTGTTCCATGCGGTAGAGAATCTGCGATTCGGACTGGATTTCGAGTTCCCGGATTTGCTCGCGGAAGCGCGTGATGTTACGCGACAGTTCGGAAAGATTGTCGCGAACGCTATAAATCTGCTGTTCCATGCGCGAGCGTGAGATGCTCACCTCGCCCGCGTAATTGACGAGCTCGTTCAACAGGCTGGTGTTGACACGTACCTGACCGCGGCGCTCCATTTTTTCCGGCCACTGTTTCTCTTCGGCTTCCTGAAGCTCGCGGCGCTCTTCGATCTCCGCCGCCGTCAACGCCGGGACTGGTGTCTCGATGGCGGAGACAGCGGTTGGCGCCGGCCCAGCAACGGGTGACGTGACCGGTTCGTCTTCCAGCATCTCCCGAGGCGCGCTGAACAACGGTGCGGGTGAGGCAACGTCGGGAACCTCCGATTCGGGCTGGCCGGAGGACAGCGCCAGCAATTTGGCATTCAGGCCACGGGCATCCGGCACGGGCCTACCGCTTTGAGCGTGATCGAGCATGGTCACGAGCAAGTCGTGGGCTTCGTCGAGCAGGTCGAACAACTCGCCGTTGGCGGACACTTGACCGTCTTCGATGTTCTTGAGAAGGGTTTCGGTGTTGTGACTCAAATCGCCCATGGCCATCGCCCCAGCCATGCGTGCGCCGCCTTTGAGCGTGTGCAGCGAGCGCTTCAGATCCTGCACCAGAGCCATGTCATCCGGACGGCTGCGCCAGCGGGTCAGCGACTCTTCGATGCTGCCGATTATATCCGTCGCCTCTTCCTGGAAAATTTCCAGCAGCTCGGGATCGATCTGCTCGGCCGGACTCGACGCTGGCGGAGGAACAGGTACCGAGGATACGGCCCGCGGCGGGGGTTCGGGCACAACGGCGGCCGCTTCCGCGGTCGGCTCATTTTCCAGTGACTCGTCTGACGGCGACGTTTCCGGTGGCGACTCGACCTCGATCCTGGGAACGTACTCCGAGGGCGGCGCCATTGTTTCAACGGCGGAATTGGCCTGTACCAGATGGGTGCTTTCCGCGCGGAGGTCGCGTGAAAGGTCGGCGAAACGCCGCCGCAGATCGCCAGATGAAGTCGCGCCGCTGTTCATGCGCTCAACCAGATCGGAGACCGCGATTTCGAAACGGGTCGCCAGATCCAGATACCTCTCGGTTAATGGAATGTTTTCGCTCTTGAGTGCGTGCAACAACTTTTCAATTTCCGCGCACGGCTCGGACATCACCTCGAGACCCAGCGAACGGGCATTGCCTTGCAGCGTGTGCACGGAACGATAAAGGGTATCCGACACGAAGCACGCTCCGCCGGCCTCGCGGCAGGCGGCGATTTGCTGCCGGATATTGGCGAGATTTCCCTGTGCTTCGGTAGTGAAGATTTCAAGCAAGGTGGGTTCGAGCTTGGGCAAGTCTCCGGTCTCGACAACGGGCGCCGGCGCGCCCCCCGGAACCATTGCCGGCAACGCGGGGGCTGGCGTGGCAGGGACAACGCCCGGTTGCGCCAGGGCATGCGCCGCCTCGCGCAGCGCTTCGACATCGATGCCATGCGCTGGTCCACCCGCGAGGGTATCGACCATGCGCGGAAGCACCATCAGTACCTGCTCCAATAAATCGATGATCGCCGGGGAAGGAGTGATCTTGGCCTCGCGCACCCTGTTGAGTACGTTCTCCACGGACCAGGACAGTTCCGCCACCTCGGAGGCACCCACCATGCGCCCGCTGCCCTTGAGCGTGTGGTAGCCACGGCGCAGTTCAGTCAGGGCATTTTGATTTTCGGTATCCTCGCGCCAGACACTGAATTTATTTTTGATGTTCTCGAGCACGTCGCGGGCGTCTTCGACGAAGATCTCCATGATCTCAGCGTCGAATTCTTCATCGACCACGGCACGTGCCGGGGGTTTCGTCGGGGGAGGAGCAGAAACTCGCGCCGGCGTCTTAACCGCTTCGGGAGCATCGCGGGTGACAGGTACGCTCGCCTCGTGCGCGGAGGCATCGGGCTCGGGTTCGGCCGCCGAGGATGTCGGCATAGCCGGCGAGGTGGTGCGTAAAGTCATGCGCCGGCCGGCCAACACCGACATGGCCGTAAATGACTGTTTCAGGGTATCGACGATCACTTCGGACATCCGCGACGGATCTTCGGTCACCAGTTCGAGCAGATGCTTCATTTCTGCGCCGATCCTCGCGATCTTTTCCTGACCCTGCGTCCGGGCCAGCTGGGTGAGTTCCTCGAGCTGGTGTCCGAGCGGTTCGCGCGCCGCCTCATTTTCGGGATCATCGAGCCAGGACTCGAGGCTCAGACGCACACCGTCGATGAGCAGGGCCGGGTCGCGCTGCTTGCCGTGGCCGCTGCCCAGGGCCGTGTCCATCTCCTTGAATGCCGAGTCGATCAGTGCTTCCAGATTCGGGCGGTCAGCGCGCAAGCCCTCGACAAAGGCACCGATCGTGCCAACGCACACGGCCAGCCCGTCCATGATGGCACTGTCAATGATCAGGGCGCCGGTCCGTATATCTTCGATATGCTGCTTCGTCGCCTCCACCAGATCGGCGGCGCGTGCCTGTCCCAGAATCTGCATCGCGCCCAGAATCTGCGAAAGCAACTGCGGAGCATCGTCCAGCGCCTGTACGTGCGCGGTATCGGAAGCGAAACCTTCGAGCGCCTCCTCGATGCGGCCCAAGTTGACACTCACCTCGCTGGCAACCACGTTCAGCAATTGCTTGTAATCGGATTCCGTGAGTTCGCCATCTGAAACTTCAATTCCTGCGACCTCGGGGGATTCCCTGGCGTCGTCCGGTGAGCGCAACGCATGCAGCCGGTGAGTGGCCTCCTCGATCTGCTTCTTCCATTCGGGGGCCGAACGGCTGATGTCGCGGGTGCTGCTCTCAATCATGAGCAGAGCCTCGGCCATGGACATCGAGACCGTTTCGGGATTAGCGATACGGTTGTCGAGGATGGCACGGCAGACCTGCGACAGTTCGTCCACCAGCGCCTTCAGTATCGGCACGTTGAGCATGTCGAGCGTGCCGGACATTTTGTGGAACGATTCGAGCAACGGTTCGAGCGACACCGTGCTCCGGTTTTCCGGGTCGAAATAGGTGGACATCAGGTCCTGCGCCGCCTCGATCTCCTTGCCGAGCGCCGTCGAAACCGACTGCAGCGCCTCGGGTGTCGGCAGGTCGCCTGTCGCGGGAACCTCGGCGACACCGCCGGTCAACAGGAATTCGAGTTCGAATGCCTGGTTCAGCTGCGTGACCCTGGAACCCGTGGATTTCGCGTGCGCCACGTCCCACAGGATGGCGTTGGTGAGAGATTCGGAGGAATGGCGCAGTACCGACTTTTCCGCGTTGTCGATGATCTTCTTGATCTGCTGATCAAGGCGCGCGAAAAGCTTCTTGCGCTCGGCCGTCACCTCCAGACCGTCGTCGATCAGCGCCTCGAGCAGTCCGCCGGCGACCCAGAACAGCTGCTCGATCACGGCGAATCCTGCCTTGGCCTGCAACTGTTCGAAGACGTCCATGATGAGTCGCAGCGGTTGTTTGCTCGACGTATCGCGCAACCAATCGAGCAACGCGGGCTGGAATGTGCCGCGCAGTTGTTTGGCAAAATCGCGATATTCCGTCTCCGCCAGTATCGAAGCCGGGTGGGCGACGGGCGGTGGACGTACCGAGAGATCGGGCGAGAAAAGTTCAAGTTCCGAGATGAGCGGGGCATTATGGGCGGCGCGCAACTCGTTGATCAGCGTTATATGCTTGAGCGGTACGTCCAACTGGCCGTATTGCAGACGTGCCAGGTAATCCGGGAGCGTGAGAATGCCGCGCGTCAGAACATCGAAAACCCTCGAATCGGGCACGGCCTTGTCGTTGATGACCGCTTCGGCCAGCGCCTCGGTTTCCTTGGCCAGCATGGCCGCGCCGTCGAGTTCGACCATGAGCAGCGTGCCCACCACTTGATGCAGGTGAGTCGCGCAGAAGCGCAGGCGTGTCTTGTCGGTGGGATTTTCGGCGAACGACTCGAGCGCGAGACGCGCTTGCTTCAGCGTCTCGTCGATCTCGGTCTTGACCCAACCGAGCGTGCTCAGGTCAATTTTGCTATGCGTACTCATCCGTAAATAAAACCTCTTTCCAATCCCCCTTCCCCTTCACGGGGGGTGAGGCGGAGAAAGGGAAAGGTCCGGTGGACCTTTCCCCCGCCGAACGGGCGCACACGATTCATGTGCGCCCCGGGCGGGAATAAACAAGGGGTGGGGGAACACATACCTGCCTCACCCTTCCCTTCTCCCTCCCCCTCGCCTCCTTTCATCAAGGCAGGGGGTCGGTGCGGCGGGAATGCCGCAACGTTACGCAGGCAGCTTGAAACCCGCCACGGAGGCCTGCAGCTCGCGCGCCAGATCGGAGAGTTTTCCGATGGCTTCCGCCGTCTGCCGGCTGCCCGAAGAGGTCAGCGTGGTCGTTTCCTGAATCTTGGCCATGCTTCCGGAAACGTCGGTCGCCGTTTGCGATTGCCGCTGGGCGTCGCGCGCGATATTCACAATCAGGCTCGACAGCTGCTCGGACACCGATTCAATTTCACCCAGCGCCTGTCCGGCGGCATCGGCCAGACGCGTGGCCTGGACCACGCCATTGGTCGCCTGTTCCATCGAGGCCACCGCTTCGTTGGTGTCGGCCTGAATGGTCTTCACCAGGTCGGCAATCTGTTTGGTCGCCTCGGCCGAACGCTCCGCGAGTCGCTGAACTTCGTCCGCGACCACCGCAAATCCACGGCCCGCCTCGCCGGCCATGGCCGCCTGAATAGCGGCATTCAGCGAAAGGATGTTGGTCTGCTCGGCGATGTCATTGATGAGTTCCACGATTTCACCGATTTGCTGCGAGGATTCGCCGAGACGCTTGATGCGCTTGGCGGTTTCCTGGATCTGCTCGCGCATTTCGTCCATGCCCTTGATCGTGTCCTGCACCGCCGCCGCACCGCGCTTGGCGGTCGCTACCGAGCCTTGCGCCACTTCCGCGGAACGTTCGGCGCTCTTCGACATGTCTTCCATCGAACGCGCCATGGCCACCATTTTGCCGGTCGCCTCGGTGATCTGCGCCGCTTGCCGCAACGCGGCTTCGGTCAGCTCGGTCGCCGTCTGGCGCGAGTGCTCGGATGCCACGGCCACCTGCTGCGCGGCGTTCTTGATGCGCACGACCAGGTTGCGCATTTCGCGCACCGCGTAGTTGATCGAGTCCGCGATCGCGCCCGTGATCTGTTCGGTCACCTCCGGCTGAATCGTGAGATCACCGTCAGCGAGGTCGCCCATTTCGTCGAGCAGTTTCAGAATCGCGTCCTGGCTCTGGCGGTTCTGCTCGGAACTGTGGTGCGCACGTTCACGGGCGTCCACGACCAGTTTGCGGGCCAACAGGAACAGGAACAGCACGGTGGTGAAGCCGGCGACGAAAATAGCGGTGCGCACCCCGGCGCGTTGTTCAGACAGATTGGAATAGGCTTCGACCAGATCTCTCGATTTCTTGAGCAGCGGGTCGGACTGTTCGAATACCGTCTGGCTCGCGCGCTGAGAAACGAACAATTCCGCGGCATTGCCCAAGATACCTTCGACGTGGTTGTTGATCTCACCGAAGATGGCGGCTGATTCGTCGAGCTTGGGGCGCACGCTCGGCGGCGCGATCTTGCGCAGCTTTTCGTCGGTTTCCTTGAAGAGCTTGGCATCCTTGCCGAATTCGGCGGCGGCCACCGCCGCTTCGTTACCGCCCTGCGAGAAAAGATTGACGTCCTTGGCAATACGCTGCGAGAGCATGCCCTGACGGCTCGCGAGATAAAGCTGGTCCTGCTTCATGCCGGCCCTGGCACCGAGCTCGACGATTTCGTCGGAGGCCGTCAGCAGCATCGGGCTCATCTGGTTAATCGCCATTACCGAGTCATGCATGCTGAAGAGCGATTTCTCCAGCGAAAGAATCTGATCCACCTGCCCGCGCAAGCCTTCGTTCGGCTTCGGCGACCACATCTTGATGATTTCCTTCAGCTGGTTGTCGGCGATCTCCGGCGGGCTCGATGCGACCCCCAGTTCGGGATTTCCATTGCGCAGCGAGGTCACGATACTGTCAAACCGGTCGCGCGATTCCTTGAGGGTGCGGAAGGCGGTCGGCTGGCCCAATACCGTTTCGCGCGCGTCTTTCGCCAGTCGTTGCGACAACATCAGCAACTGCGAAGATTGCTCGATATATTTGGATTCGCGTTCTGACCGCTGGGAATTCAGAACCAGCAACCAGATCATGGCGATCATGGCGAGGACCAGACCGCCCAGGAGGAACGACAGGCCGGAAAACATAGTCATGATTCCGCCTGGCAGAAACGACGCCGTTGGTTTGCCGACGTCGACAAACTCGTCTGCCGATGCCCCTGGCGTCCCGTCCGAAAGATCAATAATGTCCTCGGAGGGTTGATCGATCATGCCATCCTTCGTTGATTTTTTCCTAGCCATACTGTCCACCTCATCTCATTTGAGATATGTCACCGTTATACATTCACACCAAACCGGCCCGCCCCGGCATACGCATCGTGATTCAGGCCGCGACATGCCTGAAAGATTCACTCTCCGCCAGCGATTTCATGTCAAACACTCCCCACAACACGTTGTCACGCAAAAATGCGCCATTCAGCTGGACCACGATCGGGTCGTCCAGCCCGGACAGATCCTGACGTTCCAGCTCTTCGTCGAAATGCCGCAAGCCCAGCACTTCATTGACCAGCACACCGGCGTTGAGTCCGGGAACGTTCATGATCAGCATGCGCGCTTTCTCATCGAGAAAAACCGGCGGCTTGCCGAAATATTCCGGCAGGTCGACG
>Ga0209515_10006137_pt1 | contig 15129 bp, 12 predicted proteins | sample Subgroupgradi54m_FD_187454 | JGI IMG/M metagenome (GOLD analysis project Ga0209515, IMG submission 187454) | Subsurface groundwater microbial communities from S. Glens Falls, New York, USA - GMW60B uncontaminated upgradient, 5.4 m (SPAdes)... ...
TCAACTATACCCACAAGGACAAGGTTGATGTCATCTATATCGACCCGCCCTACAACACCGGAAATGCAAGCTGGCGATATAACAACAAAATCGTCGACTCCGAGGATAGTTTTAGACACAGCAAGTTTGCTTCCTTCCTCCAACACAGGTTACGGCTGGCAAAGAACCTTCTATCCAGTCGAGGGATTATTGTCTGCGCGATTGATGACTACGAGTTTCATAATGTCAGGCATCTGTTTGATGAAATATACGGTGAGGACAATAGACTGGGGACGATTGCTGTGGTGCACAATCCCGGTGGCAGGCAAGACGATAAATATTTTGCTACCGCACACGAGTACATGCTCGTGTATGCAAAAAATAAAGACCATGCAAAAGTTGGCTATTTGGAGATATCTGAGAAAAAACTCACAGAGTACAGATACAAGGATGCCTATGGGCGGTACAAATTGCGTGACTATCGAAGGGGCGGTGCAAACTCTCGGCCGCAGGATAGACCAAATCTTTGGTATCCGATTTATATTCACCCGAAAACATTAGACACGGATATAAAAAAGAAATCTGGATACAAGGAGATCCTACCAGTGGACCCAACTGGCGCGAAGCGTGTCTGGCGTTGGAACCCAGATACCTTCACGCAAAAGAAAAATAAGTATGTTGAAGTAAAAAACGAAAAAGGCAAATTTATCCTATATGTTAAAGAGCGGTTGGATGACAACGAGGGTCAAAAACCCAAGACCGTTTGGGGCGAGTCCTACTACAGTTCAGCCGCTGGAACTGCAGAATTAAAAAACATACTGGGTAGTCAGTTTGGCGATAAAAAGATTTTTGATTTTCCTAAGTCGAAGTTTTTGGTGCGTGATATTTTAGAAATTACCTCTAAACAAAACTCTATAGTCCTTGATTTTTTTGCTGGTTCTGGAACTACCGGTCAAGCAGTCTTGGAGCTAAACGGAAAGGACAAAGGACACCGTACTTTTATTCTCTGCACAAATAATGAGAACAAAATATCCGAAGAGGTTTGTTATCCTCGCATTAAGGCCATCATAAGCGGCTATACAACCCCGAACCGTATTAAAGTGGCGGGCCTCGGCGGCAATCTCCGGTATTTCCGCACGGCGTTCGTCGGTGCGGAGCCCAACGACAAAAACAAGGAAGCATTGACCCGGCAGGCAACTGAGATGCTATGTGTCCGAGAGGATACCTTTGAGCCCGTGAAGGAGACCAAGACCATAAAGATATTCAAGAGTGCCACACGTTACACCGGCATCGTTTTTGATGGGGATGCTATTCCCGCCCTCAAGAAAGAGATCACCAAACTCGGTGGCGTATGGAGCGTATACATCTTCTCGCTCGGCGACGATACGTTCGATGAGGAGTTTGCAGGCATAAAGCAAAAGATAACGGTCGCGCCGATACCGGAGGCCATCCTACGCGTCTACCGGCGGATATTCAAATAATATGGCATTCCAACTAACAACCTATCAAGAAGATGCAGCACGCGAGCTGCTGGAAAGCGCCAAGAAGCTGCTACGGCACAGTGGCGAGAAGAAGCTCGTATTCAAAGCGCCCACCGGCTCGGGCAAGACCATAACCATGGCGGAGTTTCTGACGCGTTTTACCGATGATCAAAGCCATACACCCTGTGCATTTATTTGGACCGCTCCGCGCCAGCTGCACGAGCAGAGCAAGAAAAAAATTGAGACATACTTCGAGCAGTCCCGGGCGATGGAGTGCTCATTCTTGGAGGACTTGGACGACCGGCAGATTGGCGAAAACGAGATACTCTTTTTCAACTGGGAAAGCATACGCCAAAACAACAACATCTATATTCGCGAGAACGAGCAGGATAATAATCTCTCAAATATCATAGAGCGGACGCGCGATGCAGGGCGCGAAATCGTGCTCATCATCGACGAGAGCCACTTCCATGCGCAAGCGGATACCTCGCAGAATCTCATCGCCGCCATCAATCCAAAACTGACCATTGAGGTATCGGCGACGCCGATAATGAACAACCCCGATGGCATGGTATCCGTCGCGCTCGAAGACGTGAAGGCAGAGGAGATGATAAAGAAAGGGGTGGTGCTCAATGAGGACTTCAAGAACATCTTGAACCGCGCCAACGGCGAGAAGATAACGTCGGAGCTTGCAGGTAGCACTGATGAGATTGTGCTGCGAGAAGGCCTCAAAAAGCGTACAGCTCTCGCACGCGCATATGTAGCCGCTGGTGCAAATATTAACCCCCTGTTGCTCATACAGTTGCCGGACCGGCGCGGACGTTCCGATGACGACCGGCAGGCGATGATTGAGAGGGCACTCAAAGATATACACGGCGTCAGCACCGAGAACGGCAAGCTGGCTATTTACCTTTCCGAAGACAAACAAAACCTTGAAAATCTGACCCGCAACGATAACGAAGTTGAAGTCCTTATTTTCAAGCAAGCCATCGCGCTCGGGTGGGACTGCCCGCGAGCGCAAGTGCTCGTGCTCTTCCGCGAATGGGCGAGCCCCATATTCTCCATCCAAACCATCGGCCGCATTATGCGCATGCCAGAGCCCGAGCGTGGGTATTGGGATGAGGACCTGCTCAACTACGCCTACGTCTACACCAACCTCGACGACATCGAGATTAAGGAGGACATCGGACGCGACTATGTGACCATACATACGAGCAAGCGCCGGGCAGAGTACAAACCGCTCGGATTGCCATCCGTCCATCGCGAGCGACACCGCGAGCAAACACGCTTAAGCCCGCTCTTCACCAAGCTGTTTTTTGAGGAGGCGCAGAAATACGGCTTGGCGAAGAAGTTAAAGAAAAGAGGACAAAAGGTGCATCCGGCGTTCATCTCCGACTGGCGTGCTGCAAGCGCTGACGAAATGGTACACGCACACCTACACGCCGATGTGGAACTCGACACGGCGAGTGACATGGACTTGCAGCGGTTGTTCGACTACTTCGCCCGTAAAAATCTCTCGCCGTTCTACCCAGAGGACCGCTCTGTCGGCAGGATCAAAGAAACGCTGTACCAGTTTTTTAGCAAGGAACTCGGTATGGAGCGCTTAACTGATTTCCAGTCAATCATCAACAGTGTGTTGAGCGCAGAGAATAGGCCCCATTTCGAAGCAGTGATTGATGCCGCAAAACGCGCCTACCAGGCCGCAGCCGAAGAGCGTGAGCAAACGCTTTCCGACGACGTGTGGGAAGTCCCAGAGCGCATGGTGTTCGGCGATGGCTATACCGAGAAGGAAGCCAAAAAATCAATCATGCAACCCTTCTATTCCGATGAGCGCTGGCAGACCGAAAAGGCATTTATCGAGTTTTTGGAACAGCCGCGCAACAAGGTCTCATGGTGGTTCAAAAACGGTGTTCGTGATGCGACGTTCTTCGCTGTGTCGTATGCGGATGCTGTAGGACATGCGCCTTTCTATGTCGACTTTGTCGTCATGATGAAGGATGGCAGTATCGGCCTCTTCGACCCACATGGCATCCATCTTGCTGACTTTGCCGCGAAATCAGATGGTCTGCGAGCATACATCGCTACTTTGAAAAAGAAAGGCCGCAAAGTATTCGGCGGGATTGTGGCAAATACCGACTCCGGCCATTTCTCGGGCCGGTGGATGGTATATGAGGGTGAGGGCATCAAAGCACACGAGGGCGACTGGAAAAACTGGAAACAGCTCGAAGTATAATCATAAAAAAGCAAAACCCGCGCAATCAGTGACGATTGCGCGGGGGTAGAACAGTGACTCTCCTTGGATCTAATGCACGCTTGGTGTGAGCGCGATGAGTTCAATCTCGTGGGTGGTGTTGGGCTCGCAGTTCGGGCATCCGCCGTCGAACTTGAGCTTGGCACCCGCGGCACCCTTACCCAGCCGGTCGTCGAGTTTCTTGCGGAGCTTTTGCGTCAAGAACTGACGCGCTGTCTCCTCCGAGATGCGGTAGACTCCGCACTTCGGACACTCGACATAAAACTGCCGAGGGGGCGGGATGGGTTTAATTCCCATTATGCCCTCCTCGACAGTTTCGACTGGAGCTCGCGGGCGATGCGTCCGGCGAGCAGCGAAAGGTTGGCGACGTCATCCTGATGGATGATGATGTCGGCCTTGCCCGAATCCTTGTTGGGATTCATGGTGAGGTCGACTGTCGCGACCACGCCGCGGAACTCGAAGAACCCGTCGCACCCGTGCATGACATCGAGGGTGCTGCGGACGGCGGTGTAAAACTGCACCGCGCCACCGAGTTGCCTGCTAATCTCCGACTGGAGCTTCACGGCAACCGGTGTCTTCGTGCGGGGTTGGCTCTTGCGAACCGCCTCCGCCGCCTCGCGCCACTGCAGATAACCGCGGTGGGTCGCTTGGCATCGTCCCAGCACCTCTTCCTCGAAGAGATGGCCGGTGTACCCGTCTAAGTTGGCCATTGGCCACCTCCAAAGTGTGGGTTGGATTTAAGGGTCTTCTGCCAAACAGTCTAGCAGGTCTGTGGGGAATGTCAAGCGATGGGGCTTGACAGCAATACCCCTATATGATACACAGTACGCGGTCACTTTTCGCTGGGTATTCCAGGGGAAACGGATCATCGACAATGTAAGGAGGGCATTATGCCCAGGACCAGCACCAAGACCACCGTCCAGGCTGTGAAGAACGCCCCGCCGATTAAGCTCGAAGGGCTCGTCGCCGTCCACATCACCGTGACCGGCATCTCCCCGATGCTGCAGAACCCGATGACGGACGAGACGCTCGATATGCTGATCGACCGCGTGCCGGGCCGCAAGGGCAACAAGACCGGGAACGAAAAGACGCACGAGCAGATCGCCGCCGAGCGCCTGTGCAAGGGGCCCGATGACGAGCTCGGCATCCCGATGACGTGGCTGTTCGCCGCGCTCGTCGAGGCCGGGCGCCATGTCGTCTACAGCAACAAGACCAAGCTCTCCACAAGGGAATCGAGCCTGGTGCCGGCGTTCCTGGCGATCCAAGACGAGTTTCTGCCGTTCAACAATCAGGCGGATAACTCGTGGGTTGTCGACAAGCGCCGCGGCGTGCTCGCAGCCACCGGCGTCGCCGTCGGCATCCTGCGGCCGAAGTTCCCGACATGGGACTTCGACGTCGTCGCCGAGGTCGACTGCGATCAGATCAGCATGGACAAGATCCGTGAGCTGTTCGACATCGCCGGTCGCTTCTGCGGGCTCGGGGATTTCCGTCCCAACAAGCGCGGGCCGTTCGGCCGCTTCATGATTTCCCACTGGGAGGTCAAGGAGTTGCAGCGGCAGCTGCCCAAGGCGGCGTAACCTCGCCGACAAGAGCATCGGCTTTGGTACACCAACCAGCGCTAGTGCGTAGCAGACTCTGGTTTGGGGTGGCGGAGCTTCGGCTCCGCTGCCACTTTGTTCCTGCGCGGCTGTCTATGGTTCGGTTAGTTATTTTGTGCAAGAGTTCCCCGCGCTTCGGGTCGGGAGTCAAAAGCTCCCGACAATCCTATTCTGCACGGTTTACCGGAGCAGGGTACAGTTGCCTAGCGTTCGGGTCGCGGGGTCTACGGACTCCGCGACACACTGTTCTTTTTTCGAATATAGTTCTTTATATCCGCGTCAAATACTATTTGACGCGGCTGCTCTCTCGCGAAGCGGGACTGATGAGTCTTCCGAGTAATCGGCAAGACGAAAGCAGCAGTTCTTTAAAACATCGATCTCTTGTTACGCAAGGCCAGGTTCGGTGGACTAGGCTCTGGTAATCTCACGTACGGGTCGGAGGGTCTTCGGGCTCTCCGACAATATACAAGGTTATGTCGCGTTACCTGCCGCTTACCTATCTACGGTCTGCTGCAGTTGTGTTCGCTAGCGTCAGGGTCGGAGGATTCATTCTCCGACAATACATACTGTATGGTTGCGTCCGGCTCGGTCGAGCTTGGTTCACTATAAGTATTCTCCGGGTTGGAGGGGTTTAGGACTCTCCAACAATGTCAGGGTGCTCTAGCGTATCGCTTTGTCCTCTGGCGTACTCCTGCGTGCGTTAGGCTAGACTAGGATACACTGCGGGGCGGATGGATTTCTCTGTCCGCCGATTCTTTCAACCAAGGAGGTGCGCATGCCCCTTAAAAAAGACGGCCTCGACCGCGGCGCACACTCCTGGCATGTGCATCCGCATAAAAAGTTGGGACGACACCAAACGGTGATTCGGGCTATGTGGCAGTTCGTCAACCAGCTCATCGACCGCAGTGATGTGGTACAAGTCGAGCTGGGAGTAATCCTCGCAAACCCGATAATCCGAAACCGATTCCGCCAAGGGATCCGGTGCCAACAAGAGAGCAGAGATTTGGTGATGACCTGTGTGGCCGTAGATGCTGTGCAATTTATCACCGTCACCTTCCGCGTCGGAACCGATCTCCAAATACTCGCGCAAGCGATTATGGAGCAAGGATTCGAGTGGAAAGACATGGTCCCGTATGCTCCGGCAACGCGAGCCAACGCATAGTTAGGTATGGGGTGGGGGGCGCAAGCTCTCTGCCAATGGCGATGCGGTGATGTAGCGTAGCCCTCCGTTGCCTATTCTAGACTCGGGTTCGGGGCGGAGATCTTCGGATCTCCGCCAAAACTTGCAGTTCTGTAGGGTAGCGTGCAGTCGCGTTCCCTTCGGCTGACTCTCGTATTCTGATGTGCCGCAGGGCAATGTGCAGTGTGGGGCGGTCAAATATATTTCGGCCGCCAATCCACTCTGTATGGCAAGCACAGCTTGAGTATTCCAGAGTTGGGCGCGGTGTGGGGCGGAGAAATTAAAACTCCGCCATTCATCCAGTCTGGCAGTGTGTTGTCTCGTCACGTATCGTCAGGCATTGCCGGGTTCTGTTCGGGGCGGAGAGGTTACGACCTCTCCGCCAACTGTCACAAGGTGTATACCTTGTCTGAAGAGTCCGAAAGGACGAAACAGTTGCTCTTTTAAAGGAGAGGAGATGAAAAAGAACAAGCCACCAGTGAAAAAAGCGCGAATTGCGCGTTCGCACCTAAGCTATATACCAGCGGCCGCCGAGCTTCGCGACCTCATCTTAAAGATGGAAGGTGTCACGAAGGTCGCGGCCGGCATCATCAACCAATGCGGCAACTCGGATCGCAAACGCGTGAAGATTGCCGAGGTGTCGGGAGCAATCCTGCTGAAAGTGCGTGGTAGCATCGCAATCCAAGAGGTCCGAGTGTATGTTGCGGATCGACAGAAAGCGAAACGTGCTATTGAAGAAAGTGCGCGGGCTGCTGGATTTCTCGTGAAATAAAGTATTTGACCGAGCACGGTTGGCTTCTGCGTGGCGCAGTCGGGTGCCCTACACTTGGGTCTTCTTCGGGACGGGCGAATATATAGCCCGTCATAGCAACCCGGTAATGTTCACACAAGCAGCGTGTACTTACCTCTGGTCAACTATTGCTTGGTAGTGTTCGGGTCGGGGGCAAGCGCTCCCGACACTTACAATGCACCATGCTAGAGTTGCGTCCTGCGCGGCGTGGTTGAGTTAAGTACGGGGCGGGGCGCACTTTGTCCTGCCACTGTAAACCGGCGCGGTCAGGTGCGTTACTCCAGTGTGGCCTATCGTACCGTAGAGTACGGGTCGGGGAGCTTTCGAGTTCTTCGACATTACGATGCAGTGAAGTTTTCTACGTTGATGTGTTGCAACGCGTACCTATGTCATCTGCGGAGCAAGCGGGCGAGATGCCGGCTTGCTACAACAACACTGCGAAGTGTAGTAAGGTAGCATACGTCGACCTATGCTGTGGGCTGGAATTCTCGCGAATTCCAGCATCAACACGGTGCCGCGGACCTCGGCACTGTCCGGTGGACTCGGGTCGTCTCGACCAAGCTGGTCCTTGGTAGGGTCGAGTAACGCACGGGTCGGAGAGTTTAGGCTCTCCGACAAGTTCTTTCGGTTCTCAACGGCCGGGCGCCCTACGGCGCTGTTTGGCTAAGTTCTGTGTGGGTTGGGAGAGTCTTCGGACTCTTCCAACACTTTCGATAGTCGGATGTGTATCCGGCCTGATGAGTTCGAAAGAGCGAAATCGGAAGTTCTTTGTAACGTAACATCACTGGAGAAATCCTATGCAACATCTCGACCTGCAAAGGTCATTCCCGCGCAACCTGTACCCGTCCATGAAAGACGCGCAGACGGCGGCGTTTGCCGCTATCGAGCCGGAAGAGGGCATCATCGTTTTGGAACTCCCCACCGGGAGCGGCAAGACGGCGATTGGCTACACCTACCTCACCGCGCTCAAGCGGCTGGGCAAGAAGCGCTTGTTCTATCTCGCGCCCAACAAGACGCTGGTGGAGCAGGTCAAAACCTTGCACCCAGACGTCAGCGTCGCCTACGGCCGCAACGAGCATCCTTGCCTGTATTATCCGGGTGAGGATCTCAAAGCGGACGAGATTCCGTGCTCGATGTTGGGCGACTGCCCGCACCGGGTGGATCAAGAGACGGGCGAGACGCATGCGGCGGGAGCAATCCCGTGCCCGTATCTCCAACAGAAGTACGAGGCCAAACATGCGGGCGGCATCGTCGTGTGCACAAGCGCGTTCTTCCTCTATACGGTTTTGTTCTCGAAAGAGTTCGAGCCGGAAGGGGTGGTCGTCGACGAGGCGCATCGCCTCGCACAGTCCATTCGGTCGGTACTCTCAACCGAGCTCACCGACTGGAAGCTGGCTCGCGGCATCGACGCGCTCAACTCCGTGCGCTCCGAGCAGGTCCACACACTCGCCGCTTTTCTGCGGCGTATGAAAAGCTTGATCAACAAGCAAGCGATGGGCCAAGAGACTCTCTTGGAGGAAGACGAGATCAAACATCTCTACGACTCCCTGAGCAAGGTCGACCCGGAAGCGCTCGAAGCCGACACGCGTCAAGCAATCCGCGACGGAGAGCTTGATGTGAATGACGACCGCGAGGTGCTCAAACAGCTCGAGGACATCGCTCGCAGCGTCCGGCGTTTCCGGCACGCGCTACGCTTTGCTATGACTGGCGCGACGGCACGAGGGTACCCACTCTCGTTCGTTATCGCCTACGGCAAGACGGAAATGGGCGAGCGCGAGCGGGTGCAGTATCGCATCACGGTGAAGGACTACTACGTGGTGCCTATCATCAAGAAGCTACTGCCCGAGAACACGCTGGCGTACTCGGCGACTATCAGCGACCCGGAAGTGTTTGCATTCGAGACAGGAATCAAGGGCGCGTATCATTCGATATCGTCTTCGTTCCCCGCCGAGAATGCACGTATCTACCTGCCCACCAACACCGCCAACCTGGCGGTGAAGAACACGGGCAGCAAGCGTGCCAAAACCCGCATGCTACGCCGCGTCGCGCAGGCTGCCAAGCAGTTTGCCGACAAAGGGCATCGGTCGCTCGTCATCGTTGTGTCCGGAGAGGAGCGTACCAAGTTCCTTTTACTTGCCGAAGAAGAAGGCCTCAAAACCATCTCCTACGGCAACGGACACACGGCCCGGGAGTGCGCCAAGCTCTTCCGCGCTGGCGAGGGCGACTGTCTCGTCGGCACCACCGCCAACTATGGCGAGGGTGTTGACTTGCCGCAGCAAATCGCACCGGTGATATTTTGTCTCCGGCCCGGGTATCCAAACCCGTTTGACCCTCAAGCGGGGTTCGAAGAACGGCGCTTCGGCAAAAGACGCTGGCAGTTGTGGAACTGGCGCGTGATGATCGAGCTGCTCCAGGTTCGCGGGCGGAACATCCGCTCGGAAACGGATCTCGGAGTTACCTTTCTCATCTCGCAACAGTTCCGGCGCTTCGCGTTCGGCTCGCTTCCCAAATGGCTGCAGCCCAGTTATCGCGGCCAACTCACGTTCGAGCAGTGCGTGGCGGATGCGGAGAAGTTGCTCAACACCTGATAGGGTGCTGTTACCCGGAGTAATGTAGGGTCCGGTTTAGTCATGTGGTGTTCGGCGAACTGTGGGGCGGGGGTTGAAAAATCTCCGCCAACCATTTCCGCTTACGCGGTGTATGGTGACCTACGGTCTTCCATTGCATAGCCTTGTAGCGTCGGGTGGCGTGAGGTATGGGGCGGGAGTCTTCGGACTCCTGCCAACTTTTCTGGTTACGTAGAGTAGTGTTGAGTACCCTAGGGTTGAGTCCAGTGCTCTAAACTATGGTCTTGTGCGGGGCGGGGGTCCTTGCGATCCTCGCCAACTCTTCTAACGTGGCATGCTAGTGTGTCGTTCAGCGAACTACGCTCAAGTGCCGCAACGTGTGGGGCAGGAGCTCTGTCTCCTGCCAAGTTCTTAACGAGCGGTAAGGCATTCCTTGCTCACGTTCAGTCCAGCGAAGTTTCCTTCAGTTCGGGGCGGGAGTTCAAACTCTCCCGTCAGTTTCTTCAAGTCCCGGGTTAACCCTCGGGATTTTTTCTTTATATCGACAGAGAGGCCGAATTAACCGCTGGCGGCCATGGGGACCGGCAAAACCGCAGCGCAACGCTGGGGTTTTTACTATCCTTTTGCTCCTAAAAATGCTATACTGTACCTATGAAGAAAGCATCCCAAAGCTACACCATCGGCCGCCAGGCCTTCGCGAAGATTAGCGCTGTTGAAGGTATTCGCCTGACTCAGGAGTTGCGCAAGGATTTCCAAGCGTTTGAGCAAAACGGTCTCTCTCATAAAGACCGGCGTCAGGCGATTACCCAAAAGTACACTCGCTAACCCCGCCCTATGTACGACGCAGTACAGGATATCTATTGCTACGAAGGGACAACGGTCCTCAAAAACATACCGGATATCCGCGATCAAAATTCGCTCAACGAATTTGAGACGGCCATGACTATGCAGCGTTCCGACGAGCCGCTCCCTGCGGGGCGGTTGAGTGTTGCTCACTACTGTGCCATCCACCGGCATCTTTTTCAGGATGTGTACTCGTGGGCTGGAGAATTTCGGACAGTGCGCATGAGTAAAGGCGGGAGTGCCTTTTGTTACCCTGAGTACATCGAACAGGAGATGCAAAAACTGTTTGATAATCTCAAGGATCAAAACTATCTCCGCGAACTTTCAGCAGACGAATTTGCAACTGGTGCGGCACATTTTTTGGCAACGCTGAATGCGATCCACCCGTTCCGTGAGGGCAACGGCCGAGCACAAACCTCCTTTCTCCTGCTTCTTGCCGACCGTGCCGCCCATCCGCTCAATCTCGACAAGTTGGTCCCTGGCCGCTTTATGGAAGCGATGATAGCAAGCTTCGAAAAAGACGAGCAGCAACTAGCCGAGGAACTCAAACGGCTGGTCAGCCGGTAAAGACAGTATGTAACCCTTACCAGGTGCGCACCACGGCAAACCACGAGTAGTCCGAAATGGTCATTAAAGAGGTTCTAGCGGCGTCCAACCCACGCAGCTAACTTGAGGTAGGTTCGGACTCCGAGGAGGGAATGTATAAATTTTTGGTGGGTTTTTAAAAAATAAGGGAGATTTGATACCATAACCAACATATGACTCAACACAAGCTCGGCGGAGGCACGGTACATACAATGCCTGCGGATTTGGGGAAGGCTCTTACTGCAACGCCTGCGGTGCGGGCGCTGTGGGAAGATATTACCCCGCTCGCCCGCAACGAGTGGATTTGTTGGGTCACCTCTGGCAAAAAAGTGGAGACGCGCGGTATCCGTATCCAAAAGGCGCTCTCCAAGCTCAAGGGCGGGATGCGCCGCCCCTGCTGCTGGGCTGGCTGTCCGCATCGTTGAGCTTGCCGTCCCTGATGTTTTTAATAAGAAACTTTTAGCTAGCTAAAAAGGTATTAACTGTATGACCAAAAACCCTATCATAAATGCTCTTGCGGGGCTGTTGTATATAGTGTTGGTGGTTTCGTTCTTGTATAACGCTTCGGCGTTTATGGGTAAGGAAGAAACAATTTTTATACCAATTGCGATGCTGTCGTTGTTTGTGTTTTCGGCTGCGAGTATGGGCTATATTTTTTTGTATCAACCACTCCAGCTTTTTCTCGAGGGAGAGAAGAAAAAATCTGTAGACTTATTTCTTAAAACTCTTGGAGTCTTTGCGATAAGCGCTGCAGCGCTTGTGTTGATAGGGTTTTACCTAACCGCTTACTTTTAACATATCACTGACTAACCGTTTCTTTTTTACAATGTTAGGATAGGGTTATGAAGCTTGCGGTTGGGGTGGGGGCAGCACTCTTGGTGCTCGGTGGGGTGCTGTTTTTTGTGTTGGGCAGCAGTGCTCCGGAGGCATCAGTGTTGGGCACTCAAGACCGCACACCAACCACAGCGACCGCTCTGCAAAAGACGCTTTTGGTTAAGGCAGCAAGCACCACAGCCTCGAGCGAGATTACTAGCTCGCAGGATGTCTACGTGGGCGACATCCTCGAGACGCTCCACAGTGGCCGCGGGTTGCTGCAGTCGGCAAACGGCACGCAAACCCTACTCGACTACGACACACAGGTTACTATCAAGGCGCAAGACCCAGCAGGCACCCACCAGGGCTTTTTTCTTGCGCTCGGCAGTGTGTGGGCACGGGTAGAGAAGGTGTTTGGACAAGGAGAGTTTTATGAGATAGAGACACAAAACGCGGTGGCGGCGGTGCGCGGCACATCCTTCTCGCTTGCGTACAAAAACAAACTCACCAAACTTGTTGTGGTGCAAGGAGTCGTTGGGTTTATCCCGGTTGACCCTGTCACAGGCAAACGCCTGGTCGAAAAAGAGGTGCGAGTTGCTGCAGGCAAGACCGCAACACTCGACGACGCTGGCAACCTTATTGTGCTCCCCACCGCCGAGGCGGACAAAAAAACAAGTTGGTATCTATCCAATACTTCCGCTGTACGGCCCGCGGCTGCTCCAACCCCGCCACAGCAACCTATCAACACAACACCGGCCAATCCAACCTCCCAAACACCACCAACACCAACCGCGCCTCCGCCGCAGCCCCCGGCTGGCACGCCGCTCACCCTCACCTCGCTGGTAGAAGATAAAGTGGTCATCCCGGGTTTGGTGCATGCGCGGGGTAGTGGGTTTAAGACACTCATTGCAGTAATTGTGGGCAAGATGAGTATTCCTCCTGGCGATATCAACATCACGGGCGACACCACGTTTAATTTTGCCACCCGCTCGCTGGTGCCCGGCACCTACTACATCAGTGTTGTCGACGTCGCACAGCATAGTGTAACCTTCCCCGGCCCGTTGGTACTTGTCGACGCATCTGCACCACCGCAGCCACCTGGCACAGCACCACCTAATCAACCACCCAATCAGCCCCCGTACCAACCACCCTACTAATGAGCACGCGCAGATACACCACACTCGCGATACTTGTGTGTGCCGCTGTGCTGTGTGCAAGCGCGGCGTACTACTCCGGCGCACTTGGGGTGTTACAAGACAAATTCTTTGATCGTTTTTTTGTAACCAAAGCAGCACCACACACTGTTGTTGTTATCGCCATTGATGACGAAAGTATAGAGGCGCTCGGTGGGTGGCCACTCTCCCGCGCGACGCTTGCCCAAGCACTCGACAACCTCCACGGCGCTGCCGCAATTGGGTTTGACCTCGTGCTTGCCGACCCCTCAAGCAGAGGCGCGCAAGACGACGCGGCATTTGCCGCAGCGCTCGGGCGCGCAACCTTCCCGGTTGTCGTACCGTTCCAATTTGACGAGCGCGGAGGAAAAACCATCGAGCCCCTTGCGTTGTTTGCTGGGTACAGCGTGCGTGGCTACGCCAATGTGGCGCTCGACCAAGACGGCGTGGTGCGCCGGTTCGAGCCGCAGCGGCAAAACCAATTGAGTTTTGCGGCAGCACTGCTGCCCTCGACTACCTTGCCGGCCGGGTATGTGCGCATCGACTACCGCGGTCCGGCAAAAACAGTTCTCACTATTCCCTTTGTTGACCTCTACCGCGGTAAGGTTCCCGCTGCCGCCTTGCAAGACAAGTTGGTGCTCGTTGGCGCCACCGCGCCCGACTTGCACGACAGTGTACAGACACCGTTTGGAGTTATGCCCGGAGTCGAAGTGCAAGCAAACGCACTCTCAACACTTGAGGCAGGAAGATTTTTTACAGCCACACCAGGCGTACTGGTGTTTTTTGCACTATTGTTTGCGGCAGCACTTGCGGCGCTGCTTATTGTTTGGGTAAAACGTTTGTGGCTCTTGCTCTCACTGTTGGCATCGGGGCTTGCGAGCACTACACTGCTGGCCATTGTTTTGTTTGGGCAGCATATCCTGTTTCCCAATCTTGCAGTGTCGTTGGCGTTTGTGCTTGCCGTCGGAGGCGTGCTGGTATACCAATATCTTGCCGAGTCGAAGGAAAAAAAGTTTATCCGCGAGACGTTCCAATATTATTTAATGCCCGAGGTCATCGACCAGCTGGTGGCCGACCCAACAAAGTTGGCGCTTGGCGGAGAGCGGCGCGGGCTTACTATCCTTTTTTCTGACATCCGTGGTTTTACCAGCATCTCCGAAGGGCTCACCCCCGAACAGCTGATGGAGATTATGAACGAGTATTTAACCGCGATGACCGACGTGATACTCCATACAAAAGGATTGGTCGACAAATATATCGGCGACGCGGTGATGGCGTTTTGGGGCGCGCCCCTGCCAAACCCGCGCGCCGCGATTGACGCCTGCCGCAGTGTGTTGTTGATGTCGCAGGCTCTGCAAAAATTAAATATCCACTGGGCGGAGCGCGGCCTGCCACACCTGCAGATTGGTGTTGGCATCAATGCCGGGGAAGTGATTGTCGGCAATATGGGCTCTAACAAACGCTTTAACTACACAGTGATGGGCGACGAGGTCAACTTTGCCTCGCGGCTTGAGAATCTTAATAAAGTGTATGGTACTCAATGTTTGATTAGCGAGTCGGTACAAAAACAAATTGCCCATTCGACAAGCTCAAAGCAGGTGGGCGAGGCCGACTTGTGCGTGCGGGAGCTCGACCGCGTGTTGGTACAAGGTAAAAAAGAGCCAAAACTGATATTTGAACTTATCACCCAACCAGTCGACGAGGTGTTTGAGCAGGTGCTTGGGGAGTTTGCAAAAGGCCGTGTGGAGTATGTGGCGGGGGAGTGGCACAAAGCGAGCGAACATTTTAAAGCAGCGCTTGCGCTGCGGCCCGACCCCCCTTCGCAACTTTTTTTGGAGCGGTGCGCACATCTGTTGCAAAGCCCACCTGT
>Ga0209515_10006141_pt1 | contig 15114 bp, 7 predicted proteins | sample Subgroupgradi54m_FD_187454 | JGI IMG/M metagenome (GOLD analysis project Ga0209515, IMG submission 187454) | Subsurface groundwater microbial communities from S. Glens Falls, New York, USA - GMW60B uncontaminated upgradient, 5.4 m (SPAdes)... ...
TGAACCGTTAGCCACAAACGATAAATTCACTGTGCCATTGCCTGTGCCACTACCCCCGGACGTGACAGTGATCCAATCTGCATTGGTCACCGCAGTCCAAGCGCACGTGGTACCGGCGCTAACGGCAACACTTTTAGTAGCTGCAACGGATTCCGCCGAAAGAGTCACTGGTTGTACTATGTAAGTACATTCGGCCGGGGCTTGAGCGGTCACAGTGACCGCGCCGGTTGCTGGCGTAGTTCCAGCAACGCCAGTACAGGTGATAGTATAATTATTAGTTCCGGTGACTGGGCCAGTGGCTAGGCCAGAACGTAAAGTATCCGTATAGCCGGTCGGGATGCTGTTGACAGATAAATTACAAGAGGTAGCGTTAGTGGATGTCCAGCTTAAATTAGCTGAGCCATTGTATGGAACTGAAGTGGCACTAGTAGAAAGACTAACCGTTGGCTGAGCGAGTGCAAGTGCCGTCACAGTCTGGGTGCTAGGCGCACTCGTGCCGCCAGGTCCGGTGCAAGTCAGGCTATAATTATTAGTTCCGGTGACTGGGCCAGTGGCCAGCCCGGAACGTGTAGTGTCAGTGTAACCAGTAAAACTAGTATTAACATTTAATCTGCAAGAAGTAGCGTCGTTGGATGTCCAACTTAAATTAGCTGAGCCGTTGTATGGGACAGAAGTGGTACTGATGGAAAGACTGGCAGTGGGTACTGGTGAAGCAACCACCACGCGCGTAAAACTAGTGGTGCCGCATAAAACAGTGTCACTAGGATAATTCATATAGGCGGTAACATTCATTTTGCCTAAGGCTGGATGTTTGCTCAAAGTAATGTCAGCGTGCCAATCTCCTCCGACATCATGCACGCCTGGAGCCCATTCAATATCGCTTTGGTCACCATTTATCCAGGCCGGAAACACCATGCTCGAAGCCCCTGATACTCCCACCGCAATAATTTTAAACGTCCCCGAGGGGGCTGTAGTGGTTGCTGATTCCGGATAGACCGAACTGCAACTCGAAGCAATAGCCGCCGCTGTGACCCTGGCTCCGAGCACAGTCCCATCTTGATAATTAGAAGCAATTTGCGATTCTGCCACCTGGCTGGTTAAAAAAGTCGCGGTCGCCATGGTGACCAGAACCAAAACCCCAAAATAAACATAATCGCGCCTATTTGGCCAATTATTCATATATTTTTTGTTAATTTTTATTTTTGTTTCGTGCCCTTTTTGAAACTATTATAAATACATTATAGCAGATTTTTGTACTTCCGTCAAATTTCTTAGGGTGATGGCACTGGCGCAGGCTCCGGGCTCGGTGTTGGTTCAGGAACCGGCGCAAGAGCTGGACTTGGAGTAGGCACAGGCGCTACAGGCGCTGGTGTGATTACACTCTCACCCGCCACCGTGCCCGTTTGGTCATTTGGATTTTGAGCTTTTGAATTTGCCTGCCCCGTACCAGCCGAACCCTGTGAGGCTTGGTTCGGGGTTTCGGATTTAGGATTTAGCCCGCCCGACTGAACGACATCAGTCGTTCGGGCAGGTGCTTCGGATTTATTTTCTAAAAGTCCATTCTTCTCCAATAAGCTCTTAACCAAACCTTTATTTAAACAGACCTCATCAAAGCAAAGTTCTTTGGTCTGGATTTTGGTTGCCACAATCGTCCCATCCTCCGCGATACTCCACTTGCCTGACAAAGAGCTGATGCCTTTGACATTGGCCAAGCTAAAGCCACCCATGTCGTAAATCTGATGGTCTGCGAGGAGTTTACCATCCTTATCTTGGGTCATGGTCACCATCTGGTAGCTTAAGTTCACAAAGACTGTCAGGGTTCCGGTTGAGTCTTTGTTGCCATTAAAGCTATCCAATGCCATACCAATGGCTTGGCCTGCAAAGATCATCTTCGTAGCATAGCCTGGTTTGGTTGGTGACATGGTCAGGTAATCACCGGCTTGGATTGAGCCATTCTCTCCCGTGATCTTCACTGGCACCCGGCCCTTGAGAGCAATGGATCGGACATTAGCTGGCTTGTCTTGTGTCCCCCAATCACCCAAAATAATAGCCGGCTTGGTCGAGACTATGCCCACGACAGCAGAGTTGTTGCTGTCGCATTTCGTAAGTACTCCGCCGTGCCCGGATGATAACTCCCCCTCGCCCCCTCTTATGTTAAGAGGGGGTTCCGCTGCAGTTACACCTCCCCTTAAATTAAGGGGAGGCTGGGAGGGGTTATTGCCAACACACATCACATCCGCCGCCTCCACACTCTCACTATCCACCGCATATTGTTCCGCCACATCGAAGGCTGCGATTTGGAATTGCTTGCCCCAGTAATTGTTGGCGTAGATGTTGTTGAAGTAAGCACCAATGGAGCCGACGTTGGAGCCGGCAGAATTAGAACCCCCTGTGGTCTTAGCACAATCTGCCGTAGCGCATTTGACAGTTTTCATGACACTGTTGGTGACATCGTAATATGCAATAAAAGGAAGATTGTCTGGACCAACTACTATTGAAGTGTATTGGCCGACGTTGCCGGTTGTATCAACTGCCGTAACGGGTTGCCCAGTGCTGTCATTGCTACCAGTAGGAGCAGTATTTTTAACAACCTTAAGATCACCGTTGGTCGTATCATAATATGAAGCAACTGCTAAACCATCAGGTCCGACAGCAACAGATGGATAATTACCAACAATTCCTGGAGCGTCAAGAAAAGAGTTTGCCACAAAAGCTGCACAATAAGTGTAGGTGCAAACAGCTACATAAAAATCACTTCCCACACCAGCAACATCTGACCATAAGGCAATTACTGGGCGACCATCAGGTAGTATAGCCAACGATTGCGCTCTGCCAGCTGAAGTAGAAGTTGTAGTAATGGTATTTCCCGATGAACAATCTATCTTCCCACAACGCACCGTTTTAAGTGCGTTGGTAGCAGTAACTCTCATATAGACAATAATAGGCATTCCGTCGGCACCAATTTTAATTGCGGTTTGTTGCCCGACATCATCGACTGTATCCACGGCAGTCAAAGTATTACTTGCCGAACAACTGATATTACCACAATGCACGACTCTTAGGTCGCCATTGGTCACGTCGTATTCGGAAATCATAGCCAAGCCATCGCGGCCAATGGCAATGGATGTATATTGCCCGACATTATTGACGGTATCCACGGATGTTATGGTGTTGCCCGAAGAACAGTCAATATTGCCGCATTTTGCGACCTTCAGATCGCCATTGGTACTATCGTAATATGAAATAATTGGAAAACCATCAGTGCCGATGGCAACACTCGTATAGAGTCCTCTATTTACTGAAGGTCCAGGGTCGACAATTGAATTAGTATGGGTCGAACAGGAGGCATTGGTGCATTTGTTAACTTCCAAACCCCAGTTGGTGGCATCGTAGTAGGCGATGACCGGCAAGCCGTCGGAGTCAATGGCCACTGAAATATATTGATGATTCGCTTCCGCGGCTGTCATGGAAGTTATCGTCTGACTGCTCGCGCCGGCTGTGGGAGCAGTGTTAGGTAAAATATTTCCGGTAAATGTAGCATTGCCCGTGACGGCCAGGGTCGAGCTAAGCGTGCTGGCACCGGTGACATTCAATGTAGAACCAAGGGTTACCGCTCCGGTAGTATTAAGTGTGCCGGTGACATCCAGCTTGTAAGCCGGACTAGTGAGACCAATGCCGACATTACCATTTGCCAGAACAGTCAGGGCTTCTACGCCCGCGGCTTTGACGTGGAAAGGTTTAAGAGTGGAACCAGCAGTGGTGGTTAGGTCCATCAAGTAGCCGGTGCCTGTGTTGTTGGTGGTGTCGGTGAGACTGAATAAATTGCTGGCGCCAGTGGTAGCATTCCAAGTCATGAGTGTCGTATAGGCGGCATTACTCAAAGACAGATTGCCAGCCGGACTAGTCAAAGACGACCAGACGTTTGCTGTGTAGGAAGCAGTGGCAACGTCTAATCTCAAGTTTTGAGTAGCGCCAGTGTAGTTATACAACCTAGCTGTGTTCGCATCACTCTGCACCACCTTGAACCCTGCTTTGGTGTAGTTGATAGCGATGTTGTCTGTTTGGGGAATTTGAGAAGCTGATGTTGTTTTAAATGATTCAGAGAAGTCGAGAGTTGAAGTCAGGGAATTGATGAATCCATTCTGCTGTCTGAATTGAGCGGCCGTGACAGCGTTCAAAGTAGTCCCGCTCATATTGTTAGCTGCCACACCTTGAGCTTGAGAGATCGCCGCCGCCATAGCGTTGGTGGTAGAGTTAGTCCAAGTCACATTAGATACACCAGCTGTTGTATTACTATTGTATTGCCAAGTGCTAGCGTTGTTACGAGCTATCGGCCGCCAGCCATTGTTCGATGTCGTGGAATCATATATGGCAAAGGTAGTTCGGTTATCAAAAGACACTGTGTAGTTAATTGTTTGAGAATTCAAAGTTTCGGTGACTGTCACAGAATCAAGTTGACCGGTGGAAGAAGTGTCCAGTTGATCTGTGCCAGTAACGACGGTGTAGGAAGTGGAGGTGGGAGCAGCATTAAGAGCACCTGTTGTATATGAAATAATAACAACACCGGAGCCGCCCGCACCACCGGCAGCGCCACCACCATATGAACCACCACCACCTCCACCTTTATTCGCGGTGCCATTTGTACCATTTACGCTACTAAGTTGGCCAGCACCGCCGCCGCCTGTACCGCCAGTACCAGGTGTACCAGCACCGCCGGCATATGTAGTACCACCACCACCACCTGCATATGTAACAGACGAACCAGAAATAGATGAGGCTGAACCAGCTCCACCATTACCACCATTGTTGTTGTCACTTGTGGAGGCTCCAACGGCCCCGGCTCCTCCTCCTCCTCCTGCTCCTGATGAACCAAGCGTTTCAATCGATGCCCCGCCATTGTTACCTTGCCCACCTGTTCCTGTTCCACCTGTAGTCGACGGATAATCGCCATTAGTAAATGATGCACCACCGCCCGAACCTCCATTTGTTCCGTTTGCACCGGCGTTAGCACCCTTCCCACCACCCGTTGCTGTAACTGAAGAAAAAACACTATTGTTACCACTAGTACCACTATTAACACCAGCTGTTCCGCCGGCTCCGACCGTAATCGCATATGCTTGGGCTGTGACGGCAAAGTTACTTCCCGTCAGCATCCCGCCTGCGCCTCCTCCTCCAGCGTTACCAGCGCCGCCGCCGGCAACGACGAGATATGAGACGTTGCCACTTGCGGTTGGTGTGAAGGTCCCAGAACTTGTAAAGGTGTTGATAGTATTGCCACCTGATGTGGTAATAGTACCGCCAGTAGGGCTAGCAGTTGTATTAACCTTCGCCACCCCGCTAGCAAAAGTCGTACAGTAGAGTTGCCAAGAGCCGGAAGCAATGGCGCTGGTATTAGTAAAGTTTGTGCTAGTAATAGCTGCTATTGTGGTCTGTGCCGCGGGAGTTCCTGTAATATCAGCCACACCGCCATTACCACTAACCCGACAACCGGCTTTGATGCGTGTGTCTGTATTCCAAGAGCCTGAACCTAATGTAAGGGTAACACTTCCACTAGTAGCTGTCGGCGTCAGTGTCACCGAGTAAGCCATATCCTCCTGAGTGTAATTAGCTTCAGTTGTGTAAGTCGCGCTGCCAGTATTGTTCGTCTGGCCATTGCCATTGGTGTCCACCTGCTGCCACTGGGCGGTAGTCGTATTGTAAGCCCAGGGAGTCAGGATAGCGTCATTAGTATTTTGGTTGTGGGCCACGGACAAAAATGAACCATCAGTGATGGCGGAGTTATTGTTGGTAAAGAAAGTGGAAGTGCCCAGGCCTTGCCAGACAGTGCCGTTGTAAACATTCAGGGCATTGGTCGTGGTGTTGTAAACAGAAAGTCCGGTAGCCGGAGAGGCAACGGCGTCTCTCTGAGTGGTAGTTAATCTCGGAGCCAGTATACCTTGGGTCGTAGAAGTAATATCAAGGACAGCACTGGCGACTGGAGTAGTGGTGCCTACACCCACACTTCCAGCATTAAAAATGGCTGCGTAGTTATTGGTGCCGCCAGAAGCTGTGGCATAGAGAGCGACATTGGTAGAAGCAGTACCGGTGTGAGTGTTGGAGATATATTCACCATAAGTTGTTTGGGTAGAAGTGGCGTTAGCGCCAGAGGTCGAGATGTTTGATACTTTCTGGGTGTTGGACGCCGCTGCTGTACTGGTGGAAGCTAGATTGAGTACAGTTCCAGAAGAGACAGAGGAAGATGCCAGAGACATAGCAGTTTGAGTAGTCAGAGTATCCCAGTTCCAGACTTGGGCATAATTAGCATTGGCAATAGTGTTGGTGGCAGTAGCGGCAGTCAAGGCCGAGAGAGCGGCGGCACAACCAGAACAGGAAGTGACAGTGATGGCTCCAGCTTTATCAATCTTGGCTTTGGAGACTCCCCCGACTTGCAGATCAAGCAGGAGTGAAGCGGCAGCCGAAGCGGTGTCGGTGACATTGTATTTCATGCCGGTAAAGGTGGTGGCTCCGCTGTTCCAAGTGGAGGTGGCTGATAACACTTGGGCATCAGCCGAGATGGAGCCTTGGGCAAGAGACAGGGTAGTGCCGGAAGCAACACCCAAGGTTGGGGTAACTAGAGTGGGAGAAGTATTAGTGACATAAGTTGAACCTGTGCCAGTTTTGGTTACCGTATCAGTTGCCAAGCCGGCAGTAAAACTTGCTCCTGTGCCAGTGATGTTTGTGCCGACTAAGGCAGATGGTGTACCAAGAGCTGGGGTGATTAGTGTTGGAGAGGTTCCAAAAACTAGAAGTCCTGTTCCCGTCTCATCCGAGACTGATGACAACAAGGCAGCCGAGGTGATGCTGGCGGCCGCGGTAGTGTAGACCGTTCCACTGGCGTCCCCAAAGGTATATGTTCGGTCAGCGGTCAGATCAGCTGTGGTAATGATACCGGCAAAGCGGGCTGCTCCGGTAGTAAAAGACAAGAGTCGTAAATCATCATCGGTAGCGGTAGCGGAACGGATAACTAAGGGAGCCGTTCCTCCAGTAGCGGTAAAGATGTTCTGGGCGGAGGTCGCCAGAGATGTTCCGGTGGCTACGCCTAAGATTGGGGTAACTAGAGTCGGAGTATTGGCAAAGACCAAAGCTCCTGATCCAGTTTCATCCGAAATGACACCCAGTAATTGCAGAGAAGTAGTAGCCGCGAAGACAGAAAGATTGTTCGAGGTGTAAGTCGCTGTGCCGCCTGCTCCAAAAGCAACCGAAGAAGCATCAGTTCCTGTGAAGGTTAGGGTGTTGGAGACTGTCAAAATTTTTCCATCAGCAATAGTTAAAGTTGAACCGATGGCTGGGGCAGTAATTGTAAGTTTGTTGACTGTGGTAGCCGAAGCCACGCCTAAAGTTGGGGTGATTAGTGTTGGAGAGGTTCCAAAAACTAGAAGTCCGGTTCCCGTCTCATCCGAGACTGATGACAACAAGGCAGCCGAGGTGATGCTGGCGGCCGCGGTAGTGTAGACCGTGCCACTGGCGTCCCCAAAGGTATATGTTCGGTCAGCGGTCAGATCAGCCGAAGTAATAATCCCGGCAAAGCGGGCTGCTCCGGTAGTGAAAGGCAATAATCTTAAATCATCATCGGTGGCGGTGGCGGAACGCAGGACCAGAGGAGCAGTGCCTCCGGTGGCGGTAAAGATGTTCTGGGCAGAAGTGGCTAGGGATGTTCCGGTGGCTACGCCTAGTATTGGGGTGACTAGAGTCGGAGAAGTAGACAAGACCACGGCCACTGTTCCGGTGCTGGATGTAACTCCTGTGCCGCCATTAGCTACCGGCAGAGTACCAGTTACTCCCGTGGTCAGTGGCAGGCCGGTTAAGTTCGTGGCCACTCCGGATGTTGGGGTTCCAAGAAGAGGAGTGACCAGAGTCGGCGAAGTTCCGTAAACCAACAGTCCCGATCCCGTCTCATCGCTGATCACTCCGGCCAATTCTGATGAAGTGGTAGCCGCAAAAGCCGAGAGCTTGTCGCCGGTAATGGCTACAGTGCCGGTGACTGTGCCAAAGGTGATGGTCGGAGTCCCGGCGGTAGTGGGAACTGTGATGGTAGCGGTGCCAGAGGTAGCGCCGGTAAGCTTCAAAGCTCCGGTGGTAGAACCGGCTGCGCCGATAGTCAAAGCCGGAGATACCCAGGTCAGATTGGCACTGTCAGAGAGCAAACCTGCAGTTCCTGCAAGGGTTACCCTTGTAGCGGTCAGGGCTGAGTCAGTGATGTTGCCGCCGGATAAAGTAGTATAGGTAGCGGCTCCCAACGTTGGTGTCACCAAGGTTGGAGAAGTCGAGAGAACCACTGAACCTGATCCGGTCGAAGTCGTAGTCCCAGTGCCACCAGAGGTCACAGCTAAAGCCGTACCTAGGGACAGGACATGAGTCGTGGCATTGTAGGAGAGATATGAATTGTCTTGGCCGAGGTTGGCTGAGGCATCCACATAGAGCACTGAGCCAGAAGTGCCGGAGGTGACTTCCGCGCCAATCTCCGGATTGCCGACATTCTTCCAACCAGTACCGTTGTAGACTTGCATCTTAGTCACGGTGGTATTAAAAATGGTCATACCGGAGGCGGGAGTCAGGGCGTCTCTCTGGGTCGTGGTTAAACTATTCAATTTGATTCCAGCATGAGTCGTACCAGTGAATTGGATCAGAGAATTGACCTTACCATTTAAGGTAATAGTATCAGTTGAGGCATCCCCGAGAGTGGTGTTGTCTTGGACGGTCAGATTGCCTGCGATAGTAGTAGCTCCAGTCGAAGTGGAACCAGCCAGGATTAAGTTATTGCCATAGATGTCTCCCTCGGCATCCACTAAGAACTTAACCGAACCATTAACGGCAGCACCGATAAGGTTGGAGTCAGCCGTGGCTGTGGCGGGATTGACATAGAAGGAGGAGTTGGAGACATTACTTGTTCCTGCGGGCCAGGTGGTGAAGGTGTGAGCCAGAGTCGGGGTTTTGGTGGCTTGGAGCTGACCGACGGCGACTGAGTCTCCAGTCGTACTGACAGTGAGAAAGGTCGTGGTCCCATCCCAGATTCGAAACTTGCCTGTAACCGGATCCACAGAGAGTTTGTACTCCTGGGCCGAGGTACATTCAGAGGAGTTACAAACCACTGACAGGGAGTTGGGACCGACATAGATATGGCGGAAGCGATTGGTCGCAGAACCGAGGTCATAAGTGTTGTCCGTAGAAGGGGTGATGGCCCCGCTTAGGGACGTGGCTCCAGTCACAGCCAGAGAACCATTGATGGTCGTGGACTTAAGAGAAGTGGAGCCCCCGCTCTGGATAAGGTCTGAAGAAATATTTAGGGTATTAGCGGAGAGAGTGGTGAAGCCGGCAATGGAGCCAATGCCTCCGGAAGAGGAGTTGGATTGAATGGGGGTCGAGCCAATGGTAAAGCCGGGGGGGCCCTGGATACCGGAGGAGCCCATTTCTCCCCTCTCCCCCTTTTCTCCCTTTAACAAAGTCTGGAGATTCGGGTTAGTGGTGATGAGAGAGACGAGTTGAGCCGTAGTCAGGCTGGGGGTGGGAGCAATTGATATGCTGACAGGACTAGTAGAGCCTTTGGCTTTAGAAGCTTGAGCCACAGTCTTGGTCACCCCTAAGACCCGCCCCTGGTTAGGCAGGTTCGGTAGGATGGCATCAGCCAGGTAGGATTCTAATCCGAGCTTGCCATCATGGGTGGCTTGAATTAGATTATTCTGGAATGCTAGAAGCTTACTATCAAAATTAGTTAAGTTAAAGATGACTGGGACAAACAGGATGGTACAGAGACACCCCAGGACAAAGTGTCTGGGGTAGGTGGTGATGAGGTAGATGAGTTCGACCTGGAGATTCTTAAGATCGGCAAGGGATCTGCCTTTGAGGAATCTCTGAAGATTGAGGAGAGATAACCCGGGGAGTTTACCTGGGGTAGCGACGTGGAGATAGTTACTGAGGTCCTCCTCAGACACCATCCACTGCTGGTTGATCTTGGAGGCTTTGAGCTGACCAGAAATACATAACTGTCTGATCCGCTCCGCGCTGTAACCGGAGAGCTTGGCCACTTTGGCGATGGGGGTTAAGTCAGAGGGATTAGCAGATGATACTAACTGCTCTAGAGAAGCCTGGTCTACCATCCAGGATTTACCTATCTTAGAGGCTTGGAGTTTGTGGGCAACACAAAGCTGGCGGATGCGCTCCACACTGTAACCGGAAGCCTTGGCGGCTTCCTTGATTGTGAGTTTGTTTTCCTGCATAAGAATGCAAAGAACAAAGGCTTTGTGCCTTGATTCTTGCCCGCCCGCCGTAGATTTATCGGAGGTGGGATTCCCTATTCTTGATTCTTTTTATTTTGGTTTCGGCCCGGATTGTTTGGACTTGGAGCAATTTGGTCTGCTCCAAATTCAACTAGTACTTGTATTATAGCATAAAAAAACGGGCTTGTCCAGTCTTTTTGAAAACCAAAATACAAGCATCAAAATATCAAATAAATTACAAGCTCCAAAAAAACAAACTCCAAAGAATATTCTTTGGAATTTGAGATTTGAGATTTGATGCTTATTTGTGATTTGTTATTTGAGATTTGGAACTTTACTTAAGAGTCACCTTCGCACCCGCTTCTTCCAGCTTCTTTTTCAGCTCTTCGGCTTCAGCTTTAGCAATGTTTTCCTTGATTGCTTTGGGCGCCGCGTCAACCAAATCCTTAGCTTCTTTCAATCCCTTGCCGGTGACTTCACGCACGACTTTAATCACGTTAATCTTGTTGGCTCCAGCCTCGGTTAGTTCCACCGTAAATTCGGTTTTTTCCTCGGCCGGGGCGGTGGCACCAGCAACCGGACCTGCGGCCATCATCATGGGAGCCGCGGCTGAAACGCCAAATTTTTCTTCCAAAACCTTGACCAGTCCGGAAACTTCCAGCACCGAAAGCTTTTCAATCTCTGTAACAATGTTATCAAAATTATTCATAATTCGTAATTCCTAATTCTTACTTCGACCTTTTCTCTTTAATTGCATTTAATACATTCAGCAAGTTCCTCGTATTTCCGGAAAGTACTGTGACCAATCCCCTGGCCGGTCCAGCCAAAACTGAAACTAACTGGCCCAGGAGTTGCTGCTTGCTCGGCAGTGATGCCAATCTAATCACGACATCAGATCCGACTAATTCTTGGTTAAATATTCCGCCGTCCAAAACGAGTTGCGGATTATCTTTCACCATGCTTTGAAGAATTCTGGCCGGAGCCGTTTCTTCTTCCTGCGATACCGCCAGCGCTACCGGGCCATTATATTTGAGACCATCGGGACTAATACCCAAGGTAGCCAGTGCTTTTTTAAGCAGATTAATTTTAACCACTTGGAGCTTAACGTTTTCTTTGCGTAAATTCTTCCGGACATTATCCAATTGCTTCACAGTCATGCCGCGATATTCGGTAAATACCACACCGCGCGCATTCTTCAGATCGGAAGTTAAGGAGGCCAAATTTGCTTCTTTCTCTTTTCTTGATATTGCCATAAAATAAAAATCTCTAATCCAAAGACAAGAGAAATTAGTTACTCTTCCTGCTTAGGCAATTAAGGCTTGCGCCACCTAAGGTCTTTGGCTTGTCCGCCGAAGCTTTAAGCGTAGGCGGAATTTATTAAGTTCTTAAGCAGTATATACTTTTACGAAAGTTCAGTCAAGACCCAGTTTAAGCTCCAAGAACCAAGCATCAAATAACAAATAAATAACAAATTCCAAGCACTAAATTCCAAAGAGTGCGCTTTGAGTTTTGGAATTTGTAATTTGGTGCTTATTTGGGATTTGTTATTTGTACTTTTGGAGCTTATTTCAAGTATTTCACCTTGTTAGCATTATGCCCGGCCAAAGTCTTGGCAAAAACCGCTTCCCCATCAGGCTTATTGAGAAAATATAAGTAATCTGATTTGGCGGGGGTGATGGCCGCCTCAATCGCACCAAGGCCTGGGTTGGAAATCGGCCCCGGTGGTAATCCCCTGACTTGATATGTGTTATAGGGCGACTTAACCTTTGTGTCAATCAAAAGCGGCTGACGATCTTTTTTGCCAGTAATGTAGTTAACCGTGGCGTCTGATTCGAGCGGCATGCCGATACCTAAGCGGTTATAAAACACACTCGCAACCAACGCGCGTTCATTCTGCATCGCGGCTAAATCATCCGAAGTTAGAACATTTTTATTTCGTCCGACTTCTTTTTCGATAATTGATGCCATGATGATTTGATCAGTGCCAACTTTGTAAAGAACTCTTTTATCAAAATTAGAAAGCATTTTTTGCACTAATTCAGTCGCTCCCTCGGCTTGACCAAGCTTATACGTATCCGGGAACAAAAATCCCTGTTGATCTTTTGCCTTTTGCAAAAACTCATCGGGTATTTTGATAATTCCTCTTGCTACCAAATAATCCGCGATCTGCTTGTTAGTCCATCCTTCAACAATCGTAATGCTTCGGTCCGTGGGCACGACTTTACCAGCAGTGAGCACGTCGATGATTTCGGGAATGGCCATGTTGCTGTTAAGCGCATAAACCCCAGCCTGAATTTTGCTACCCGCGCCATGCAGAGTGGTGTAAATCAAAAATACGGTTGGATTGCCAATAACTTTTTGCTCATACAACTGATTCGTAATTTGTCTGGTCCGCCAACCCTTCTCGAGCATGAAACTAACTTCGTGACTTTCAAAGCTGGTTGGCTTGTTGACTTTCGTGACATAGTAAACCACTGCGACTAAAATCGCGACCAAAACTACTAAGGCCAAAAGCCCCAGAAGATTCAGTTTGCTCTTGTTGGTTTGTGGTATCTGGTACTCATTTTCCATGGTCATATTATGGCAAAAAAAGTAATAAGAAACAAGTAAATAGCAATAAAAAAAACTCTAGGACTTTTGCCGAGAGTTCTTGTTACTAATTACTTATTACTGCCTTAGAGTCACCTTGTTATCTTTACTGCCGAAAAACTGGACCACTAGATCGTGGTCATTGTGGCTGACAATTGCCAGGCCCATATCCGAATAGAATGGTGAAAGAATATTGGCACGATGGCTGGGCGAAGCCATAAAGGAATTTTCTAAATCTAACGGATCGCTATAGCCTTCAGCCAAATTTTCGCCGGCATAGGCATAATTATACCCCAAGCTGGTAAACCAAAACCACGGCTTGGTGCCGTCCGGCCCGGTATGGGCAAAATAATTTTTACTAAGCATGTCATTGGCCTTAGCCATTGCCGCTAAATTCAAGCTGGGATTGAGTGAAAGACTTGCCAGGCCATGTTTTTCACGGTCCAGATTGACCAAATCTAAAATCTGGCCGCTGGTCAAAGACAGATAGCTATAAGTGCCTGGAGTTAGCAGAATAATTCCAAGCAATAAAAGGCCCAAGCGCAGTTTGGAACTCATTATTTTGATTTAGTTTTGATTTTTGTCCCGATTCGGATTTCCGAATCGAGGATCCTCGACGCAAAGCGTCGGGATTTCAACCTTTTTGTTTCTTCACACTTCAACCTTATATAGATATTATAGCAGATCTGAAAATAAAAAGCAACCCCCTGCCCGCCATTGCCTGGCGTGGCAGGCGGGTGGAGTGGGTTACTTTTATTTTTTGATGAAATTATATAAAGAACTATAAACTATCACCTATCAACTATAACCTAGTTTATGGCTTGATGTCGTGTTCAATCTTTGTCAAAACCTTGCTAGCGTGATCCCGACCGCCGAGACCAAATGCCAGTCCGCCGGCAATTGCCAGCATGGCAATAATGCCAGTAAACAAAGTTGAAACAAATTCTTTGGCGACATTCAATTGTGACAAGGTGGCTAAGATCGTAAAGATCATAACTGACCATTGGATCACAGCCGCGAGCATGTCAGCAGAAGCAAGTCCTGCCGCTTGGACACTGTGGCGCACCAATTTCGACAAGAAATTGGCCACCATGGTGCCGACCAACAGTATTGCCGCCGCTGCAACAACTGCAGGGATATAAAGCAACACTTGGTTTAGGAACTCTGAGACTTTGGACAAACCCAAAATATCAGTTGCGGCCAAGAAAATTGCCAGCAACAAGAACCATTTGACGAGCCAGGAAACAGTCCCTGACACGCTCAACTTCATTCCTGTGCGAGCTGACAATTGATCCAATCCTAAGCGATCCCCGACTTCGTCTAGCTTGACGGAGTGCAAAACTTGTCTGACAAGTCCCGCAACAAACGTTGCCACGACCCAGCCGACCACCAAAATAATGACGGCCACCAAGAAGTTAGGCAAAAAGTTTATAAAACGAGCGTAAAGATCCTGCAATGATTGAGTCACCGCTTGTGAATATGTGTTTGCGTAATAATTAGGCATAACATTCACCCCCTTCCATTCCCTCCCTAGAGAATCTCGACCTTTAAGTTATTTTCCAAAAACTTGGAAAGCAAAACAAAAACTACCAAGGCCCAAAATGCGGGATTTACTCGGCTTTTAGAAGATTTAGTTGGTAGTTGGTTTCCATCAAAAATTCACTCTACGTATATTATAGCACACTTTCAGATTTCTGTAAAGTAGAAATATAATAGATACGAAAAATCCGCCTTGATGAGAAGCGGATTAATCAATGCATTTCTAATTAAAGAACTGCGTCTTTGGCGGCTTTTGCCACTCGAAACTTACAAACGGTCTTGGCGGCAATTTTGATTTGCTCACCAGTCGCTGGGTTGCGGCCCATGCGAGCCTCACGATGCTTCTTGAGCAGTTTGCCCAAACCTGGGATGGTGAACTCCCCGCTCTTCTTGGTCTCTTCGTAGGCAAGGCCCACGAGAGCGTCAATCATTTCGGCAGCTTCTTTGCGTGTTTTGCCAAGCTTAGCGGCAAGCGCATTGAGCACCTCAGACTTGGTCATTCCTTTGGCCATAATGTCCCTTCTTGCCCCGCCATCGGCGGGGTCGTTTACTTAATTTATAAGAGTACGTAAACTAGTATAGCAAATCCCCAGCATTTACGCTAGTCCTGTCAAGCCGGGTAGTAGAAATTCGATAATGCTTCGCATTTTTAAAAAGATCGAATTTCACTACCCGGTGCAGCCCAGTAGTGAAGTTTGATATTTTCTTCGCGAAGCGAATCAAACTTCTACTA
>Ga0209515_10006142_pt1 | contig 15113 bp, 9 predicted proteins | sample Subgroupgradi54m_FD_187454 | JGI IMG/M metagenome (GOLD analysis project Ga0209515, IMG submission 187454) | Subsurface groundwater microbial communities from S. Glens Falls, New York, USA - GMW60B uncontaminated upgradient, 5.4 m (SPAdes)... ...
ACCGATCGGGTGCGGCGGGTGAGCTTCTCGCCCGACGGCAAGCGCGTGGTCACCGCCGCCTACGACCACACCGCGCGGGTGTGGAACGCCGACGGATCGGGCACGCCCGTCGTGCTCGCCGGGCACACCGCCGAGGTGTGGACCGTGGCCTTCAGCCCCGACGGCAAGCGCATCGTGACCGCGTCCAAGGACAGCAGCGCGCGGCTGTGGAATGCCGACGGCACGGGCACGCCCGTGGTGCTGAGCGGGCACACGAACGGCGTCGCCCACGCCGGCTTCAGCCACGACGGCCGGCACATCGTGACCACGTCGTGGGACGGCACGGCCCGGGTGTGGAACGGCGACGGCACGGGTCCACCCGTCGTGCTCGCCGGTCACACCGACGACGTCTTCATGGCCGTCTTCTCGCCCGACGACAAGCGCCTGGTCACCTGCTCGGTCGACAAGACCGCGCGGGTGTGGAACGCCGACGGCTCGGGGGCGCCGGTGGTGCTGTCCGGCTTCGAGGGCAGCGTGGTGTGGGTGGCCTACTCGCCCGACGGCGAGCGCCTGCTCACCGCCAGCGGCGACGCGGCCGTGCGCATCTGGAGCGCGCAGCAGCCCAACGCGCCCGTGGTGCTGGCCGGCCCGCCCGACGAGGAGATCCGCTCCGCCAGCTTCAGCCCCGACGGCACGCGCGTGCTCACCTTCACCGGGCCGAAGGGCCTCACGCAGATCTGGAACGCCGACGGCAGCGGCCCACCCCTGGTGCTCGACGGGCACAGCGATCGCGTGCACCACGCCGAGTTCTCGCCCGACGGCCGGCAGGTGGTCACCGGCTCGTACGACGGCACCACGCGGGTGTGGAACGTCGACGGCTCGGGCACCTCGGTGCTGTTGCGCGACCCGCCCGCCGAATGGACGTACTGGGCCAGCTTCAGCCCCGATGGCAAGCGCGTGGTCACCGGGCACGACGACGGCAAGGCACGACTGTGGAACGCCGACGGCACGGGTCAGCCGCTGCGCTTGCCCTTCCGCGGCGCCGTGCTCATCACCCGCTTCAGCCCCGACGGCAAGCACCTCCTGCTCGTCTCGTCCGACGACAACGCGCTGCAGGTATGGAACGCCGACGGTTCGGGCGCGCCGGTGCTGCTGCGCGGGCACACCAACAACATTCACTGGGCGACGTGGAGCCCGGACGGCATACACCTGGTCACCGCATCGGGAGACAACACCGCGCGGGTGTGGCGTGCCGACGGGGTGGGCGAGCCCGTCGTGCTCGCCCACACCCACGAGGTGCGACGGGTCGACTTCAGCCCCGACGGCCGGCACGTGGTCACGGCCTCCGACGATGGCACCGCACGGGTGTGGAACGCCGACGGCACGGGCACGCCCGTGGTGCTGCGCGGTCACGACAAGGCGGTGCTGTTCGCCTCCTTCAGCCCCGACGGCACGCGCGTGGTGACCGCGTCGGAGGACGTGGTGCGGGTCTGGCGCGCCGACGGTGAAGGCGTGCCCATCGTGCTCGAGGGCTTCACCGCCATGATCACGGAGGTGGCCTTCAGCCCCGACGGCAGCAAGCTGGCGACGTCGACCAAGGACGGCAAGACGTGGATCGCGCCGCGGGTCGACCGCATCCCCTCGGTGAGCGGTATGCAGGAGCTGCTCTGGCAGCAGACCTCGTACTGCATGCCGGTCGAGCAGCGGCGCGAGCTGGTCGGCGAGACGGAAGAGGCCGCGCGCGAGTCATACGAGCGCTGCCGCCGGCGGGTCGCGGCCGAGCGCACGAAGTAGCAAGACAGACATTTGTGACTTCGCTGCGGATTCGTTCGCCTATCGGCGCGACCGGGTTCAGAGTTCCCAGCCTCGGAACTCGTTCCGCGACGAAAGGAGAACGATCATGTCCGACCTGTTGACCCGTCAATGGTGGGTACTGCTCCTGCGAGGCATCCTGGCCATCGCGTTCGGCATCGCGTGCTTCGCCATCCCCGGCATCACGCTGGCCACGCTGGTGCTGCTGTTCGGCGCCTACGCCCTCGTCGACGGCATCTTCCTGGCCATCGCGGCCGTGCGCGGCTGGAGCGAGCGCGACGACCACTGGCTCCTGCTCATCATCGGCTTGCTCGGCATCGGCGTGGGCATCATGACCTTCCGCGCGCCCGCCATCACCACCGTGAGCCTGCTGCTCTACATCGCGGCGTGGAGCCTGGCCATCGGGGTGATGAGCATCGTGGGCGCCATCCGGCTGCGCAAGGAGATGAAGGGTGAGATCTGGCTGGCGCTGAGCGGCATCCTGTCGATCATCTTCGCCGCCATCATCCTGTGGAACCCCATCGCCGGCGCGCTGTCGCTCATCTGGCTGATCGGTTCGTACGCGCTCGTGGCGGGCGCGCTGCTCATCGCGCTCAGCATCGAGGTCTATGGTGTGGGGCACCGCCGTGTCAAGCCGGTCACGGCGGGGGCGGCGTAGCGCCAGAGGTAGGGGAGGAGTGCTTACGAACGGCGGCGCCGGCGCCCGAGCAGCAGCAGCGCCAGGGGCACGAGCAGGGCGAAGCCCGCGCCGCTCGAGCCGCCCGGGCCACCGGCGCGGCAGCCGCAGCCGCCCGTGGTCCCGCCGTTGTTCTCGCCCGGGTCGTGGCCCGCATCGGGGTTGCCGGGATGCACGCCCGCGTCGGGGCCGGGGTCGGGAACGTCGGCGTCGGGCTGGCCCGGAGCGGCGTCGGGCTGGCCCGGACCGGCGTCAGGCATGGGCGTCACCACGTTGCAGCCGCCGGTCGTGCCGTCGACGATGTGATCCGACGAGCTGTGCAGCTTGGCGCACACCACCTGCTCCACGGTCCAGAACTCGAAGCCCTTGGAGCGCGCGTAGTCGATGATCGCGGGCAGTGCGCCGGCGGTCTGCGCGTGCACCGAGTGCATGAGCACGATGCCCCACGCACCCGCGCCCGGCGTCTTGACGCCGTTCTTGAAGTTGTTCAGCACGCAGGCCGAGTCGCCCGCCGGGCAGTTGTAGTCGAAGGTGTCGAAGTTCCAGCCGATGTGCACGGCGTGCTCGGCGACCACGGGCGCGACCAGGTCGTAGCCCACGCCGTCCTGGTAGGGCTCGCCGAAGGGCGCGCGGAAGAGGGTCAGCCGGGGCGCGCTCGCGCCCATCACGTGGTCCACGGTGTTCTCGACGCCGGCGATCTCGTCCTCGATGCCCGCCGCGGACAGCGTGGGCAGGTGCATGTGGTGCACGGTGTGGTTGGCCAGCTCGTGGCCCTCGTCGACCATGCGCTTGACCAGGTCTTGCATGGGCGCGTCCATGTTCACGTCGGACCAGTTGACCGTGTTGATGAAGAAGGACGCCTTGACGTCCTTGTCGCGCAGCACATCGAGCACGGTGGCGGTGTTGTTCCAGTCAGGGCCGTCGTCGAAGGTCAGCACCAGCACGTTGTTGGGGATGTAGTCGGGGTGCGCATCGAAGCCGAGCGCCGGGTACGTACTGGGCACCGCGAGCAGGCGCGCGCCGGCGCCGCTTCCGCTACCGTCGCCCTCGGGCGGCGTGCTGCTACAGGCAATGGCGAGTGCGAATGGAACGACGACTAGAGTGGTGCGCAGCGTGGGCATCGGCTCCTCCTGGCGTGAGGAGCATTGCGCAGGTCCGCGTGAACTCAGCCGGATGGCACGATTTGGACACGCAGTAGAGGGCAAAGCGCCCGGGACGTGAGTACGAGTGGAGCGGCGTCGGAGAAACCGCCATGTCGCCAACGACGCCGACATGGCGGCTCAACAGCGTGCTCGGGCTCGAGCCTGGCTGCCTCGAGTCAGAACGCCGTCGACGCCAGCTGGAAGTCGGCGCTGGCCCATGCCTTCTTCAGCTGCGCTTCCACCTTGGCGGCGTCCTTGGCCTTCTTCTGCCCGCGCAGCGCCTGGGCCAGGCCCCACAGGGACCAGCCGTTGTCCTTGTTGTGCATCAGGTCGGCGCGGTAGACCGCCTCGGCGTCCTTGTACTTCTTGGCCGTCAGCAGCGCGGCGCCCTGGAAGTGACGCACGGGGTAGAACCAGTCGGCGGGCTCGGAGTAGGCCAGCTTGTCCTCCATGGCCACGGCCTCGGCCCACAGCGCCAGCGCCTCCGGCTTTCCGCCCTTCTCGGCGATGCGCGCCTCGAGCACCTTGGCGGCCAGCAAGATGACGTCCTTGGCCGGATTCAGCCCGGCGAGCAGGTCGGGCGCGACCTGGCCGGACAGCTTGATCAGCTCGGCCTGATCCGCCGCGGCCTCGTCGAGCTTGCCCTTGGAGGCCAGGGCCATGCCGTGGCCGTGCAGCCAGAGCGACGTGAGCACCTGGTACTTGGCGTCGGGCTTGGGCTCGGCGAGCAGCTCGTCCCACTTGCCGAAGCGCACCATGACCAGGAGCGGCTCGGCGACGAAGAAGTCCATGCCCGGCATCATGTCGATCATGCCTGGCGGCATGGCCTTGGCCGCGTCGCGCGACGCCGCCAGCGACTCGGCGGAGCGGCCCTCCATCGACGACGAGTAGGCCAGGAAGCCGTAGTTGTGGCCCAGGTACATGGGGTAGTAACCCCACGGCTGCGCCTTCTGCATGTACGCCAGGTCGGCCTTGATCGCCTTGCGGTTGGCCTCCGAGGCGTCGGCGTAGCGACCCACGCGCTGGTAGATGTGCGCCGGCATGTGCACCAGGTGTCCGGCGCCCGGCATCATCGTGCCCAGACGATCCGCCGACGGTACGGCCTTCTCGGGATGGGTCGAGGCCTCGATGGCGTGGATGTAGTAGTGGTTCGCGCCCGGGTGGTTTTGATCCTTCTCGATGACCTTCTCGAGCGTGGCGACGATCTCCTCGGTGCCGGGCGCCGGCTTGCCGTCGAGCGTCCACAGCTTCCACGGGTTCACGTCCATCATCGACTCGGCGAACAGCACCTGGACGTCGAGATCGTCGGGGAACTTCTTGGCCACGTCGCGCATGGCCGCGGCGTAGGCCTCCTGGAACGGCTGCATGGCGGGCGGATCGAGCGGATCGGGACCCTTGTAGCGCTTGGCCAGCGCGCCGATGAGCGCCTGCTCGACCGGGGTCGACGACGGCGCCAGCGCGCGAGCCTTCTGCAGCGCCTCCCAGGCCATGACCGAGCGATCCGGCAGCATGGGCACGTTGTAGTTGGGCCCGAGCGTGATCGACGCGCCCCAGAAGCACATGGCACACGTGGGATCGATGGCCGCGGCCCGGGCGAACGAGCGGGTCGCCTCGTCGTGGTTGAAGGCATAGATGAGGCGCAGGCCCTGGTCGAAGTACTTCTGCGCCTCGGGTGACTTGCTGCTGATGGCGCGGTGGAATGTGCCCAGGTCGTCGAAGAGCACGGCGCCCTTGGCCAGCGTGTCGAGCGTCATCGCCGGTGTCTTGGCCGCCTGGCCTTCAGGCGGCGTCATGCCGTGCTGGTGCTCCTCTGCGGCCGGCGGGGGCGACTCGGGCATGCTCGACGCCGTCTCCGGCGGCGGTGTGGTCGCCGAGGACTGCTTGGAGCCGCAGCCCGAGATCAAGATGCACAGGAACAGCGAGAGACTGCCTGTCTTCCTCATGACACCCCTCCTCACCATGGGCGCCGGAAGATCGACACCCAAGGGCACTTTAGCACCGTACGCATGTACAAAAAGGCTCATACGTTGACGCTCCGAGGGCGCTGCAAGTATGAGCCTGCGCACCATGCTCTCGCGAATCCAGCTGTCGACGATCGCCGCCGCGTGCGCGCTCGTCTCACTCTCCTGCAACGCTGCCGAGATCGAGGACGTCGCGGCCACGTCCGCCGCGCTCACACGCTCCACCAATCCGCCCGGCGGCCTGAGCGCGGTCCAGGTGCCGCAGTTCGTCGCCGTCACCTTCGACGACAACTTCAGCTCGGAGGGCATGGCCTGGGCGACCAGCTTCTACCGGCCGCTGCGCAACCCCAGCGGCAGCGGCAAGAGCGCCACCTTCGACGGTGCCGCGGTGCGCACCAGCTTCTACCACAACAGCCTGTACCTGGACGGCACGCGCGCCGCCTGGCAGGCCGCGGTCGCCGACGGGCACGAGACCGGTGACCACACCGTCAACCATCCCTTCGGTCTGTCCTTCGACGGCTCGCAGTGGACGCCCGAGGTGAGCAATTGCCGCAGCGCTCTGGCCTCCGGCCTGGGGCTCTCGCAGGGCGCGATCGCCGGCTTCCGCACGCCCTACCTGGGCTATAACGACGCGCTCTTCACCGTGCTCAGGGCGCAGAGCCCGACCTTCGCCTACGACACCAGCATCCAGGGCGGCTGGGCCGACGGCGAGAGCGGCGGCAACGGCCCGTGGCCGTACACCCTCGACGCGGGCAGCGCCGACGCCAGCACGGTGCTGAGCAAGTTCGGTAGCGGCAACGCGCGCAGCGTCGGCGCGCACGCGGGCCTGTGGGAAGCACCGGTGACCACGCTCATCGTGCCGCCCGACTCGCTGGCGACGCAGTACGGCTTTCAGCCCGGGCTGCGCCAGCGCGTGCAGACGGCGCTCGCGGGCAAGTCGGTGCCCAGCTTCTACGAGGCGTCGTCGGGCAAGGTGGCCGGTCTGGACATCACCATGATCGTCGACGGCAGCATGAACAAGGCCGAGGCGCTGGCGACCTTGAAGTACACCCTCGACCTGCACCTGGCCGGCAACCGCGCGCCCATCGTCTTCGTCGCGCACACGCACGTGTACGCGTCGAACTACGGCGCCGCCGCCAACGTGCAGAACGTCGCCGACCGGCGCGCCATCATCGAGGAGTTCGTGCGCTACGCGCTGTCGAAGCCGGAAGTGCGCATGCGTCCGGTCGCCGACGTGCTGGCTTGGGTGAAGACGCCGGTGGCGCTGGGCGGCGGCACGTGCACGCCCAGCTGCGGCGGGCGCGTGTGCGGTGGCGACGGTTGCGGCGGGACCTGCGGCGCGTGTGGCGTGGGCCAGACCTGCACGTCGGCGGGGCAGTGTCAGTCGACGTGCACGCCCAGCTGCTCGGGGCGCGCCTGCGGCGGCGACGGCTGCGGCGGCAGCTGCGGCGTGTGCGGCGTGGGTCAGACCTGCACGTCGGCGGGGCAGTGCCAGTCGACGTGCACGCCCAGCTGCTCGGGGCGCACCTGCGGCGGCGACGGTTGCGGCGGCAGCTGCGGCGTGTGCGGCGTGGGTCAGACCTGCACGTCGGCGGGGCAGTGTCAGGGCTCGGGCGGCGGCAACTGCAGCGCGCCGGCCTGGTCGGGGGCGAGCTACGCGGCCGGCGACGTCGTCACCGCCGACTGCCAGGTCGCGACCGTGGGCACGAGCTGCTACGGCAACGTGGGCAAGCGGTTCGCGTGGCGCTGCGACAATGCCGGCTGGTGCTCGCAGCTGCGTCCGGGCTCGAACCAGGGCGGCTGGTGGTCGGCGTGGACGTCGATCGCTTCCTGCCCCTGAGTCACTTCGCCGCGGCGGGCAGGATGCCGCGCTCGCGGTACACCGGCAGCGAGAGCCGGCGCAGCTCGGGTAGCTCGCGCGCGAACAGCGCCACCGCGACCAGCGTGGCCACGCCGCCCAGCAGCACGGTCGCGGGCGCGCCGATGCGGTCGCCCAGCCAGCCGGCCACCAGGCTGCCGAACGGCGCCATGCCGAAGAAGGCCACGGCGTAGAAGCTCATCACCCGGCCACGCTTGTCCTCGTCGACGAGTGTCTGCACCAGCGTGTTGCTCGCGGCCATCTGGATCATCATGCCGGCGCCGGTGATCACCATCAGCACCAGCGACAGCCACATCCAGCGCGACAGCGCGAAGCCGGCCAGCCCGGCGCCGAAGGCGGCGCCGGCGATGACCAGCACGCGCCCCAGGCCGAGCACGCTCTGCCGCGACGCCAGCCACAGCGCGCCCGTGAGCGCGCCCAGGCCCGACGCACCCATGAGCAGACCGAGCGCGTGCGGGCCGCCGCCCAGCACGCGCGCGGCGAAGATGGGCATGAGCACGGCGTAGGGCACGCCGGCGAAGCTCACCAGGCCGAGCAGGATCAGGATGGCGCGGATGGGCCGGAAGCCGGCCACGTAGCGGAAGCCCTCGCGCAGGTCGGCGAGCACGTTGGTGGTGCGGGCGGGGCGCGCGCGCTCGGGCAGACGCATGGCCAGCAGCGACGCGACCACGGCGACGTAGCTGAGCGCGTCGATGGCGAAGCACCAGCCCTCGCCGAACGCGGCGATGAGCACCCCGGCGATCGACGGACCGACCAGACGCGCCGCATTGACCAGCGACGAGTTGAGCGCGATGGCGTTGGGCAGGTCCTCGCGCGCCTCGACCATCTCGACGACCATGGCCTGGCGCGCCGGCATGTCGAAGGCATTGATGAGGCCCTGGAAGATGGACAGGGCGAGCACGCGCCCCACGGTCACCGAGCCGCTCAGCGCCAGCACCGCCAGCGCGGCCGACTGCACCAGCGCGAGCACCTGGGTGACGAGCAGGACGCGACGACGGTTCCAGCGATCGACCATCACGCCGGCGAAGGGCGCGAGGAAGAAGGTGGGGATCTGCCCGGCGAAGCCGACCAGGCCGAGCAGCAGGGCCGATCCCGTGAGCCGGTAGACCAGCCAGCTGGTGGCCACGCGAGTGAGCCACGTGCCGACCAGCGAGATCCCCTGTCCGACGAAAAACAGGCGGTAGTTGGGATGTCGCAGCGCCCGCCCGACCGCTCCGAGTGCGAGACTGCTCGGCGGCGTGCGGCCCATCGAGGGAAGCTAGCACGGGGATCGCGCCACGCTCGGGAGTCGCGCGGCGCGCGCGATGACAGACCCCTGAGGTAGGGTGCGCCGGTACGTCCAGCAGTGGAAAGGAGCAAGCACGATGATCCGGCGGTTGATCACATTGGTCTTGGCGGTGGCAGGACGGAGCAAGACGATCCAGGGCCTGGTCGCCATGGTGTGGCCGAGCGCCAGCTCGAGCGTCACGAAGGCAGGGACAACCACGCCGCATGTGGTGCAGTGGTCGGCCGCGCCGGAGCCGGCGCCCGTGGCCGCGGCACCCGTGGTGCCACAGGTGGCGGTGGCCGCGGCGGTGAGGGCGCTGGTGGCAGCCGACGAGGACATGCCGGCGGCGGAGATCGCGGTGGAAGCCGCGCCCGCGGAAGCTCCGGAGGTGGAGACGGCTCCCATGCCGGTCGCAGCCGCGCCCACGCCGGAGCCGGAGTCCACGCCGGTGGAAGCCGCGCCGCCCGCGCCGGCGGTTCCGCTGCGCCCGCTCGGCACCAAGGAAGCCATGGACGGCAGCGTCTGGGTCCCGCGCATCCTGTGGGCGCTCGAGTACGCCAAGCTGCGCCAGCTGGGCCCGCTGAGCGCGTCGGACATCTCGCGCGTGCTGACCGAGCACTCCGGGCTGAGCGTTCCCAGCCCGAACGTGGCGCGCGCCTTCCGCGACCGCAAGCAGCAGGGCGCCAGCTACTGGAAAGAGGTCGACAGCCAGCGCTACGAGATCAGCCGCGCCGGCTCGGTGGCGCTGCGCAAGCAGCTGCGCAACAGCGACAACTAGCCTCGAAATTTGAAACGCCAGGGTGGCAGCCCGCGCGCCAGGAACGAAAGCCACTACACGGAACCTGACCCAGAAGATTGAAACGCCGAGCCGGATCAGAGCTGTTCGGATCCAGGTGCGACACTTGTTTGTCGGAGCTGGCGCCCCTGGCTCCCTGGCGTTTCAGCTATCTGGATGTCGGGCCGACTCCGAGCTCCTCCGCATCAGATAACTGACTGGCATTGCAACTAGCCTCGAGGCGGCTGGTTCGGCTGCCGCTGCCGTTCCCGTCGCCGCTGCCGATCCCGCCGCCGCCTCCGTCGCCGCTGCCGCTGCCGTCGCCGCTGCCGCTGCCGCTGCCGCTGCCGCTGCCGCTGCCGCCGCCGATGCCGCCTCCGCCGGACCTTCGCGCCGCCTACGTCGCGGTCGCCGCGACCGCTTCGCTCGCCGTGACCACCTCCACGGCGACGCCGTTCAGCACCGCGGTGCCGCACACTGGATCGATCCGGTGCACGTCGGTCACATCATTCACGCTCGTGCCAGGATGGCGCGCGGCCACGCCCAGCTGCACGCGCTCGCGGCCGTGACCCCAGCCGTGCGGCAGGCTGACCACGCCCGGCATGACGGCATCGGTCACCTCGAGCGGCACTTCGATGGCGCCAGCCTCGGTGCGCACGGCCACCTTCTGGCCCTGCACCAGGCCGCGCGCGGCCGCGTCGCCCGGATGCATGTACAGCGTGCACCTGAGCGGTCCCTTCACCAGGCGCAGGCTGTTGTGCATCCACGAGTTGTTGCTGCGCAGGTCGCGCCGCCCGATCAGCTCCAGCCGACCGTCGCGCTGCGCGGCGCTCCACTCCTGGGCGCGGGCGCGCAGGCGCGGCAGGTCGGCGACCACCGGCTCGGGCGCCAGCTCGATCGCGCCGCTCTCGGTGTTGAGCAGCCTGGCCAGGCGCGGCTCGAGCGCGCCCAGGTCGACGCCGTGCGGCGACGCTTCGAGCTTCTCGACGGTGAGCGGGTACGGCCCCAGGCGCAGCAGCAGATCCACGATGCGCCGTGGCGTCATGCGCTTGCCCGCCGCCAGCACCGTCTTCTTGAGCAGCTTGCCGGCCGGGCCGTCGTCGACCAGCTCGGCGCACAGGCGCAGGAAGATCTGCCAGTCGTGCAGCGCGCCCGGCGCCGGCTCGAACAGGGCCTCGTTCCAGCGCGCGGTGTTGCGCACGCCGAACGCGTGCAGGGCGATGTCGTAGTGCTCGTGCTCGAGCGCCGTGGTCGGCGGCAGGATGTAATCGGCGTGGCGCGTGGTCTCGTTGACGTAGATGTCGACCGCGACGATGAGCTCGAGCCCTTCCAGCGCACGATCCAGGCGCCGCCCGTTGGGCGCCGACAGCACCGGGTTGTGCGCCGTGATGACCAGCGCGCGCACCTGGCCCGGGCCGGGCGTCTCGATCTCCTCGCACAGGGTCACGATGGGCAGCTCGCCGTTGAACTCGGGCAACCCGCGCACGCGGCTGCGGAAGGCGTCGAAGCTGCCCGGCTGCCCGATGCGCGTGGCCAGGCCGACCAGATCCACGGCCGGCGTGGTGAACATGGGACCGCCCACGCGGTCCAGGTTGCCGGTGACCAGGTTGATGACGTCGATGAGCCAGATGGCGAGCGCGCCGAACTCCTGCACCGAGACGCCCATGCGCCCGTAGCACACCGCCGAGGGCGCGCCGGCGAACTCGCGCGCGATGCGGCGCACATCTGCCGCGGCGATGCCGGTCAGCCCGGCGACGCGCTCGGGCGTCCACTCGGCGGCCAGCGCGCGCACGCGCTCGAGGCCCTCCACGCGCAGCGTCGCGTGCTCGGTGCGCTCGAGCCGCTCGGCGAAGATGGTGTGCAGCATGCCGAGCAGGAACAGCGCGTCACGCCCGGGGCGGATGAACTGGTGCTCGTCGGCGACGTCGGCGGTCTCGGTGCGGCGCGGATCGATCACCACCAGCTTGCCGCCGCGCTCGCGCAGCGCCTTGAGCCGCTTGGGCAGATCCGGCGCGGTCATGAGCGAGCCATTCGACGCCATCGGGTTGGCGCCCAGGACCAGGAAGTAATGCGTCCGGTCGATGTCGGGCACGCCGATGACCGCCTGGTTGCCGTACATCCAGCGCGACACCAGCATGCGCGGCAGGTTGTCGACCGAGCAGCTGGAGAAGCGGTTCCTGGTGCCCAGCGCCCAGGGCAGGAGCGTCTGGGCATAGATCGACGCGCCGTAGTTGTGCAGCACCGGGTTGCCCTGGCAGAAGCCGACCGCGTCCTTGCCGTGCTGCTGGCGCACCTTGCGCAGGCGCGCGCCGATGTCGGCGAAGGCTTCCTCCCAGCTCACCTCGACGAACTTGTCGCCCTCGCGCCGCACCGGACGGCGCAGGCGATCCGGGTCCTCGTACACGTCCTTGAGCGCGAGCGCCTTGGGGCAGATGTGCCCGCGCGAGAAGGGGTCCTCGCGGTCGCCGCGGATGGCGACGATCTTGCCGTCTTCGTGCTCGATGGCGAGGCCGCAGATGGCCTCACACAGGTTGCAGGCGCGAAAATGCGTGTGCGTCATGGAGGAACGCGACACATACCACGGAGCTCGTGAAACTCAGTCGAGCAGGCGCTGCAGGCTCACCGACAGGTCGTCCTGGATCACCGCGACCATGCTGCGGAATTCGGACGAGCTGGCGGGCAGCTCGAGGGCCAGCTCGACGCGCAGCTGCGCCATCACCCGCTGGCGCGTGCCCACCAGCCAGCGCGCCACGGTGGCCCGGTGCACGCGGTAGATCTTGCCGATGGCGTCGATGTTCAGGTGATCGACGAAGTGCATGCGCAAGATGGTCTTCTCGCGCGCGCTCAGCGCGGTCAGGCTGCGCTCGAGCGCGGTCTGGAACGAGTCGCGGTACTGCTTCTTGATGGTCGACAGCTCGGGGCTGGCATGGCCGGAGGCGAGCGCGTCGAGCGCCTCGGTGTCGTCGGTGACGCGGCCACCCAGCTGCTGCGACAGCGTGAGCGCCAGACGGATGGCGGCCACGCGCACCCACGCGCCCAGCGGGCCGCGCCCGCCGTACTGGCCGATGCGCGGCGCCGGCCCGGTCAGCAGACGGATGCGCAGCTGCTGGCGCAGCTCGTCGACGACGTCGGCGGCCAGGCCCATGCGCCCCACGTAGCCGTCGACCTGGGGCAAGAACGTGCGCTCGAAGTGCGCCAGCGCGGCGCGGTCGGCCGCGGCGCAAGCCCAGGCCAGGTACAGGTCCTCGGCGCGCGCCGTGACGTCCTCGGCGGCCACGTCCAGCTCGGCGGCGCGTCGCACGTAGGCATCCAGCTCGAGGCTCACGCCCGGCCAGGCGGCGCGTGCGCGCGTGAAGGCGGCTGTCAGGTCGCCGGCCATGGTCAACCCGGGGGACGCAGTCCGGCGCAGCAGCGCCAGCCGGTGTGCTGGTGGGGGGCGTCGACGCCGGCCTGGCTCGCGGTCTCCAGCTCCGAGGCTGTGCACGAGCGCTTGCCGGCGCTGGCGCAGGTCCGTGGCTGGCCCCGCTCGTCGACGCTGGCGGCGTGCAAGCGGTCGATGCAGAAGCGATCCGCGACCCGCACCATGTCGCTCGCGCAGCCCGAGGCACCTTCCGCCGGCGCGGGCGCGTGGCGCTCGCTGGGCGTGCGCAGGAGCAGCGGGACCTCTGCCAGGGCGGCGGCCACGACCACGGCGAGCACGATGCCGTTGATGATCCAGCGCCGCCTGCGCGTGGGCCGCGCGGCCGGCATGAACGCCATGCCCGGCACGGGCGCGACGATGTCCTCGACACGCTCGAAGCGCGCCGCCGGGTCGCGCTCGAGACAGCGCGCCACCAGCGCGTCCCAGCCCGGATGCAGCCCGGGCACCCGCTGCGACGGGGCCGGCGCGCTCGCCTGCAGGCGAGCCAGGGCGCCCGCCAGCGCGGTCTCGCCCTGGAATGGCTTCTGCCCGGTGAGCATCTCGTAGAGCATGATGCCGAGCGCGTAGACGTCGAACCCGGGCGTGGCCGGCTTGCCCTCGAGCTGCTCGGGCGCCATGTAGTCGAGCGTGCCGACCGCGACCGCGCCGGTGATCGAGCCGCCCTGGCCATCGGTCTCGAGCGCGCGCGCCAGGCCGAAATCGGTCAGCACCAGGCGCTCGGGTGTGCCGGGCAGGAGCATGACGTTGTGCGGCTTGATGTCGCGGTGCACGATGCCGGCGGCGTGGATGGCGCCCAGGCCGGCGCACAGCTGCGCGAGCAGCTCGGCCACGTGCTCGGGCTCGAGCCGGCGCTGCTCGGCGATGCGCCGGTCGAGCGTGTCGCCGGCGAGGAACTCCATGGTCAGGAACGGCACCGTCTCGGGCGCCGCGCCGCCGCGCGCCGGGCCGCGATGGAAGCCGAGCTCGAAGATGCGGCAGACGTTGGGATGGCTGACGTGGCGCGCCAGGCGCACCTCGGCGAGCAGCCGGCTGATCGCGTGCGGGTTGTCGAGCGCCGTGCACACCAGGGTCTTGAGGGCGACCGTCTCGCCCAGCACGCGGTCGCGCGCCCGGTAGACCTCGCCCATGCCACCGCGCGCCACGAAGGCCAGGATCTCGTAGCGTTCGGCCACCACGTCACCGACGGCGAGGGTGAGCAACGGCCCCACCGGCGCGCCGGGAGTGCCGACCATCGCCTCGGTGTCGCCGACCATCATGCGCGCGGCCTCGCCGATCATGACGCGGCAGGGCGCGCAATGGTCCAGGTGCTGCTGCACGGCCTGGTCTGACGCCGCATCGGCGGCGCCGCGCACGTAGGCGAGCGCGGCGTCCTCCGACAGGCAGGCGCCGGCGTCGTTCGCCCGATCCGCCTCCACCTTCGTCCGCGCCGCCACGGTCGTGGATGCTGGGACGGATCGACCCGAATTGCAAGGCAGGCGGCCTGGCACTGGCCATCTGTAATGCGGGTCTGAATGCCGAGAATGCGATGTTAGTTGTTGGGCCGGATGGCCAGGCAGGGCGAGTCGCTGGCCACCGGCGGCGGCGTGGTGCCGTGCGCGATCCGACCCAGGTCGTGGTGCAGGCGCGGGCGCGGGCGCGGATCCGGATCCGGGACGTGGCGGCCGCCGTCGATGCGGTAGTGCCAGCGCGCGCCGTGGGTGAGCAGCTCGGTGGTCGCGGCCAGGAAGCGCTCGATCTCGGCCAGGGTCGAGCCGGCGCCGAAGCTGGCGCGCACCGCGCCCGACGACGCCGCCAGGGTCGCGCAGAGCGGATGCGCGCAGAAGGCGCCCGAGCGCACGCCCACGCCGTACTCGGCGCCCAGCGCCGCGGCCAGGGCGCCGTGGTGCCAGCCGATCACGTTGAAGGCGACCACGCCGATGCGCTCGCTGGGCGGGTGGCCCGCGGCATCGAAGCACGACAGGATCTCCACGCCGGGCAGGTCGGCCAGGCCGCTGGTCAGGCGCGCCAGCAGCTCGGCCTCGTGCGCGGCCACCCGGTCCATGCCGGCACGCTCGAGCGCGCCGCACGCCGCGGCCAGCGCCGCCGCGCCCACGACGTTGGGCGTGCCCGCCTCGTGGCGCGCGTGGCCGTCGGCCCACTCGGTGAAATCGACGGTGACGTTGCGCACCGCGCCGCCGCCGGCCAGGTACGGCTCGGCCTGG
>Ga0209515_10006144_pt1 | contig 15108 bp, 16 predicted proteins | sample Subgroupgradi54m_FD_187454 | JGI IMG/M metagenome (GOLD analysis project Ga0209515, IMG submission 187454) | Subsurface groundwater microbial communities from S. Glens Falls, New York, USA - GMW60B uncontaminated upgradient, 5.4 m (SPAdes)... ...
GCGTCACGAGCAAGCCCGGCCGGCTGTACTTCACGTTCTTCGACGAGCCGCGCGAGCCGTTCGAGATTCCGGCGATGAAGAACACGATCACGCGCGCCTACCGCCTCGCCGACAAGGCGCCGGTCGAGGTGAAGAAGGAGGGCGGGCGGACGTTTCTCAACCTCGAGCGTCCCATCTTCGATCCGATGGCGACCGTCGTCGTCGTGGAGTTCGACGGCGACGAGCCTCTACTTCCGTCGGCGGACAAACAGGCCGTCGGCGGTCTCCCGGAGGACGTGCATCGCCACGAGACGTCGAAGGACGATGCGGCATTCGTCAACGTCCAGGTTCCAGAGATGCTGGAACTGCCAGGGGGTGAGCCGCAGGTCGGGCGTCTCGAGAAACTCGCCGCGAATTCGCCGGAGAAGAGATTCCGAGCCGCACAGGCTAGACATGGTGTTCCACCCCTCGTCTTGCGCGAGTATCTTCGGACGCGGCGAGACCAGAAGATAAGCGTCCAGCGATCAGCTAGCCGGTCCGGCCGGCACGCTGGCGGCCGAGTCGGTCAGTCTGGCCGTGGTGATGCGCAGCCCCTGATCGAGAGCCCACGCGACCGTGTGGTCGTCGCACAGCAACTGCGCGCCCGCTGCCTGCGCCACCAGCAAACGGTGGCTCGCGCGCCGCGGGCAGTTCTCATCGAACGTGCATCGCGTCTCGACATGACCTGATAGCGGCGTGATGCTCCACTGGTGTTTCGCGAGGGTCAACTGAAGATTCGGGCTGCGCATCTGCTCGCTCCTTAAAGAGTGCCGGCCGGGGAGCCGAGCGCTTCGTATCAAAGCTCATGCCGCGAAAGGCTGCTCGCAGCTGCATGCGGCGATACACAGCAGCGGTTGCCATGACAACTGTTGTCACCGAGAGAGATAATTAGTAGCCGTCTGACTTCATCCCGACCGCCCACGCAGCGCCGCCGGGGAAGCGATAGGCCTCGCGCGACGCGGCCCGGATCTCGCTGCTGAAGCCGGGCTGCCGCGGCGCCATGTAGCGCCCGTTGCGGATGACCACAGGATCGACGAAGTGCTCGTGCAGATGATCGACGAATTCGGTGACGCGGTCATCCATGCGGCCCGCCACGGCGACATAGTCGAACATCGACAGGTGCTGCACCAGCTCGCACAATCCAACGCCGCCCGCGTGAGGACAGATCGGCACGCCGAACTTGGCCGCCATCAGAATCACCGCGAGATTCTCGTTGACGCCGCCAAGCCGGCAACTGTCGATCTGGCAGAAGTCGATGGCCCGGGCCTGCAGGAGCTGCTTGAACATGACGCGGTTCGCGCAGTGCTCGCCCGTGGCCACGCCGATCGGCCTCACCGCGCTGGCGATCGCCGCGTGCCCGAGGATATCGTCGGGGCTCGTGGGCTCTTCAATCCACCACAGGTTGAACCGCTCGAGCGCGCGCACACGCGCGATCGCTTCGTTCACGTCCCAGCTCTGGTTGGCGTCGATCATCAGCTTCCGGTCCGGGCCAATCTCCTCGCGGACGAGCGCCAGCCGGCGCGCGTCTTCCTTGGGAGTGGCGCCAACTTTCACTTTGAAGTGCATCCACCCTTGCGCCACCGCCTCACGACAGAGCTGGCGGACGTGGTCGTCGCTGTACCCCAACCAGCCGGCGGACGTCGTGTAGGCGGGACATCCCTGCGCGAGCAGCGTCGCCTCGCGCTCCGGCTTCGTCTTCTCCTGACGGGCAAGGAGCTCGATCGCCTCGTTGGGCGTCAGCGCGTCGGTGATGTAGCGGAAGTCGATGGTCGACACCAGCTGCGCTGGCGTCATGTCGACCAGCAGTTTCCAGAGTGGCTTCCGTTCGACCTTCGCGTAGAGATCCCAGACGGCGTTGACGATGGCCGCCAGCGCGAGATGAATGACCCCTTTCTCCGGGCCGAGCCAGCGGAGCTGCGAGTCGCAGGCGAGCGACCGCCAGAAGCCGGCGAAGTCCGCCGTGATGTCCGCCAGCGTGCGGCCGATCACGAGCGGCGCGAATGCGCGGATGCCCTCGGCGCAGACCTCGTTGCCGCGGCCGATGGTGAACGTGAACCCGTGGCCGTCCATGCCCGCGTCGGTCTTCAGCACGACATAGGCGGCGGAGTAGTCCGGATCCGGGTGCATGGCATCGGTCCCCGCGTTGGTCCGCGACGTCGGGAAGCGCAGGTCGATGATTTCAATGTCGCGGATGATCATGGTGCTAGCGGGTCTCGGTGTCTCCGTGTCTCTGTGGCTGTTTCACTCCGTGTCTTCTTTTAGCTCCGAGCGCTCCTCACGCGATCCAGCGCCACCGCGGCGACGATGATGCCGCCGGTGACGATTTGCTGCACCCAGTTCGGCAGCCCACGCTGCGAACAGCCGATCTGAATCAACGTCATGATGGTCGCGCCCACCAGCGTTCCCGCGACGGTGCCGCGTCCGCCCGACAGGCTGCCGCCGCCGATGATCACCGCGGCGATCACGTCCAGTTCCAGGCCGGACGCGACGGTCGGGTCGCCGACCGACAGCTTCGAGAACTGCAACAGTCCGGCGGCCCCCGCACACGCGGCAGCGGCGGCATACATCGCCCCCTTGCGACGTTCGACGCGGACGCCGCACAGCCGCGCCATGCGCTCGTTCGATCCGATCGCGAACAGATGGCGGCCGAATCGCGTGTAGCCGAGCACACCGCCCATGACGAGCGCGAGCACGACGACCAGCCAGATGCCCGCGGGCAGCCACGTGCCGCCCGCGCCAGACCGCAGCAAATCGTTCAACCACGTCGTCGGTGCCTCGATGCGCCGTTCGTCCGCCAACCCCTTCGCCGCGCCGCGAACGATGAGCATCGTACCGAGCGTGACGATGAACGGCACGACGCGCAGCCTCGTGATGAGCAGCCCATTGGCGAGCCCGCAGATCGCCCCGGCGCCGATCCCGCCTAGCGCCGCGACCCACGGCCCGTGGTCGCCTTTCAGCAGCAGCGCGATGACCACCGTGCTCAGCGCGATGACGGAGCCGACCGACAAATCGATCCCGCCCGCGACGATCACCATCGTCATGCCCAGCGCCGCCATGCCGACGATGGCGGTCTGCCGCGCCATCAGCTCGAGATTCCCCGGCGCGAAGAACTGCGCGCCAATCAGCGATCCGAAGATCGCCGCGACGAGCGCCAGCCCGATGAGCGTCCCGCCGCGATCGACGAGCGCACGGGCGGTCATGCCGTGTGCGCCACGCCCGTGGCGTCCATCATCAGGTCGCGCTCCGTCAGCCCGCTGACGTCCCGCGGCACGCCGAGCGTACCGCGGTGCATCACCGCGATGCGATCGCACAGGCCTACGAGCTCCGGCAGATAACTGCTGACGACGAGGACCGCCTTCGCGGGGCGGTCGGGCGCGTCGGCGACAAGCGCGTCGATGAGCGCGTAGATCTGCGCCTTGCTCGCGACGTCGATCCCGCGTGTCGGCTCGTCGAGGATCAGCACGTCCACGTCGTGGTGGAGCAGCCGCGCGAGCGCCACCTTCTGCTGATTGCCGCCCGACAGCTCGCCGGCGGTCTGGCCGGCGCCCGCGCACCGGATGTCGAGCGTGCCGATCCAGCCGCTGGCCGCCGCTCGCTGCCGTGTCGGCGACACGAAGCCGGCGGGCCCGAACGCCTCGAGCCGCGTGAGCGTCAGGTTGTCCGCGACCGAGAGGCCGAGCGCAAGACCCTCGGCTTTTCGGTCTTCGCTCAGAAGGCCGACACGCTGGTTCCATCGGTCCGACGGCCGGTCCGACGGCGAGGACGCGCCTGAAAATGTCGCGACCCGGACGAGTCCGCTACGGACCGGCGCCAGGCCGAAGATCGTGCGCAGTAATCGCGTGCGTCCCGCGCCGATCAGGCCGGCGATGCCGAGGATCTCGCCGCGATGCAGCGTGAAGGTCGCGGCACCGGGTTCGAGCCGGTCGACGTCGAGGATCGCGTCTCCCCGGCGGCGCGGCGATCGCGGAAAGAGATCGTCCATCTGGCGGCCGACCATCATGGCGACGATCGCGTCGGGCGTGGTCGTGGCGATGTCCCCGCCGCCCGCGTTCCGTCCGTCGCGCAGCACGACGACGCGATCCGCGATCGTTGTCACTTCCTCGATGAAATGCGAGATGTACACGATCGCGTGCCCCTGCGCTTTCAGGCGGCGGACGAGATCGAACAGCCGGGCCACGTCCTCGCGTCCGAGGCTGCTCGTCGGCTCGTCGAGCACGAGCACGCGGCAGCCGACGGCGATCGCCCGCGCAATCTCCACGAGCTGTTGCGCGGCGACCGAGAGCGTCTCGACGCGTGCGGCCAGATCGATCTCGTCGTGTCCGAGCTGCGCCAGCGCCCGCGCCGCCACCTCCCGCGTTCGTCCCCAGTCGAGCAGGCCGAACCGCGCGGGCTCCATCCCAAGCAGGATGTTCTCCATCACCGACAGGTGCGGCGCGAGCGACAGCTCCTGGTAGATCATCGCCACGCCGGCGCGACGCGCGTCGAGCGGACTCCTCGGCGCGAACGGCCGGCCGTCCATCGTCATCGTGCCTGCGCCGGGCGTGAGCGCGCCCGCGAGGATCGCCATCAACGTGCTCTTGCCCGCGCCGTTCTGGCCGACGAGCGCACACACCTCACCCGCGCGAACCGAGAGGTCCACGCCGTCCAGCGCGACCGTCGCGCCGAACGCCCTCCGGATGCCGCGCATCTCGAAGCGCGGCTTCTCCGCGTCGTGTCCGGCTTCCGCCTTCGCGAGAGGCTTCGGCGGACCCGTCACTTCAGCCACTTGGTGAGATCCGGTTCGAGCCGCTCTTTCATCGCGGGCTCGTTGCGATTCTCACGGGTCGCCAGCTGCGCGCCCGTGTCGATGAACCGTTCCACCGTCTGGCCGCGGATGTGCGCGACCATCGTCTTCACGGCGAGGTAGCCCATGTTGACGGGGTCCTGGACGACAAGCCCGTCGAGATCGCCGGCGTCGAGCGCTCTGACGAGATTCGGCGACGCGTCGAAGCCGATGAACTTCACCTTGCCGGTCCAGCCGTTGTCGTGCAGCACACGGTTCATCGCGAACGTACCCGACTCGTTCGAGCAGAAAAGTCCGTCGATGCCGAGCGAGCCGTCCGGTTTTTTGTAACGGCTCAGCAGCGCCTCGGCCTTCTTGTAGAAGCCCTCGACGTCGGCGCCGCCGTACTGGTTCGAGCTGACGACCTCGATCTCGGGGTGCGCCTTCAGCGCGTCGAGAAATCCCTGCTCGCGCTTCGCCGTGCTGTCGTGGCCTTCGGCGTAGCGGAGAAGGACCACCTTGCCTCGGCCGTGCATCACCTCGGCGAGGCGATCGCCGGCGATGCGACCGCCCGTCAGGTTGTCGGTCGCGACGAAGCTGACGTAGTCGTCGCCCTTCAGCCCCGAGTCGAAGATGACGACCGGAATGTGGCGCCGGGTCGCCTCGGCCACCGGTGCGACGAGCGCGCGTTCGTCGAGGGGCGCCAGCGCGATGCCGGACACGCCGCGGCTGATGAAGCCTTCGACCTCCGAGATCTGCGCGTCGCGATCGTCCTCGCGCAACGGCCCCCGCCAGATCACCGTGACGCCCAATTCCTGCGCCGCTTTGTTCGCGCCGGCGTGGATGCTCTGCCAGAACACGTGCGACGTCCCTTTCGGGATCACCGCAATCGTCAGCGGAGACTGGCCGCGGTCAGTCGCTGAGTTGCAGGCGGCGGACAGCAGAAGGACGCCGATGATGGTTGCCTGTATCGTTGTGCTGCTCATGAAGGGCGCTCCACAATGAGGTTCCAGAATCGCCGTGCCGTGCCGCCCAGCACGAGCTCTCGCTCGCGAGCCGACGCGCGTGCCACGTAGTCCGCGACAACGCCCATGACGTCGGCGTAGCGGCCGGCCAGCGTGCAGACGGGCCAGTCCGACCCGATCATCAGGCGGTCGGCGCCGAAACACGCGAACGCGACGTCGAGGTATGAGCGAAGCTCGTCGGGCGTCCACCCGCTCCAGTTCGCTTCCGTCACGAGGCCCGAGAGCTTGGCGCATACATTCGGACACGCCGCGAGGCGTTTCATGTCGCCGTGCCACTGGTCGATCGCACCGGTCTTGATCTCGGGCTTCGCCAAATGGTCGAGGACGAAACGTTGGGAAGGAAACTCGCTGACGAACCGGATGGCCTCCGGAAGCTGATGCGCGTGAATCAGGATGTCGTAGGCGAGACCGTAGCGCTCGAGCCGCGCGATGCCGCGGCGGAATGCCGGCCGCGACAGGAAGCCGTCCGGCTCGCTCTGAACGATGTGCCGGATGCCGACGAGCTTCGGATGCACCGACAGCGCCGCCAGCTCCGCGTCCACCGACGGCGATTGCAGATCGACCCAACCGACGACGCCGACGATGAACGGGTGCGCGTCGGCGAGGGCGAGCAGCCAGCGCGTCTCCTCGAGCGTTTGCCGTGCCTGCACCGCCACGCACTCATCAACACCGGCTGCCTCCATTTCACGCTGTGCGTCCGCCGGCAGAAAATCACGGGCGAGCGCCGACATCGACCCGTCGATCCAGCCGTACTCGTTCTGGTCGTAGCGCCAGAAGTGCTGATGCGCGTCGACGCGGATCATGGCCCTGTCGGTTGTGGGGCGGGGCTCGTAACCCCGCCGACGCGGGCATGAAAGGCCCGCGCTACACGGTGTGTCTGTTCCACGGCGTCAGTCCGACGCCGGAATCGGCGTCCCCCCGCGTTGGCTCGACGTGTAGCACGCTTCCACCAGTGCCATCGTCTTGATCGCGTCGTCGACAGATCCGACCAGGACCGTGTCCTCGCCAGAGACGACGCGCTGCAGGTTCGACATCGGTCCTTCGAAGGCGTCGATGAACCACGATCCTCGCAGCGGCACGGTGCGCCAGTCGGCGCCGCACGCGACCTCCATCGTGTCGGGAGGACCGGCGGGGTAGTCGAGGTTCACGCCCCACGTGAGCCGCGCGGAGCCGCGCGCGCCGTCGACCGCGATCTGCGACGCGCGATGCCGCGGGCCGGCGCGGTGCGTGTGGTTCAGCGTCAGCGAACAGCGGATCCGATCGCCGTAGTCGAGGATGATCGAGCTGCGCGTGTCGGTGAGCTCCGGCAGCGCGGGGTGCCGGACGGCGCGGCAATACACGCCGTCGGGCTCACCCGCGAGCCACCGGATGGCGTCGAGGTAGTGGATCGAGTGGTAGGGCACTTCGATCCGCGGTGCGGTCTTGAGAAACGTCCAGCGGCGCCACGGCTGATCGATGACGATGCGTACCTCGATGTCCACGATGGGACCGAGGGCGTCTTGCGCGAGCAGATCGCGCAGCGCGAGAACGTTCGGGCTGAAGCGCAACTGGAAGTTGACCGCCGCCGTGAGCTGCCGCTCGTGGCAGCACGCGCGGATCGCTCGTGCTGACTCGAGGTCCGGCCCCATCGGCTTCTGCATCAGCACGGCGGCACCGCGCGGCAACTGCCTGAGGATCCCGAGAATCTGATCGCCGGGGACCGCCAGGTCGAACACCGCGTCGGGAACTGCCGCGGCCGCGCCAAACGAGGCGAAGACGGTCCGCACGCCGAAGGTGTCAGCGGTCGCGTGCGCCGCATCGGATCGAACGTCGAAGAGGCCCGCGACGGGAAACCCGAGCGCGCGATAGGCCGGCAGGTGCGCCACGCGGACGATGCCGCCGGCGCCGATGATGACGATCGGAAGGGGATGTGACGGCCGTGGCCACGCCTGCATCAGATCCGTCATGGCGTGTCAGCGCGGCGCCCTGCCGGCGGCCGCCGACGTGTCTTCCTGCGGCTCGAGCCGGAACACCGGCTCCATCTGCGCCCACCACTCGCCGGACTCACCGCCCGGTGGCGGCTGCTGCAGCCCTTTCATCAGCGCTTCCCACTGGGCGACGCGCGGGCTCGACGACTCGTGCGCGGCGAAGCAGCGGCGGAAATCGGCGCCATCGGTGTCCACGACCATTACGAGACGGCGCCCCAGCATGTAGATCTCCATCTCCAGGATGCCGACACGCCGCAGACTCCGCACGACCTCGGTCCACACGCGGCGATGATGCGCTTTATAGGCGTCGATGGCCGCCGGATCGTCCCGGAGATCGACCGTGAGCACGTGACGTGTCATTCGCAGGCGATCACTCTCTGCCGCGAGCGGCCAAGGCCCGCGACGCCGAGCGCCACTTCGTCGCGCGGTTTCAGGTAAACAGGTGCGGGCCTGATGCCCAGTGCGACGCCGGCCGGGGTGCCCGTGCTGATGACGTCGCCGGGCAATAGTGTCATGAAATCGTCCGCCGCGAAGGTGTCGGCGCTCTTGCCCTCAGCTTGATGCGACGTTCATGCGGGTTCATGCGGCTTCATGCGACGTTCATGCGACGAGGACCCCGCCGTCAATGGGATACGCCTGGCCGGTGACGAACGCCGCCTCGTCGGAACACAGATACAACGCAAGGTACGCGACTTCCTCGGGCGTGCCCATGCGGCCGATCGGCTGGTACGCCTCGAGCGTCCGCCGCATCTCGTCTTCGCGTCCGGGGTAGTTGGCGCGCAGGTAGCCGTCGACGAAAGGCGTCTGGATGCGGGCGGGGCAGATGCAGTTGCACCGGATGCCCGCCTTCACGTAATCGAGCGCCACCGACTTCGTCATCGTGAGCACCGCCCCTTTGGTCATCGAGTACGCGAAGCGATCCGGAATGCCGACGAGCGACGCGATCGACGCCATGTTGAGGATCACGCCATGGCCCTGCCGCGCCATGATCGTGACGGCCGCGCGCGAACAGAGGTACACGCCGCGGACGTTGACGGCATACAGGCGATCGAAGTCCTCCGGCGAGGTCTGCTCGATCGTGCCCACGTGCGCGATGCCCGCGTTGTTGACGAGGATGTCGAGGCCGCCGAGCTCGGCGTCCAGATCGTGAAACGCGCGTTGCACCTCATCGGGCTCGGACACGTCGCACCGCCGGGCGATCGCATCGCCGCCCGAGGCGCGGATCGCGTCGGCCGTCGTTTCCGCCGTGTCGTGCAGATCCAGAGCCACCGTCCGGGCTCCCTGCCGTGCGAACAGCGTGGCGATCGCCGCGCCGATTCCCGAGCCGGCGCCGGTGATCACGGCGCGCTTGTGACGGAGGTCGAACATGGTGTGGGCAAAAGATCCCATACTTTACCGGTAAAGTCAAAGAAATGGGCGGTCGATCCACGTACGAGCCGGAGGTGGTAGCCTTCATCGAGTTTTCGTGCGGCTGCGCCGCGCGCTGGAGTGAACACCATGACACAGTCACTCGCATCGTTCAGACGGCTTGCGGCGACCGGCGCGCTCGTCGCGTGCGCAGGATACGCGGGCGCCCAGGAACCGGTCCGGTTCACCGGGGCGCCGTGCGTCGCGCCTCCGGTTCTCCATTGTCCAGAGAAGGACTGCCCATCGGACAGAGTAATCAACGAGGGACCGGTCGTCGAGATGAAGACGCGCCGCACGTATTTCCTCGACTACCCGTGCGACCTGAAGCCGGGCGAGAAGGTGACGTTCATCCTCAGCCTGCACGGCGCGGGATCCTACGGGAACTGGCAGCGCAACTACTTCCCGATCATGGACTACAAGGACACGTACCGCCTGGTGATTGCCACACCGAACTCGCCGACGCGCGTGTGGTCGGCGGCAGACGATGAGTACCTGCACAATATCGTTGACTCGCTCGTTGACCAGATCGGCAAGCAGAACATCAAGGCGTTCTGGCTGGTCGGGCACTCGCAGGGCGGCATGACGTCGAATCGCATCGTGCGCACCGATTTCTTCAAGGACAAGATAGACGGCTGGCTGAGCCTCTCCGGCGGCCGGCTGGGCGAGAACCCCGGCCGCGGAAGTTTCGGCGCGATCGGCGCGGCGCCCGGCGCCGGCCGCGCGGGCGCTCCGGCTGCCACCGGCCGTGCCACGGGACCCGGTCCTGATCTGGCGGCGTCCGCCGCGGCGTTGCGCGAGACGCCGGCCAACGAGTTCTCGTTCATCTACGAGACGGGCCAGCGCGAGATGGACGACAACGGTCTGCCGCAAACCTCGTCGTGGGCGGCGAAACTGGGTTGCGGATCGCGTCGGGCGTCGGGCGAGATCGTCGACACGAAGGCCGGCTACGTGTACGACGGCAGCCGCCAGAATCCGCCGAACCCGCCGTGGGGACTGCTGCCGGCGCCCGGCAAGGCGCGCGTGTTCGTCTATCCGGACTGCAAGGATGGGCGGGTCGTCGCCGACGTGGTCCGCGTCGATAAGGGACACACCGAAGGGCTCGAGCCGGCTGTCACCGAGGAGCTCGTGAAGCTGATGCTCTCGGCGAAAGGCGGCAAGATCCAACGGGACCGATAAGAATCTGAGGATCGGACCGTGAATGCTTCAGCGCATCACTAGCAGAGTGCCGTCGGTGATCGGTCCCTCGCAGGTTGTCGTGCCGGTGTAGGCGGCGGCGATTCGGCCGGCCGCGACATCGGTGGTGGCGGCCGTCATCGTGATGCCGCAGAGTGGCGTGATGTCCTTGCCGCCGGCGGGGAAGTCGATCGTGAGCGTGAGCGCGCCTCCCGACAGCGTGCCGGTGAGTGTGCCGGTTTTCTGTTTGTGGCACGAGCCGCAGCTCCCGTCGGCGGGATCGGCGGGATCGAGGACCACGGCGCCAGAGATCCTGTCGCCGGTTTGCGTGACGGTCCATCGAAACGTTTCCGGTCCCTGCGCGTCCTTGCCGGTGCCGGTCCACGTGCCGGTCAGGTTCGCCGCGGACGGCGTCGTCGTGGTCGGCGTCGTTATGGTCGGCGTCGTGGTGTTGGGCGCGGCGGGCGACGAGCCGCAACCGGCGAGCGGGATGAGCAGCGCCGCGACGAACAGCCGGGCCATGGTCGTCACAAAAGCCGAGTATAGATCCGGCTCACCAGTCTTGCCACGGCACTCAGACCTTCGCCGCTATCAGAAAAATCCCGACCAGCACCATGGCGGCGCCTGCCACGCGCGCAACAATGGTGCCCGCAGGTCCAATCTTCTCGAGCAGCACGAAGCCGGTCAGCGTGGCGACCCAGACAAGGTTCATCACGCCGACCACAAAGAGTACGCACATCAGCGCCCAGCAGCAGCCGAGGCAATACGCCCCATGACGGACGCCCATGTGGAGTGCACCGAGCTGTCCGTCACGCCAGTTCGTCATCAGAAACCCCAGCGGACTTCGGCACTGCGTCAGGCACGCGCCCTTCCACGGGGTCCATTGATACGCGCCGGCCCCGATGAGAATCGCCCCGGCCAGATACGGGCTGGACGCCGCCATGGCCGGTGACAGCATCGCCGTCTGGTGGAGCGCCCATTGGGCGAGCGCGGCGCATACGCTGAAGCCGACCCAGACCGTGACGTAACCGAGCCCGAACATCAGCACCGCCAGCCGCATGCCGCGCTCGCCACGTCCGGCACGCGCGGCCGCGAACAGGAGCAGCACTGGGGCCGCCGTTCCCGCCATCATGCCGACCATCATGACCGCCCACATGGCGAACGTGAAGAAGACGTCGGCCGCCGTCCACGACATGTTCGTCGTCATGCCCATCTTCGCCATCATCGTGTCGTACTCCATGGAGGACGACATCTGACGATCGAGGTGCACGAGATAGACCCAGGCGAGTCCGCTGATCACCACGAGGCAGGTCGAGATCAGGACGCGGTCGCGACGGGACAGAGCCGCGAGCGCATGGTGCACGCTCACTGAGTGACCACACGCGAGTCAGACCGCATCAGAGCGGTAGTCAAAGTCCGAGGCGAAGCCGCACCGCGCGGAGACCTCCCATCGCAGGGAACCATCGTCGACCTTCATCAGGTCGGTCAGGACTTCTTCACCGGGATGATCGTGGCCCGGAATGCCGCACGACACCGCCAGGTCGGACGCCACCGGTCGCGTCGCGCGCACGATCACATAGTCGTTCGCGCGGTCACTCGCGCGCATGAACCAGCGGCGTGGCGTATGTTCGAGTTCGATCGTCGCGGGACGAACGGCGTAGACTTCGCCGATGGCGGCCGCAAAGTTGCGCCGCGCGGTCCCTGCGGACCGGCCCAGGAAGATTTGCGCGAGCGCCTCGCGCTGCGCCGGCTGTGCGCGCTCGTCCACGTAGAGACAGACCCGCCAGGGTTTGCCCGCCTCGTCATCGCGATACGACCCAGCCAGCACGACCGACAGACCCGACAACCCGAGGTCGCCGGACCGGCCCTCTGTAATCCGCCACGACAGCGCAAAGTCGCACACACCGTAGGTGGAGCCCGTGGTCAGCTTCTGGCCACCCTGGCGCCGGCACGGACAGATCGCCTCGCAGTTACAGGCTTCAAAGTACGAGCCCGCCACGCGCCATTCAGAGTCCGCCATGGGCACTATCCTACGAGATCGGACAATTCATTTCACAGTCCGCGCTGGACCGTATCAACCCGACACGCTAGACTGTTTTGATTCCGCTCGTGCGGAGAGATGTCCGAGTGGTTGAAGGAGCACGCTTGGAAAGTGCTTCGAGCGACTCCGGCTGAGTGTTGCGGATTGCTCTCAACACCTACAGACCCAACGGTTTAGTACCGGTCGGGTCGCATCCAATCGCACTCCACAGAACAGCATAAAACGGGCCGTGTCAACGTCTTTGAGACAACCTGATTCAGCATTTACTGTAGCAACTCCATCGAGTTCATCATCGAGATCGCCGGCGCGCCGATGATGAGTTGTGGCCCTCGGATTTCCTCATGCTGCGGGTCGGCCGGGGTGACGATCGTCGCTCCTGGGACATCCTGGCCGGTCGATTTCGCCGGCGGATTGATCCAAACGGCGCTCGGTAGGATTTCGAGGCGCGGCGGACCTTGCACGAAGCGCTCGGGATGCGCTGCATAGGCAGCCACGCGCGTACGGTGACGGACCTCGAGGGTCGCGGCCGCGCGCCCGTAGTGGACGTCGGCCGGCGTGAGATAGCTGAGGCCGCTGTGATGATGCGCGTCGTTGTACCACGCGAAGAGATCCCGGCTCACGCTGCGGGCGTGTTCGATCGCGCCGAATCGATCCGGAAACTCCGGCCGATATTTGAAGGTGCGGAATTGCGCTTCGGAAAATGGATTGTCGTTACTCACGCGGGGTCGCGAGTGACTCGCGTCGATGCTGAGATCCGAGAACAACTCGGCGACGAGCTTGCTGCGCATCGGCGCCCCGCGATCGGCGTGGATGGTCAATTGGTGCGGGCCGATCCCCTGCTTGAGGCACGTCGCTTCGATCAGGCGCTGGGCCAGGCGGGCGTTCTCGTGCCCCGCGACCATCCAGCCCACGACGTAGCGGCTGAACAGATCGAGGATCACATACAGCGAGTAATAGAGGTAGGGGATCGGCCCCTTCAGCTTCGTGATGTCCCACGACCAGATCTGATTCGGGGCCGTCGCCACGAGCTCCGGTTTCGCATACGCCGGATGGCGCGCCTGATTCCGTCGCTCGCGGACCTCGGCCGCGGCGTCGAGGATGCGGTACATCGTGCGCGTCGAGCAGAGATAGGTGTGCTCCTCGAGGAGCGTGGCCTGGACTTCGGCGGGCGATTGATCGACGAACCGCTCGCTGTGCAACACCTCGAGGACGGCCTGCCGTTCAGCGGGGACCAGCGCGCGGGACGAGGCGGCGCGGACGGTCGGCGTCGACGACCGGGCGGGCTGTCGACGCCGATAGAGGGTCGCACGCGCGAAGCCGACGCTCTGGCAAAGCGCCGCCGTCTCGCCGGTGGTGGTCACCGCTTCGATGGCGATCATCAGTCGGTCTCGTCGATGTCGAGGGGTTTCAGGGGGATCCCCAGGATCTCGGCAACTTTTTTTTGAAGTGTGATGATCGTCTCCGCCCGCGCGAGCTTCCGATGCAGTCGGCGATTCTCCACTTCGAGCTGCTTCACGCGCGGATCGAGCGACGTGGGCACCGGTCCGCGCTTGCGCGCGCGCCCGGCGACGAGCTCGCCCTGCTCGCGTTGTCGACGCCAGTTCACCAGGTGCGAACTGTACAAACCTTCGCGGCGCAACAGCGCACCTAACGCGCCGTGCTTCTTACACGCGTCAGCTTCTTTGAGGATGCGACGCCGGTACTCCGCGGTGAACTGTCGGCGTTGGACCCTCGCCGGCACTTCAGGATCGGGGACGCTCGCGCGAGACGTGCCCAGAGGACCGAAGGCTGCGGTCGCCCTGCGGGCTCCCTCCGCCTCCGGCCCTCCGGCCACGTCTGAGATCTCGACGGCTCCTGGCATGCGAATCATTCATCGAACCCTCCCCGCCCCTACACTAATCTCACCCGGGAGGTTGTCTCACCGATTATTGGCACAGGGGGATGTACGATCCCGTGTGGCGAAACGCTGCGGTCACCTGTTGCTCGAGACTGAGCCGATGGGATCTCTGGAGGAAGGTAGCACCACGCTCGTTCTCAAGACTGATGCGATCACTGACGAGCAGGTGCAGGAGATCTCCCGCTTCACCCAAGCGTGCTTTGACGAGCACCTAGCGAAGAGGCGGCGCTAGCCCGCATTATTCATGAGTGAGCGAGTTTCCGCTACGGCCGGCGCCTTCGAGTGGCGACGACAAGGATTCCGGTCGGCAGCTGACGGCGGAAACGGTCTGAGCGGCGTGATTGGTGGATCCGGCGGGTGCATGGGGCTCGGTGCATGCGGCGGCGACGACACTTCCGGCGCGACGACAGCTGCCGATCGTGGTGGCTTACGCGGGTACCGCGCCGAGCGCGCGCGCGAGACGCGTCCACGTGGCGGCGTCGGGATGGGAACGCGGGAGATGCAGGACGATTCGGCGGACGGAGCGCACGACCTGCACCCCGATCGTGATCAGGGCCTGCCGGAGCCGCGGCACTTGCGCGCCGCGGAGGGCGGTCCGGTCCGCGCGGATTTGCAGCTCTTGAAACAAGATGAATGCTGCGGCGGTTAGGGTGACGCGCAATTGATTGGCCCAGAAGCGCGTGCAACGGTGCGCCCGAAGGCGAGGACGTGCTTCAGTTCTTTCAACCGATTCTCACTATCGCCGCGGGCGCAATAGACGTGCGTGTAGATCCACTCGGGCGTCTGCCGCAGATTCGTGATGACAAAGCGCGGGTTGG
>Ga0209515_10006145_pt1 | contig 15102 bp, 14 predicted proteins | sample Subgroupgradi54m_FD_187454 | JGI IMG/M metagenome (GOLD analysis project Ga0209515, IMG submission 187454) | Subsurface groundwater microbial communities from S. Glens Falls, New York, USA - GMW60B uncontaminated upgradient, 5.4 m (SPAdes)... ...
TTGCCCGTCAGAATTCAATTCCCTATATTGAGATGCCGAACTGGGGTCTTGAGCCTCGCCTAGCCCTAGGGCTTAATTTTAAGGCCTTGTTGAAGATTTTAAAGCAGGAGAGGGCATTGGATATGGTTCCTAAGGTTCAGTTTCCAGATCAGGAAAAAATAGGCAAAGAGTTAGCAGAAAAATTGAGGGGATTTGTGCCTATCATTTACTCATCAAGAAAAAACGGCCCAATTGCTTACAGCTGGAAAGTAAAAATAAACGAAACTGCCAAAAAACCTTCTTTTGCAAATGTTTTTCCGGAATTAAATCACAACGAAATGGCAGGTTTTCATCCAAGTGAAGTATCTAAATTGCCGTCATACGACGATCACCATAAAGGTGACTGCTCGGCTTACGCTCGGTTGCTTTCCCAGAATTTCTATTTTGTTTTTTTGAAAGATTCGGCAGATAACCCCAGAATTTTAAAAAGGATGGAAGCAACGGCCAAGTTATTCCAAAATCAAAAATTAAATGTGGAAACCATGGAACTGGTCGGCAATGATGTTTTCACTAAAATATTTTCTTCTTTGCAACTGGCCGACTGGGTTGCCTACTACATTGCCAAAGAATATGGCATTGACCCAGCAGATATCTCTACAATCGAAGAGTTTAAAAAACAAATATGACCAATTTTAGATTAGGAATAAAAATTAGTTTGACAGGTACTTTTATAGAGGCGGTCGGAATAGTGCTGGATATTTTGCATCATTTGGATATAGGTATAAAAACCCCCGAAGGATTGATAACAGGAAATCACTTGACCATATTCGCCGGATTTCTTATTAATTTTATGGGCGTGTTGATAACCTTAGTTTTTTCAAGAAAAAAGTAGCGTAATTTATTTAGATGTACACTCCAAATGACATTGCGGGGGGATAGAGGTTGGTTCGGGTTGGGAAGTCTCGGTTAAATTGAGAACCTTGTCTATTAGTGATTTTACAATACCCTTATCGTTTTTTGTCAGTGCGGATAGATTTGATACCAAGCTTTTAGAACCGTTAAAGGCCTCAATAGCTTTTTGGATTGTAGCTTTATCTTTTGCGGAAACGGTTTTTGAGCTCAATAGCGTGGGTGCAGTTTCAGAAAAGAACTTATCCATATTTTGGTAGTCAGAGTTTATATTATCAATGATAATTTCTCTGGCGCTTTTGGGAAATAAGGTCTCACTTACCTTGTCTTTTGCCTGACCAAAAATATTACCAATTAAATTATTTCCGCCACCCATAGACGAGAATATTACCGCTAATATCAGGAATAATCCTAAGAGATATGGCATATTTTATAAGAAATCTTACTTACACGGATTACTTGAACTATTTGGCTGTTGTGTGCCTAATCCTGGAAGATTGATAGTGCATTTAACAAAATCCGGGTTGATGGTATATAGAATCAAGTATGAGGATAGAAGAAGGATTGCTCCAAATACGGCATTGGTCATATGAGTTTTTGCTTCGCCTATCTTTGATGTGTTTCCTGCCGCCGTGAGCCATAAGAAGCCGGAGTAAAAAAACATTACAAATACCGAAATGCCTAATATGCCCAATGACCAGGCAAATATCTGTTGAATCAGTTGGCCCAAGTCAGTCGGCAAACCTTGAGTAGGAGGAGTAGGAACAGGTTGTACTGGAAGCGGTGCCCCACCTGCTTTTATAGTAAGCGTCTGGGTTGTAGTGGATATTCCTTCATTCCCGGTAACTGAAACACTATAGCTTCCTGGGGATAAGTTTAATGGAACTTCAAACGTTACGACAGTTAACTGCAAATTAACAGATCCTTTGATATTAATAACATTTCCTGCACTTGCTCCAAGTCCGACATCGCTTCCTAGATCGGTGCCGTAAATCTCAATTTGCTGTCCGGGACCAGCGTTAGTAGGATTTACGCCCGTAATAATTGGGGGGGCAGCTGCAACGACGAGATTCCAGCTTAGGAAAAATCCAAAAACAACAGGGAGAGTAAAATGAATTATTTTGTAATTCGTCATTATTAAAAGTATACTATAAGTCAGACATTGTGTATATCTTATCCTTTTAGCGGAGCGGATTTTAGTCAAATTCGCAATTGCGAGGCTGAAGACGTAGATGATTCTACTTCAAGGACTCGCAACAATGAATTTGGTCTAAAATCAGCCCGCCTTCAGAAGGAAGCAAAGAAAAGACCGATTTCTTTGCTTCTCTTCCTAGACATAGAATAACTATGTCTTCGTCATCGTTTCGTGAACTCGGTCTATTCTTTAGATTCTAAAATGATAAGATATACACAATGTCTGACTCAATAATGAGCAATGTTAATAACAAAATCCCCAAGTGGGGATTACTGATTGTTTTGGCATTTTTAACTTTGCCGTTCATTTATGCTAAAGCTGTTCCTGGAGTGGGCTCCCGCTTCGCCGTGATAGCGGCGACAATAAGCGGGAACTCTGTAGTTCAAGATGAAATAGATGCCAAAAACAAGCAAATAGAAGAAATCCAGAGTCAGATAGACGCATACCAACAGCAGATAGATAATGTTCATGGCCAATCCCAAACTCTTCAGAACGAGATAGTTAATTTGAACGCGCAGATAAACCAGGTTCAGCTTGAAATTAAATCATTGAGTCTTTCCATCAACAAGACAACTTTAGAAATAGGATCTACGGAAACAAAAATTGGCGATGCCGAAGATAAGATAAACACTCATAAAAACGCATTAGCGCAATATATTAAACTAATGAACGAAAATGACAAAAGATCTTTGACCGAAATTTTAATTAAGAATCAGAATTTATCAGATTTTTTTAATGAATTAAATAATATTCAAACCACACAGGATAGTTTAAGGACAGCCATAGATGACATCAAACAACTTAAAGGACAGCTTGAGCAACATCAGACCGACCTTGAAGATAAACAAACAGAACTCCAGCGCTTAAAAGGCCTTCAGGATCTAGAAAATAAATCGTTGACTCAAAATAAAACCCAAAAGAACAAAATCCTTAAAGATACACAGGGTCAGGAATCAAAATATCAAGAATTAGTGAAAAAATCCCAAAAAGATATTCAGGCAATAAAAAACCAGATCGGCTACTTGATACAAAATGGGGTTTCGGCGGAAGAGGCAGTCAAATATGGCCAATTGGCTGCCATAGGAGCAGGTATACGCCCGGCGTTTTTACTTGCAGAACTTGAACAAGAATCAGCGCTTGGAGCCAATGTGGGCCGGTGTTATATTATAGATACAACTAGTGGCAACTCTCGTAAAATTACAACTGGCCAGGTGTTTACAAGAGGAATAAACCCCACACGAGATCTTGCGCTTTTTCTTAATATTACTGCAGAATTAGGGAAAGACCCCTTGCAGACGCCTATCTCATGTTGGCCAGGTTCCGGTTGGGGAGGTGCAATGGGGCCTGCCCAGTTTATTCCTTCAACTTGGGTTGGTTATGCGGCTCAAGTGGCTAGATTGGTTGGTCGAAGCATTGCCAATCCATGGAATATTGAGGACGCCTTTACTGCCGCCGCTATCAAGCTTGCTAACGGCGGAGCGACATCTAAAACTCGTGTTGGTGAAGTAGCTGCATCCAAGGCATACTATTGCGGAAAGCCTAAAAGTACTAGTTCAAGTTGTGTTAATTACGCTAACAGTGTTCAGAGGAAAGCCGCAGACATAGAAGCTAATTTGTAGTAATAAAAAAGCTTCTCGTTATGAGAAGCTAAATCGTGGGTCTATGTGCAACATCTGGTCAATGTTGGACAAAAATCTTTTTTCTTGGCTAGTAAAAATTGTCCGAGGACCGTATTGCTGGCTATTCTGGGCAAATACTTGAACAAGAACCAGATGAGAAGAATCACTCCTCCAATAGTCAGAGACAGTCCTGCAACTCCGATCAGATAATAAATAATTGCAGTATGAAGCGATACCTTGAAACTGTCCATGATAGTCGTGATTGGCAATATCACCAAAAATAAAAACAATATGCCAATAAGAAAAAGTATTTGCAAAACATTTCCAATTGCTTCTACCGCATTCCTTAATCTGGGTTTATCAGTGACTACTTGGTAGAATTTGTGGCTGATTTTATCTGTAGCAGTAATTGTTCCATAAAGACCGCCAACAAAGAGAGCAAGCACGGCAATAGTGCCAAGTGTTACGAGAATTATTTTTAATAAACCGAATTTCAGATAGAGTTCCCAAAGAGTGTTACTTATCAAAACCGTGCCCCCAAGTGATGCCACTACCATAGAAATAGCAAGAACAGTTAGCCAAAAAGCCGTACAAAGAGATACCTTGCCTCGACCAAAGGGGTTTGTTGAAACATCCAAAACATCGTAGAACCATGCTATTGTTTTCCAGTACCAATTGTCGGGATTGTAGCAAAGCTCTCCGGATGCCGTGATTCCAACTCGGAAAAAAGAGAACATAAGCATTATCAATGCCGAAATAAGGAGTATTCCATCGCCAACATGCAGGACGAACCGCCAGACACTATGTAAATGGGTATTCAGGATAATAATTTGTCCGGTTATGGTTAAAAGAGCCACAAATAAAAGCAAGCCTCGCATCTTGTTCATGTCTACCTCGTTGTTAAAATAACCTGATTGATACTAACATAAACAGTAATTGTGTCAATAGGTGATTGCCGCCATTTCTTTCATGTGCTACGTTACCCATATGTAATTTAACAATTTTGAGGTAGAATATGAGAGCGATGACCATGAACTCAAAACTCAATTTTATTTTTGTTTTAACGGCTTCCGTATCAGGACTGGTTTTGTTCCAGAACAACTTGATTGCTAAAGATATTTTTTCTGATCGAACTATTGAGGCGGAAGGCGCGCTTTTACCGATTCTCCAGGATGACTGGAAGTTGGCTAATAAAATAGAAGAAGGCAAAGAGTTGCTTGAAAACTCACCCCCATTGAAATTCGAAGAAGCTCCGCAGAAAGATAAAAAGGGTAGAATTATTAAGAAAAAAAGCCAACCAGTGATGGAAATAACAAGAAAAGAAATTTCACTTGCGGTTCTGGATACTCAGACCGGCATGGTTTTTGAAAAAAGATACTGGCTTAGCATGGCCGAGATAAATAAAGCAAGCGATTTAAGGAAGAAGTATCTGGACAATCCCGACCATCTTCCAATACTCCGGTCGTCAGACGCGAACGAAGAATTCGGTGCTGTTAGTAATTGGTGGAATAGCTTTAACTCTGACTTATCAATTGTTAAAGATGGGTTAGTAAGCAGCCGTTATATTGTTGTGGCCAACAAATATCTCATGTCTAACGATGACTTAGCGTATCCTGAAGACCGTACGGGTGAAAGATATTCTGATATCATTAACGTGCCATACTCAAGTGTCTTAAAAGACAAAACTTTGATTGTTGCTGGAAAACAATTTATTAATGATCGCGTAAACGAAGCTTTCAAAGAGCTGACTGAATCTGGAGTGATGTCGAAGGCCTTTCCGGGCCGGCTTGTTACGGAAACCATGACTCAGACATTTGTTAAAAATATATTTCTTACTGAACAAACCGATCCAAAAATGATGATAAATTCCACAGATGGAGGAAAAGAACTTGTGGAAAGAGTATTTATACGACTTGGTGCCAATGGCGAAAAGGCCTTCCGTTATACCGTATCTAAAACAGGCGCCTCTGGCCTTGGTCAAATAATGCCAAAAACCTATGCGAGTATGTTTAATAACTATTCATCCGCCCAGCTTATAAAAGATGTTGATATTGGAAGAGTTGATGTTAAGAACGGTATTAAGGCCACAGCATTAGTTTTGGATGAGCATCTTGGAGGAGTCAAGAATAGAGCTTATGGAAAAGGAACGGCGGCCAGAAAAAGATTTGATGCCCTGACTCCCGATAAACTGGAAGAAGTCAGAGGGATGGCTTACAACGGCGGTGCGACTAAGTACAATACGGCTACAGGCGGATTAAACATGAAAAGCAAAGGAGCTAAGGAAACTGCCGGTTTTATTCAAAAATTCAGAATGATTCGAGAACTAAATCTTTTTAATTAAATCAACTTCGCGACTTCTTTCCAAGATTTAACTCTGGTATAGCCGGAGTTTTTAAATATTCCAAGAGAATCGAAGAGAATTTTATTGGATACCGAATGAAGGATGTCGAGAACCTTCTGTTCATCGTCTATATAATGAGTTATCCCTAAAGCTTTAGCTTTTACTTCTTTATCTTCCGGTTCAAGAACAAAAAACGTATTTTTCTTGTTGAAATATTTAGGCCATAGATCATGTTTGGTCAGAAGAGCGATGGCTGTTTTTTCTTGCTTCCGTCTCGATATTAAATAGTATGGGATATTTGATTTTACTATCTTAGTTAGCACTGATTTTACTTCTGGCATGAGGGGAGAATATAATGCTGTTTCTGGTGCATCATATAAAATTCTTTGGAACTCGCGATAAGTTGGCAAAGGTGTTATTAAGTTTTTTATTATTTCCGACGGAGTTTCTTTAATCTTTATCTTAAAACCTAAACTTTTAGCCAATATAACTTTTCTTTTGGCGTGGTCGATTATCACACCATCCATATCGAATCCTATTACTTTTTTATCCACTTGTAGTTTCTTCATTATCTTTTATACTAAACAAAGTTTAGTTTCTTGACAATGAGGATTTATGTCCGAACAGCGTATTGATAATATTTTCGAAGCTAGAGCTGAAAAAGTTTTGAGGTATCTGAATGTGGACCATCGATACGGTGAATCATATTTACCGCGGCCATTCTTCGTCGAGTTCACCGGTTCCCCAGATTCTGGGAAGACCACGATTATCGACGAACTCTACAAATTTTTCAAGACACTCAAATTCAGAGTCCTGCGTCCACAGGAAGGCGCTGAGGTAATTCAACATGTGCCTAGGACTACACCACTCTACAACATTAGAACTGCGCAGTATGCGGTCAATCAGCTTATCGACTTGAGTCATGGCCACATGTATGACCTGGTGCTTTTCGACAGATGCGCTTTCGACGCTTATTGTTGGATGCTGTACTGGCAGGCAAAGAATCAGCTGACTGATGAAGAGGTCGTGCTTTATCAGCAATTCTTTCTTTCGAGATTCTGGATGGACAAGCTCGATGCCGCGTATTTAGTAATCTGTGATCCGACTGAAGCAATGAAGAGAAGCAAGGAAGTTTCCCTGACCGATCGATTGGGTAACTTCACCAATCCGGACACTATTAGGATACTGGTAGACAGGTTCAAGCGTGCCCACAAGGATCTTTCACTAAAATTTCCACAACTTAAGATTGTGGATACTTCGAATATGGACAAGCAAGAGATGGTTGAATATTTTGCTAATGAGATTCTGGTTGCGATGGAAAGAAAGGTCTCTGTTGAAGAGAAAGCGAAAGCCGTTTAATGACGGTTTTTTTATTTTAATTCTTTAATGTCTTTTAAAACTTCTTCGGCATGAATTTCTGGCTTAACGTTTTCATATATTTTGACTACCTTACCTTTCCGATCTATCAGGAATGAAGTTCGAAGAGTTCCCATATATTCTCGTCCCATAAATTTCTTTTTAGCCCAAACCCCATACTTTTTCACGACGCTTTTATTTTCATCGGCCAGTAGTGTAAACGGTAATTTATATTTTTTAGCGAATTTGGCGTGGCTTTTTACTGAATTAACGCTTATACCAAATACTTTTGTTTTTGATTTTGTAAATTTTGGGAAGTTATCCCTAATAGAACATGCCTCTTTGGTGCATCCAGGAGTATCATCTTTCGGATAAAAATAAATCAAAACCCACTGGCCTTTGTAATCTGACAACTTATGATTATTGCCGTTTTGATCCTGTAGAGTGAAGCCTGGTGCTAATTGTCCAACCTTTAATTTCATGATAGAATATTACACTAATAACGTGTCTATGAACAAGGTATATGTAGCCATGTCTGGAGGTGTAGATTCATCAGTAGCTGCTGCTTTATTGAAGAAGCGGGGATTTGGTGTGGTTGGAGTATTTATGAAACCATGGCAACCTGACACCGGCAGTAAAGCAAAGGGCGCCTTTGCAAGTAACTGCCTGTGGAAAGAGGATAGGGAAGATGCGATGAGGGTAGCATCAGTTTTGGGCATACCTTTTGAAACTTGGGATTTTTCTAAACAATATAAAAAGTCCGTTACGGACTATATGATAAAAGAATACAAAGCCGGAAGAACTCCAAATCCTGATGTGATGTGCAATAAAGAAATAAAATTTGGCTTGTTTTTTGATCGGGCCATAAAAGAAGGCGCGGATTATATTGCCACAGGCCATTATGTAAAAGTGAAAAATGGCCGGCTTTTTGTAGCCAAAGATAAGAATAAAGACCAGTCATACTTTTTGTGGACCTTAAAACAAAAACAGCTGGAGAAGTGTATTTTTCCAATAGGGGATTACATTAAGCCTGAAGTTAGGAGAATGGCCAAAAAATTCGGTTTGCCTAATCACGATAAAAAAGACAGTCAGGGAGTTTGTTTTATCGGGCCTTTAGACATGAAGGATTTTCTTAAAACCAAGATTAAATCAAAACAAGGCGAAATTCGTCTGATAAGGTCGAACCTTAAAGGAATCTCAAGGTTCGACCTTAAAAACAGCTCTAATGTCGGTATTCATGATGGAGTTTATTATTACACCATTGGTCAAAGACACGGATTAGATATCGGCATAGGAGGCGGGCCATATTATGTTGTTTCCAAAGACATAAAAAAGAACATTATTTATGTCGGGGACAAAGAAGACCTACTTAGCAAAAAAACAAAAATATCAGAAATAAGCTGGGTTAATGATAATATTATAACACACATTTTTTCTAACGAAGGGCACCTTCGCGTGGATGTCCGTTTACGTTACCGAGCCGGATTAAAGAAAGCCATATTAAATAAAAACGGCGAACTCGAATTAAAAACCTCCGAAAGAGCCATCACTTCCGGCCAATCAGCAGTGTTTTATAAAAAAGGAGAACTACTTGGCGGAGGAATTATTGTGTGATATTTTTTAGTCGCTCCGCCCCATCACTCTTATGAATAGTTCACATAACCTCCATGCATGCTTTGGGGGTAGGTCTTTTTTAAAATATACTAATTTTACAAAAGGTCTACCCCTTCGCCGGTTACTTAAGTAATAGGTAATAATTGGCAATAAGAGTTCAAACTCTCATGAAATTAGGAGAGCATTTTTTCTAATCTGTGCCATTTATTAAGTGGTTCTTGGCTTAAGAGTCTTATAATTTTCAATCTGTCATCTGGTGATTTTTGGTATCTTTTGAAAATTCGTACTACGGCAAGAAGTGCTGTATTTATATCTTTTTTATATTTACCCCAACCCTTAAGAAGTTTATCGTGGGCCAAGGCTAAAATTTCATCCTGATCGAGATGCCTATCTTTTATACTGATTTTATTTTGAGTGACGAATCTTAAAATCTTTTCCTTAAACATACCTTGGTCTTCATCAAAATAATTATATAAACCGTCATCATCTTCTAGGTTTGACAATATGGAATAAGCATCGTGCCCATCCTTTAGAGAAGCCAAGACCTCACTTTTTGCAAATAATTCCCATGATAAAACCCAACTAAGTGCCCAGTCGTCAATAATCTTTGCAAGATTATCATAATCAACTTCCCCCCTAATACTATGTAAAGTTTTTTCAAGCTTACTAACTATGTTTGGATTTTGACTTAATGCTTGTTTGTAATATAGAAAAATAGAGTGCTCTTCCTCGTGTGATTTTACGCGTGGCGAATAATAGGGATTGACCACGGAAGTGTTTTCTATTAGTATTTTACCTTTTAACATGGGAAATTTTTTAAATCCACCCAATCTGGCCCCATACGAATTTCTAGCTTCATTTTCAGAACTATTTTGACCATTATAATTATAAGCAAGCAGGTAATCTTCCAAATCAAATATTTTTATAAAAATATTGGCTGACAACACTTCAACAACGATCCTACCTCTAGGAAGATTTCCGAATAAATCACGAAAGAGTTCTTCTTGCCATTTCTCCCCCCAAATTGATTTATAGTTATCAACTGTTTCTCTGACAGCGTTTCGTCCTTCCAAAAATTTTTCTATTGCGTCTGCAAAGTCAAAATACAGGGGATCTAAATTGTTTAAAGTAATAATTTTGTTTAATTCATTTATTACTTCCTCGTCAGATTTATTCTGGTTATCTCTAATGAAATTTTCTATTTCAACTTGCGCCTTTGCTGAATTTTTTCTAGTTTCTGCTAACTTCTTTTTGAAGTTGTCTATCAGGGTTCTTCTTGCAGAGGATTGGAGATCAAGAGGAAGGTTTTTAACAAAATATCTAATAGTTTGTAACTCTTTCTCTGCGAAAAAGTCATCAATATCCGAATGTCTTTTTATAAATGCTAATGTTTCCAGATCTAAACCAACCGTATTTTCTTTAGGTTTATTTTCGTTATCAGAGATGCTTTCAGCTGGTTTAGCTGTCTCGAAATTTGATTTTTTGTCCATAATTAATAGTTATCATACTAACTGAGCGTTTTTAGCAAACTCTCGCCGGTCATTTCAGCAGGTTTTTCTATGTTCATTAGTTCTAGAATTGTTGGTGCAATGTCGGCTAATAATCCCGAAGATTGCTTCATGGTTGACTCGATGTCATTGTCGGATCTGTGTTTCTCGAATTCTTTGCCTATCAAATAAAACGGTACCGGATTGTCGTTATGTTTGGTCTCGCTTTCGCCGGATGACTTATATAGCATAGCCTCGGCATTCCCATGGTCAGAAGTGATAATAATTGTGCCGTCTTTTTCAAGTACGGCTCCGACTAATTGGCCGATTGCTTTATCAACAGCCTCAACTCCTTTTACTGTTGCTTCAAAGCTTCCCGAGTGGGAGAGAACATCTGTATTTGCAAGATTTATAACATAAAAATCGTAAGAGTTTTTATTTATGCTTTCTAGTACCTTTTCAGCAATTTCGGGTGTTCTCATTTCTGGGTTTTCAAGTAATTCTTTCTTTGATTCTATAAAAACATCGGTCTCCCCGCTGTAAGGTTCGTTATTCAAGCCATTAAAAAAATATGTGACATGAGCATATTTCTCCGTTTCGGCAACATGAAACTGTTTTTTGTTATTTTGATTCAATACTTCTGCGAGCCCATTTTTTATTCTGGGTATTGGAAAAGCGACATTGAGCGAATCTACAAGATATTGAGTCATGACAATAACGAAAAGATTTTTAAAACGTTCTACTGGAAAAATATTGAAATCTTGCTCAACAAAGCTTCTGGCAAGCTGGCGCATACTGTCTTCCCTGAAGTTGAAAAAAATTACAGCATCATTTTCTTTGATAAGACCCTGCTCATCTATAACCAGAGGTGGCAACTTTGAATCCGTAATCCCAAAATTATAAATTTCTTCCAGCTTATTTTTTATATCCAAAGTTTTTCCTACCCCGTTATCACCTTGTGATTTTACGGGGTCCCCATCTCCGTGAACAAGAAGGTCATAAGCTTTTTTCGTGTAAGTCCAATTCTTGTCTCTATCCATCGCAAAATCTCTCCCAATTATAGTTGCAATTGAACCAAATCCAGATTTATCAATATAATCTTTTACTTTTTTAATTAAAGCCGGAGCTTCCTTTAATCCGGAATCTTTACCATCGGTAAATAGATGAATTTTAACATTAGAAATTTGATTTTTAGTGGCAAGGTCTATTAAGGCAAACAAGTGAGCTAGGTAGGCATGGACAGAGCCAGAAGTTAAGAGTCCTACCAAATGCAGGGTGGAATTGTTGGTCTTTACATGACTTACAGCTTTTTTAAATACCTCATTTTCAAAAAACTCTCCATTGGAAATGGCTTTATTGATCCGACTTAAATATTGAAAAACAATCCTTCCGGCGCCGATTGTGAGATGTCCAACCTCGCTATTCCCGGATTCTCCCCAAGTCATGCCTGCAGCCGTTCCAGAGGCCTGTAAAAGCAAGGAGGGATAGTTTTGCTGAATAGAATCAATGTTAGGCGTCTTCGCGTTTAAAATAGCATTGCCATGTTTTTGTTTAGAATATCCCCAACCATCCAGAATTGTTAGAACTACGGGTCGTAGCATATGAAACTTAGTATAGCAAAATTTTTAATTTGCATAAAACTAAAACATCTGTTATACTTTTTATGTTAGTCATTAATTTTAATTTCTAGTTTAGTAATCGTTAGTTCGCAAACATAATTTTACGAGCGATGATCTTAACTTTCAAACAATATGTTTTCAGGTTTAAACCCGTTAATAACGGCAGTTTCAGCATTGCTTCCAGGTCTAGTTATCGGTTATCTCATCAGACATTTAGTCGCCAGTAGAAAAGTTACTCTTGCCGAATCAAGAGCGGAGGCGACACTCGCAGATTCTAAAGCAAAGTCCCAAGACATACTTCTTGAGGCCAAAAATAACGCTTTTAAGATACTCGAGGAAGCAAAGAAAGAAGAAAAAGAAAGGAATTTTCAGCTTTCAAGAATAGAGAACATCTTAACCAAAAAAGAAAATGAACTTGAGCAAAAAGGAAAAGAACTTTCCTCTGAAAAAGAAGTCCTTAAGCATAAGGCTGTTGAATTAACGGCTCTTAAAGGCGAACTTGAGCAATCAAGAGAGAAACAATTGAAAGAATTGGAGAGAGTTTCTGGGTTGGACAGAGAAAAAGCCAAGATTGAATTGATTGCTAAAACGGAAGAAGAATACAAAGACGATTTGTATCAGAGAATGAGAAAACTTGAGAATGACAATAAGGAAGAGCTTGAAAAAAAGGCTCGAGAAATTCTTACAACAGCAATACAAAGATATTCTGGTTCTCACATTGCAGATGCCATGACCACAGTTGTAAGTTTGCCATCAGATGAAGTAAAGGGGAAGATTATCGGTAAAGAAGGAAGGAATATTAAGGCAATCGAAAGATTAACCGGAGTTGATATTATTATCGATGATACTCCGGAAGCACTTGTTGTATCAGGGTTTGATCCGGTCAGGCGCCAGATAGCTAAATTGGCGATTGATAAGCTAATAGCTGATGGCAGAATACATCCGGCCAAGATTGAGGAGATGGTTGAAAAAGCCAAGAGCGAGATAAACGAAAAGATAAAAGAAGCCGGAGAGGCGGCGCTTTTTGAAACAGGAGTAGGTCCGGTAGATCCAAAACTAACGTATTTGCTGGGTCGCCTGGCATTCAGAACCAGCTATGGCCAGAATGTTTTGCTTCACTCTGTTGAGATGACCCATATTGCCGGAATGCTCGCGGCTGAACTAGGCGCAGATGTATCTATCGCAAAAAAGGGCGCCCTGTTTCACGACATAGGTAAGGCCGTGGATCATGAGGTCCAAGGAACCCATGTTGAGATAGGTAGAAAATTACTCCAGAAGTTTGGGGTAGACCCGAGGGCTATTCTTGCAATGGAAGCTCATCATGAAGAATATCCTTACGCTATTTTAGAATCAAGAATAGTCACAGCAGCCGATGCAATTTCGGGAGCAAGACCGGGAGCTAGGAGGGATACTGTTGAGATTTATTTAAAACGGCTTGGAGATTTGGAAAGGATTGCCGGTTCGTTTGAAGGTGTTGAAAAATCATATGCCATTCAAGCCGGTAGGGAATTAAGGATTTTTGTAACACCAACCAAAATGGATGATCTGGGAGCCATCAAATTAGCCAAAGATGTGGCCAAGAAAATAGAGGAAGAAATGAAATATCCTGGAGAAATCAGGGTAAATGTGATTAGGGAGACAAGGGCGATAGAGTACGCGAGATAAGTTTTACTAATAGTTCACACAACCTCTATGCATGCTGCGTAGTACTATTTTTTAAAATACTTCTGATTTTAAAAAATAGTACTACCTCCGCCGGTTGCTTAAATTATAGCTGACAACTGGCAATAGAGGTTCAAAGTCATCTTAAATAAAAAAGAGGCCCCGCGCGTTGCGAGGCTTCACGGCATAGGATGCCAGACTCGGTGGGGATAGATTATTGAAGGCCGGTGCCACCAGAAGTGTTCTGGCCACTCGTCTTGCAGTAGTCCTCGATGACTCCACATGCATTGTTGAATGCGTTGGGGTCGAACCCAGATCCGTAGGTCTTGACCATTTCTCGCGACAGTTCCCAGGTGAGCACCTGGCCGTCACGGAGAAGACGCTCGACAACGGCTACCTTGCAGATGGTGTCCATCTGGAACTCTGGTGCGCGGAAAGGGAGCATTCGTTTCTTGTACTCTTCCAGCTTCCTGCGAAGCTGGACCTTGCGTGCCTCGTCTTCTGGGAGAACAATGACGGGCGATTTTTCCAGTCGCCTCGCAATCCTATCCAGATCGCCAACCAAATCGCCAACGATGTCAGGTTCTTTCATTTGATCCTCTCCCTTGTTTATCCACCACCACAGTGGATATTTAGGATATTTTAATTATATCATAATTAATGAGTACTGTAAATAGCAATGTAAAAAACCATATAATATTAAATATCAACAGGAGGCTTGCATTTTCCGCATAAAACCTTGATAATTGAAGAATAAGTAAGCAATTCTAATGGTCGATTAGAATTTTGATTAATAAATTAGAATGTATTATAAAATATGCCAGTAAAAAAAAGCGAATTAGCCAGCAGATTGGCTGAAAAAATGGGGATGACCAAAAAGCAAGGAGTGGAGTGGTTAGATGCTTTTGTTGACGAAGTCACCAAAGTCATGAGATCGGGCGACAAAGTCAATATAACCGGATTTGGTATCTTCAAGGTTTCCGACAGGAAAGCCAGAGAAGGCCGAAATCCACGAACCGGCGAAACAATTCAAATCGCCGCTTCTAAGAAGCCAAGATTTACTCCTGGTAAAGTATTGAAAGAAGCTATTAAGTAATTTTATATTTCGGATCCGGAATATTAAACCTAAAAATCCTTTAAACGGGATTTTTAGGTTTAATTAACATAAACATTTATTTTGACAATTACTAATTTTAAGTATATAGGTGAGATATATCTGCTCTTTGACAAGGGGATTTTATGCAAGAATGGGCGTTATGTCTACCTGGTACATTTCCACGATTAGGACCTCATGCCGGTGCTTTGCATGCTCTCCGCAATG
>Ga0209515_10006149_pt1 | contig 15097 bp, 15 predicted proteins | sample Subgroupgradi54m_FD_187454 | JGI IMG/M metagenome (GOLD analysis project Ga0209515, IMG submission 187454) | Subsurface groundwater microbial communities from S. Glens Falls, New York, USA - GMW60B uncontaminated upgradient, 5.4 m (SPAdes)... ...
CCCGACACACCGGCGACTCTTCTCTGTAAGCACGTGGGACTTTTTTGTCAAAAGCCCGACGCTCAACAAACACCTCGAAAAAGAACGCGCCTATTATTTTGATTTTAGTTTTGAAAAAAAAGTCTGCGCCTGTATTACGTTTGAAAAAAGTTCTCGCATCTTTTTCTATAACCGTATCGCAGAGCACCTATTCAACTCCTCTCCCCGCATACAGTCCTTCTATGAATCCACTGGCCTCTCAAGACTTTTCCCCGCAGAAAATATAGTAGTAAAACTCATAAAATAAAAATAGGAAAAGGGACTACATACGTAGTCCCTTTTCCTATTAAAAACAATAATACTAAAAATATTACAAATGCGGAGGGTTGTCCTCTTTCTTTGAAATCCCCCCTGCATCACTAGATTGATCAACTCGCTCCTTAGTAAAATTGCCACTTTGTGTATTTTTTTCGTGTCTTATTGATCCAGATACAGCCTTTTCTAAAAGTTCTTGAAATCTTTTTTTATCTATTTCGGTCATTTTCTTTTATAAAAATCCTTAAATATAGAATCATCCCAAATTGATTTTGCTATTATATATATTATACCCAATATTTGCCCAAAAACAGCCACCGATAAAACCTCCAGTTCATACCCGCTCAATAATGAGAAATTGGGATCGCATTTAATTCTTACCCATGCCTGTATACCAATTATAGCAAAGAGCCCTAAAAATGATAGGCCCGCAGACCCTATGGAAAACCAAAAAATAACACGCCGTTGCCCTTTTCGTTCACCAAGTATATCATTCACCGACTGAAAATCGGGCTGAGAAAATTCATCAGGGGAAGCTGACTTACCAATACTCTCAATCAGTCGAGAAAATTCCTCTAACTCTTCAGGTGTTAGCTGTTCTTTACTATCCATCTAAGTCTATTTTTAACTGCTATCTCCGATACTCCAAAGTATCTAGCAACAACTGATACATCCTCCGCCACAGAAATAACTTTTATAAATTCATCTTTTGGCATTAGAAGGCTACCAGCAAAGTAATTCGCTTCAGTTTCTTGCTGTGACTCTTGTGTATCCTCTCTATAATTGAATTTATCTATTCGCAATCTATCTATTTCCGGATGAAGAAAAAAATGGCCTAATTCATGTGCCAAAGTAAAAGTCTTTCTTGTAGGATTATAGCTATCATTAATCAATATCTTCGCATTACCATGATCCCATCTTATAATTCCATCTATTTCTATATTATCTTGAGTCACAGGAAGCTCAACAAAAGATACACTTATGCCCAATTCATTTACAATTTCAAGTAAACTATTTTTTGGATAAGAAAGACCCGTGCGGGATTTAACCGCATCAATCATAGCATCAATTTCCTTCTGTCTTCCGTAAGTAAGTAATCCCATTATAAAATATAATAACTACAATCTTTTATACATGTCAACATACTCCTCTATCCTCTTCTCCCACGTACATTCACGTGCATATCGAAGAGATTCTTGAGCCATACGCTTCTTCATTTCCTTATCCCGCAAAATAGTGAGCATCGCATCGGCAAAATCATCCGGACTGCGGGTAGCGACCAAGATGCCATTTTTACCGTCTTGTACCGCATCATCAATGCCACAATTTTTACTCCCCACCACCGGAAGTCCGGCAGCGGCTGCTTCAAGAAACACAAGACCAAATCCCTCCACATCATGATTGACATTTTGAGAAAACAAACAAAAAAGTTCCGCTCCGTGATAGACATCTTTTAATTCCTCGCGCGTATTCACATCTTCAATGATGTGAACCTTGCCGCGCATATTAAGCTCGTCAATCATCTTTTCCAGCCGCTCGTGATACGCATCGCTATACCTTCTGCCCACAATCACGTAATGAAGATCGGGAAACTCATTAAGCGCTTTGGCAAATGATTTAATCGTGAAGTGATATCCTTTGCGCCACCTCACCGCACCTACGCCAAGAATATAAGGTTTATATTTCGTCATATCGTAGTGGGTCTTTTCTCCGAGTGTGTATTCAAAATCTTTCATGTCTACTCCCATAGAAATAAGTTCCACCGGCAAATCCGGCATCTTTTTCTGAATCTCTTCTTTCATAAATGCACTGACCGTAGTAACTACGGCTGCTTTTCGATACGCATAGCGAAGCATGGTTGAGAGCACGGGTTTATAAAGCGGGCCGATCGCCGCAGTTCCCAAACCCGTAATAATAATTTTCTTTTTCAGACCAATCGAGGCAACAGCTGCCAAAAACCCGTACGGAAATGCATCGAGGCAATGCACGACGTCACATTCTTTAATGGCGCGGCGGATCGCGGGAATCGAGAGAAACAAACGAAAGCGACCGGGATATAAAATCGGCCGTTCATTGGGAAAGCCCGCGAACTTTGTGGTGAGTATAAGCACGTCGCAAGAAAACGCTTTCGTGATGCCGTTTATCACGCGCAAAGAAAAAACGCCAAGACCATTGTCCTGTATTAAGTTGTGAGTAAGAAAACAGATTTTCATATCATGGAAAACACCACCGCTTTCCCTCCGCGTATTTCAACATCCCCTCCTACTGGAACTTCGATTACACCCTTCAATACATCGGCGATAATAATAGCAACTTCCTCGGGACTCTGCTGCGTTGCCGCCTCTGTTTTGCCGAATAATTTTACACGCATTGCCGTATTAATACCTGCTGGAGCGATCGTAATAGACCTCACACCCGTGCCCTCCAGAGACCTATCCAAAGCTTGAGCAAGCCCTCTTGCCGCAAACTTAGTCGCAGAATAAATCGGCACCAATCCATTGGCCCGCTTGCCTGCCATAGAAGCGATCGTTACCATCATGCCCGATCGCTGTTTGCGCATAAGAGGTATTACCACTCGCGAAAAATAAAAAACAGAATTAAAATTCGTGCCTACGTATTGCGCATATTCACGATCAGTGATTTTCTCTATAGGCTTAGGTTTATCGGTCCATCCCGCATTGTTAATCAGCGCATCGATCTTTTTATACCTTGCCTTAACTTTTTTTAAAAATGTCTCAACTTGTTTTTTAGAAGTAACATCTACTTTTGCATAATCGCATACACCGCCGGTTTTTCGAATCGCATCACACGTATTTTTTACATCCCCTATTTTATGACCGCATATCACCACACGAGCTCCCCCGCGAGCTACAGTGTATGCGATTGAACGGCCAAGCCCGCTTCCTCCACCCGTTATAATGACTACTTTATTCCTTAAATCCATATATTGCCTAAATTATTATACGTTGCTATTATAACAGGGTTATAAACCATTTGCGACATATCTATTAAACTCATACATTCGAGGAAAAGTCGCATCACATTTCCCTGTCTATTCCCATCATATGCACAAGAAAACCTGCCGTCTTTGCAAAAAGACAAATCTGATCACTATACTTGATCTTGGTTTCCAGCCACACTCTGATCACTTTCTCACGCCTGCCGAGCTGCATCTCCCAGAAACACGCTATCCCCTACGCATAGACATATGTAAATCCTGCGGATTTTGGCAGCTTGATCATGTCGTTGATCCCAAAACCCTCTATCAAATCGACTACCTCTATGACGCCTCCGTCACCAAAGGCGGATGGGATCACTTCCATGAATTAGCCACATCACTCTGTAAACGATTTGAAATAAAACCCGAATCCCTTGCCATTGATATCGGAAGTAACGTAGGCGTGCTCTTAGACGGATTCCGCCAAAACGGACTCCGCGTGATCGGCGTTGATCCGGCTCCGAATATCGCACTCCATGCCACGGTCAAAGGCTTTCCCACGATTGTTGATTTCTTTACCTCATCTCTTGCTTCAAGCCTCAAAAAAACAATGGGAGCCGCATCGGTTATTACCGCAACGAACGTATTCGCGCACATCGATGACCTCGACGATCTCGCCAAAGGCATAAGTACATTGCTCACGCCTCGCGGACTCTTTATCGTCGAAGTTCCCCATGTCCTCACGCTCGTAAAAAACACCGAATACGACACCGTGTATCATCAGCACGTGAGCTATGTCGGCATCAAACCGTTAATTCCATTTTTCCGCACACACGCTCTTGAGCTTTTTGACGTAGAAGAGCGCAACATCCACGGAGGCACCGTCAGACTCTTTGTCTCACGCAAAGGCGCCTATCCCATAATGCCGGCGATCAAACAAATGATCGCGGCCGAAGAGAAAGCAAACGTATATGATCCGGAAGCAATGAAAAAGACATTTTCTAAGAAGGTAGCCTCACAGCGCACCGAGCTCGTCGCCCTCCTGCAACATATCAAGTCCGAAGGCAAAACAATCGTGGGCGTAAGCGCTCCTGCAAAAGGAAATACGCTTCTTAACTACTGCAATATCACCTCCGACCTTCTTGACTACATCACCGAAAAAACAGAAGCAAAAATAGGCCGCTATACTCCGGGCACGCACATTAAAATCGAATCTGACGATAAACTCCTGCGCGACATGCCTGACTACGCTCTCATACTTGCATGGAACTTCTCAAATGAAATAATGGCAAACTTGTCAGAATATAAATCACGCGGAGGGAAATTCATCATTCCTATTCCCCGTCCTAAAATCGTATAACCTAATAAAAAAATAATTATGAAAAAAACTGAATTCCGCGCAGAAAAATTAAAACCTGTGTTCGAAGACAAACGAGGAAAAATCTTCGACGTAGTCGAAGATCCCATTTCCCACATTGGATTCATCACCTTTAAAAAAGGAGCGGTACGGGGCAATCACTACCACAAGAAATCAACACAATTTACCTACGTAATTGATGGCAAGATTGAGCTCTTCACCCAAGATATCCGCAAGCCCAAATCACCGATAATAAAAACAGTTATGACCGCGGGACATTTCGCCGAAATTCCGCCGCATGTCATACATACCTATCGAGCGGTCACGCCATCTTCCATGATTGACTGCACATCAGCTACCCGCAAGGCGCAAGGTTACGAAAAAGACACCATGCGCGTAGACCCACTTGTGCTAAAAAAATAATAGACCTACTGCCCCTTTATGCTCGCTTAATCACAGCGAGCATTTCTTTTCCCGCTTTTTCCCAAGAGAATTTCTTTGCCTGTTCCATACCATTGCGGATAAGTTCCGCACGCAAAGAAGGATTTGCTGCAATGCGAGTCATTGCACTAGCCAACTCATCCACGCTCGCGGGGTCGACTAAGAGTGCGGAATTATTCTGGCATATCTCGCCAAGCGAAGTAAATTTTGATGTTATTACCGGAGTCCCGCATGCCATTGCCTCCAATACCGGATAGCCGAATCCCTCGATAAAACTGGCAAAAACCAGGGCTTGCGCACGACGATATACATAGGAAAGCTGCCCGTCATTAAGATGCCCGATAAAAAATACTCGTTTCTCGATTCCTTCTTTTGCGATATAACATTTCATATCATCTACATATTCACCACGAGCCCTGCCGCCAAGCACCAGCATGTAATTAGGGTACTTCTCACACATTGCGCGAAACGCACGCACTACGTTACATACATTTTTCCGCTGCTTCATCACGCCCACAAAAAGAAAATACGTTTCGGGCAGATCCATCGGAGTCTCGGGAGCCGCACAGACGTTTTTAAAACCGCACAGCACCACATGAATTTTCTCCCCCGCAATTCCAAAAAGTTTTACGACATCGTTTTTCGTCGCCTCCGAAATAGCGACAATGGCATCCGCACGCTTCAATGAGCGTTTGTGATACCAAAACGTAAGCTTATTCATCAATGTTGCCTTGAATCCCTTAGGAGGAAAATAATAGTAGGCAAAGTCGAGCGCAAGCACTAGTGACCGCTTCGGCTTATACAAGAACGGAAGCACGGGAGTATTAAAAATAGTCACATCGCACTGCGGCGCGCTGCGCAGATGATCGAGCCACAAAAGTCCTTCACCAAGCACATGCACGCTCCAATTCTTTCCCGGAAGTTCAGGCGTAACACGCGGCTTGCGCTTCAAAAAAATAATATACTCGTTCTCTTGGTCAACCGTGAGCATTCCCTTGGTCAATTCAAAAATAGTCCGTGCGAGACCTGCCGGCTGATCCTCTCCGTAGGGATGGAGCACAATACCTATTCGCATATATTATCTTTCATGAATTCAATAATACTTCCCGCGCGTTTGTCCCAAGAAAACCCCTTCACGCTCTCTCGCGCACGCTCTGCGCGTTTTTCCATTTCACCTGTATGGGCAAACGCATGCGATATTTTCTCGGCAAGATCGGCTGCATTATCAGGCTCATACATAAGGGCATCCCTGTTGCTTACAATTTCACGGTTCGCAGGCGTAGCGCTCGCCACCACGGGAACACCGCTTGCCATATATTCAAAGAATTTCATGGGCGACGTGTGGAGATAAGAATATTGATTTTTCTTTGTGCCAAGCACCAGCAAAAGATCGGCTGCCGCGAGCCACATGGGCACTTCAGTAAACACCTTATGTCCCATGCAGTGGACTGATTCGGGGATACCGATCTCCCCCGTTACTCTCATAAGCTCCTCTTTGGAGCCGCCTACGAAGTAAAATGCTACATCCTTATCAGCGAGTCTTGCTGCCGCTATAGCGTCATCCAGACCTTTCCACTCATAAAATCCCCCTACATAAAGCACTATTTTCTTTCCGGAGGGAATCTTGAGACTGACCCTTGCTTCCCTCTGGGAAGGCAGCGATGCGTACATGCTAAGATCAATGCCATTGGGATGCACGATCATACGCCGAGACGCGATGCCAAAGATACCAGTAAGTTCTTTTTTAATTATCTCATTGATCGTAATAATCCCGGCGGCATAGTTAAAAAGAAGTCGAAAGGGCAAACGCTTTGGTTTTGCATCATGGATCTCACAGAAGTAAGATACTCCCAAGAACGGAATAAGGAAAAAAGAGAACTGATCAATGTCTGTCATGTAAATAATAAAACATTCGCCGTGCAGTCGCTTCTTTGCGAGATACAAGAAATAACGCAGCGCAAAAGAAAAAGATGCTATAAAAAATCCCGCGCGTCCTTTGACGTACCAGTCAATAATACCGAGCTTAGCTACCGGCACATCAACACGCAGGCCGTAAAAATCTTTGATTGATTGAGAAGAAGTTTTTCTTCGGGGCACCACAAGTTCCAGATCAACACCCTGCTCGATAAATGCCTCGCACATTTTGGCGAGCTGAATCCCGTGCGCCTTTTGAGTAGGCATGCGGGCATTCGCGATATAGTAGATTTTTGTTCCCATAGGGATTATCCCACAAGCCGTTTGAGGAGTTTTTGTTCGCTTTGCGCCCACGAAATAAGGGTCTTGAGTCCTTTATCAAAAGAAATTTTCGGCTCCCACCCGAGATCCTTTTTTACTTTTGCAATATCGGATATATATACTTTTTGATCTCCCGGACGCCACTGGCTGAATGAATATGGTATTTTTTTACCCAACATATTCTCAAGCTTGCCGATCGTACCCAATACCGAGAATACCTGCCCGGCACCGCCGCCGACATTATAAATATTGCCTGATACTTTTTGAGGATTGCGAATTGCCATCTCATACAAACGAGCTAAATCTTCAACGTGAAGCACATCGCGCGTCTGATGCCCGTCACCGTAAATAATAATCGGACGATTCACAATGCCAGATATAACAAACCATGCCACCCATCCCTGATCTTCCACACCGAATTGATTGGGTCCGTACATGCAAGATTGGCGAAATACCACCGTCGGCAATCCGTAAATCCGGGCATAATCATGCACATATTGATCCGCAGATCCTTTGCTGCAGCCATACGGCGAATGAAAATCTATATTATGATGCTCGGCAATGCCACTGGCATATTCTTTATATCGATACCCGTCGTCCGTCAAAATGACCTGGGCATGATCCATATTGCCATACACTTTGTTTGTCGAAGCATAAATGACAAGAGGTCTTTTACTCGATGTGCGGGCTGCCTCAAGTACATGAAGCGTGCCTTGAGAATTCACCAAAAAATCTTGATAAGGATCCTGCACTGACGTCGTTACCGCCACTTGAGCGGCAAGATGAATAATGACATCGGCATGAACAGCACATTTTTCCAATTTCTTACGGTCAGTAACCACGTCCCCGCGGACAAACGTAAACCCCGCCGCACCTCGGGTTTTCTTGAGCCACTTGAGATTCTCGCCGGATCCTTTGCGCGACAAGTTATCGAAAAGAGTTACCTTGTAATTCTTGGAGAGAAGGTAATGTGCCGTATTGATACCGATAAAACCGGCACCGCCGGTTATGAGAATATGTTTATTCATAAAAGCTTTATTTCACTATATATAACGGTATAGCCCTGCCATTAGTTACAATGGTCATGTCCCGCAGCAAGGACAGCAGTTTTGTTATTGTACTATCAAGGCTATGACGGTCAAGCACGATACGGCGCAATGCCATATTGGGGCGATCTTCCATGCCTACATACTTAATCCGCTCGGCGATAAATTCGGGATTCGTATGGTCAAGAAAATAATTATCCGGCACGATCGCCCGATACGCCTCATTTGCGGTGAGCACCGAAAGGCCGCACGCCATAGCTTCAAATACCGCCTTATCAAGCGATCCGGTTCCTGATACATTCACAAAAAGATCGTGCTCCTGCAAAAGAGCAGGAATTTGAGAATACCCCACTGATCCGCGAAATGTGATATGGGACGTAAGATTTTTTTCAGCGACCAAACGTTTAAGCGATTCAAGATATGTGTAGTCTCTTGGCAAAATCGGACCGCCTACGATAGTAAGCGACCAGCCTTGCGGCCACAATCCTTTTCCGATCACGCACGCATTAATGATCTGTTCGTAATTTTTAATCGGAGAAATTCTCCCGACGGTGATCAATTTCAATTTATCTATCTTGTCTATATCAGCGCGCATACTGCCCTCTGAAGGCTTGAATAATTCTGTATTGATAGCTTGCCCCGTATAAATGACTTTCTTAGACGGAAGGCGAAATCCTTCCGGTGAAGAAGTGGCAATAAAATCAACCAACCGTTCCGCGAGCTTTAACCGCGTGGTAACACTTTTATGCGCATACCATAAGACCGATCGTTTTTTAAGCGAAAGCAGAAAAGGAGCCGCTGCGATAACGAATTCCGGTATCTGATGGAAAAATACCGCATCGCTCTTTGCATAATGATAAGAAAAAAGTTCAAAAAATTTCTTGATGCGTGAAAACCGCCCGGCATGTTCTTCTTTGCCGAGACTGAATACGTTTACATGATCAGGAAAATCGGTCTTTCCCACAAACGAAGCAATGATGGTTACCTCGCTCGCCTCCTTAGCAAGCCGCTCAAACCAATAATAAAAAGCCCCAAGATTTTCGTCTTCCCTATCAACTTTTTGTGTGACAATAAGTAAACGCATGATCTATACTTTACAACAATCAAAACTGCTGCGCCACTGCTCTAAATATACCTCGTATGTTTCGGGAGTAAGCTTTCGTACTGTCTCCTGCGCAGCACGGGCAAAAATCTCACGATCCTGCGCAGACCCGCACATATCAATAAGAGCTTGAGCAAAGGCCTCCTGATCCCCCACAGGCACCACCCGACCATTCACGCGGTCATGCACGACTTCTCCTGCCACTCCCACATCGGTCATTACCACGGCAACTCCCGCAGCCATTGCCTCAACCACGGCCATTCCCCATCCTTCAATATATGACGGCAGAGCAAAGAGGTCAAAAGAAGGAAGAAGCGCTTCCATATCCGTGCGCCAGGGCTCTAAGAATACATTACGGCCAAGGCGAAGGGCGGATATAAGCGACTGGTAATACTCTTTATCTGGGCCATCGCCCACTATAACAAGCTTCACAAGAGGATACTTCTCTGCCACGCGAACCATGGCGCGAATCAGCATGCTAAAATTCTTTTCTTTTTCTACGTAGCGCCCCGCGCTTATTATCGTACACGAGGCATTATCCCCATGACGGCCCTTTGATGTCGAAGATTTGGAGCTGGCGAATTTATGCATATCAAGGGCTATCGGAACCATAGAGACTACCGAGGGCTTGATATGCAATTCCCGCGAAAGAGAATCTGCAATACGCCGAGACACTACCCGCACACAGCTTGCCCGCGGCAAGAGATATCGTGCAAGCACATACTTCATCCGCGAGATTACTCCCGCGCGCCTGTACCAAGGGCTCAAAATATCGGTATGCACCTGCAGCTGCAGGGGGACGGCGAAAGAACGCGCCACAAGATACGCAATAAGACCAAGCTCATCGGGACTTTGCGCCGTAATAACATCCATTTTTCGCTGCGATGCAATGCGCCGCGCCGTACTATAAGCTACAAATCGGCGAATAACCGCATTACCCGATACCGGATACAAAAAAAGATTTCCCTCTCTGTGATCCGCATGCGCGCGATCATTAAGTACGACAATATGAAGCTCATCGCACATACGTGCATATGCCTGCATGCGGCGGCGCACGTCGCTCTTTTCATCCATTATTTTTTTATCTCCGGAAATCATTAAAAGCTTCATATTGATAAAAGAAATTGCGCCGTCTCATCGAGCATTCGATCTTTAGTAAACTCTGCTGCGATCTTTTTGGCGCTCTCTGCAATAAGTTTACGCTCTTTTGCAGGCATCTCAACTAGTGACTCAATTGCATTACGCAATTGGTCTGTGTTGTTATACTCTATCAAGAAGCCGGTTTCCCCGTTCGTTATCAATTCAGGATTACCCCCCGCGCTTGTGGTGATGACAGGAACAGACATCGCCATAGCTTCCAACAACGCATGAGAAAAACCTTCATAACCGGTATTGAGCACAAATGCATCTGCGGCCGCCAAATACTCAAGCATTTGCTCATGCGAAAGCTGGCCCGCAAGAGTGATCTTTGACGCCATAGCGCGTTCATGCACTTTCTCGCGCAGTCTTTGCTCCGTAGGACCGGATCCGATAACAACCAAAGAGATTTTTTTTCCCTCCTTGATCAGATCAGAAACCGCATCAATGAGCGCCTCAAAACCTTTCCATGGTACCAATCGCCCCGCTGACACAAGTACAAAATCGTGAAGCGCTAAGTTGGCACGTGCCTCTTTGCGCGTTGTTTCAACCAAAGGCATCTCAAAAGAATTGGGAATAACCGTGATCTTCTTTTCTTTTATCCCCCATCGCCTTACCACTGTTTTTAAATACTCGCTTGGAACGATAATATGCTTTGCGCGCCGCGCCACAAAATATTCAACCTTGCGCATCATCTCGACGTTGCGCCCGTAAGACTTATCCAAAAAATCATCCAGCATATCAGCAACTCCAAAACGCTGGACGCCTTGTTCCCACGCATAATCGCCGACTATCTTTATTAAAAATTTTTTTCTTGCGACAAACGCCGCCAAAGATGCCGGCAAACCTACGCTTACAGGATCTTGAGCATACACACAGTCCGCATAACGAGACTGCCATGCGCTGCGCCACGCGTAAGCGACATGCCGAATAAGCTTGGGCAGCTTTCTTACTTCGCTAAATCGAACCAGGCGTACCAATATACCCCTATCAAGCATTCCTTCAACCAACTTTTTACTGTATGTCGCAGGTCCCCCGATTTCAGGCGGATACAAAGGAGTTGCTACTAATACGGACATCTTGCTGTCCAACATAGCGTCGAACATGCGGCCATAGGACGTCGCGATCGCATCCCAAGAAAATTTTTCTTCAACCAAACGCCTGCCCCGCTTTCTCAAATCGCGAGCGAGACCTTCATCAGTCAAAAGCAAAAGAATTTTCTCCGCCAGATCACGAGAATCATCAACACGGCAAAAAAGTCCTGTCTCGTGATCAGTGATAATGTCAGGAATCCCGCCTACGGACGTTCCTACCACAGGAACACCCACGGACATCGCCTCTACAAAAGAATTACCCATTCCTTCCGAACGGGAAGCCCGCACAAATACATCCGCTTTGCGAAGATAAAAAGGAATTTCGTCATACCCCACGCTCCCCAAAAATATCACGTCACGATCAAGTCCAAGCTCTTTGGTCTGCTTTTCAAGCGCTCCGCGCTCCGGCCCATCGCCGATGATATAGCACTTCACGGCCGCAAACTCTTTCTTTACTTCCGCAATTGCATCAATCAAGATATCAACGCCATTTTTATGAACCAATCGAGAAGTAGTGATGACCACTTTTTGATTATTCTCGCTCCCTTTCTCCGGACTATGAAATCCGAATACCGACGTATCAACGCCATTGGGAATAATTCTGCCCACACCGGCAAATCCATAGAGATGCGCCGCATGGTACAGGTAAGAAGAAATTGCCGTAACTCCGTCGCCTGCACGCAGCATCCGGCGAAATGCAATGCCGATCACCCCCATGCGTCCTCCTTGCAAACGCGTATCGCCGTAGCCGTACTGAACAGTCAAAACAAATGGGATACGGGGAAAGATCATTTTAAAAAGAAGAGCAGCAAGAGAACCTTGTGAAATATCCATGCCCCATACAAGCAAGCTATTCCTTGATGCGCGCCTCCATGGTTTTGGTATTTCCCCCGCAATCGCAAGCCTACATACGGCAAATACTCCGAGGAAAGGAAGCAGCCATTTATCAATCGGACTGCCTATTCCTACGCGAATGATAGTACCTTCAGCCACTTTTTCTCTTCGTGCGAGATCCTCACTGTGTTTCGCTGTAATAATATAAAAATCAGAAGAATGGCAAAGCCGCCGGCTTACGCATTGCGCGGCAATTTCAGCTCCCCCTATAAAAGGAAGATAGCTCGTGGTAAATATAAGAATTTTTTTTCTCATTGTCGGGACTTTCAAGTACTTTCTAAAAGAATTTCTTACTGATCAAGAATCCGCCTGCTCCAAGCATGCTTATGGCTATAGCAATCATAAATGGCACAGAGACTAGTGGCGCATGATCTGCGGTTGCATATTCTTTTGTATCAGAAGCAGAAGAAGGATTATCAGACGGCGAAGCAGTTACCGATTGAGAAGGATGAGTGATGCGCGCAGTATTAACCTCCGAAGAAGGAACCGCTTTTGGCATATCCTGTAATTCCGCCCTATTATTTTCAGTCGTCTTCTCCGTAACCGCAACACTCGTCGTCCCGCCGTAGGTAAACGCAAGCGCTCCATTTGGATAAAATATGTTTAGCGGCACCCAAGCCGCCTCCTGCAAAAGACCGCTTACACTATTCGATATAGCGATGTCTCCGCGGCGAGCCATCATCGTATGGGATGGTACTACAAATTCATGTCCTCTCGCGTCGCGGATACTCCACCCACCGATATCCGCTTCAATATCAGACGAATTAGCAAAGCGCATATAGCCGTCTATTCCCCATACAACACCCGAAACGCTTACAAGGTTTGGAACGATTTGTACGCGCATATAATCCGAAGCTGCATACTCACCCGATGACACATAGAGTCCCAGCATATATGTTCCGGGTATGCGATACGTATGCACTACGCTTCTTCCTTCCTGGGTTTCACCATCTCCAAAGTTCCACACAAACCGCGCGGATGAATCAATTGATTCATCATTGAGTCCTTTCGCGCGGCCCAAAAAATTAATCATCGTCCCTACCATTGAAGACACGTCCTCTCCGCCGTACGCTTTGATTGTTTTTACCGGGGACGCATGAGAAATCGCGGAAGACGGACCAGCAGACGATTCCGTATAAGGCAACGGTGAAGCGGAAGCAGACGAGGCAGTCGAAGGCGTAGGAGTCGCAGAACTTGATCCGCTCCCCGCATTCTCGCCGCGAGGTGTGGCGGGAGCAGTAATCCATCCCAATGCTTTCTGCATCGTCTCTTTCGTATCAGCCGAACCTGCCAGCCATCCCGAAGTTGCATCAACAGTGTCAACAATATCACCCTGATCATCTTTCAATAGTAATTTTTCACCGGAATTTGAAAGAGCGCCGGTATAAATAATATCTGCCGTAATTCCGGGAACCGTGTTGTCATCTGTTCGTTCAAGAAGGAAGAAACCTCCGCCGGGAATCACACCCTTAAGTGCAATACTCGGTGTCCCATCTTCAGCCGCAAGCGACCACCCTTCAAGATTCATCGAAGCAGAAGTTAAATTTTTTAACTCAATCCATTCATTGCTTGCCGCCGCAGAAGAAGTCTCGCCACTTTTTGGAACTGATCCCATCCACGCAATTTCATTAATAACAACCCCCGATGCACATACATAAAAAGGTGCGGACATGAACGCAAGTCCTATCACAAGGGTATAATGGAATTTCATATACACATCGTAACAATCGTCACTCTGAAGGTCAAAAAAAGCCCCTCAAACACGAGGGGCTGCCGTGCGGGCGTCCCGTGAGGGGCACAAACTTCTACACCTACACTTTGCGACTAGGAGGCCTGGCGCCAAAATGCCGTCGAGAATCTTCCTCCGGAGGAGTGATTGACGCCGTCATATGCTGCGGCAAAATCTTTGTCAGCAGACCACACGCGCGCCACACATCGGAAATTTTCCATCCAAGCTCTCCTGCGATAAGCAGAGGAAAGGCATACACCACACTAACAAATTCTTCTGCGGTACTGACGCCTATGTTAGCAAGCATCTCAACAATCTGCCGAGATACCGCCAGTCCCTCTTCTCTAATCTGTGCATTAAAATCCCCCGGACTATGCGCAATATCTTTGGATGCGATTAACGGCATTTGACCCATATCTAATCCCTTCCTTATGTAAGAATTATCCTGTTCGCCTACTTTTATCAAATTATCAAAGGCCTCTCGAAGACGTAATAATACCATCTCTAATTAATCCCTGCACACATCAATAACCATGGTGTCATTCCCGCGAAAGCGGGAATCTAGGTTTTCCTTAGACTTTAATGGGTCTGGATTCCCGCATACGCTGGGAATGACAACGGTGAATGGGTTAATTGGATTAAGAAGAAATACAAAACCCCTTCGCATGAAAGGGGTTTTGTGAATATCGCAAGAGATTAATTGGCCAATTTCTTTTTCAATGCGTCAATAGCTGCCATCACATCCGCATCTCCGGGATTTTGAGCTAACACCTTTTGCCATGATTCAATTGCCTTGGCATACTCCCCTTGTTTTTCATACAGAGAAGCTA
>Ga0209515_10006150_pt1 | contig 15095 bp, 14 predicted proteins | sample Subgroupgradi54m_FD_187454 | JGI IMG/M metagenome (GOLD analysis project Ga0209515, IMG submission 187454) | Subsurface groundwater microbial communities from S. Glens Falls, New York, USA - GMW60B uncontaminated upgradient, 5.4 m (SPAdes)... ...
GAGCGGCTGGTGGGCCAGGTTGCCAAACGCCAGGCCGTCACCAACCCGCTCAACACCATCTTCTCGATCAAGCGCTTCATGGGCCGCCGCACCGGCGAGGTCACGGAAGAGATGAAGCGCATCCCCTACAAGGTGCGCGCCGGTCAGAACGACCTCATCTCGGTCGAGATCAGCGGCAAGACGTACACGCCGCCCGAGATCTCCGCGATGATTCTCCAGAAGCTGCGCCAGACCGCGGAGGACTACCTCGGCCACAAGGTCGAGAAGGCCGTCATCACCGTGCCGGCGTACTTCAACGATGCGCAGCGCCAGGCCACCAAGGACGCGGGGAAGATCGCGGGCCTCGACGTAGTCAGGATCATCAACGAGCCCACGGCATCCGCGCTCGCCTACGGCCTCGACAAGAAGAAGGAAGAGACCATCGCCGTCTACGACCTCGGCGGCGGGACGTTCGACATCTCCATCCTGGAGATCGGCGAAGGCGTCTTCGAGGTGAAGGCGACCAACGGCGACACGCACCTCGGCGGCGATGACTTCGACCAGTGCGTGATGGACTGGATCGCCGAGGAGTTCAAGAAGGAGCACGGGATCGATCTCCGCAAGGACCGCATGGCGCTGCAGCGCTTGAAGGAGGCGGCCGAGAAGGCGAAGTGCGAGCTGTCGACCACACTGCAGACGGAGATCAACCTGCCCTTCATTACCGCCGACGCGAGCGGGCCCAAGCACCTCGTGCTGACGCTCACGCGCGCCAAGCTTGAGCAGCTTACGGATGAGTTGGTCCAGCGCACGCTTGAGCCATGCCGCAAAGCTTTGGCAGACGCGAAACTTAAAGCCGAAGATATTGATGAAGTCGTGCTCGTCGGCGGCCAGACGCGCATGCCCAAAGTGCAGGAGGTCGTGAAGCAGCTTTTCAAGAAAGAGCCTCACAAAGGCGTGAACCCCGACGAGGTCGTCGCCGTCGGTGCGGCGATCCAGGGGGGCGTTCTGATTGGAGATGTCAAAGACGTCCTTCTTTTGGATGTCACGCCGCTTTCGCTTGGTATCGAAACGTTAGGCGGTGTTTGCACGCGGCTCATCGAAAGAAATACGACCATTCCGACGAAGAAAAGCCAAGTCTTTTCAACGGCCGCGGACAGTCAGACAGCCGTGTCGATCCACGTGCTTCAGGGTGAACGTGAAATGGCCGAGTACAACCGCACGCTCGGGCGTTTTGATCTAGTGGGGATCCCGCCGGCGCCGAGAGGCGTGCCGCAGATCGAGGTCACGTTTGACATCGATGCCAACGGTATTGTCCATGTGTCGGCGAAGGACCTCGGGACCGGCAAAGAACAGAAGATCCGCATTGAAAGCTCAAGCGGCTTGAGTAAAGAGGAAGTTGAGAAAATGACCCGGGACGCCTCGGCCCACGCCGAAGAAGATAAAAAGAAAAAAGCGGCGGTGGAGGCGGCCAATCGCCTGGACAGCCTGATTTATTCCACTGAGAAATCCATCAAAGAGATGGAAGGCAAGATCTCGGAAGATGAGAAAAAAAAGGTTGAAGAGGCGCTCGGCAAAGCCAAGGAAGCGCTTGGCAGTAAAGACGTCGATGCGATCAAAAAAGCCGAAGAAGAGCTCACCAAGGCGTCTCACAAAATAGCCGAGGAAATGTATAAGCAGGCTTCCCAGAAAGCAGGACAGGGAGCGCCTCATCAGGACGGCGCCAAAAAGGAAGATAAAAAAGAAGACGTCGTTGACGCCGAATATAAAGTAGAAGACGATAAATAAAAATGTCATTGCGAGCGTGGTCCCCGCTGCTTTCTTGCGAAAGCAAGAAGCGGGGACGTGGCGAAGCAATCTCAGACTCGGCGAAAATTGTTCCTTGGAGTTCGCTCGTCAGCTTCTTTTCAGCACCGCTCGATTTTCCCCGCCGAGGAAAATCTCGCTTCGTGATAACACCCGCAAGTGTAAAGAGAGTGTTCCATGGTTGCGGGCGTTATCAAGATGCTGAAAGAAGCATGCCTCGCTCACCGCGAGGAACAATTTTCGTCTTGCCGCAATAGCCTTCGAAGCAAACCAACTCCACGGTTTAGGCATGTTTTACGTTCGCTTATTTTACAACCGGCTTTTTGCTGACTTTATACACGCGAACATCCACGGTGGAAGTGCTGCTTGCTCCATCGGACATAAGAGGAGTAAATACCTGTACGGAACTCGTTTCCGGGACGGTGATTTTATGTTTCAGCGTAACTTTCCCCGATGGACCGGTCACAACTTCTATTTTGCTTCCTAAAAGAGCATCGGTGAGACCACCTGTCGGATTGTCAATGATATCGTAGCAGGTGATTTGGTAATCTTATATTTGATATCCACGGCAATCTCGACCTCATCGCCCACATAGAGAGTCTCCGTGTTGCTTGGTGAAATGGACAAAATTTTCACAGAGCTACTAGAAGTTTCAGACCAAGAAATGGCCGGACACAGCCCGGCAACAAAAAATCCGGCGATCAGGCCAATCGCCAATTTATTTTTCATTATTTCCCCTCTTTAGTAATGTTACCTAATTTTACCGCCCCGATCATTCTACCGTACCATCTGCCTGGGGACGTGTTGAAATATTATATCATCAACAAGCGAAGGCTTGCTTCGAGACTTCACTAGCGCCGCTTGTGGCTTTTTTGTAAATTGTGTCGAGAAGCAAGCCTGAGCTTGAGATCCTTCGTCGTTCGAAACTTGGAGTGAGCTCACTCCTTAAGGATAACGGTTATTTTATTTCCGTCACCGTCGCGCGCAAGACGGTCGTGCCGGTGTTGACGGCTTCGTGGGTTTCCGCTCCGATCCAAATCACATCGCCCGCCTTGGCTTTCATGACAACAGAAGTCCCGTCGGGATGTGAAAGAGTCAATTCTCCCCCTTCGAGGATGTAAACCACGTGCGGATAAGGGTGGGTATGCATCGGCGCCTTTTCTCCGACATTGAACTTGATCTCCGAAACACGAATGCGGTCATTGTCAAAAATCTGCTTGTAGACATTCGGCGCGCCTTCTTGAGGACCCGGATAGGTCTTGGTCTCTGCCGCAAACGCGGACACGGAGAAAAGCATACATACGGCAATGGTTAATGCGAAACGTTTCATCGGTTCTCCTTTTTATTTAACAGACGACGTACTGCAAAAAAACATGACGCAGTATCTTACGTCTAAAAATGGAAAAGCTACAGAGATTTCAGAACGGTATAAAAAAACAGTTTCGTGTCTCCGTAAACTTTCTCGCAAGTGAGTTTGAGGCCGCCAATAACTTGAGGCGCCGCTTCCCTTTTATTGGCTTCTAAAATAACCCGCGCATCTTTGGCAAGGATATCGGAAATAACGAGAGCTTGGAGCGCCCGGATTCCTAAATCTTTCTCATATGGCGGGTCGAGAAAAATAATGTCGTAGCTTTTGCCTTTTGTCGACAATTTTTCTATCGCCTTAAAAACATCCTCGCTGAATACTTTCGCCTTATCCGCCAGGCCTATATTTTCCAGGTTTTTCTCAATGCCGACCGCTTGAGCACGGTTTTGTTCAACAAACGTCGCAAATAAAGCGCCTTGTGATAGCGCCTCAAGTCCCACTGCTCCGGAACCGCTAAACAGGTCGAGAAAGCGCGCATTCGAAAAATCGATCGACTGAAGAGTATCAAAGATAGCCTTTCGCACTTTATCTGCTGTTGGACGAACGTGCGAATTGGGCTTAAAGTTTATTGTACGGCCTTTCAGATTTCCCGTAAGGATTTTCATAAAAGATTATATTATGAAGGAGCGGATAGGAGTATGCCGCGCGCAGTTCCGCAGGACGCAAGTTTCCACTGCTGCTTTTGGACTAACGCTTGCGCCGAGGACTTGTTTGAGCACGGCATACCCTATCTGCTCCGCAAAATGATCATTTTCATGCTAATACGACTGGCTTATTTGACAATAACTCAAACCGCTCTTTTAATGCCAGCTTCAATTTTTGGTGTTCGAGAAGTTTTAGCTCCGGATCTTTTGCAAGCACTTGGATAGCGGCGCGTTTGGCCTCCTCTAAAATGGCAATGTCCCGGTTCAGATCCCCAATACGGAGCTCCGGGAAACCGTGCTGTTTTTCTCCGATGATCTCGCCGGCACCGCGGAGCTTCAAATCTTTTTCGGCGATCTCAAAACCGCTTTTTGTGTCCTCAAAGGCACCGAGACGTTCGGCCGTTTCGCCTGTCTGGGCTTCTGAAAACAAAATGCAAAAGGCCTCCCATTCGCCGCGCCCGACGCGGCCGCGAAGCTGATGAAGTTGGGCCAGGCCAAACCGCTCGGCGTTCTCAATGATCATCACACTCGCGTTTGGCACATCAATTCCCACTTCGATCACCACAGTCGAAACAAGAATTTGAGTAGCGCCATTTTTGAAATCTTGCATAATCTTCTTTTTTTCGGCGCTCTTCATGCGGCCATGAAGCACGCCGACTTTGTGATGAGAGAAAATATTTGAAAGCTCCTTGTGATGTTCCAAAGCGCTTTTAAGAGAAGCTTCACTCTCATTTCCGACCAGCGGACAAATCACATAGCCCTGTCTTCCCTTTTGGATCAGTGAATCCAAAAACGCGTAAATTTCATGACGTTTATTCTCCCCGACCCATGAGGTCGTGACAGCCCCGCGGCCTTTGGGCATTTCGCGGATCGTCGAAATATCAAGATCACCATAAAGCGTCAACGCGAGTGTCCTGGGTATCGGCGTCGCCGTCATGAGCAGGAGGTGCGCCGACCCTTGGCCCTTTTCTTTAAGAATGCCCCGTTGAAAAACGCCAAACTTATGCTGCTCATCAATCACGGCAAGGCCCAGCTTCTTGAACCTGACACTTTCCTGAATCAAGGAATGAGTTCCGATAAGGATCTGAATTTCTCCGGAAACAGCTTTTAAAAGTGTTTTTTGGCGTTCCTCTACCGAAAGCCCCGGCCCCAGATAACCACAGGAAAATCCGAGCGGCTCAAGTGTCTGCGCCATTTTAAAATAATGTTGCTGCGCCAACACCTCCGTCGGGGCCATCAAAGCACCCTGAAAACCGTTCGCCGCCGTGAAAACAAGCGCCGCCGCCGCGACGGCTGTCTTGCCACTCCCGACGTCACCCTGAACCAACCGGTTCATCGGCCTTGCCTGCTTCATATCATTTAGGATGTCGTCGATGGCATTCTTCTGGCCGTGGGTGAGTTCAAAATCAAGCGATCCGATAAGCCGCTCGACTTCTTTTTCGCCGCTCCGGTGCAAAATGGCTTCGTTCTCATTTTTAAGGGCTGCTTTTTTCATTTGAATCATAAGTTGCATCAGCAAAAACTCATCAAACACAAGCCGCCGGGTAGCCTTTTCGAGATTCGGAAACGAGGCAGGAAAATGAATGTTCTGGAAAGCAAAACGGCTTCCGGCCAGCTTCCAGTCTTTTCTCAAGGCTTCAGGGAAGGGATCTTCCACAAGATAAAGGTATTCCTGGGTGATGCGGAATAAAAGCTGGCGCAGGCCTTTTTGGCCCAAATCCTCGGTGAGCGGATAAACCGGCGCGATACGTCCTGAGTGAATAAGCTCTTTTTCCGGCCCGTCCGTCACGATCTCGTATTCGGGATGGATCATCTGAAGGTGGCGGCCGTCTTTTTCAACGCTTCCATACAAAACAATCCGGGACTTGGGAGTGAGCACGCTCAAAAGATAAGGCTGGTTAAACCAAGCGGCAAACAATAACGCTTTGCCGTCCGAAATAACCGCTCGCAGGATGGACTGCCTGGACCGCGTGCGGATAATACCGCGGCTTTGAATCACGCCGCGTGCGCAGACTTTCTCGCCCAAACAGATTTCGGACACTGTTTTTAGAAGACGCCTGTCTTCATACCGTTTTGGAAAGAAGCTGAAAGCGTCCCCAAGGCGCTCAAGACCGAGCCTCGCCAAAAGCTTGGACCGCTCCGGTCCTACGCCTTTGAAATATCGCAGCGGCGTCGCTAAATTAGGGCCTTCCTTTTTCACTTGCGTTTGGACTTTAAGAATGTTATCTTACCCTCTCAATTTTAGGAGTTTATTCATGTCCCGAGTTTGTTATTTTACAGGTAAGAAACCCCGCATGGGGAAAAAAATCACTCGCCGCGGTATTGCCAAAAAATCGGGCGGTATCGGCCTCAAGACAACAGGGATCACCGTCCGCCGTTTTCTGCCCAACCTTCAAACCGTCAAGATCATCGAAAACGGCACCGTGAAACGCGTCCGGGTCACGGCCAGCTACCTTAAAACCGGCAAAGTCTTGAAGGCCCCCAAGCGAAATTGGAAACCGGAAGCGCCCGTGGATCCGGCTGCAATCCCTTCATCATAAAATAAAAAAACTCCGGAGTGTCTTTTAACCTTCTCCGGAGAAACAAAAAGCAGGGATTTATTTATTCTTCTTGGATCCCGGCCAGTCGACAAGAACGGGCGCGGCGATGTAGACCGTGGAATAAGTGCCGCTGATAACTCCCACCAGCATCGTAAATGCAAAATCGTTAATGACTTCTCCGCCCAAGAAATACAACGAGAGGATAACCATGAAAACAGTGAGCGTGGTCAAAAGTGTCCGGGCAAGGGTTTGATTAATGCTTATATTCACGGTTTGCTCAAAAGTTTCCTTTAACCCCATACGGCGGTGCTCGCGGATTCTGTCAAAAATAACGATCGTATCATTGATGGAATAACCTAAAATGGTCAAGACCGCCGCTAGAACCGGTACGGAAAATTCCCGGCCGCTGAGCGCCACAAGACCTACGGTCGTCAACGCGTCATGAAACAAAGATAGGATCGCGCCAAAAGCAAATTTAAAGTCAAAACGGTAAACGACATACGCCCAAATTCCCAAAAGCGACAGGACCACAGCCCAGAGCGCTTTTGATTTCAGCTCCTTGCCGACCACAGGTCCGATCTTTTCCAGTCTCAGCACCTCAAAACGGTCATCCGGAAAATCTTTTCGGATACGGTCTTGGATGACCTTCTCGGATCCCAAAACCGACCGGATAATAATTTCATTCGTTTCGCCGACCCGCTGTATAGTCGAAGTGCCGTAGCCAATCTCATTAAGCGCTCTTCGAAGCTTATCAATCTCAACCGGCTTGTCAAACTTATATTCCTGGAATGTTCCTCCAGTGAATTCAACGCCAAACATTTTCTCTCCGCGCTTAAAAACAGCGAACATCCCGGCCGCAATCAGCGTGAGCGACAGCACATAACAAAGCACGCGTATTTTTAAAAAATCGATCTTGGGTGTCTGCTTCAAAAAATGGAGCATCTTGAGATTGCTCAAGCTGCCCTTCATGATTAAAATTTCAAAAATAACGCGCGTCACAAAAATACTCGTAAATAAACTCGCGATGATGCCGATCGTAAGAGTCAGCGCAAATCCTTTGACCGGCCCGCTTCCCATATAATAAAGAACGGCCGCCGTAATGAGTGTTGTTACGTGGGCATCCAAAATGGTCGAGAACGCCTTTCTATAACCGGCCGTCAAGGCGGCGGACAACGGTTTGTTCAAGGCGCGCTCTTCCCGAATGCGCTCAAAAATTAAAACGTTCGCGTCCACCGCCATACCGACCGTGAGCACAAGACCCGCAATGCCCGGCATGGTGAGCGTCGCGTGAAAATAACTCAAGGCCGCCAGAACAATCAGAACATTCAACAAGAGGGCGATATTCGCAACGATGCCTCCGAGTAAATAATAAAGTGTCATAAAAATAACGACGGCTCCGAAACCAACCACTGTGGCTTTTATGCCTTGCTCCACGGAGTCCTTCCCTAAGCTGGGTCCCACATTTCGTTCTTCTTCAACCGCGATCGGACACGGCAAAGCGCCGGCCCGCAGCGCAATGGCAAGATCATTGGCTTGTTCCAGATTGAAACGCCCCGTGATCTGGGCCTTGCCCGAAGGAATTCTCTCATTAATCACCGGCGCTGATTGGATTTTGTCGTCCAACACAATGGCAAGGCGGCGGTTGACATTGGCTCCGGTGAGTTCCGAAAAGACTTTTGCGCCTTCCGAGTCAAACTCCAGCGTCACATCCGGCTCATTGTACTGTCCGAAACCGACCGAGGCATTGGTAATCGCCTTGCCGGTCAAAAGCGGCGTGTCTTCCAGAAGAAGGTCTCCGCCGTCTTCAGATTTGTAGAGCCGGTATCCTTCGACAGGTTTTTTGTCAATCGCCGCTTTTAATTTTTCGGGATCATCGGAAACAAGTTTAAATTCTAAAAGAGCGGTTTTGCCGATCAGATCAAGCGCGCGTTCACGGTCCGTGACTCCGGGAAGTTGAACAACGATGCGGTCTTGACCTTCAAGCTGAATCGAAGGCTCGGAAACGCCAAATTGGTCGATGCGGTTTCGGATGATTTCAATCGCGCGGCCAGACGCGTCCGCTTTCGACTTTTCGGAAAGTTGAGAAGTATCCACGCGCAAAACAAGATGCATTCCCCCCTGTAGGTCAAGACCAAGCTTCAGCTTGCCGGGTTTTCCTGCTGAGCCAAGCGGAGGATACGCGTAAAAAATGCACGCCGCAACAATAACCACAATGAGCGGAATGCGCCATTTCAAACTGCTTTGGTTCATGAATTCCCCTTCTCGCGGGATTTCTTGACTTGCGTGATCGATGACTTCTCGATCTCAACTTTCACGTTATCCGCTATTCTCAAAATAGCCGTTTTTTCCCCGACAGAAATCACGGTGGCGTGAATGCCCCCGGTCGTGATCACCTCGTCGTTCTTATCGAGCTTCGCAACCATCTGGGCGTGATCTTTCTGCTTTTTTTGCTGGGGCCGGATCAAAAGGAAATAAAAAACGACGAATAGAAATATAAACGGTAGAAATTGTAGAATAGGACTGGGTTCCTGGGGTGTCATAGATCCTCGTTTGTCATCCTGAGGAATCGCCGCAGGCGATGACGAAGGATCTCAAACCGAGATTCTTCGTCCGCCGTGGCGGACTCAGAATGACGTGATTTAATTTCTGCTCTTACACTCTTGACGGTTCAAAATTGCTCTCAAACTCTTTCCGAAACTCAACAAACCTTTCTTGCTCTATGGCTTTTCGCATGGAGTCAAGCAATTGTATAAAAAATGTCAGGTTGTGTAAAGAGGCAAGTCGTCCAGCGAGGTACTCTTCGGAATTAAAAAGATGCCGCAAATAAGCGCGGGTATGGTTGTGACAGGTGTAACAGGGGCAATCCTCATCGATCGGCCTGAAATCCCTGATATAGGAAGCGCCTCGCAAAAGAAACCTACCTTTGGATGTGAAAACGGTCGCGTTGCGGCCGTTCCGGGTCGGCACGACGCAGTCAAACATATCCACGCCCTGCGAAACCGCTTCCAATAAATCCAAGGGCAAACCCACTCCCATCAGATACCGCGGTTTATCTTTCGGCAATTCGGGAAGGGTCGCGTTTAAAGTTTCGTACATAAGCTCCGTGGGTTCCCCGACGCTCAAGCCGCCGATCGAATAGCCCGGAAAATCCATGTCCACCAAAATTTTGGCTGATCTTTTCCGGAGATCCGCCTCCGTGCCGCCCTGTACAATGCCGAATAGTAAGGGCGGGGTTTCCCCGCCCCCTGGGCGCGGAGACCACGCCCTTACGTTGCGCAGCCAGGCCTCTTTGCTGCGCCGGGCCCAGGCGTGGGTCGTTTCAAGAGAACGTTCGATGTATCCCCGTGCAGAAGGATGTTTTACGCACTCATCGAGCGGCATAATAATGTCACTGCCCAATGTTGTTTGAATGCGGATCACGTCCTCCGGTGTCAAAAAATGTTTTGAACCGTCGATATGTGATTTGAATTCGACTCCGTTTTCTTTTATTTTGTTCAGTGTGGAAAGGCTGAATATCTGAAAACCGCCGGAATCCGTCAAGATGGGCCGCTGCCAATTTATGAACCGGTGAAGCCCGCCGGCCGCTTCAATCACGGCCTCGCCCGGCCTGAGATACAAATGATACGTGTTTGACAGAATAACCTGCGCGCCGGCCCGAACGAGTTCCTCGTTGGAAATGGTCTTAACAGTGGCCTGTGTGCCCACAGGCATGAAAACGGGCGTTTTGATTTCTCCGTGCGCTGTGATTAAAACACCCGCGCGCGCTCTGGTCTTACTGTCAATGTTTTTGATTTCAAAGCAAGAGGGCATCATATTTTTATCATGTAGATAAAAGACTCATAGAATCAGCATTGCATCGCCGTAACTATAAAATCGGTAACGATTCAGAATGGCGTGATCATAGGCAATTTTACGAAAAGCTTCCCCCATAAAAGCGGAAACTAAAAGTAAAAGAGTTGTTTTCGGCAAATGAAAATTAGTGATCAGGTGATCCACCGCTTCGAATTCAAACGGGGGCTGGATAAAAAGGTCTGTTTCTCCTTTTCCGGGAATGAGCCGTCCCTTTTGCACGCATGTTTCAAGAACCCGTAAGGTCGTTGTTCCAACTGCCCAAATTCCGCGTTTCTTTGCCTTGGCCTCATTGAGTTTTTCGGCAATTTCGCTTGAAAGCTCGAAATACTCCGCGTGCATCTTGTGATTTTCCAAGTCTTCCACAGGTTTAAACGTTCCGTATCCCACATGCAGAGTAACATATAAAATATGGACGCCTTTTTTCTTCAGCCGGTCAAGCAGTGCTTCAGTAAAATGCAGGCCCGCCGTTGGAGCCGCCACGGCGCCTTCCCGACGCGCGAACACCGTTTGATAAGCTTCTTTATCAAAACCTTCCTCGTCCCGTTTGATATACGGAGGCAGAGGCATTTTGCCGATTTTTTCGGCAAGCACCCGGACATCCAGAATATTTTTAAACTCCACCAAAGGTGTCCCATCAGCGTCCCGTTTCAAAAAAACCGCCTCGCAATCCGTTTGCTCAAGAACAAACTCCTGCCCTTCTTTAAGCGCCGGCTGCACCAAACACCGCCATACATTTCCTTCATAAGGAGCCAAAAGAAGCGCGTCGACCTTGCCGCCTGTTATTTTCTTTTTTCCCAAAAGTCTCGCCGGAAATACTTTTGTGTCATTCAATACAAGCACGTCTCCGGCAGGGATCAGATCAGCGATATTGGAAAATTTCTTGTCGGAAAGTTTATCCGTTTTTCTATCCGCAACTAAAAGGCGCGACGCATCCCGCTGCTTGAGCGGTCTCTGAGCAATAAGATCCTTTGGTAAGGGATAATCGAAATCATTAAGGTTCATTTTTTGCGTCATTGCGAACGTGGGCCGCAGGCCGTGGTGAAGCAATCCCAAACCGTCATCCCCGAATGTTTTGGTCGGGGATCATCCGGACAATCAGATGATTCCCGCCTAAAAGCATGCGGGAATGACGGCCTCTCTGAGATTGCTTCGTCGTCACTATGTGACTCCTCGCAATGACGGATTGGTATCATAATCCACAATCTCGGATCCCGGATAATAAAACTGTAGAATTCTCTCGTACGAATGTCCCAGAAGCGCCTGGCCGAACGCGCCCCATTGACAAAGCCCCACCCCATGGCCCCAGCCTTTTCCATGGAACTCAAGCATGTCATCATTTAAGTTTATCGTAAACAAAGTGCTTCGGATATGGTTGCCGCCAAGCCAAACTCTAAAATCCTTCGCCGCAATGACCGCGTCCCCCAGTGTGCCCGTAATCCTCAAGCTTCCTACGCGGGCCGAAGGAGTCTCGGAAATAATTTCCGCTTTTAGAATCTGCCCCACCGGCCGGCTGTTCTTATTCATGATCATTTCCAGTTCCGGAAGCGATATTTTGAATTCCCAAAAGGTGTGCGGAGAGATGCGGCAATACCCGCAATGAACACCCCCTGCCAGCGGCGGCAAGTTTATTTTCCAAAGTTCCTGGGCTCCCGCCGTGATACCACCGCAAGTGGCGTGAAAATACGCAGGAAAAACCTTGCCTTGATAGATGAGCACTTTTCCGCGCGTCTCGTCCACAGCGCGTTTGGAGCGGTAACGCTCGGTCGTACTCCCGCCGTAAACCTGCGAACTGGTGCCGCTCTTTAAATCGTACTCAAGTGTTTTGCTGACGGAAGCTTGATAAAACGCATAGGTCCTCGCGGCCACGGCTTGCGCTTTCAATGCCTCCATCGGCCACCAGGCAGCCACTTCATGATGTAAAACGCCGTACAAATAATTTTCCATGCCAAGCCGGTTGATCGCGGAAAGAAGGCCGCCCGTTTCTTTCAAAATATCCATCCGCCCGCGGAAACGTGATTTATTAATAAAAAGATCCCGATCGCTTAACGGTTCTATGCGAAGCGCTCGCGTCGGCCATTCTTCTCCGCCCAGCCGCAGGCCTTGCGATGAAGCGGTGAGAGAAACGTTGGTTAATTGGATGCCTTTTTTTAAGATTTGGAGAGATGGGAGCAACCGAATCACAAACTCACCCTGAATCGTGACGTGGAGTTCTTTTTGATGGTCGGCGACAAGCACGCGGACTTCCTGTTCGGCAAAAGCAAAATAAGAAGTAAAAAGAAAGGTGCCCGTCATTGCGAGGCTGCAAAGCAACCGAAGCAATCTCATTCTTAAAAACGAGATTGCTTCGCTCACTTCGTTCGCTCGCAATGACATAATCAAAACAAGGACGGGTCTTTTGATTTTTTCGCGGAGGATAAACCCAGGTGTTCATAGGCGAGCGCCGTCGCTTCGCGGCCGCGGGAGGTCCTTCGGAGATAACCTCCCTTTAAAAGAAAGGGCTCGACCACGTCGACGATCGTATCGGCCTCTTCATTGAGCGTAGCCGCCAAAGATTCGATGCCCACCGGCCCGCCGTCGTACATTTCGATGATCGCCTTCAGTACTTTCCGGTCGAGCATATCCAAGCCGGAGGGGTCAATGCCATGGCTTTTCAGCGCCTTATCGACGGCTTCCAAATCTATTTTCAAGTATGATTTTACCTGCGCATAATCTCTCACGCGGCGTAAAAGCCGGTTGGCGATACGCGGCGTGCCTCGTGAGCGCTGGGCAAGCTCCGAAGCCGCGTCCGCGTCGATGGCAATGGAAAGAAGTTTCGCGGACCGGGTGATGATCTGGGCCAAGTCCGCGGGCTCGTAAAAATCGAGATGAAACGAAATACCGAAACGGCCTCTAAGCGGCGAGCTGATAAGGCCGGAACGGGTTGTGGCTCCGATCAACGTAAATTTTTTGAGCGCGAATTTAATGGTCTTGGCGTACGGTCCTTTGTCCACGACAAAATCGATATTAAAGTCTTCCATCGCGGGGTAAACAAACTCCTCCACGACCTTCGGAAGCCGGTGGATCTCATCGATAAATAAGATATCCCCGTTTTCCAGGTTGGTCAGGATCCCGATCAGATCCCCCGCTCTTTCAATCGCGGGACCGCTGGTGGCCACAATCTTGGCTTTCATTTCATGCGCCATGATGTGCGCCAAAGTGGTTTTGCCGAGCCCCGGCGGACCGGATAATAAAACATGCTCGAGGGATTCTTTTCTTTTTTTGGCCGCCAGAAGCGCGATGCTCAGGTTTTCCTTTAAAGATTCCTGGCCGATAAACTCCACTATCCGCGTCGGGCGCAAAGACAGCTCGACGATGCCGTCAACCTCCTCGGACTTTTGCGTCAAAAGCTTCTCGCGCTCGACACGCTCAAAACTTATCTTCTCGCGGTCCAAATTTTTCTTTTCTTTTTTCATGGTTTTAAACTTTTTGTTTACGCTGGCGGTAGACTTCATTCAAAATTTCTTCCACGCTTGAAAGATCGGATTTTCTCTGGAAGGCCTTTTGAATCATTTGGCGCGCTTCTTCCTTTTTATATTGAAGCTGAAGCAAGACCTCGAGCGCTTCTTCCTGAACGTCTTTCTTGGGGATCCCTTTCTCACGGCCCGCGGGACCCGCCTGCATGAGGCCGAACTTCCCCATCTTGCCTTGAAGTTTCGCGATGATTTCCTTGCCGCGCTGTTCACCGATACCCGGCAGCGACTTGAGAAACAAAAGATCCCCTGCGTCAATCGCCTGCGCGATATCGGGAATCGGAAGATTCAGCGCCCGCACCGCGGCTTTCGGACCCACACCGGAAACCGTGATAAATTTCTCAAAAAAATCCTTTTCGATCTGGCTTGAGAAGCCAATAAGTATGGGAATACTTTTAGACGGGTCCGTCTGGTAATAATGATAAGTCACGAGAGAAACCGGGGCGTCTTTCTCAAGCTTCCCGTCGAATCCTTTCATGACGGCGGTGGGAATAAAAATTTCGTAGGAAACCCCTCCCACGCTCACGTGAAGCGTATTCTCTTCAAAGCTGTCTACATTTCCTGAGATACGAGAAATCACATGTCCAACCTTTTTATCATGAACTCCTCAATGCCGTCCCAGACATGTCATTGCGAACGTGGTCCCCGCTGCTTTCTTGCGAAAGCAAGAAGCGGGGACGTGGTGAAACAATCTCAAGGTTTGAGATTGCTTCGTCGCCCCCGCAGCTTCGCTTTGCGAAGCAAACGGCGGGGGCTCCTCGCAATGACGGTCGTCGCGTCACCCGCGGCTGGCATCCTTCCATTTTTCATCATATACACATACGAAATCGCTATCGCCAGCGCGTCTGACGCGTCAGCCGACTCTGGCGCTTTCTTTAACCCCAAATAATGCTGTACCATGCGTTGAACTTGTTCTTTGCCGGCGTGCCCATGGCCGGTCACGGATTTTTTCACGTGCGTCGAGGCGATGCTCGCCAGCGGCAATTTTTTTGCCCCGCTCAAAAGACACACCACCCCCCGGACGTGACCCATCAAAATCGCCGTTGCGGGATGCTTGTAATGCGCATAAAGCTTTTCGATAACCAAAATATCGGGCTGAAGTTCGGTGATGAGCTCAAAAAGCGAATTATGAATTTTTTGAAGACGGGCCGCGATACCGTCTGAGACTTTCGAGCGTATAATCCCAGCTTCAATGAGGTCCATTTTCGCATCTGCGTGAAGACCCTCATCAATCGAAATAACGCCGTATCCGGTTATTCGAAGTCCCGGATCAACGCCTAGGACTCTCATACGTCATTGCGAACGTGGTCCGCCGCAGGCGGACGTGGTGAAGCAATCTCAGCCCTAATGATGAGATTGCTTCGTCGCTTCGCTCCTCGCAATGACGGTTTCATTTTATTTA
>Ga0209515_10006151_pt1 | contig 15095 bp, 8 predicted proteins | sample Subgroupgradi54m_FD_187454 | JGI IMG/M metagenome (GOLD analysis project Ga0209515, IMG submission 187454) | Subsurface groundwater microbial communities from S. Glens Falls, New York, USA - GMW60B uncontaminated upgradient, 5.4 m (SPAdes)... ...
GGGCCCGAAGCCTCCTGACGCGCCGCTCCGGCGCGCCGGCCATCCGGAAGTCCCGTATCTCTCGCCCCCTCCGACCCGCAGATAGCCGGGAGCCGATCTCACTGCCAGCGCAGGATGCCGTCGTCGCCCATCAGGATGAGATAGGGCATGGGCGGTGGGGGTGACGCGGCGCCCGCCTGAGCCGTCGAGGGCACCACCTTGCCGTCGATCCAGATGTTGATGGATGGCTTCGCGGTCCAAGACGGATCAACCTCATATGACGTCGCCACGTTCTGAAACGTGTTCCCGGTGATGCTGATGTCATTGGCTGCGGCACCGGGGACCGGCGTATCGTAGGCGGCCACCAAGATCGCCGGGTACCTCGAGATGTTGCGCATGACATTGGCAGTAACGAGGCCGGAGCCATCAAAGAATTCCATCGCCTCCTGGAGATTCTCGAGGACGTTGTCCTGCACCACGAAGGTGCCGAACAGGCCGCCGTGCGTGTTCACGGCCGCCGCGTCGGTGACCACGAGATCATCGCCATTGACGCGATTGTGGCGGAACTCCCAATGCGTCACACGCGCGCCCGCGGCCAGATCGTCGCCCCCGGACACCATGGGATGGCGGCACTGGCTGAACTCGTTGTCGATCACCAGCACATACGCCCCGGCCTCGGCGGCGACCCCATAGCCATAACCGGCGCGCAGGTTATGGTGGATGACGCAGTGGTCAACCTGGGCCGAGGCGGTGTCATTCTTCTCGTCCACATTGATGGCCCGGTCGAAGCCCAATAGTTCGCAATGGTCGATACGGAGGTTCTGTTTCCCAAACGCAGAGTTGATGCCGCGGCTGTCGTTCGTCGTGCTCCATGTCGTATCGAGCCCTTGGAGCTTCAACCGCGTGACGCGCACATGGTCGCCCTGCACGTCGAATAAATACGAGTAATCATTCAACGTGCTCTGGATGAGCGTGCTCGAGCCCGCGCCGAGGAGGGTGAGTCCGCCTGGCACATTGACGGTTGTCTCAAACCGGTACGTCCCCGCCGGCAAGAAGACCACCGGCACGCCGGTCTTCACCGCTTGATCGATCGCGGCCTGAATGGCGACGCCCGTGAACCCTGAGACGGTCACGCGCTTGGCGAAGGCCGTCTGCTCGGCAGCCGTCAGCGGCACATCGGGGCCGACTGGGCCGCGCGGGCCGAACGGTTCCGAGGCCGGCGGGCTGGATGGTGGAGGTGGTGCTGTGCCGGTGACGGTAATCACCGAACTGCTGGCGAGCTTGTGGAACAGGTCATTCGCATAGAACCGGGCCTCATAGCTGCCGGCAGTATTCGGTGCCTTAAAGCTGCGGGTGGCATTCGTGATGCCGGCCGTCGGGGTCACCTGACTGCCAGTCGTTAGATATTGCCAATCCAAGAAGGTGTTATCCGCGCTGCCTGGCGCATAGAGTCCAACCCAGTCTTTGGGATTGCCGGGACCGTTCGCGACTGTAACCTGCAGCGTTGCCCCCACAGTGACACTCGGAGACGTGATGGTGATGGTCGGCGTCACCGTGGGCGGCGGGCTGGCCATGGGATTGACCGTGACGGTGAGATCATCGCTAGCACTCAAACTGCCGTCGCTGGCCGTCAGGCGCAGGACGTAGCTGCCCGCGAGAGAGAAGCTCGCCGTCGTGCTCTTGGCATTGGCATTCGCAAACGTCACCGTGCCGGGGCCGCTCACCTTCGTCCAAGTCGTCGTCAGCGAACTGCCGCTGGGTAGGCCATCATCCGTGGCGGTGCCGGTGAGGTTTGCACTCGCTGGCAGCGCGATTGTCTGATCTGGGCCGGCGTCGACGGTGGGGGGCTGGTTGGTGGAGACATCAGCGGTCATCGGCCGATCCCACATGACCATCTCACAGGAACCGGTATGCGTGACCGGGTCGCTGGCATTGGTCACGTTGAAGCACTTCTGGTACTTCAAGATGACCCGCTCGGCTTGCCCAAGAGGAGCCGCCACGGCCGCAGAAACGTTGTCGCGAAAATCGTAGGTGCCGGGCCACGTCAATTGCGTGAGCGTAAAGTGGTGCCCTTGATCGGTCGACATCCCCTGAAAGCAGGCCAAGTGATGCCAATCGGCATTGCCATTATCACCATCGCAATAGAACACAAAGACTTTACCGGAGGGTAGCACCTTCAAGACAGGAACCATGGGGGTGGCATAACTTTGGGACTTCGCACCGGGAAACGTATACGTCACCTGCCAGGCCGCCGCGGGCGTGCCGCGGTTGACTAAGGTATGTAACCGTAAAGCCGCGCCATCCGATTCCAACAGGATCGGCGTGCCATCCTTGAGAAGATCCAGAGGGAGCTCGTTGGTCGTCTTGGTGGTGGGCTTCACCGCGTAGGCGGAACTGTAGTCGGTGGGGGCAGACCCCAGCGGCCATAAACCCTCGGAGGCCGCGAAGGCGTTGTTTCCTGTCTTGTCCTTAAAGGTCTTTCCGCCGTCAGTCGACTCGATGTACCACAATCCGTGTCCATCGCTCGAGGAGTTGGATGCCGCAAAGTCGACGTGAATCTCTTGTCCCCGCACCGCCATACTGAAATGGTCGGAAGGACCATCGATGATATTGCCGTTGCGACTATGCACTAAGACCACGGAAGGCAGCCACGTGCCTGACGCGGTGCGTTGGGCGTAGCCGAGGTTGCCGCCGTTGCTCTCCGTCATGAGATGCGACGTGCCATCGGAGGTATGGATCACGCCGGCCCCTCCGTTGCGGGACCCTGACGGAGCGACATAGTTTCCACTCATCGGTGCCACTTCTTCCAGTCCCCACCCATCAGTAATCGAGCCAGGCTTCAGCGATCGTTTTGAGCAGACCCCACGATTCGTCGTGGTGGTATTCTCGATGCCGCCGTTCTTGGCACAATAAATTTTTCCGTAGTAGACCACGAGAAAGCCATCGGAATCCTGCACAATGCTAGGAGCGTCGTGCCCGTTGTTTCCGTAGCAGCCAAGTCGCTTCGTGATGGTGCTCGAGCTCGCGGTACCCGTCCTATAGTCGTAACTATCGGCGACCACCTCGCAATTGGTGTTGTCGTGAGGGATCTGCTTCCAGCGGGCGAAGAACACTTTCTCGTCCTTGTCCGAATACACCGGCGAGAGATACTGGACATTACCGTCATTACACCCGCCCGGAGGGCAGTCGTTCGCGAGCACGAGCTCCCCTGCTGGGGCGATGAAGCTCCCCGAGGGTGGTGTCGTCGGAGGCGGCGTGGGAGTTGGGACCGGTGTTGGTGTGGGGGCGAGCAGGTTAATCGTCAGGTCGTCGCTGGCACTCAGTGCCCCATCCGACGCGGTCAAGCGCAAGACATAGCTCCCGGCGGTGGAGAACGTGGCGGTCGTGGTCGTCGCGGCGGCATTGGCAAACGTCACCGGGCCCGGGCCGGAGACTTTGCTCCACGTGACAGTCACGGTGCTGCCCGTGGGCAGCCCGTCATCCGAGACGGTGCCGCTGAGCGTCGCACTAGTTGGCAAGGTAAGCGCCTGATCCGCGCCAGCCTGCACAGTCGGGGGCTGGTTGGGTGGCGTGACCGCGGTCACCGTGATGAGCGGACTCGTGGTGAGCCGCGTGTAGTCGTCATTGGCGTAGAGGCGGAACTCGTAGTTGCCGGCCGTCGCCGGCGCCTTGAAGTGTAAGATCGCCGCACTGACGCCCGTACTGGGCGAAGTTTGACTGCCATTGAGATACTGCCACGTGAGGAAGGCCGTATCCGCCGCCCCAGGAACATAGAGCCCGACCCAGTCCCCTGGATTGCCAGGCCCGTTGCTGACGCTCACTTCAAGTGGCGCGCCCGTGCTGACAGTCGTTGCGCTGACCGTCAGCTGCGCGTTGACCGGCGGCGGAGTGGTCGGATTCGGCGGAACATAGCTACGGTCAGTGGTGAGGATAAGTTCATCGAGCTGCGAGTTGACCTCGCGGCCGCGAAAGGTCAACGCATGAGCGCCTTGTGAGAGATTGAAGAGCCGGGGCTTGAGCGTGTACTTCTTGCCGGTGCCGCCCCGCCCATTGACCGGCAAGAAGGTCCACGCATCCGTGATGGGTAGATCAAAGATATCCTCGCCTCCACCGTCGACCGTGACGAAGAAGGAGTTGCCGCCGGTTGGAGTGCGGACGCGGGTCCAGATAACGTACTGGCCTGCGGTAGGAATCTGCAACGAGAACGTCGCTGTCCCGGCATTCTCTGTGTTGGAGACGACATATTGGCCGCCGACCGCGGAGCCGTCGTTGCCAAGAACCATGGGCTTGGTCAGCGCTCCGCGTTCAGCCTCCACGACGAGCGGGCCGGCGGCGGGAGCGGGTTGCACGGTCACCGTCACGTCATCACTCGCCGAGAGTGCGTCATCCGACGCGGTCCAGCGCAAGACATAGCTGCCGGCGGTGGCGAAGCTGGCGGTCGTCGCCAGGGCGCTGGCGTCGGCGAAGGTGACCGCGTCCGGACCCGAAATCTTTGACCACGTCGTGGTCAGTTTCGCGGGTGGATTCGGCAGACCGTCATCCGTCGCGGTACCGATGAGCGTCGCGGTTGCCGGCAACGTGATGGTTTGATCCGTTCCCGCATTTACCACAGGTGGTGTGTTGATGGGTGCTGCTACGACGGTGATTGTCATCGCCAAGCTCTTCGCCGTGTTCCCTCCGTCAGCCTTCACAATGACCGGATACTGGCCCGCCATCGCAGATGCTGTCGCGGACAGGGTCATCGCGACCGAACATGTCGGCGTGCAAGACGCGGGAGTAAAGTTCGCAGTGACTCCGCTTGGCAATCCGGAGACAGAGACGGTTACTGGTTTCATCAACCCGGGAAACGCGGACGGATTCAGTGTTGCCGCCAACGTAATTGAAGTGGAGGCGCCCTGCTGGACCGATGGCACACCGGAGGCATTCAGGCTAAAGTCAAAAGCTGCCGCCCCCGCTTGGTAGAGCGCCTGGATGTCGGTAGCACTCAGCGCGGTCGAGTAGATCCGGAAATCATCGAGCGCCCCTTTCCAGCTAGGCAGATGACTTCTCGTGTAGTATTCGACGCCGCCCAGCCGAATCTGCGCGGCATTGATGAAAGTCGTGCTGGTACCTAAATTGGTTGGTTGGCTCGCGAGCGCACCATCGACATGGAGCGATAAGGCGCCGCTGTTGAAGACCGCCGCCACATGATGCCACTGGCCGCGCTTGGTGTCGTCGTACTTGGCGATCGCGTAGTTGTAGCTCGCGTTCTTGGCGTCGCGGGCGTAAAAAAACAGGCCGGCGGATCTCGAGATCCAATCGAGGGTCCAACCCCCGCCCGCGCTTGGAGCCCAGCCCTTGCTGGCGATGATGTAGTGCGTGGCTTCGCCCGCTCGCACGGCGGCATCATTCCTGATCCATACCGAGATTGTGAACGCCGTTGTCGACGTCAATGCGGCCGATGATGCCATGCCCAGTTCATCGTCCACGCCGTCGAATAGGACCGCAGGGCCGAATCGTCCGGTCGTCCATTGCGGACCGTTGGCCATCGCGCCGGCGTGTCCGTGGCCGGTGACGTCGGCGGCCGTGGTCCCCGAGCCTTCATCAAGCGGCCAATACGCCAGGAGACCTCCATCTGTCCCCGGTGAAGGAGGCGGCGCGGCGGCGACCGGATTGACCGTCACCGTGACGTCGTCGCTACTAGTGAGGCTGCCATCACTGGCGGTGAGACGGAGGATGTAGCTGCCCTCGACCGAGAAACTCGCGGTCGTGGTCTTGGCTGCGGGATTCGTGAAGGTGACTGTCCCCGGCCCGGAGACTTTACTCCAGGTCGTAGTGAGGCTGCTGCCCGTGGGCAGCCCATCATCGGTGGCCGTCCCACTGAGGCTCGCGGTCGATGGGAGAGTGAGCGTCTGATCCGCGCCGGCGTTCACACTCGGCGGTTGATTGGTCGGCGCAGGCGATGGCGGAGGGGGTGGATTGCCACCCCTTGGCCAGGGCTCAGTGGTAACGCCGAGGATGCCGTCGTCGCCCATGGGCACGAGTCGCGTGATCGCCGTGGGCGGCGGCAATGAGGGCTTAGCCGTCGTGGGCACGATGGCTCCGTCAACCCAAATGTTGATCCCAACCAGCGGCACGGGATCGTACTGATAGCCAACGTTGGCGCCAAAGATGCTGTGCGAGATCCGGATGTCGTGCGGCATCCCGTTGACGCCGTTGTCTGCGGTGCCCTTCACTTGGATGGCCTCCCACACATTGGCAAATTCGTTGTCTTGGACCAAACCGTTACCGCCGCCGAGCTCCAGCCCTTCATTGCCCACACGCTCGATATGGTTGCCCTCAATGATGAACGTGCCATGGAAGCCGCCTTTGGTGCCCACCACGCCATGCTTCCAATGATAGAAATCCCCCGCATTATCCAGATCATAGGTTTTGTTGTGGATGAACTCAAAGTGCGTCTCTCGCTTCAGCACGATTGACGGCTTGTTCGCATTGGAGTTGGCGGCCAAGTTAAAGCGCGAATCGCCGAACACATTATCCATCGCCAGGAGGTACCCCCCTCGGCTAACCAACGCGCCATAGCCGAGGCCAACGACTTGATTGTGGTGGATATAGCAGTGGTCGATTTGCGTGCTGGCGGTTTCAAAGATCGTCGTGGTGGCATAGGCGAACCCCGAAATGTCGTTGTGATCGATGCGGATGTTCTGGTGGTCCGAGTTTGAAATCCCGTGGGACTCATCTTCCGAGCTTTGGTACGATCGGTCCGTGGCCAAGCCCTGGAGCTTCATCCGGGTGAACCGAACGCGATCTCCCTTTAAGAAGAAGATCTCCGAGAAATGGCTAGCGGCTTTCACGACGGTTTGTGAGCCCGCCCCTAAGATCGTCAGTCCGCCAGACACCAAGACCGCTCCGTCGACAACGTAGGTGCCGGCGGGTAGATAGACCACCGGCACGCCGGTCTTCACCGCTTGATCGATCGCGGCCTGGATGGCGACGCCCGTGAATCCTGAGACGGTCACGCGCTTGGCAAAGGCCGTCTGCTCCTGCGTCGTCAGCGGCACATCGGGGCCGACCGGGCCGCGGGGGCCTGGCGCCTCGACAGCCGCAGCCGATCCCTGGCATACGCCCATGAAGAGCAGCGCAGCGAGCCCAACCCGCGCGCCACACGCCAGACGCTCCGGCAGAGACGAATGACGCGCCCGCAGTTGCCTTGGTCCAATAAGGAGCTGCGTGCTGGGCTGCTGGCCAGACATCATCATTCGCTTACACCTCGGTTAGGGTCGCCCCTCGCGCGCATTTCTGGTCGCTGCAACACAAAGACGCCGGGTTACCAGACGATCTGCGGTAACCCGGCGATCCTGCGATAGACGATACTGCCGATTCGGCAGCCCGGCCATCCGTCTCATCAGGACCCGTGGCTTTGCGTCCCTACGTTACCGTAGGTTTGCCCCCGGCAGCGCGTGTGCGCTGCGCGGATCCGCCCCCGGTGCGGGGGCTGGATTTCTCGTCGTGCCAGTTGTCAGTGTTAATACGTACTCGAACTATGCCTGCTCGGCGATGTGTTTGACAAGAGCATAAAATTGAGCACTTATATGCAAGTGCAATAAAGATTGTGAATGTCTTAGCTTGGAATAGCGGGGCTAGACGCGCCTGTTCCGGGCTGGTTTTTGTGGGAGCTTAAAAGGACGTAATCTTACCGAATAATGCGTATCTCAAGGATGGCGAACAGCGAAGGTCTACAGAAAAACAGAACGGCGTTGGGATGATTCCCAGCGCCGTCCTCGTGATCGAATGTTTTACAACTTATTCACGTCGAGCAATTACTCCGGCTCAACAGCCTCGACAGCTTTGATCTCCGGGACTTCTGATTGGATCGCCCGCTCGATGCCCGCCTTCAGCGTCATCATGGATGACGGGCAACCGTGGCACGCGCCAACCAGGCGCAACTGCACGATGCCATCTTTGACATCGATCAGCTCGATGTCGCCGCCGTCCATTTGCACGGCCGGGCGGATGCGCTCGATCACTTTCGCGACACGTTCTCTCATCGTGGTCTCCTTTGTCATCGGCGTTTGGTCTGCCAGTACGATACCACACAGCGTCGACGACGGTCAACCGGCGAGGCCAGCCGCCCGATTAGATGTCGAGCGCCGCGATGTGTGCTGAGCAAGGCTACGAAACTTTGAGGGATCCGCGGCGAGCGAGCGTATCTTTGACGGTCGCGCCGATCACGGCGGGGCTGTCGATGGTGGTCACGCCAGCGGCTTTGAGCGCCGCGAGCTTCTCGACTGCGGTCCCATGGCCGCCGGAGACGATCGCGCCCGCGTGACCCATGCGCTTCTCCGGTGGTGCCATGCGCCCGGCGATGAACGCGAAGACCGGCTTGGTCATGTGCGCCTTGACGAACGCCGCCGCCTCTTCTTCCGCGGTGCCGCCGATCTCACCGATCATCACCACCGCCTCGGTTTCCGCGTCGTCTTGAAACATTCGCAACAGATCGACGAAGCTCGAGCCGATGATCGGGTCGCCGCCGATGCCCACGCACGTCGATTGGCCAAGGCCGAGCTGCGTGAGCTGGTAGACCGAGTCATAGGTGAGCGTGCCGCTGCGCGAGACGATGCCGATGGAACCGCGCCGGTGGATGTAGCCCGGCAGGATGCCGAGCTTGCATTCGCCGGGCGTGGTGATGCCCGGGCAATTCGGACCGATGATCGTCACCGGCGATTGCTGGGTGAGCCGCTTGACGCGCACCATGTCCCACGTCGGAATGCCCTCGGTGATGACCACGATGAGTGCTACACCGGCGTCGACCGCTTCGAGGATCGCGTCGTACGCGAATGGCGCCGGCACGAAGATGACTGACGCGTTAGCACCGGTTTTCTCGACGGCCGCGTGCACCGAATCGAACACCGGCACGCCGTGGACGTTGGTGCCGGCCTTGCCCGGCGTCACACCGCCGACAATCTGCGAGCCGTACTCCAGCATCTTCTCGGTGTGGAACGAGCCGGCCTGGCCGGTGACGCCCTGCACGATCGCGCGCGTGTTCTTGTTGACGAGGATGCTCATCGCGCCAGTTCGACCGCTTTCTTGGCGGCGTCGCCGAGATCGTCGACGGACGTGATCGGCAGCTTCGTGCCGGTCAGCAGCGCGCGGCCTTCTTTCACATTCGTGCCTTCGAGGCGCACGACGATCGGCACCTTGACGGTCAGACTCTGCGTCGCCTTGAGCAAGCCTTGCGCGATCCAGTCGCAGCGCATGATGCCGCCGAAGATATTGACGAGGATAGCTTTGACGCGGCGATCGGAGAGGATGATTTGAAACGCCTTCGTCACCTGCTCGACGTTGGCGCCACCGCCGACGTCGAGGAAATTCGCGGGCGACCCACCGGAGAGCTTGATGATGTCGTTGGTCGCCATGGCGAGGCCGGCACCGTTGACCAGGCAGCCGATGTTGCCGTCGAGGCCGACATACGAAATGCCGATCTGACTGGCGCGGTACTCGAGGGGGTTTTCCTGGCTCGGGTCGCGCAGCTTCGCGAGTGCGGCGTGGCGGAAGAGCGCGTTATCGTCGATCACGACCTTTGCATCCAACGCGAGCAGCCGGCCGTCGGTGGTCTCAACAAGCGGGTTGACCTCGACGAGTGACGCGTCGGTTTCGCTGAAGCAACGGTAGAGGCCGGTGATCAGCGCGTGGAACGGGCGCGCGAGCGCATCGGGGATCGCGAGCGCCGCCTGCAGCCGGCGGACTGGGTAGACGAGCAAGCCCGCGAACGGATCGATCGTCTCGCGCATCAGCGCCTTCGGATCGTCCTTCGCGACCGCCTCGATGTCCATGCCGCCGCGCCGGCTCGCGAGCACGATCGGCTGCGCGACTTGCCGGTCAATCGTGATTGCCAGATACAGTTCGCGCTTCACCGCGATGCGCTCGTCGATGAGCACGCGGCGCACCGGCAGCCCGTCGGGGCCGGTCTGATGCGTCACGAGCCGTTTGCCGAGCAGCTTCGCGGCCAACGCGCCGGCTTCTTGTGCGCTCGATGCCGCGAGCACGCCGCCCGCTTTGCCGCGCCCGCCGGCGTGGATCTGCACCTTGACGTTGCATTGGAAGGCGTCGGCCGAGCGTTTGCCGGACCGGCAGAGTTGCTTGAGTTTCGTGTACGCCTTTTTCGCGGCGGCGGGCGTCGAGGCCACGATACCGCGCGGCACGGGGATGCCGTAGTCGGCGAACAGTTTCTTGGCTTGGAACTCGTGAAGCTTCATGCGGGGCGGAGAGTTGGCGAGTCGAAGTCGGACAGCGTCGCGGGGATCCGCAGCATCAGCGAGCGGACGCTTGCCGCTGCTCGACCGGCGTGAAGTGCAGATCGCGCGGGCCGACGTAGAGGGCCAGCGGTCGGATCAACCGGTTGTCGGACAGCTGCTCGAGGATGTGCGCCGACCATCCTGGCATGCGCGCGCACGCGAAGATCGTCGTAAACAAATCGACCGGGATGCCGAGATAGTAGAGCAGCGACGCTGAATAGAAGTCCACGTTGATGTAGAGCTTCTTCGCGGACCACACAGCTTCCTTGAGCCGCTCGGAGATCTCGAACCACACCGGCTCGTGCTTGAGCGCGGCCATCTCTTGGGACAATCGCTTCAAATGCTTCGCGCGCGGATCCTCGCCCTTGTAGACGCGATGGCCGAAGCCCATGAACCGCTTGTGGTCGCTGAGCGTTTTCTGCACGTAGTCCTGGACGCGATCGGGCGAGCCGATCTCCTTGAGCATCTCCATGGCCTTCGTGTTCGCCGCGCCGTGGAGCGGGCCCTTGAGCGTGCCGATCGCTGAGGTAATGCCGGAATAAAAATCGCTTTGCGTGGCGACGGTCGTGCGCCCGGCGAAGGTGGACGCGTTGAACCCGTGCTCGGCAAGCAGCACGAAGTAGCAGTCCAGCGCCTTGGCCGCCACGGGAGACGGCTCTTCGCCGTGGAGCATATAGAGGAAGTTCGCGGCGTGGCCGAGGTGCGGCTTGGGGCCGAGCATCGGCTTTTTCTTGCGCAGGCGTTCGAAGGTCGCCACGATCGTCGTCGTCTTCGCGATCATGTTGATCGCGTGGCGCGTGAGCGCGTCGGGCGTGATGCGCTCCGCATCCGGGTCGGCGAGGCCGATGGCCGAGGTCACCGTGCGCAGATACGCCATCGGATCATTGAACGGCAGTTGCTGCATAATTTGCAGCGTCGATGGGTCGAGCGCGCGCTGCACGACCAGATCGCCATTCCAGGTCTTCAGCTCGGAGGCGGTCGGCAATCGGCCGTTCAGCAGCAAGTAGCAGACTTCCTCGAACGTCGCCTTGTCCGCGAGCTCATCGATGGAGTAGCCGCGATAGATCAGCTGACAGCGAACACCATCGACGTCGGAAATTTTCGTCTCGGAGGCGACAATGCCCTCGAGACCTTTCGAGACTTGTTCTTTGGTGGCGGCGTCGCTCATGCTTTGGGTTGGAGTGTGAGCAATTGGTTCCACGTTGATTGCACTTGCTGGGCGGCGCGATGGAGGGCTGTGCGCTCGGCGTCCGTCAGCGGCTGCTCGACCACGCGGACCACGCCGGGCGAGCCGAGCTCAACCGGCACGCCGATGCAGACATCGCGCAGCCCGTATTCGCCCTCGAGCCGCACGCACGCCGGCAACACCGCGCGACGGTTGCGGACGATCGCATCGACCATTTGAATCACCGAGGCGGCCGGCGCGTAATAGGCGCTCGACTGCTTCAGCAGCGCGACGATCTCCGCACCGCCGTTGCGCGCCCGCTCGCAAAGCTTCTCGAGTGTCGCCGCGTCGATGCGCTGCGTGGCCGGCTTGCCGCCGATGGTGATCGAGCTGACCACCGGCACCATTTGATCGCCATGCGAGCCGAGGATCATCGCCGACACATCCGCCGGCGACACGTTGGCCTGCTCGGCGATGAACGCCTTGAGGCGCCCGCTGTCGAGCACGCCCGCCATGCCGATCACCCGCTCGCGCGGAAACCCGGTCTGCTTGAGCACAAGCTGCGTCATGACATCGAGCGGATTGGTGACCACGATGACGATGGCTTGGGGGGCGACGCGCGCGATCCGATCGGCGATCGGGCCGACGATGCCGGCGTTGGCGGCGAGCAAATCATCGCGCGTCATGCCCGGCTTACGCGCCAGCCCGGCCGTCACGACGACGATCGCCGCGCCGGCGATCGCATCGTAGTCGGTCGTGCCGCGCACGCGGATCGGCACGCCTTCCACGGCCGCGGCCTGCAACAGGTCTAACGCTTTGCCTTCGGCAAGACCGTCGATGACGTCAACGAGCACCACGTCGCCGAGCTGCTTGAGCAGAGCCAGATGTGCCGTCGTCGCGCCGACTTGGCCGGCACCAATAACGGCGATGGTAGGTCGAGTCATGCGGTTACAAACTTCCAGACGCTGATGTCAACGCGGCCGCGCGCGACCCGTGCGAGGGCCCGACGTCCGCCGGAGACACATGGCTTTCGTACGTATCAGCATTACCAAGCCAGCCGAATTCCGACGCTGGCGATCCACATGCCGAGCGCGATCCAAAAGACCAAGATCCCGACCGCTGACAACGCGCCCGCGCTGACGGTCATGTCGGCAAATCCTTGAAAGAACCATGCGCCCCAACCCTCGGGCATGCCGGCGAGGAGCGCGAGCCGGCTGCGCTGGACGCGCTTCACGTGCTGCAAGCGCGCCTTCGAGAGCGTCAGCCCGATGCCCATCGCCGTCAGTCCGCCCACGATGCAAAGAGCGCCTAAGATCGACAAGATGAGCATCTGATGCTGTGCAGGCGATGACCGTGCGCAATCACGGCGGGCGATACCATGGATGATTCAATCGCGTTGCGCCAATACGACCCGTACCGGCATGTCAGCGTCGATGTGCGACGTAAACCAGCGTTACCGGTCGGAGGTGCCGAAACCTCCGCAGCGTGCTCGGCCACTACTGTAACAAAGGCCCTAGCGGCCGTCAAACGCCATTGCCGCGTGCGCCGGCCGCCAATCGACGACGATGCGTCGCTTGAACGCGCCAGGTTACACCCGGGGAACCGTCTCCGCCTCAGCCGGCTCGAGCAACAGGGCGGGCAACGCCAGCCGCTGCCACAACGATAAGCAGCCAACGTACGCGAACCCAACGCAGAAGAGCGCGATCGACGGCAGCGCGAGGAACAAATGATGCCGAAACGCGTAGATGAACGCCGTCGCGAAGTACCCGGCGAGCACCAGCTCGATCCATGAGATCCAGCTGACCGGCGCGCGATACGCCTTGTGCTGCCAGGCGTCCGCCTTCGACCGGATCCCGAACTTCGTCGTCCGAATAAAGGACCCCTCGCCGCCGAACAATCCATCCATGACGGCACGCGAATTGTTAACGAGCAGTCCGATGCCGACGGCCAGCACCCACGGAATCGCGGCAATGCGCTTCGGCCAGTCGGCATGCAGCTCCCGCTGGGCGCAGAGATAGAAGCACCCGCCTGGGATGGCCAGGAGCACGCACCAAATCGCATCAATGTACGAAGAATGCGGGAGCCGAAAGACTCCCATGACCAGCAGCGGCAATCCGAGCCCGGCCAGCAGCGCCATCGGATAACTGAAAAATGAGGTCAAATGAAAGAACGCCTCGCCCTTTAGCGACCAGGGCAACCGGCTCCTCAGGATGCTGGGCAGCAGCTTCTTCGCCGTCTGAATCGAGCCTTTGGTCCAGCGATACTGCTGGGCCTTGAACGCATTCATCTCGACGGGCAGCTCGGCCTGGGCAACCAGGTCCGGCAGATACACGCAGTGCCAGCCGTGCATCTGCGCACGATACGAAAGGTCCAGGTCCTCGGTGAGTGTATCCGCCTGCCAGCCGCCGGATTCGACGATCGTCTTCGCGCGCCAAATGCCAGCGGTGCCGTTGAAGTTGAAGAAGCATCCGGCTTGGTGCCGCGCGACCTGCTCGATCGCAAAGTGGCCGTCGAGGAGCATCCCCTGCGCTTGGGTCAGCAGGCTGTAGCCGACGTTGACGTGACCCCATCGAACCTGGACCATGCCGACCGTTGAATCGTTGAAGAAGGGGACGGTGCGTTTCAGAAAATCGCGCGGGATGATGAAATCCACATCGAAGACGGCGACGAATTCGCCGCGGGCTTGGCGCAGGCCTTCCGCCAGCGCGCCGGCCTTATATTCCTTCCGGGACTCTCGGCGCACGTGCACGATGTCGATGCCTTGCTGGCGGTTGGATTCCGCGAGCTTGGCAATGATCTCGCTTGTCTCGTCCGTGGAATCGTCGAGGACCTGGATCTCGAGCCGGTCGATGGGGTAATCAACCTCGCAGGCCGACTGGATGGCCCGCTCGACGACATAGAGCTCGTTGTAGACAGGAATCTGGATGGTGACGATCGGCCAGACAGCGGGATCTTCGGAGCTCAGCGAGCGGCGCGTCCTGACGCGATAGTAGAGGGCGATCAGATGGTAACGGTAGAGACCGTAGCAGGCGAGCAAGCCAAGCAGCACCAGGTAGGCATCGACCAGCACTCGCGACATATCAACAAGCTGGCATTCTGCAGGGCGCGCGACATCCGGCCACCGCTTGCGGCGTCGAGAATCGATTCATCATAGAACGTGCGTCTCCTGGCTGGCGATCCGCGCGCACCGCCACGAGCCCACCGCCGGGGATAGCCGACGGATCGGAGTCAGTGCGCTTATAGGTATCATAAAGGGCATCTTGAGGGAGTGTCAACTTAGGGACCGGATTCGCACGCGGGGCGCGAGGCGCTGGACGTCTCGACGGTGGCAGAGTTCGGTGCCCGATGTCATCGCGGTCGCCGAGCCGCACGCAATACCCAGCCGCAGAGCATCTTCGAGCGAGCCCGTCCGCAGCCAGCCGAGGACGAAGCCGGCCACGAGCGAATCGCCGGCGCCGATCGTGGTGTGCACGCGGACTGTTGGCGCGGCAGCCATCAGGGCGGTCTGACCGCCGTCGGCAGCCAAGAGCGCCCCCTCGCCGCCCATCGAAATGATCACGACCGACGCGACCGTGGCCGCGAGCCGACGGGCCGCCCGCTCGATCGCTTGGAATGTCTCGAGTCGCTCGCCGACCAATTCTGCCGCCTCTGGGCGGTTCGGCTTCGTCAGCCAGGGT
>Ga0209515_10006152_pt1 | contig 15092 bp, 9 predicted proteins | sample Subgroupgradi54m_FD_187454 | JGI IMG/M metagenome (GOLD analysis project Ga0209515, IMG submission 187454) | Subsurface groundwater microbial communities from S. Glens Falls, New York, USA - GMW60B uncontaminated upgradient, 5.4 m (SPAdes)... ...
TACCGACCGAACTGCCGTCCACGAAATTTTCAAGCGGCCAGGACGTCGTGCCGTACTTCGAGGGCTGGGTTCACAACACCGACGGCACATTCGACCTGGTGTTCGGGTACTTCAACCGGAACTGGCAGGAGGAGCTCGCCATTCCGGCCGGCACGGACAACTCGGTCGAGCCGGGCGGAGTAGACCGTGGTCAGCCGACGTACTTCCTGCCGCGACGGCAGGGGTGGGTCTATCGCGTGCGCGTGCCCCGGGATTTCGGCAAGCAAGTGGTGACCTGGACGATTACCGCGAACGGCAAGACGCAGAAGGCGTACGGTGAGCTGATGCCGGTGGAGGAAATCACCGAGCGCATCATCATGACCCGGGGCAATCTCAATCCAGGTGACGACGATCCCAACACGCCGCCGTTGATGGCGATCGCGCCGGTCACGGCGCCCGCGCTGAACGCGCCGATCGTCCTGACGGCCACGGTGAGCGACGATGGCCTGCCAAAACCGCGTCCCGTGGCGCCGGTCAAGACGGCGGGCGACGCGACGGCAATTCAGGCGCAGGCGAACTCGTCGGTCGTCGCGCGCCCGCGCGGTCTGACGGTGTCGTGGATGCAGATCCGAGGACCAGCGAAGATCAGCTTCGAGCCGGCCGGCGCGACATCTGTGACGAATGGGAAGGCGGACGTGACCGTGCGTTTCAGCGATCGTGGTACTTACGTGGTGCGTGCAACCGCGAATGACGGCGCGCTGTCGACGAAGGTGGATCTCACGATGACCGTCGCTGGCTCGTCCGCCGCCGGGCGATAAATCAACACGGGACTATTCGGTTTCGGTCTGCCAGTCATGGAGCGGCTGCGGCCCCGCCTGGATGCCTTCGAGATCCCGATCGATGCCGCCCTCCCTGCCCGGAGTATTGGTCTTTTGCGCGGCCACTTCCTGCCGGCGGACCAGTTTTTCCTTTTGCCGTTCCTGGCGCTGCCGTTCGCGCTGGCGCTTCTGTTGCGATGGTCTCGATTTGTTCACGGTCCAATTGTACGACGATCACGCGTCCCTGTCATAATGATCCGTGCCGTTTACCCAATTCGGACTCCATCCCAGCCTGCTCCAGGGGCTCAAAGATCTCGGATTTACGCGACCCACGCCCATTCAGGCTGACGCGATTCCGCTCGCGATGGCCGGTCGGGACCTGCTCGCCTGCGCCATGACCGGCAGCGGCAAGACCGCGGCGTTCCTGCTACCGATCCTCCACGGCCTGATCGGCAAGCCCCGCGGGACCACGCGCGCGCTCGTCCTGACGCCCACGCGCGAGCTCGCGGCGCAGATTGCCGAAGACCTCAACGATTTGGCCGTCCACACGCCGCTGACCACCGCAGCCGTCTTCGGCGGCGTCGGCATGGGCCCCCAGGAACACGCCTTCCGCAGCGGCGTCGACGTCATCGTGGGCACGCCCGGCCGGCTCCTCGATCACTTTCGATCGTCCTACGCGAAGCTCGGCAACCTGCAGTACCTCGTCCTCGACGAAGCGGATCGCATGCTCGACATGGGGTTCCTTCCGGACATCCGCCGGATCCTGAAGCACCTGCCGCCGCTCGCGAAGCGTCAGACGCTGTTCTTCAGCGCGACGATACCGCCGCCGATTGCGCAGCTCTCGAAGGAAATGCTGAAGTCGCCGGCAACCATCAACATCGAACGGCGCTCGGCGCCCGCAGTGGGGATCACCCACGCCGTTTATCCCGTGCTGCAGCATCTGAAGCCCGCGCTGCTGCTGCACCTGCTCAAGGGTGCGGACATGCAGGACGCGCTCGTGTTTACGCGGACGAAGCACCGCGCCAACCGGCTGGCCAAGTTCCTCGGTGACGCCGGAGTCAAGGTCGAGCGGATTCACGGCAACCGCTCGCAGTCGCAGCGGACCGAAGCGCTGGCGGGATTCAAGAGCGGGAAGTATCGCGTGCTCGTCGCGACCGACATTGCGGCGCGGGGCATCGACGTGACGGCGCTCGGCCACGTGGTGAACTTCGACGTGCCGCACGTGCCGGACGACTACATTCACCGCGTCGGCCGTACGGCCCGCGCGGAAACCACCGGCTCGGCGTTCACGCTGATGTCACCGGAGGAAGAGGGCGACCTGCGGGACATCGAGAAGGCGATTGCGTCCCGGCTGCCGCGTGTAACGCTGCCGGACTTCGATTACCAGGCGCGCCCGCAGGCGAACCTCGATCAACGGCCGCCGCGTCCGCATCGCGATCCGCGCCGTACGCAGGGCCACGGATCGCGCGGCCCCGGCGGCGGAGGGCCGGCCGCCCGAGGGCCGCAGCAGCGCCGCTGGTCCGGCGCGCCTCGCCGGCGTCCATGACGGGACCCGCGTACCCCGCCGCCCGGATCGTCGCGCCCAAGGTCGCGGCACATTTCGCGCACCACGCCGAGGAGACGCGCCGCGGCGGCCGTGTGGATCTCCTGGCCGCACCCGGCGCGGACATGATCGAGGCGATCATCGACGCGGCGTTCTGGGCGAGCCTGCGCCGCGAAGAGGGCTACGTCCCGAGGATCTCCCTCGCGTTCTTGCCGCCCGAGGCGGCGCAGCACCCGTTGCTGTTCGATCGGCCGCTGTCGCTCGCGCCGGACAAGCTGGTGAAAGTCGCGCCGGCGGTCGAGCGCGCGGGCATCCACCTCGGCGTCTGGCGGAATGACGAGGGGCTCTACGTCTGGGGCACCGTCCGCGCCATCCCCCCGCTGTGCATCGTCGTCGAGGTCGCCGCGCCGGGACTGCTCGTCGTGAAGCACCACCGCGGCGACGAATTGCGGAAGTTCGTGAACGTCGCGGTGCTCGAAGGCGATCAGATCAAGGTCGTGGACGAGCAGGCGTCGAGCCTGCCGGACTGCCCGCCGCTTCTGACCTCGCTGCTCGGGTTCGATTCCCCGGCGTCATGGGTAAAGGGAATCGACTCGGTCAACGTCCTGGTGCAGCTCGCGGTGTCGATGCGCGCGCACGGGCGCGGCGGCCTGATGCTCGTCGTGCCGCCGGGAGACGGCGACTGGCAGGACTCGATCGTGAGACCGATCCCGTATGCGGTGGTGCCGGCGTTCGCCGAGCTGGCGCAGCTCACGCGCCACACGCCTGACGAGAAGAACACGAGGCTGTGGCAGGACGCCGTGAACCGCGCCGTGGAGGCGATTGCTGGCTTGACCGCCGTCGACGGCGCGACGGTGCTGACGAACGAATACGAGTTGCTGGCGTTCGGCGCGAAGATCTCGCGGCGAAAAGGTTCGCCGCAGGTGGAGCAGGTGACCGTGACCGAGCCGATCGAGGGCAACGTCGCCGTCACCGTGCACCCCACGCAGCTCGGCGGCACGCGTCATCTGTCGGCCGCACAGTTCGTGCACGACCAACGGCGCGCCGTCGCGCTCGTCGCGTCGCAGGACGGCCGCTTCACCGTGTTCGCCTGGTCGCCCTGCGAAGGCATGGTCCACGGGCATCGCGTCGAAACGCTGTTGCTGTAGGGTGACAGTCCAGCCACCGATGATCGCCGCTCACCCGGCTGAGATCGTCTCGAACAGGTTTCGGTTTCTGACGCGCGTCTTGTGGTGCGCCGCCGGGTTCCTCGTCCTCGTTGGCGTCCTCGCGGCGTGCCTTCGCGCATGGGACATTCCCGATTCCGTCACGCGCGCCGAGCCCGTTCGGCAGTCGCTTCTCGATATGTTTCACGTGACCGATCCGTTCGCATTAGAGCGCCCAGTGTTGCTGGATCGCATCGACCGCCGATACGCCAACCATCCGATCGTGACGTTGCTACACGTGGTGCCAGGCGCGCTGTTGCTGATCCTCATGCCACTGCAGTTCTCGACGCGCGTGCGGAGCCGGTTCATCACGTTTCACCGGTGGTCCGGGCGCACGCTGGTGCTGACGTCCTTCGTCGCCGTTCCCGCCGGGCTGTTCTTCGGGGTGCTGCTGCCGTGGGGCGGCGCGGGTGAGGTGATCGGCGTGACGCTCGCGGGCGCGTCGTTTCTGGCGGCGGTGAGCCTGGCGTTCTTCGCCATCCGGCGAGGCGAGGTGGCGCGTCATCGGGAATGGATGATCCGGGCGTTCGCCGTCGCTCTCGGCATCTCGACCGTGCGTGTCGTGGCGGTGGTTTTCGATCTCACGCTGACGCCCGCCGGCGTCCGCACGCCGGAAATATTCGTCCTGTGCATCTGGACCGGTTGGCTGCTGACGATCGCCATGGCGGAAGCGTGGATTCGTTACACCCGGGTACTGAAGTAGGGGCCGACCCAACCCTGAAGGGCTGCGCCACACCCTAAAAACTGAAAAACAGCAGCAGGTCGATGCCCGCGCGCTCGACGCGCCGGAAGAACGATCGCGACGCGAGCGCCTGCGCGTCGGAAAAGGTGGCGCGAAGCCGGAAGAGACGCGACAAGTAGTACTCGATGGTCGCCTCGTCGTAGGCTTCCCGGCCGAACTGCCGGCTGAACCGCGCGACCAGGCCGGGAGCGATCTCGTGGCCGATGGTCACTTTGATGTCCGTGCCGACATCGCCCGGCTCGATCTCGAAGATGTCGATGCCCGTTTCGTTCTCGATGGCCGACACGATGGGCTGGGCCAGGAAGCCGGCCGCGAGCACTCCGGCGCGCGCCACGAGTTGCTGCTGCTGGGTCGCCGAGAGCTGATTGGTCGACGTGTTGAAAACGATGAGCGAGAGGATGTCCGACTGGTCGAGCGGCGGCGTGCTGGCGAGGCGTAATTCCGGCTGCTTCAGCGGCCCGAAGATGCTGACGCGCGTTTCGACGCCGGAGATCACGCGAGTGACCGTGACAAAAATTTCCGGGTTGAGGTCGCCACGGAAATTGATCGAGCTCGATTCGAGGACGTTGAAGCCGCGGCCCTGGAACGCGTACGTGCCGCTGATCTGGTCGAACGAGCCGGTCACCGACAAGGGCTGCGCCGGATCCTTGTAGAGGTAGAGATCGCCCGCGACGCGAAGGTTGATGTCACCGAGCCCGATTGGTGTGTCTTGTGAGATCTGCACGCTGTCGCCGACCAGGCGCAGCGTCGCGGGCACGTGCAGCGAGAGGTCGAGGCCGAGGCGGTCCCACGGGTTGAGCGCCGCGACCGCGTCCACGCCGGTGATCGTCGTCTGCTCGGTGGCGTAGGGCTGGAACAGCGTACGCGTCAGAATTTCGTCGACCCGCAGCGTGCCGCTGTTGACGGTGAGGTCGCCGGCGATGCGAGGCGCGTCGTAGCGACCGCGCAACTGTACCGCGGCATCGACGTCGATGGTGCCCAGGTCGTTGTGTATGACCTCGAAGTGGCGCGCCGTTCCTTCAATCTGGAGATCGCCGAGTTGAAGCTCGTGCGTGCCGAGGCTGCCGTGGGCGTCGAGCGGGTGGCCGTCCATGTCCTCCAGGTGCAGCGACTCCACCGTGATGCGATCGGGGGCGAGCGTCAGCGACGCCCGAACGTTCTTGTACTTCGAGCCGGTCGGCACGACCACGAAACCGGCGTTCGCCACCGTGACGGTGCCATTCATGTGCGGATCGCGGCTCGTGCCGATCGCCTGCACGTCGAGCGTGATGTCGCCGGTGACGTCGCGCACGACGTCGGTGATCCCCTCAATCAGGCCGAGGCTGATGGTGCTCGACTTGATCGCCAGGTCGATCTGCTGCTCGGCGCTGTCGGAACTCACCAGGCCCAGCGGCACCTTGCCCACGGCGGTGATCCAGACGCCGGGCGCCTGATCGAGCCGCGCGTCGACGTCGAAGATCTGGCCGGCGTATGTGAACTGCGTCCGCAGCGCCTGATAGCTGACGCGTTCGACGCGGCCGTTGGCGATCGTCAGCGTGCCGGAGGCCTCCGGCCGTTCGCGCGTGCCGCGGATCGTCGCGTCGAGATCGACCACGCCTCCGTAGCGGGTCGGGCGTTCGAACGCCGCCTGCAGCGTGTCGAGGAAGAGATGCGTGGCCGTGACGTGCAGCGCGCCGTTGCCATCGCGCCGCCAGGTGCCGGCGATTCCGACGCGCTCGTCGTTGTTGCCGGCGACGAATTCGATCGGCGTCACCGCCACCTGCTCGCCGCTCCATGACAGGGTCGCCGGTGTGTTCGTGGTCGCGAGCCGCCAGGGCAAGCGGCCAAGCGTGATGGTCAGATCGAGCAGCGAGGCCTCGCGCTGCTCGGGCCGTAGCGCCACCGTCCCAGCCAGGTGCCCGTCACGCCCTGGCCGCTGTGTCAGGCCGACGTCGAAGCCGATGCGCTGCGCGTCATACGTGACGGTGCCGGAGGCTTCCTGCAGCGCCTGCCCGAGCACGTGCAGGATGTCGCCGCGGGCGGTCACGCGTCCGGTCGCACGCGCGGCATCTCCCGACGGCACTGTCAGATCGTATTGCCCGCTCATCGTCAAGGCGTTGATCTCGAAGGCGTCGAAATGCGTCGCGGATGCGTCGCCCACCGCGCGCAGCGCGGTCCATGGACCGGTGAGCCGTCCGTTGGTCGCGAGTGTGCCATCGACGTCTTGTCCGATCAGCGACTGTAACTGTGAGAGCTCCGCGCGTGCGAGGTCGTAGCTGAAATCCGATGTAGCGACGTCCGTGAACGCCACGGTCCCGTTCCCGCGCGCCTCGAGTGCAGGTCCGCGCACGTCGATCTGCGCGATGGTCAGGGTTGACTCGCGGAGCGCCGCGTGGACGCTGGCGACATCAATCTGAAAGTCCCGCACACGTGACGGCCCGAGCGCCAGCGTGCCGGTGACGTCGTAGTCGTCGAGGGCGACCGGCCGCATCAACAGGTCGCGGACCGTTGCGGTCACCGTGGCGGTTCCGCTCAGCGACGACTCGAGGCTGGGATCGCCGAAGGGGATGGCCGGATCGATCGCGGCGAGGTGGCCGTCGTACGACGCGCGCAGCGTGCCGTCCGCGATCGCGATGGACACGTCTGCGTCTGAGAGTGTGCCCTTGAAGAGATCGGCGCGCGACAGGTGTCCGCCGCCGGTCAGCGCCAGCGTCGCCGAGGTCGTGCCGGCGCCGTCCACGTGAAAGTGCCCGGAGACCGTGCCGGCGTACCGGGGCTCCTGCAGCCAGCCGACCTCCAGCCCTTGGCCGAACCGGTGCGGGCTGACGCCGTCGATCTCGCCGTCGCCGGTGAAGCGCAGCGGCATCTGCTGCGTGTCGATCGACCCGACCGTGCCGTCGCCGATCGTCGCGCCGAGGAACTCCGACTTGGCAAACGTCGCGTGGCCGACGATGAACGGCCGGGCGAAGCGGCCGGACACGTCGTAGTCGAACGTCAACCGGCTCTCGACGCGCGGCACCGGCACGGTCTTGGGCACGCGCCGCAGATCGATGCCGGTCGTCCGGCCTTGAAACCGAAAAGGGAACGGCTCGTCGATGCCAATCGATCCTGTCCGTGCCGTGACGGCCGCGCCGTACGCGAACGCGCCGGCCTCGGCGATCAAGACCTCGCTCGCGGTGATCTGGCCGCGCGCCCGGACGTTGTCCGCGGCGTAGTTCATGTACATCGCGTGCGGTCCCTGGAACGTGTACATGCCGCGGGGGAAGCGGCGTCCGAGCTCGAGCGCGAGATCGAACGTCACATGACCCGTGATGTCGGACGGCCGATTTCCCCGATTGAGCCAGCGCGCGAGGTTCAGCCGATCGACGTCAATGGCACCCGCGCCGTGCCACCCCGGGACCGACGTGTCGAGCGTCAGCTGACCCTTCACCCCTCCGCCCGTGCCGGCGAGCCGTAGATCGGTCGCGAGCCGATTGACCGGACCCTTCAGCGACGTCTCGAACGACGCGTCGATCGCGATGTTCTGTAGTCCGCGGATCACGCCAGCCCATTCCTGAAACGCAAAGCGCGGCGCGCGCACCCGCAGATCGACCGTCGCCGGGCTGGCCGAGTTGTCGACGCTGCCATCCAGCACGAACACGGACCGCGGGGTCTCCACGGAGAAGCGCTCGAAGAACCAGCCGTTGGGGCCGCGGCCGATCACGCCGGTCAGCGAGTTCACGGAAAGATCCGGCGCGTGGCCGACCCAGGCCACGCGTGTAAAGTTCAACGTCCAGCGCACTGGGTAGTACGCGAACGAGAAGAGCGCGTTCAGCGACTGGAAATCGGTCGGCACGTGCGCGGGGCCGAAGTCGAGCGGATCCCGCAGCGAGATGCGGCCGTCGATGATTTCGATGGATTGGATCTGGATTGGCCGATTCGGTCCCGTGCGGTTCTCCTCGCGCGAATCGCGCTTGACGAGCGCGTCCAGATCCCAGCGCCCGTCGGCCATCTTCGCGCCAACGACATGGGGGCGCGTGAGGCGGACGCTGCGGATCACGACACCCTTCTGGAATAATTCCCGAATGCTGTAGGTGAGCGCGACTTCTTCGATCCGGATCAGGGTGTGGCCGTCGCGCTCCAGCGAGATGTCGCCGAGCTGCAGCCCGCGAAGAAGGGAACCTTCGAGGCGGCCGATGCTGAGCGTCGCGGTCAGATACTGGTTCGCCTGATGGACGATGAGATCGCGGATCCGGTTCTTGGCCCAGCCGGTTTCGACAAGGGCCAGCGCGAGCAGCGCCAGTGCGACGACCAACGCGAGGAATCCGATGAGCGTTCTCGCCAGCCTGGTCGGGAAGGAACGAAATCGTCGGAGCCGTGCCACGTGAATTCAGTGTACGCTCGCACCTTCGCCATGCGAAAGATTTCCGCGCACGACGCCGCGCTCGGCGCGCTCGCCGCGACACTGATTGTCGTCGTGCTCTTCTGGCGCCTCGGCACTCCCACCTTCTGGGATCCGGATGAGGCGCATTACGCCGAAACCACCCGGGAAATGATCGCCTCGTCGGACTGGTTTGCACCGTACTACAACGAGCAGCCGTTCTTTGATAAACCCGTCCTGTTCCATCAGCTGCAGGGCACGGCGATGCGTCTGTTCAGTGACCCTGAATTCGGCGCCCGCCTCGTGCCGGCGATGGCTGCGCTCGGGCTGATCGCGATCACTGTGTGGTTCGGCACGGTCATGGTGTCCGGCGACGTCGGCATCGTCGCCGGGCTGATGCTCACCGCGTGTCCCGCCGTCTTCGGCCTCGCGCGCTATGCGATTCTCGACACGCTGTTCACGATGTTCATGTTCGGCGGCGCGGCGTGCCTGGCGGTGGCCGCGCTTCGGGATCGTCCGCGGCTGCAGTGGATCGGATACGTCGCGATCGCGTTGGGCGTCCAGACGAAGGGACCGGTCGCGCTCGTGCTGTGCGGCCTCGCGATGCTGATGCTGATCGCGTGGTCGCCGGACCTGCGTCGCCGCCTGCTCGGCCTGCATTGGGCGGTGGGGCTCGTGATCGTCGTCGCGGTCGCCTCGCCCTGGTTCATCTCCATGTACCTGCGGTTCGGGCAGGAGTTCGTCAACGGCTACATCCTCGACGAGAACGTTCGGCTCTTTGCGGGCCGCCGCTTTGCCAATCAGCCCGGCTTCTGGTTCTATTTTCAGATCCTCGCGGCCGCGCTGTTGCCGTGGACCGGCTTGCTCGTCGGGCGACTCGTCGATGACGTGCGCGCGCTGATGCGCGGGGAGCGGCTCGACGGCGTCGAGACGATGCTCTGGGCCTGGACGCTGGCCGTGGTCGGATTCTTCACGCTGTCCTCATTCAGGCTCGATCACTACGTCTTCCCGGCCGCGCCGGCGCTGTGCCTGCTGTGCGCGCGCGCGTGGTCGGATGTGCGCGCGGACCACGCCCTTCGATCGTCGAAGCGGAACAGCGCGTCGCAGGTGGGGCTCTATCTGATCGGGCCGTTCCTCGTGGCGGTCGGCCTGGGCTGCGGCTACTTCCTGATTGCGCGGCTCGAGTTGCCATGGGGCGCGGTGATCGTGCCGATTGCGCTGACGCTCGCCGGCGCGGCACTCGCGGCACTGGCGAACGTGCGCCGCGCGTTGCCGCCCAGAGTGCCGTGGCTCGTGACGGTCGCCTTGATCGTGACCTACGCGGGGCTGATCCTGTTCGTGCTGCCCGCGCTGGAGCAACGCAAGGTCGTGCCCGACGTGGCGCAGTGGGTCGCGACGCGGGCGCAGCCGACGGATCGGATCGCCAGTTTCCGGCTGAACCGGTGGAACCCGGCGTACCGCTTCTACGTCGGCCGGCACACCGCGTTCCTCGAAGATGCCGCCGAGGCTGAAGCGTTCTTCCGAACGCCGCAGCCGTTTTACTGCCTCATGCGCCGCAACGCATACGACGAGTTCGTCGCGCAGGGCGTTCCGCTCGAGATCGTCTACGAGCGGGAAGGGTTGTGGGCGACCTCAGGCCGCGCCCTCTGGCGCACCTATACACCGCTCGTGCGGTTCGTCGTCGTCTCCGGGGCGCGGGAGTAGAATTGCCGTATGTCACGACTTTCTAAGTCTTTCGCCGTTCTCATCCTGCTTCTCCTCCCAGCGATCGCCATCGCCCAGCGCGGCGGCGGCGCGGTGCAGCCGGCCAGCGCCGGACCGTTCGGCGCGCTGCGCTGGCGGAGTCTTGGACCGCCGCGTGGCGGCCGTTCGATTGCCGTGTCCGGCAGCACGGCGCGGCCCTACGAGTACTACATGGGCGCCACCGGCGGAGGCCTGTGGAAGACGACCGACGGCGGCGTGTCGTGGAAGCCGGTGACCGACGCGCTGATCAGCCACTCGTCGATTGGCGCGGTCGCCGTCGCTGCATCGAATCCCGATGTCGTCTACATCGGAACGGGCGAGGCCGACATCCGCGGCAACATCATCCAGGGCGGCGGCGCGTACAAGTCGACCGACGGCGGCAAGACGTGGGCGCACATCGGACTCGCCGACACGCAGGTCATCGCGAAGATCCGCGTCGATCCGACGAACCCGGATCTCGTTTACGTCGCGGCGTTTGGACACCACGCGTCGGCGAATCCCGATCGCGGTGTGTACCGGTCGAACGATGGCGGCAAGACGTGGGACAAGATCCTGTTCCGCGACAACAGGACCGGCGCCAACGAGCTGATCATCGACCCGAACAATCCACGGGTGATCTACGTCGCGCTCTGGGAGGCATATCGGAACGCGTTCGAGATGTCGAGCGGCGGCCTCGGCAGCGGCATCTTCAAATCCACCGACGGCGGCGATCACTGGACGGAGGTGTCCCGGAACCCAGGCTTGCCGAAAGCGATGCTCGGCAAGATTGGCCTGTCCGTCTCCGGCGCCGACTCCAATCGCGTCTACGCGCAGATTGAAGCCGAGGACGGCGGCTTCTTCCTGTCCGACGATGCCGGTGCAACGTGGCAGAAGGTAAACGAACGGCGCGATCTGCGCCAGCGCGCGTTCTACTACTCGCGCGTGTACGCCGATCCGAAGGTCAAAGACACCGTCTGGGTGCTGAACGTCAACATCTACAAGTCGACCGATGCCGGCAAGACGTGGACGACGAGCCGTGTTCCACACGGCGACAACCACGACATGTGGATCGCGTCGAACGACTCGAACCGGATGATCGAGGCGAACGACGGCGGCGGCACGATCTCGGTCAACGGCGGCGAGACGTGGACGCCCGAACCGATGCCGACCGCGCAGTTCTATCACGTGATCACCACGAAGCACGTGCCGTATCACATCTGCGGCGCGCAGCAGGACAACAGCACGGCCTGCGTGTCGAGCCAGTTGGCCCAAGGAGGCCCAGGCGGATCCGGCGGCGGCGCCGATCAGGTGTTCTACTCGGTCGGCGGCGGCGAGAGCGGGTATATCGCAAGCGACCCGCGCAACCCTGACATCTTCTACGCCGGCAGCTATGGCGGCCTGATCTCGCGGCTCGATCGCCGTACCGGCCAGGAGCGCGCGATCAACCCGTACCCGGACAACCCGATGGGGTATGCGTCAGGCGACATCGCGGAGCGTTTCCAGTGGACGTTCCCGATCGTGATGGCCCCGACCGATCCGCGGATCATCTACGTCGGCTCCCAGCACGTGTGGAAGTCGACGAACGAAGGCCAGAGCTGGGAAAAGATCAGCCCGGACCTCACGCGCCACGATCCGAAGACGATGGGTGCATCGGGCGGCCCCATCACGCACGACAACACCGGCGTGGAGACCTACGCGACGGTCTTCAGCATCGCGCCGTCGGCGAAAGACGGCAACGTGATCTGGGCCGGATCCGACGACGGCTACGTGCAGGTGACGCGCAACGGCGGCACGAGCTGGAAGAACGTGACGCCGCAAGCGCTGGGCGACTTCGCGCGCATCAGCCTGATCGAGGCGTCACCCTTCCGCGCCGGCACGGCGTACGTCGCGGCGAATCGGTATCAGCAGGACGACTTCACACCCTACGTCTTTCGCACGGACGACTACGGCGAAACCTGGACGTCGATTTCACACGGCGTCGAGGCGAACGACTTCGCGCGCGCGATTCGTGAAGACATCAAGCAGCCAAAGCTGCTCTATCTCGGCACGGAGCACGGCGTCTACGTCTCGTTCGACGACGGCGCGAAGTGGGAGTCGCTGCGACAGAACCTGCCGGACACGCCGGTCCACGACATCGCGGTCGAGGATCGCGACCTTGTGATCGCGACGCACGGCCGAGGCTTCTACGTGATGGATCACATCGCGCCGCTCCGGCAGGGCGGGATCCAGACGACGACGAATGTCCATCTCTACACGCCGGATGACGCGCTGCGCGGCCTCGATCGCAACGTCGCGATCGATTACTACCTGAAGCAGCCGGCGCAGATCGTCACGATGGAGTTCCTCGATCCGCAGGGCAAGGTGATCCGATCGTTCACCGGCACGCCGGCCGACGCCGAGCGCAAGCCGCCGGCGGAGGGGAGCGACGATGGTCCACGGCGTCCGCCGGAACCGCATCCTCCTGTCGCGGCGGGGCTCAATCGCCTGACGTGGGATCTGCGCTACCCGGGCGCGATCGACTTTCCGGGGCTGATCATGTGGGCGGCGAACTCGCGCGGTCCGCTGGCGGCGCCCGGCACGTATCAGGTGCGCGTGATCGCTGACGGGCAAGCGGACACGCAGCCGTTCGCGATCCGGCGCGAGCCGCGCATTTTGAAGGACGTGACCGATCAGGATCTGCGCGAGGAGTTCGATCTCGCGATCAAGGTCCGCGACAAAGCGAGCCAGGCCAACGAGGCGGTGCTGCTGGTCCGGGGCATCAAAGCGCAGATCGAGGAGCGCAAGACCAAGCTGGATGCGAAGTCGGCGGCGGTCGGGAGAGCGCTCGACGAGTTCGCCGCGGCGCTCAGCGCGATCGAGAGCGAGATCTACCAGGTGAAGCTGCAGAGCAGCCAGGATCCGCTGAACTTTCCGATTAAGTTGAACAACAAGATCGCCGCGCTCCAGGGCGTGATCGAAAGCGCCGACGTGCGGCCGACCGAACAGGCCTACTCGGTGTTCCGCACGCTGTCGAACGGTCTCGACGAGCAGATCGGGAAGGTCGACACCGGTGTGAAGACGAAGATGCCGCCGGTGAATCAGCTGCTGCAGCGCCTGAAGCTGGATCCGATCAAAGCCGAGCTGCTGAAGCCGGAGACGCCGAAACCCGCGACGCCACAATAGAATTGCGGATTGCGGATTGCGGAGTGCGGATTTCAGAGTGCCGATTGCGGAGTGCGGATTTCAGAGTGCGGATTGCGCGTCGATATCTCGTCAGCGGTCGCGTGCACGGCGTGGGCTTCCGATACTTCACCCAGGCGACGGCAGCACGCGAAGGTCTGCACGGGTGGGTGCGCAACCTGCCTGACGGACGCGTCGAGGCCGCCGCGGAAGGGGAGGCCGACGCGATGGAACGCTTCGAGCGCGCGCTCCGGCACGGACCGCCGGGTGCCCGCGTCGAACGGCTCGAGATCGAACACACCGTTCCCGTTGGAAGGGACACCGGCTTCACCGTCACATGACCATGATTGATTTGAAAGCGCAGATTCGCCACGTCCCTGACTTTCCGAAAGCCGGGATTCTGTTCTACGACATCACCACGCTGCTGCAGAATCCGGCGGGCTTTCGCGCGGCGATCGACTCGCTCGCGTTGCCCTTCAAGGACCGCGGCATCGATCTCGTCGTCGGCGTCGAGAGCCGCGGGTTCATTTTCGGCGCGGCGGTGGCCGACCGCCTGGGCGCCGGGTTCGCCCCGGTGAGGAAGCCGGGGAAGCTGCCGTCGGCGTGCGTGCGCGAGAGCTACGCGCTCGAGTACGGCACCGACACGCTCGAGATGCACGCGGATGCGGTGAAGAGAGGGCAGCGCGTCCTGATCGTCGACGATCTGCTGGCGACAGGCGGCACCGCGCGCGCGGCCAGTGATCTCGTCAAGCAGATCGGCGGGGACGTGCATGCGCTGGCGTTTCTCATCGAGCTCGTCGGGCTCAACGGCCGCGCGAAGCTGGCGGGCGAGCAGGTGCACGCTTCGCTGAAGTACTAGAAGTGGGCTTGGGGCTGGGGGCTTGGGGCCGGGGGCTACGCTAAACGTGATCCTGCTGTCCGCGTTGATCGTCGCGGCCGCCATCGGGTGGGCGGCACTGCAGATCGTCGGCGAGATGCGCGCGGCGCGCGGCGGAGCCGGAGCCGGCGATCGCGTCGCGACGCTGCTGACCCTGTTCGCGCCGGCGCTGACGGCCGTGCAGCAGGACCCTCGCGCATTTCTCGTCTGGCAGCCGATCGCGACCGCGGCGCGGCGGTTGTTCCCTGAAGAATTCGCCACCCTCGATCGGGCGATGGGCGGCACGTTTCCGTTTAGCGGCGAACGGATCGAAGCGGCGCACTCGCAGTGGACCGCCGACTGGCTGGCGTGGGAACACGTCCACGACACCGAGTACAAGCTAAAAGCGGCGGTCGCCGAGCACGATCTCCTCGCGCAGGGTGGGACGGTGGTGGCGCGTGCGCGCCTCGACGCGGTGGAGCGCGAGAAACTCGAACTCTACCAACGCCGGTACGCGGAGTACGTACGGACCGCCAAGGCGCTCCAGGCCCTGATCGGAACCTAGACGATGGCGCCGCGCTCCTCCAAGATTCCTTCCATGCGTTCGGGCCGGTCGTGCTGACCGACGCGCCCTGGTCGCAACCCTGATAAACTACGGTTTCTCGAATTTCCTTGCGCCCGTAGCTCAGCGGATAGAGCACCCGCCTCCTAAGCGGGGGGCCGCCGGTT
>Ga0209515_10006154_pt1 | contig 15089 bp, 18 predicted proteins | sample Subgroupgradi54m_FD_187454 | JGI IMG/M metagenome (GOLD analysis project Ga0209515, IMG submission 187454) | Subsurface groundwater microbial communities from S. Glens Falls, New York, USA - GMW60B uncontaminated upgradient, 5.4 m (SPAdes)... ...
TCAGCTTTGAATTTATTCATATGTTACCATGTTAGCATGGTAACACGTTGCAAAGCAACGTTTATGGAGTGGGGGATTTTGTGGGAGAAGATCCGCCAGTTGGTACGGGTGTTGCAGTCGGCGATGCCGTGGTTGTGGATGTTGGTGATAGAGTCGTAGTCGTACCAGTCAAGTTGCCAAGATCTAAGATTCGGTCTGCCGAGAAACGATTTCCTTTTTTGGCTGGAGAGGGTCCTACCACAGAAACAGTGTCGCCGACAGTAAGTTTAGAGAATTTTCCTTTTTGAATGCCGTTATCTTTATCCCATACAAACGTTTTGGTCGTGGTTTCAATATCAACAATATAGGATTGTCCGTCGCTCGCGTTTACGCTGATGGTAAATTCCGTTTTATCAATAGCAGTGACTGTGCCGGCGATACGCTTTGGGATGGTGTTTTGTATGATGATGACGCTTGCTTTTAGTATATCTACCGTTGCATCGTAATCGCCAAAGACAACGACTTGGTCGGTTTTGTCAATATCACTGGTAGTTAGCTTCGTTCGTTGCCCTTTAAGATATTGGATCACTTTGACGTCGTCAACCAGCTCGATTTTGATATCTTTGGTCGTGGTTGAAACGGTTATCGTAGATACCGACGTACTTTTGACCGTGCCGAATATGGCGCGCTGCTGCACTTGACGAAGTTGCGCTACCTTGGTCGTCAGTCGATCTTTCAAATCATTAATTTGTTTGGTTGTGGCATCCGTGGGTGTAGCAGAAGGAGTTGCTGGCGCAGCAATGATCCGTCCTGCCCCCGTGAGCATCGCAAATATTGTCAGTAATAAAGCGATTTGTTTCATACTATAAATTTCCCTTTGTATAAAAGATGGTAACTGTTTGCATTGTTCCTTTTCCATTGATGAAACTCGTCACCGTGACGTCGTTTTTTCCTTCAGTAAGAGAAATTTTTCCGGCATATTTGCCATCGTCTTTGACTACCATCACATCTTCATCTAGTGGCCCGGCAACGATCACGATTGCCGCGGTGGGGGCGGTGCCAGACACTAACAGGTCGCTACTGGTGACGATTGCATCCGCAACGGGACTGGTGATGGTAAATGACACTGGTGCGGGAGTAGGGCTGGGCGTTGGTGTTGGCGATGCTGAGTTTTTTTGGAGAAATGCAATTTTGGGGAGAGTAATGTGCGGAAAACCTTTGATAAGGTTTGGGCCTACAAGGAGAGCACCGGTTATAAGAAGGCCTATGCCAAAACCAATAAGGGATGCCAATAGTGCGTCTCGATTCATAAATTTTATGGAGGCAGCTCCGCCATCGTTACGCTCGACGGAGTTAGATGTTGCTTAGGATACAAAAATCTGCTATAAAATGCAAGTATGGATATTACTTCTTTGGGGCATGCATCATTTAAAATTCGCGCAAAGTTGGTGACTATCATTACTGATCCGTATCTTTCCGACATGGTGGGACTCAAATTTCCCAAAAACGTGGAAGCAGATATCGTCACCATATCGCATCAACATCAAGATCATAATGCAGTACAAAATGTTTCCGGTAGTCCATTTATCGTTTCTGGGCCTGGTGAATATGAAATAAAAGGAGTGCATATCGTGGGAACATCATCGTTTCACGATGAAGAAAAGGGTGCAAAACGAGGAAGCAACACGATGTATCACATGGAAATCGATGGCGTGCGTTTGGCTCACCTCGGAGATCTGGGTCATACACTTTCTTCCCATGATATTGAACAATTAGGAGAGGTGGATATTCTTTTTATTCCTGTTGGCGGTATTTTTACTATAGATGCCAAACAAGCAGCTGAAATAATCACTGAAATCGAGCCATCTATTGTGATCCCGATGCATTATGGCAAGCCCGAGCTGAATCAAAAAACATTTGGTGAGCTTGCATCACTTGCTCATTTTCTCAAAGAGATGGGCAAAGTTGGCGTGGTGCCGCAGCCAAAACTCTCCGTTACGAAAGATAAACTCCCGGAAGAATTACAAGTAATTGTATTAGAATGAATCCCAAAGTTCCGCCTCACGATGATGCAGCCGAGCAATCGGTATTAGGCGCCGTCCTTATCGATAAGGATGCGATGATTGATGTGGCCGAATTTTTGCATCCTGAGCATTTTTATAGCGAATCTCATGCGGCGATTTTTTCTGCCATGCTTTCTTTATTTGAAAAACATGAACCGGTAGATGTAGTCACGCTTACGGCAGAACTCAAAAAATCCGGTCAGTTAAAAATTGTGGGAGGCGCTTCCACACTTTCGGAATTTCTCAATGTGGTACCAACCAGTGCTCATGCTGCGCAATACGGGCATATCATCAAAGAACATTTTATTAAACGACAACTGGTGGCTGCTGCTGCTAAAATTACCGAGTCTGCATTGAGTGAAGAAGGCGGGGTACAAAAAATTTTAGATACAGCGGAGAGTGAAATTTTTGCTATATCTCAACAGTCCCAACGCAGGGATTTTATCCCGATAAAAAATGCGCTTGCGTCTTCGTTTGACCGATTGGATGAACTCCACAAGCGCGCGGGGGGATTTCGTGGTGTACCGACGGGATTTGTTGATATCGACTTTCGTCTGTCCGGCATGCAGGATTCTAATCTTATTATTCTTGCCGCCCGTCCTGGTACAGGGAAAACGGCAATGGTTCTCAATATCGCCCAACACGTGGGCGTGCGAGAAAAGGCGCCGGTGGGTATATTTTCTTTGGAAATGAGCAAAGAAGAGCTCGTGGATCGTTTGCTGGTGTCTCAAGCGGATATTGATGCATGGAAATTAAAAACCGGCAAGCTTTCTGATGATGATTTTGGTAAACTCTCCGAGGCGATGGGAGAGTTAGCTGAGGCACCTATTTTTATCGATGATACGCCGGGATTAAACATTTTGGAAATGCGCACCAAAGCGCGTCGGCTGCAGGTAGAGCATGGCGTGAAGCTCATCATTGTTGATTACTTGCAGCTTGCTGACTCCGGCAGGCGGTTTGATAATCGTGTGCAGGAAGTATCGGTGATTTCTCAAAGCCTTAAAAATTTAGCCCGCGAACTACGCGTCCCCGTGCTTGCCTGTTCGCAGTTATCGCGAGCAGTAGAGTCGCGCGGTACGAGAGTGCCGGAATTATCTGACCTTCGCGAATCCGGATCTATAGAGCAAGATGCGGATGTCGTCATGTTTATTTATCGGGAAGAGGCCGATCAAATGAACTGGGGCGAGCAAATCCCGACCAAACTTCGCATTGCCAAGCACAGAAATGGTCCGTTGGGCGAAGTAGACCTTATCTTCCGCGGTGACCGCATACGTTTTTATAGTGTGGAGAAAAAGCGCGAAGGTGCGGTGCTTTCCGCATAATTTTCTGGATTTTTTGCCGTAGAAATGGTATAAATACAGTATATTCCTGCCGCGGTGGTGGAATCGGTAGACACGCAGGTCTCAAAAACCTGTGAGCCCAAAAGCTCATGTCGGTTCGAGTCCGACTCGCGGCACTAAAAAGTTTAGGAAAACTTTTCAGTGGTACTTGACAACATGTTGTACAACATGTTAATATAAAGCTATTATGTTAAAAACCTATCTGTATATTCCCGAATTACTCGAACGAAAAATCAATATGACTGCAAAAATGCAACAGAAAAGTAAAGCAGAAATTATTCGCCTTGCTCTGGAGAAAGGCATTGGAGCAGTGACACAACAAGGGACTGCTTCTGCGGAAGTTCTTTTGAAACTTGCGGAATTGGGAAAAAAATTTCATGTAAAGGGACCTAAAGATTCTTCTAGTAGAATGGACGAGTATTTATGGGATAAAGACTGGAGTAAAGATGAAAAGTAAACTTGTGGTCGGTGATGCGGACGCAATAGTCGCTCAAGCTAATCCTGAAGACTCAAATCATAATAAAGCAGTAAAGATAGCTCAAGAATTGGTCGATTCACAAGTGAGGGTAATTTATCCATTCACTGCAGTTATGGAAGCTATTACTCATATGCAGAGAGCTTTGAATAGTGGGGCAACTGCATATGGCACTGCACAATTAATGATCGATCCAGCTGTGGAAGTCGTTGAAGTAAATAAACAAACGTTAACCAGCGCAGTAGATTATTTTAGTTCCAAAACAAGCAAGAAAAATACGTTGTTTGATTGCGTTGTTGCTGCCATTGCAGAAGAATACGACGCAGATGCTATTTTTTCTTTTGATCACTTTTATAAAACAAAAGGATTCACGTTGGCTGAAGAATTGAAGTAATATCAAATCTATGATGACACTGGAACAAATTTATAAATTAGCAGTGGAGATGGGGATAAAAGCGGATCCGCGGGGGGAGGCGGGCGTCAAAAAAGTATTGGCACGGAGGAAAGCTGAGTACGACGAACTTCCCAAATCCAAAAAAGAAGAGTACGACCGCGAGGATTTTGCCAATCCTTATGCTGATTCTCGTGTGCTCCTTGGCGACCCATCACTCAAAGTAGACAAGGTGCTTGCTGGTATAGACATAACCTCTGCAGAAGTAGTACTTGCAGACAGCCTTAATCAAAAAAATAAAAAAACCATTGACCTTTTGATTGCGCATCATCCCGTGGGAGCGCCTTATGCGGCGTTGCATGAAGTTATGGATTTGCAGGCAGATCTGATGGCCAAATACGGCGTGCCTATAAACGTTGCCGAAGGCCTCATGCATGAACGCATCAGTGAGGTGCAACGGTTATTTAGTCCACGAAATCACAATCAAGCCGTGGATGCAGCCCGTCTCCTCAATTTAGCAATCATGTGTACGCATACGATCACGGATAATCTCGTGTATGACTTTTTAGAGAAATTATTTGAAAAAAATGTGCCGGAAACTGTGGGCGATGTGGTAAACATTCTCAAAAAAGTTCCGGAATACCGAGAGGCAACGAAAGGAAAAGCTGGCCCCCTCGTTTTTTGCGGATCAGAGAAAAATCGAGCGGGAAAAGTGGCGCCGATTGAGATAACTGGCGGCACGGAATCGTCAAGTGCTGTCTATGAAAAATTGGCCATAGCGGGAGTGGGGACGATTGTGGGGATGCATGCGGGCGAAGACCACCGCAAAGAGTGCATAAAATATCATATGAATATGGTGGTAGCTGGTCACATGAGTTCTGATAGCTTGGGGATGAACTTGCTTTTGGATGAATTTGAAAAACGAGGAGTAGAGGTAGTCCCATGTTCAGGACTTATCCGCGTAAAAAGATTCAATTAAATCTTCGCGATTAAGTAAGATAGATTTTATCTAAGTAATAGGAAAAAAAATGCCAAGGTCACGAGTTGGGTGATAAAGCCAAAGGGAAATTGGGCTCTGGCATGGAATAGACTTTCGAGTTTATAGATGCCAAACGCAAGTTGTTCTCCTAAGTTTGCATTTTTTCTCAGTTCTTGATGTTGCTCTTTTGCTTTGGCAAAAAAGATGTGCCAGGGAGTTTCTAACCAGTCAGGAAAAACAGAAAGCACAATGCCAAAAAGAAGATATAGATTGTTTGCTCCCTTTCCACGAAAGAGAAGATATGCTACGGTTATTCCTATGACCGTATCGGCAATTGCAATGATTCCTGTGATATACTTAGGCCGTTTTCTCCAGTGGGTACCAAAATCCCAATGGGGAATGCAGTCCATGATAAAATGAGAACTGACGATAAGAAACGTGCCACTTACCGGATCAGTTACTTTACTGGCAATAACAGCGCCAACAAGGGCATGAACAGTTGCTAACATTCTCTCTATTGTACACTACTATGAAACGCAACAACAACTTTTTTCAAGTGCTTGCTACTCCTGGATTTCGTTTTTTGTGGTTGGGTCAAATTGGTGCCCAGTTTGCAACAAACATGATGTTGTTTGTGCTGGCAATCCGTGCGTATCAGATTACCGGGACAAACACCGCAGTGTCTGGACTGTTTTTAGCCTACAGTATCCCATCGCTTATTTTTGGCATGCTTGCGGGTGTTGCTGTGGATCGCTTAGATAAACGATCGGTGCTTTCAGTAACCAGTATTATCCGTGCAGTGTTAGTATTGGGACTTTTGTTTTTTACTCGTAATTTGGTGGCTATTTACACTATTGCGTTTATCAATGCCGTCATTACGCAATTTTACGTACCTGCTGAGGCACCACTTATCCCGCGCCTGGTGCCAGGTCGACTTTTGGTTTCTGCAAATAGTGTGTTTTCGTTCACCTTTTATAGTAGTATGTCGTTAGGATTTATTTTTGCAGGTCCTGCACTTCGTCTTTTTGGATCACATTTGACATTTTTTCTTATAAGCATCATTTATCTTCTGGCAGCGGCAAGTACTGCAAAGATTCCCGTACAAGAGGAGAATGTGCAAGGACTCACTCGAGCTTTATCCCATGATTTTTTGTATCTCGTTCGTCGGACCATACAAAGTCTTTCCGAAGGTCTTACTGCGGTTTCTCATTCTCGACCCCTGGCTGAGGCAATCTTTCTCCTTTCCGGTACGCAAGTCGTGTTGGCAATTTTGGGGACATTAGGGCCAGGTTTTGCTGATCGGGTACTAGAAATTGATGTCCGTGATGTGTCGCTTATTATTTTAGGACCAGCAGTGGTGGGCATTCTCCTTGGAGCTGTTTGGATTGGTACCTATGGCTTTCGATTCAAAAGTAAAACACTTATTAACATTGGGGTTACCAGTGGCGGTATACTTCTTCTCCTTATCTCATGGCTTTTGCGCCTAGAGCGAGGTACGTGGGCGAGTTGGCTTTTTAATCATAATGTCATTATACCTTTAAGTCTTTTGTTGTTTTTTCTTTTGGGGGTGGCCAATAGTCTTTTGGATGTTCCTGCCAATAGCATTTTGCAACAAAAAGCAGAAGGAGCCATGCGCGGGCGTATGTATGGAATTCTTACTGCTGCAGTAGGAGGGGTCGGGATTCTCCCTGTTGCTATTGGTGGCGTGCTTGCTGATTCCGTAGGTGTGGGGAAAGTCATCATGGGCTTAGGCGCCATTATTTTGGCATACGGCGTATACAGAATACGGTATAATAAAAGTTAATATGCATCCTATTTTATTTTCTATTGCTGGTGTTTCTGTTTTTAGCCTCAGTGTTTTTTTGGTGATTGCCTGGCTCGTGTTCTCTTTTGTTTTTTGGAAGCTTCTGCGAAACATGGGAGTTGCCGAACAGAGAATTTTTGATCTTACCTTTTATAGTACGATTGTTTCTTTGATTTCTGCACGGGTGGTGTTTGTTCTTTTAAATCCTGCGTTATTTTCCGACAACTTTCTTAAAGTTGCTGCGTTTTGGGTGCAGCCGGGATTATCAATGTATGGGGGATTAGTCGGAGCCATGGGAACGATTGTTTATTTAAGCCGTCAGTATAAAGTGCGGTTGGCCTATGTGTTAGATGCGTGGGCGGTGGCCTTTCCCTTAGCCCTTATTATTGGAGAGATTGGATCCCTTCTGGATGGAACTGAGGTGGGGAAATTATTCGCAAGCCCGTGGAGTATTTTATATATTGGACATGTGGGAAAACGCCACCCGGTGCAGATGTATGAAATAATGGTTTTGGTTCTCCTTCTCGTGATCATGTTTATTTTTCAAAAAAAAGCAGAAATTGGCAAGTGGCCATTTGGTTTAGTGGGAGTTTGGTTTTTTTTGCTTTTTAGTATTTTTATGTTCATCATTGAATTTGTCAAAGAGACTGGTAGTACATTTCTTCGTTTAAACATAAATCAGTGGATACTTATTGCCATATTTGCTGAGTCCCTCGGCGCTCTCTATGTTCGTGGTGGAGGCAGAGAAAAGTTTCGACCAATGGCTCGTCGTGTTATAGGAGCAATCTATGCAAAATTTCCCAAACAACATGCTTGATGCCATCCGTGGACAATTAGAAGCAGAGAATATTTCGTTGGCCACCCGTATGGAAGAACTGAAAAAACAAGATCCGTTTGCTGATCCCTCTCGCGCCAATGATAATGCAGCATCAGACACCGAAGCAAGTGAATTATCCGGTCATGATAGGATAAGTGCGCTTATTGAAGAGGTAAAAAAGCAGCAAGAAGATATTGATGCGGCGCTTCGTCGTATTATTGATGGCACCTACGGGGTGTGTTCAAACTGTCACAAGCTCATCCCTATAGAAAGGCTGCGTATTCTTCCTACCGCAATATTGTGTTTAGATTGTGAGGGTAAGAAATTTTAAATGGAATTTCCCATTCTGTACGAGGATGATGATCTTCTTGTAGTAAACAAACCTCCCGGGGTGGTGGTCAATCGTGCCGAGTCAGTCAAAGGCGAGACAGTACAGGATTGGGCCCGCCTTCGCCAAGGCTTCGGTGGGCAAGCGGAGAACGATGGAAGTGATTTTTATAGTCGGGCGGGGATTGTGCATCGAATAGATAAAGAAACCTCAGGAATTCTTCTTATTGCAAAAAATCCAGTTGCATTTAGCGAACTTCAGCGGCAATTTAAAGAACGACTGGTAAAAAAGACGTATTTGGCTCTGGTGCATGGAAAATTAGTGCCGGCAGAAGGAGAAATCAGAGCGCCGGTGGGGAGGCTGCCATGGAATCGAGAGCGTTTTGGCATCCTTCCTGGAGGAAAAGAAGCAGTGACACGATACCAAGTCAGATTATCACTGATGACTCACGACGAAGAAGTAAGTTTTGTTGAGCTCTATCCAGAAACTGGCCGCACACACCAGATTCGTGTGCATCTAAAGTATATCAATCATCCTATCGTCGGCGATTTTCTTTATGCAGGGAGGAAAACAAGCCGAGATGATCGGACGTGGGCGCCTCGCGTCATGCTGCATGCGTGGAAGATTACTTTTTTCCATCCTACCACCGGAAAGGAAGTTGCAATTGAATCCCCGATACCAGATGATATGAAAAGAATAATAAAATAAAGGAGGTGACTATGCCAGGATTTGGTGATTTATATAAAGGGGATAAAAAGAAGCTCAAAAAGCAAGTGCTTGAAAAAAAAGCGCAAAAACAGATGAGCGGATCTTCTTCGTGGCAACTGCCCCAGGTGGAAATTATCAAAAAAGGAAAGAAAGAGTGGTAATGGAAAGACGTGGATCGAATCGTGGAAAGAGGATGAGGAAGTGGATTTTGATATTTTCTCTTTTTCTCATCGGTGCTGCTGCCATCCTTGGTGTATTCTTTCGTGGTTCTGGTGCCGATTCTTCCCGCATGACGGTGGTGTTGGTGAGCGATCCGGTGACTCTGGTATCATGGGATAAAACTGCTAACACACTGACGCTCGTTTTTTTGCCTTCCGATACCATTATTGACGGCACCCATGGCTATGGACAATACTCGTTAGATGCTCTGTGGAAATTAGGTACTATCGATAGAAAAGAGGGTATACTCATTTCTGAAAGTATCGAAGAATTACTAGGAATTCCTGTCTCGTATTACATTAAGCGCCCAGAATTGCTTGGAAAAAAAGATGCGCGTGTTTTAGTAGGTGAAATGTTTGCATTATCTACTATTCCTTCATTTTTTACTGGAAAGTACATATCCAATATGCCCTTTTCTTCATTTTTTTCTTTTTCATGGGCTGCCGCCAGAATTCCTCCCCAAAATATCCGAACGATTGACCTTTCACAAGGAAGAATCTTGACGGAACAAACGATTCCTGATGGATCGACGGTTCATGTGGTGGATAAAGATCGCCTAGACCAAAAAGTTGGATCGTTTTTTGAAGATGAGCGTATCCGAAAAGAAGGCTACACGGTTGCCGTTTTTAACACGACGCAAAGTTCGTCGTTGGGTAATCGGGTGAGTAGGCTTCTTACGCACCTTGGGGTACGAGTGGTTGCCGTGGGTAATGATAATCCAGAGCTTTCTCGTTGTACGGTGACGGGAGGGAAGAAAGAATTAGCCAGTGTCACGGCTTCTTCAATTGTTCGCATATATGACTGCGCAAAAAATGTTGTGGAAGATTTCTCAAAACGAGCTGATCTGGTGGTCCGCATAGGTACATCCTACCAAGCCCGCTTTTTGCCCTTTCCAGCAAAAAAGTAAAAAATACCGTAATGTAGGGAGTATAAGTGAAGTTGATGGCGGCAGGCGACATACAAAGTGGTTCTCATGTCGTCCAGCTGGCGGTACACTTCGACAAGCTCAGCGTAAACTAACTCGACTATTTACTTCTTTGCGATGACAAAGAATGCTCGAATGAACATTGAACCTTGCAGCACGTAGCGCATTGTGCTACGATACTCGTAATGATCTTCGTACGCAAACTCATGTAGGACACATGGAATGCACAGCATATCGCAAAACATCAAGTATTACCGGAAGAAGTAGAAGAAATCTGTCATAAATTACCATTAGTACTGCAAGGACAACAAAAGAAACGTTTAGTGCTTATTGGTTCTACAGAAGAAAACAGAATGCTGACCATAGTACTTGAACCAAAAGGTCATGGAGCATATTACCCAATAACTGCATATCCTTCAGATAAAAAGGACATTACATTATATAAACGTTTACAAGGAGGTAAAGAATGAAAACAAAAACTAAAAAAAGTACTATCCCACAATTCACCAATCGAGAAGAAGAAGCTAAATTTTGGGAAACACATAACGTTTCTGACTTTTTAGATGAATTCAAGCCTATCAACGCTCGTTTTGCGAAAAATCTTTCTGAAGGACTCCATATTCGCTTAAACTCAGAAACATTATTGCAACTTCGTGAAAAAGCAAAAGGGAAAGGTGTCGGCCCTACGACCCTTGTGCGCATGTGGATTTTAGAACAACTTCAATCACCGCAACGATATATGTGATGACTTCAGCATGGTGGTTCTAACAAGCTCCAGCTGGCGGTACATATATTACTGTGCTTGGGGAGTCTCTTCAGTGGTTCCTTCTTCCGATTCTTCGCCAGTAGGAGTAGTATCCGGGCCTTCTCCTTGTGAAGAAGCAGAGGAAATATAGCTTACAGACGCGATAAATGAGGGATGGTGGGCAAATCGTTTGCCACGATGGATTTCTCGGAGTAATATGATGAGTTGATTTTTCCCAATACTTTTAATGACGGCGGTATATTGGTTGCCGCCATTTAAAAATTTAATAAGTTTAAAGGAAAGGTCATCAGGAAGTGCTCCTAAATATAAGTTCTCTTCGTCGCGAATTTCTACGCAATGCTTTTTTGCTTTTAAAAAGACTTCGCTTCCTGTGCTTAATGTAGACAAAGCTCGTTGTGGAGCTAAATTGACCAGGGCGACTATTTTCGTTTTTCCTGGTTCTTCCAGGAACATAAGCGGAGAGACTTGGATTTTGGTTTGCGGGGTGCTCTTGCGCGGAGACGCTCCTGGTTTTTTGAGATTTTTACTGGCAATTTGATTGTACGGATCTAATGCAAGGACTTTTTGATAGTGGCGTTTGGCTTTTGCAGCATCACCCAATCTCAAGTAGGCGTAGGCGAGTCGGTTGAGGGCATCAATATTGTTTGGGTCACTGTCGACAATAACAGTATTGATGCGTATTGCTTCCTGCCAATCTTGCTGGAGCGCTTTTTTAATTGCTGTCTCTGTCAGAGCTTGGACATCAATGGGCGGGGAGGAACGAGCGCTCATGAGATGCGAGTGTATCGTTTTCTTGAGAAAAGTCAAGAAGGGAAGTACAATACCTATAATCCTATGAAAAAAATTGTACAATTTATTTCGCGCAGATTTAAACGATGGGACAGAAGGCTTTCCTTGTCAAAACGCGAACAGTTTGTGGTGATCACGGTCATACTCACGATTGGCCTGCTTTTGACGCAACTTATATCTATAGATGTACGTTACGTTATGGTGATCGTATTATCTGTTCTAACGTTTGTTTTGGCTGCGTTTGGACTCCGTGATGATCTCAAGGGCATCGAATGGGTGACCCTTCTTACCCTGCCTACTGCCTATGCTGCTGCAGTTTCGCTTTTTTACTTCCTCTTGCCTGTTCGTTGGCTTACGAGAATTCCTATCGTTATTGGCTTTGCAGTAGGTATGTATGCGCTCCTTTTAACGGAAAATATTTATAACGTAGCTGCCGAGCGGACTATCGCGCTTCTTCGTGCTGCCCATAGCGTCGGGTTTTTACTGACTCTGGTGACTTATTTTCTTCTTCTTCAAGCGATATTGGCATTTCGTTTAACTGCACCATTGAACGCGCTTTTTGTGGGCGTAGTGAGTTTTTTTCTTATTTTTCAGTGCCTTTGGGCGATTGAATTAGAAGGGCACGTAAGTGTAAGGTTGCGGCATTTAAGCGTACTTCTCACGGTTGTTTTTGTTCAGCTTGCGTGGGGCTTTTCTTTTTGGCCGGTAAGCCTCGTTCTTCAGGCTTTGTTTATAACGACGTGCTTTTACAGCCTCGTCGGCATGGCGCAACAGTATCTGGTGGAAAAGCTCTATAAAAAAACGGTTATTGAATTTTTTAGCGTCACGATATTAGTATTTGTGATTGTTTTTTTAGCAACGCATTGGCGAGGAAATTTTTAAGAGCAAAAAGAAGGGGAGAGAGGTGTTTACACCGAAATTGCGAAGCAATATTCGGTGATATAGTTTGATACATAAAGCCCATAGTATCCTATAACATGTGGATAATTCTTTTCACGGAATCTAATCAAAGCTTTCACGCTAGCCTCAAATTGCATATCTAGGGAAGCAGCGCTACTCTTTCTTGAGTACACAATGTGTGCGTAATTATTCCCGTTTAGCTTGTTGCTACGTTCTAAATTCTACTTCTTGCGATATTCTTTCTTGGTCGAAATTAACCTTGAAAATATCTATTTGGAGCGTCATGACAATCTAAAAAAGACCGAAAGCCGTTTATTCTGCTAGTCATCTACACAGAGTGCTAAGGGAGCGTCCCAAAATAACAAGAAAAGTTATTTTGGGTTACGGCCCTTTGTGCCGCACCTTTCTTTAAAAACTTGTAAAGATTATTTTGGGATTCGGCCTAAGTCCTTTCAGCTTTGAAAATACCTATTTAGAGTATAATGACAATCTATTTTCAGACGTCTAGAGAAAACCCGAAAGAGTGGTTTTTATATAGTTATTTATCTCTTATAAAGCTTGATATGACAGGTAAATGCTTCTCCAAGGCTATCTTAAGAGTGAGATAGCCTATGGTTATAGTAACCTCTCTCTCCTGCACTAATAAAAATTTTCGTTTTTTTTGGAGGAAGCTTGATGGTATGTTTTTAGGGTTTTTCCTGCGGTTGGGAATCTAAATGTACTAAGTCGTACAATAATACTTTTGCGACGTGCACATGAGTGTACGTCTGCAAAAGTATAGGCGCATTGTTGCGACGTTTTCTGAAACGTACGCAAAATACGCCTTAAAACATTCATTCATTAGTTTTAGACTAATATATTCCCTCATTTGGCGAAGTTTCAAGCCGTCTACGGGCATTGTAGAACCTCAAATTTGTGCGTAGAGTTTTTGAAGTAAAAAATAGTTTTTGGGATGATCGTTGGCTGGTTCGACGATGGCCCAGACGTCGTCTCGGTTTTTAAAAAGTTTAAGAAGTCCTTTCAGTTCGTTTTTATTAGGAATTGCTTGGTCCGTATCCAATAATGGATTATCTAAATGATCATGGAAATCCGTACCATTATATGGCGGTACGACAAAGCCTACATGAATGAGTTTGGTCTGCGGCGCGAGTATTTTTGTCGTATCTTTTACAAAATTCCAAATTTCAGTGCGATCATCACTTATTTTATTTGCTGCCGTGTGGCAAAAATCATTAGCAATCCAGATGCCTTTTTGGGCTAATGTAAGGATAGATGATATCGGCAATTCAAAGATATCTTTGGGATGGTTTCTGGCGACGGTACCTTTACTTAAAAGATTTGTCGCAACGCGCACTGGCACGGTCTCTACAGTGAACACGACACCTAAATTTTTGGCATAGTTTGATAGTTCCAGGGCATGCTCAATAAGCAATGGTTCTGCAATTTCTAGCGGTACGGGTTCTGAATCAATAACAAATTCTTCTTTTTCAAAAAAGAGTTTCACTTTGGCTCGGCATCCAGGATGAATATTGACGTATTGAAAATGATTCTTTGCTGCAACGTCTATGGTTTTGCGCATCAAGACAAGCGATTGATGGATAAGATTTTTATCAGGATATGCAATATTTGCCCATAGGTTATCTTCACAGACACCCCAAAAATGTAAACCGACATCGATATGGCGGCGTTTTAGCTCGTCAAAGAGATTTGTATATTCAAGGAGACGATTTGGATCAAACCATACCTCGCAAAATGGAGCGCCTGTAACTTCTAAATCATGAATACTTTCTTTCCAGTGGCCGACTTTGATACCGAGTTTCATTTGTTGATTATAGCAGATCCTTGACAATTCTTAACACGTCGTACAAGATAGATTGTAGAGACATTTATGAATCTAGAACAACTCCTCAAAGATTTCCTTGAATATCTTGAAATTGAGCGCAATGTCAGCAAATTGACGATTCGCAACTACAAACATTATTTAGAGCGGTTTTTGGGCTTCCTTGCCAGCTCTCCCCTCTCCTCTAGCGTGAAAACTTTTGTGTCAAGCGAAGCGGGATCCCGCCCCGCGGGAAAAACTCTTACTCCTGCAGATATAACATCAGAATCTATTCGTCAGTATCGTCTGTATCTATCTCGGTACGTGGATGAGCACGGGATCAGCCTCAAGCGCGTGACGCAAAATTATCATTTGATTGCACTTCGGTCAATGCTTAAGTACCTCATCAAGCGTGACATCAATGTCATTTCTCCGGATAAAATCGACTTGCCGAAGGCAGAATCGCGAAGTATAAAATTTCTCGAGCGAGACAGCGTGGATCGGCTTTTGAATATGCCCGAAATATCAAAAATTGAAGGGTTACGCGATAAAGCGATTCTCGAAGTGCTTTTTTCCACCGGTTTACGCGTTTCAGAATTGGTAGGACTCAACCGCGACCAAATAAACTTTGATCGCCGCGAGTTTGGCGTGATTGGCAAAGGCAGACGGGCGCGGGTCGTCTTTTTATCTGACACTGCAGTCGAGTGGCTCAATCGATATCTCAAAGAGCGAAGCGATACCAGCCGCGCATTGTTTATTCGTTACAGCGGCAAAACTCCAGACGATG
>Ga0209515_10006155_pt1 | contig 15088 bp, 13 predicted proteins | sample Subgroupgradi54m_FD_187454 | JGI IMG/M metagenome (GOLD analysis project Ga0209515, IMG submission 187454) | Subsurface groundwater microbial communities from S. Glens Falls, New York, USA - GMW60B uncontaminated upgradient, 5.4 m (SPAdes)... ...
ATGATTAACCGGCCCTGCCACAGCAGGGCTTTTTTGTTTGTCCCGTACGAAGTAGCCTCGCCGAGGTCCTTCAGACTCGTGCCGAAGGCACGAGCGAGACTTCGTACGGGATTGCAAAAATGTGAGAATTATCGTATAAGATTTACTAGTCTGCTCTTTTAAAACACGGGGTTGAGCATGGAAGACGAGGATCTGGAAAACCTTAGATTCGTATATCTGGATGAAGAAAATTCAACCAATCCCCAAGATACAAAAAAGATAAAAAAGTTCTTTCCGCTGATAAACAAGCTGGCAAAAATATTCGCGGTAAAAATAATCGTGGATGTTCCGAACGGCGTATTCAGCCGCAACAACTTTAATCTCAAAGAAGAGTCGATATTCCTTCACTTCAACAGTTACCCTGCGAAATTAAAGAAAAGGGCGCGTCGGCGACCTAAAGCCATATTCGGGCAAACATTATCGCTGGAATCGCCTTCGCTTGAAGAGGTCACCCCCAATGACGGCCTGACCATTATATCTCCCGAAAATCACACTATCGGCTGGATAAGGGGACGGGATATCTGCATTTACCCTGGCGTTTTAGAGGGAGCGACAGAATTGGAAAATACTAAAATTCTTAGTCAAATTCTTTATTGGAGCTTACCTTATGCCGTAAATCGCCGGGCTAACAATGCCTATTTTGCCGAATGTTACGAAAAATACAGGAAGCTTAGGCAGGTCATGACCAATAAAATGCGGGAGGGGAAAAATAAAACTGCCGTCACGGTCGAATTCAGAAAGTTCCTGATGAGGTCTCTCCAGAAAAAACTCACAAAGGGCACCCGCGAATTTGAAGAATATCGGGCCAAGACTGCAATAAAAAAAATAGAATATTTTGAGGCCCTTACGAAGCTTGTTGAGCTTGAGGAGCGCCTTGAGAACTTAAAGATAATATCCGAGGCATCAAATTTCGCCCTGGAATTCGAAAAGATAATGGCCATGGAATTGATAGAGACTGTCAGGATTTTTGAAGGAAAAGATGCCAACAAGATCATCATTAACACCACAAAGCTGTTCCAGTTTCCGGACATATCCATGAATAGGTTCTACGATATCGGTAAATTTGAAATTCATATAAACATGGCTGCAATGGACAGAAACGGCGTCCATTTTCTCCAAAAACGGTACCGCGGCTCTCACCAGCATTTCCACGCCAAAGAAGGACCCACCTGCTTCGGCACTGCCTTCGATGCGGGCCTCAACACAGACATAGACAAGTTAATGATGGATTTTGACATTACGCCTCTTATTCATGTCGTTATCACATTCCTGGTCAAAGAAAGCAGTGCTCCTTCAATCAGAGAACGGGGAGGAGACAGCTACCCGGAAGATCCACCCCTGACATATGAGAGTCCGGAGGATAGACAGAAAGAAAAAGATGCATTCATTAAGGTGTGCCGCGAGGAGTCATTTGCCCGTCGCGCAAAAAGCCTGGAACCGGCCATAGCCGCCACGAGGAAAACTATTGAATCATCAGAGAAAGACCGGCTATCTTTCAGTATTGCCGCTAAAGAATCAGAACTGAACATTCAATATCTTGAAGGGATGATAGCGGATGTCGAGAATTTAAGCCTCTCAGAGGTCCATACATTAATGGAGTCCGGCCATGTTTTCGGCATAGAAGTGCAGGGAGACGAGATCCATATCTGCTTCACCTCGCCTGAATCTTCCGAACAATCTTACGAAAAAATGATGGGCTACACCCTGCGATTAAAACATAACCATCCGCCGGAGCTTATATTCCCCGCAGATGGATCGTTCCCGCAAAATCGTTCAACAATGCACAGGATGCAATTAATGCCCAATAGCTTAAAAGATATTGTTACCGCCAAAGATGCCACCACGATTGACTTACTGGAAAAAGAAATGGCAAGATATCAAATTGACGGGAATGTAAACGACCTTTTTAACCTTGTTAACAAGCTCATCACCAAAGGCATTTGCGATAGCATCAAGCCGAAAGAAAAACTATTGGAGGGACTCAGTGGCTGGATGTAAGGACGACATGGATCAAGAAGTCAAAGTAGTTTTTGAACCTAAAATTTTCGTAGATATAATCCTGGCCGCCCTGACCTGTAGCGTAGAAGTGTCCGGCCTGGCAAAAGTAGAAAAGGACGGCTACTTGTACACCGTATACGGGGAACCGATAATATTCAAACAGTCCTGTAGCCTTCTAAGAACGACATTCGACGAAACCGCTTATCTTCTCTGGCAGGAAAGGATGGTCATAGAAGGGACACATGAAGAGATACAAAAAGCCAGACTTTGGTGGCACAGCCATGTCTGGGCAAGGGTCGGCTTCAGTGCTCGCGATGAAAATACTCTTGGAATTATGACCCAGGACTTCGATTGGCTGCTTGCTATGGTGGTAAATAAAAAATACCAGACCTACCTGGAATTGCGGACAAATAAACCTCTGCCGTTACCGGGAATCATCATCAGCGAGTACGGATTTACTGAAAAAGTATCTATGCAAAGCCTCCAAAAGCTTATGGACGAAAGAAGGGCCAGTATGGAAGCAATAATACGAGAAAGAGTCCGGGTAATTGATGGCCCCGGCGATAATTCTGGTGGTTCTGTAGACGATGACTAGGCTCAACATAATCGGTGCCGGGAGCCTGGGGAGTTTCCAGGCTCTTTTACTGATGAAGATGTCGGGGGTATTGGATTGTCAAGTTAAAATATTCGATTTTGACAAAGTCGAATTGCGAAATAGGAATAACCAGCTCTATCGCTCAGGCGATATCGATAAATTAAAAATAGAAGCTCTCAAGGAAATAGTTGACCCGCTGACGGAAGGCGACCTCGAAGTCGAGAATGCAAAGGTAGACGGCACTTTAGATCTGCGGGGAATTTTGATAGTAATGGTCGACTCGATGGCTTCGCGGAAGAACATATTTGAATCTTTCTGCTACGACGCCGGAATTTCATACTATATAGAAGCTCGCACCGGCGGGAATGTTGCTATGATATACGCCTTTAACCCCCGGAATGTAGAATATGTTGACCGCTACAGAAAAACACTATACAGTGACAAAGAAGTCAGAAATCCAATCTGCGCGATAGCAGAAACCGTACCCGTACTTTGGGCAGTGGCTTCATCTATCGCCGGCATACTTGTCGGTTTGAAGAACGGCCGCATCTTAAGGGACGAATTCATTGAAACGGTAGTAAATTTCACGGATACGCCATTTGTAAAAAGCGAATCCTATACCAGCACTTAAAAAACAGGGGAGAGGAGCAAAATGGAAAAAGAACGACCGCGGACAGACAGCAAGAAAGAAGATGATGAGGAGTTGGAACATACCGTAACCATAGGCGGCAAGCCCCAGAAGGTAAGTCTCCCTTCGGGAGCAAGACTATCCGACCTATTGAGGAAATTCCTTGAGGAAAATCCAAAGTTGAATTTGACCGGACACTCTATTATGTGCAACTCAAAGCTTATCGAGCATGACGATGGCAAGCTGAAAGAGGACCCCTTGTTGGTCCAAGCTTCCGTTGTCACGATAGCGGCTAAAATTTCCGGAGGCAATTCTCTCCGGTAAGAACCCACACGGGTTCTTTTTATTTGATCCCGTACGAAACAGAACGAGCTCCATCAGATTACTGAGTGGCAGTTCTGATATTAAAATTACCTGTAACATATATCATGAAGCCTTGACTGCTTCGTACGGGATTGATTTTTTATAATTTATGGGTATAATTGTCCCAAGCTCATTAATAATCGGATGATTGGATGATGGAAAAGAACAAGCTGGACCTTGCTGAAGAGATCCTTAAACTGAGCAACTCTCTGTCCAAAAGGGTACGGGGACAGCCCAGGGCAATAGAAACGGTATGCAATCTGATAGAAGATGATAAAACGCTAAGTGATATCGAAGGGAAAAAGGGACCCATCGGGATAGTGCTTTTTCTCGGACCAAGCGGAGTAGGGAAGACGGAGCTTGCCCGGGCAGCGGCCGAGTGCATTATGGGCAGTGAGCACTACCTCACAAAAATAGAGTGCGTGACCTTAAGCCAACCCCATACCATTCAACTTCTTCTTGGTGCTCCACCAAGCTATGTCGGCTACGATAAGCCACCTCTTCTTTCGCCTGATAAGATATTCAGGAAAAGTAAGCCAGGCGATGCCGCTCCAACAAATCCAAAAACGGCACTCTTACAAGAACAAAAGACGCTTTTGACGGCGCGGGTCAAACAAATAAGAAAAGAGCAGAGTGATATGCAGCGCGAGTGGTGGCTCAAGCTGAACCAGCTCAAACTCATAGAAGAGTCGTTCACCACCCTAGATGACCTGACGGATCTACTGGCCAAAATAAACGAAGAAGGAACCAGAAAATCTGTCGCCTTAAAGAGTGAGAGCTACAATAAGCTTCTAAGAATCGTAAATATCTCCAGCGAGGAAGTCAGTATATTCATTTCCCAGAACGAAGAGTCTCAGGTTAAATTAGGCCTCCTCTTGGCCGAGCTAAAGAAGATAAACGATGCCCTTAAAAAGAACTCCGATGCTACAAATGCTGTAGGAGATAAGAACAGCGATATTTTTGCCGATATGGGCATCATTCTATTCGACGAAATAGAAAGAGCCGATACCACCATACACAATCTCCTCCTCCAAATCGGAGAAGAGGGGAGCGTCACCCTGGCCAACGGAGTTCAGAGCAATCTGAAAAAAGCTCTCATTATCCTAACCTCAAATATCGGAGCAAGAGCCATCGGCGATGTTCTTAAGGAAAAATCAATAGGCTTCACCAGTAAGAAATCAATACGGGCTAACCATGCTTACTACGACGACAATGAGCTGGAGGATCTTGAGAAAAAGATCCTCGACATAGCCAGCAAGGAACTAGAAAAGAGATTCCCTCCGGAATTCATAGGCCGCCTTGACGCCGTAGTTGTCTTCAGGCCATTATCGCGAGCAACCTTCATGCAAATCCTTAACGACCAAATCGAGATGTTTGATTTGGCTCTTAGGCTAAAAATGAACACCGCCCTTGTAGTCGAAGATGCCGTCAAAGAAAAAGTACTGCAAAGCAGTCTTCACAGGCCGGAATCAGGAGCTAGACTTTTAAGCCATAAGCTTAAATCAATGCTGAAAAGGCCCCTTGGAAGAATGCTTGCCAGAAATCCAGGTTTTAATGGAACGGTCAGGGCCTATCTGAACAAGGACACCGTTGACTTCGAATTTACACCCAAAGCCCCTAAACGCCTTATGTGATACCACGCCTCAGCACTATGCTGAGGTTTTTGTTCTTTTCATATGCAATTTTTTATGCTTCCATAGATATGTCTATGTACGAATACCTACATGTCGGCAGATCTGCCGATCTAACTCAAAAAGGAGACCGCCTCCTTTACCGAACCCTGGAAATTCTGCCGGGCTTTCTTGCTTGGGCAACGCTGTTTATTATTGTAATTTTATCGTTCAAAAAGCCGGTATGGATAGCATTATTCATCATTGCCTTCGATGTTTATTGGCTAATCAAGACGGCCTACCTGTCTTTTCACCTTAGAGTTTCTTATAATAAACTTCGCCAAAACCTGAAAATTGACTGGCTCAAGGAATTAAGCGTTTTGCCGGTCGACAAATACCGACTCCAAAATTTAAAGTCGTGGCAAGATATCTATCACATCATTTTTATTCCGATATTCAAGGAAGACTTCTCCATCCTGTCGGCTTCCCTGGAAAGTCTTTTAAGAACGAACTACCCCAAATCGAAAATAGCGGTAGTTCTATGCTGGGAAGAAAGGGGAGACGAGACAACGAAGGAGACCGTAAAACGGGCCGAATTTGAGTACGGCAATAAATTTTTCAAATTCCTGTCCGTAATGCATCCAGCCGATCTGACAAATGAGATACCCGGCAAAGGTTCCAATACGGCCTACGCTGCCAAAGTAGTAAAAGAAGTTCTTATCGACAAGCTGGCTGCTTCCTACGACAAAATTCTAGTTTCCAATTTTGACATTGATACCGTTGTTTTCCCTGAATATTTCGGCATCCTAACCCACGCCTTCCTTACTTCAGAAAAACCACTCAGGGCATCCTACCAGCCCATACCTCTTTACATAAACAACATCTGGGAAGCTCCCTCTTTCGCCAGAGTAGTGGCTTTTTCAGCAACCTTCTGGCATACCATAAAACAAGAGAAGTCGGAGACGGCAACGACATTTTCCTCTCATTCCATGCCGTTCCAAGCCCTTGTTGATGTCGGCTTCTGGCAAAAAAATATGGTATCAGAAGATTCCCGTATATTCTGGCAATGCTTCCTGAGATACGATGGGGACTACAAGGTCGTCCCGTTATATTATCCTGTTTCTATGGATGCCAATGTGGCGCCAAAAACATGGGAAACATTTAAGAATGTATACAAGCAGCAGCGCCGCTGGGGTTATGGCGTTGAGAATGTTCCCTATTTTCTATTCGGATTTTTCAAAAACAAACGGATACCGAAACTTAAGAAATGGCATTACGGATTCATGATTGTCGAGGGCTTCCATTCCTGGGCCACCAACGCCCTTATAATATTCTTATTGGGCTGGCTTCCGGTAATAGTGGGTGGGGAAGTTTTTAATAGAACTATCCTGTCCTTTAATCTGCCCTATATCACACGATTCATCATGACCCTTTCTATGGCCGGATTGGTTTCAACTGCAGTATTATCAATAATTTTATTACCGCCCCGGCCACCCAAGTTCGGGAAATTCAAATACTTCTGGATGGTCCTCCAATGGGTTTTATTTCCAGTAACCACTATCGGGCTTGGCCTTTTACCCGGCCTTGAAGCTCAAACAAGACTAATGCTCGGAAAATATATGAGCTTCTGGGTTACACCTAAGCATAGAGACACGAATTAAGTATTACGAATTATGAATTACGGGTAAATAAGCCCGGCATATCGCCGGATTTTTGTTGCTCTAATTATCAGCCTAAGCTATACTCTAGATTATGAAAGAGCGTGGTTTTATAGAAAAATATGAGGCAGTACTTTCTCCAACCAAGGCCGTGGAGGGCTTAACTCATGAACAATGGCTTGAGAAAATTCCGCAGGTTGATGCGGTCATCGTTCTTGGTTCGGGTTTAAAGTCGCTCCACGAGGAGAAAGATGTCCTTAATGTTCACGGCAAGATGCGAACGATAGCCGCTTATGAACTTTACCGCCTTGGCAAGGCAAAAGAAATAATAGTCACCGGGGGGATCCCCACAGGAGGGGATTATGACCGTTCAATGGCCGACGCCGAAGAAGAATATTTAGTCGACAACTTTGATGTTCCCAAGTCAGATGTCATTAAAGAGCCGGGGGAATCTTCCGAAAGTACTATCGAAAATTTTGAGAACATTGTTGATTTATTGAAAAATAAAAATATCAGAACGGCCATCATTGTCTCCAACGGCTATCACATACCCCGCGCCGAAGCACTTTTTAAAAAGCTCTCGGCTCAGCACGGACTGTCTATCGAGGTCATGGGTATTCCGGCAGAAGAAATTTTGCTCGAACGATCTCCCCATTACAGAAAATTAGTGGAGCATTACGATATTGCCGAAAAGGCTCTCGAGCATCCCCAGAGGGTCAAAAATTACATCAAAAAAGAGGGTATCGGCTTATTCCTGGCCCATATAGACAGAAAAGATGTCATCGCCCGCAAACGGGCCGAGATACGGAACAAAAAGAACACTCCCCAAGACAAATAGCTGTCCGCGATTTTTTCAAAAAATATAAATAAAAGTTAGCTCCAGCCCTCCTAAATTTCTGAGCAGCTCGATTCGGTTAACCCAGCCCTTCTAGAAGGGCTGGGTTAACAACTATAGCCAATATCTTGTCATTTTGTCAGACCATTTAGGAACCCTGACCCGGCCATGCGCCCGCCTTAAGAAAGGCGCGGCCGTTCCGGGTCATCCCAAATGGTGCCCAGAAAAATACCTGCCTGCCGGCCCGCTTCGCCGGAGCTTCAGCGAGGCGAGCAGGCAGGTCCTCGACATCGGATAGTTGTTATAACCTCACGAGAATGCTCATAAATTAAGGAGGGCTTTCGCTTGGCTACCTGAGAGCAACCTTCAATACATCCTCCATCGTTTTGGCGAAGAAGAATTTCATGTCACGCCTAACTTCCTTAGGAATGTCGTCCATGTCTTTTTTGTTTTCTATCGGCATAATGACCGTTTTAAGGCCGGCCCGATGAGCGGCGAGAATTTTTTCTTTGACTCCGCCTATCTCAAGAACCTTGCCCCGCAAGGTCACCTCTCCGGTCATACAAACTTCCTTTCTGACCGGCTTTTTTAAAAATAATGAAACCAAGGCCGTGGTAATGGCCGTCCCCGCCGAAGGTCCATCCTTCTTTATTGCCCCGGAAGGAATATGGATGTGAATGTCATCTTTATTAAAATCCTCCTTTATTCCATGTTTAGCCGCCAAAGTCCTGGCAAAACTGAGCGCCGCCTGAGCCGATTCTTTCATGACCGCGCCAAGCTGGCCGGTCAGTATCAGCCTCCCCCGCCCGGGCATTTTGGTAACCTCAATAGAGAACACTTCTCCCCCCACCGGAGTCCACCCTAAGCCAGTCACTACACCTACTTCATCTTTTGTCTCTGCCATTTGATGAGAAAATCTGGCCGGACCCAAATATTTATGGACCAGTTCTTTGGTGACGATAACCTGACGGGCGGATGGCGTTTCAACCAGCTTTCTAGTAACTTTTCTGATAATCGAAGCAATCTGTCTTTCCAAATCCCTAACTCCGGCTTCGCGGGTATGTTTTCTGACAATGTCTGTCAGGGTTGAATCGGGAAAAACAACGGTTTTTTTCTTAAGACCGTGGTCTTTGTATAATTTCGGCATAAGAAAATCTTTGGCAATGTGGAATTTTTCATCTTCGGAGTAACCGGGAAATTCTATAATCTCAAGACGGTCCCTTAATGCCGGCGGAATAGTATCCAAGACATTGGCCGTAGCAACAAAAAGGACATCCGACAGGTCAAACGGAACTTCAAGGTAATGATCGGAAAAAGCATGATTCTGCTGAGGGTCAAGCGCCTCCAGTAATGCCGCCGAAGGATCGCCGCGGAAATCCATACCAACCTTGTCTATCTCATCCAGCATAAAGACGGGATTCTTCACTCCGGAATTATGCACGCCCTGAATAATTCTGCCGGGCAAAGCACCGACATATGTCCTTCTATGACCACGGATTTCGGCTTCATCGCGAAGTCCGCCCAGAGAAACTCTTATGAACTTTCTGCCTAAAGCTCTGGCTATGGACTGGCCGACCGAAGTCTTTCCCGTTCCCGGCGGACCGACAAGGCACAATATCGGACCCTTTAATTTCCCGACCTGTTTCTGGACAGCCAAATATTCCAGTATCCTTTCTTTGACTTTGGCTAGACCGTAATGATCCTGGTTCAGTATCTTTTCGGCTTCTTTAATATCTATCTTTTCCTTCGTTTTCTTGGACCACGGCAGTTCTACAAGCCAATCAAGGTAGGTTCTTAAATAAGAAGCTTCGGGATTAAAAGCGGGCATCTTCCCAAGACGATTTAACTCCTTCATGGCTTTGCCGTGAACATCCTTGGGCATTCCGGCGGCGCTTATTTTATCTTTCAGCATGTTTATTTCATCCCGCTCGTCCTCGACTCCCAGTTCTTTTTCTATGCTCTTTAACTGTTCGCGAAGGAAAAGTTCTTTCTGCATTTTACCTATCTGCTTTTTGGTTTCCTTGGCGACATTTTTCTCCGCTTCCAGTATCTCAAGCTCTCTGGTCAGTAAAACATTGAGTCTTTTCAAAGCTTCAAGGGCACTTTTAATCTCAAGAAGATATTGCTGGTCCTGAATTTCCAGATTAAGATTGATGGCGACGAGGCTTATTATCTGCTCGGTATCTTTGAGCTGATTCATCATGTAAACAATCTCCGGGAGAATATTGGCAAAAGGCTTCATTTCCGAGACGCTTCTGAACTGGTCGACAACGAGTCTGGTTAAAGCTCTTTCTTCGAGATTGCTTTCGCCGGGATGCTCCATGGCGATAGGTTCGGTGTTGACCTTGAAAAACGGCTCACGGCTTGAGAAATTAGTTATACTAGCCCGGGTCAGTCCCTCTACATCGACTTTTGACGAACCGTCCGGCAATTTAAAGACCGAAACCACTCTGCCAATAGTTCCGACAGTAAAAAGGTCTTTTTCTTCTATGTTATCCTCGATGCTTTTTTGGGTAGCAAAAAACACCAGTCTGTCTCTGGCCATTGCCTGATCGAGCGCTCCCGTTGATTTCGGTCTTTGGACGATAAGCGGGATAACCACCCTGGGAAATAAGACCGTATTTTTAAGAGCAATAAGCGGGAGCTCCTCGGGTATAAGAATATTGTTTACCCTGAAATTAGCCATATTTTAAAATAATTTTTGAGAATTATATTTACTCCTTGTCCCCTCCGTCAGTCAAAGGAAGCTCTTTCCTTGCTTTTTTGATAAGCTCAACTAATTTTTCCACCAGCCGTTTAGGGTCACTATCGTATATGATATTGCCTTCACCGCGCTTGGCTTTTTCTACTATATGGGCCAACTCATCAGCTATACCGCCGGTTCCGGTCAGAACGCCGATAGGCTTGTGGTCTTCAAAGGCAATAGTGAATTCATTCAGAGTACCCATCCTTCCGCAAGCCACAATGACTGCATCCGCCATACGGGTAAGCAACAGGTTTCGGCCGGAATATTCAAAACCGGTGAACATAATATAATCAAACTGATCCGTAGGTAGTCTATAGGTTTTGACATGGCTGGCAAGACTTGCCGCCGGAGATATCCCGATGGACATTCCGCCGGCCTCTTTCGCGCCTTTAGCCGCCCAGTATGGTATGCCGGTAGTGGCTCCGGTAAATAAAATGCCGTTATGGGCAACTATCTCTCTCCCGACCTGTTCAGCCTTAAGATGGGCATCAACTGCACAATGCCCCGTCTCCGCCGCCCCCGAAACAACAAATGAATATTTCATCCCGTACGAAGTAGCTGCTCCGCAGTCTGGATAACCAGTTATACGCGCAGAACTACTTTTGTTATTTATTGATACCCCGCTCGTTTAACCCGTCAGGGCTACTTCGTTCGGGATTTCATGGTTTCATTTTACACAAAATTTTATTGAAAATCAAGCGACCGAAGGGGAGCGCAGCGCCAAAGGCAGTTGAGGCACGGGGGTGTCGAAATGCCAAAGACAGCAGTCGTGGTGCAGGCCGTGGTGCAAGATTCGCTCGACCCCTGCCTAATTTCAGCCTGTTTCCTGCCTGCTCGCCTCGCTGAAGCTCCGGCGAAGCGGGCCGGCAGGCAGGCGGATTTTTCCTGCGAAAATCCCTCACTCTGTCCTCATGCCGATTGCCCTCGTCAGACGAGGGACCAAGCCAATAGGCATTCCGGGGCTGAAATTAGGCAGGGACTTTCGCTCACAACGATCTAGAAATGCTCTAACAAAAAGACCGTTCTCGGTCAGCGAGCTTCATCAAACAGGCAAGACCTGTTTATCATGGAATCCAGCATAAAGCTTGTGTCCCGGCAGAAGTACGGACATTCATTCTTAAGGAATTGGAGGAACCGGGGACCACCAGCACCACTTGCGGGTAATCGGCGGAGCAAAAAGCCCTACTCCAATTTTTAGCATAAAGACGAATCGCAGGAAGGAGAATTAGAAATTATTTACTCGTTAAGAACGCTCCAATAGGAGTACGCTAAAAATTGGAGTAGGGCTTTTTGCTAGCCTATAATAAGTCTACAACTCGAAACTGTCCCCTTGAGACGGGACGACGGCTTCGACGGCTTGTTCGTCGATTATCTTTTCCGCCAAGGCAGAGCTGGAAACCTCTTCGCCCTGAACGACGAAAACTTTTTTCAATTTTTTGGCTTCGTTGGCAACCCATACCCATTTCATGAGGATTTCCTGGTCGGCATGGCCGGAATAACCGCCGATGGCCCTGACCTTGCAGTTAACCTGCACCGACTTACCTAGTATGGTAACCTTTTTCTCTCCACTCAATAATTTTTTGCCCAACGAACCTTCCACCTGATAGCTGACAAATAGAATAGTCGAGTTGGGGTCGGGCAAATAATACTGCTCGTGGTACAAGACTCTACCTCCATTGGACATCCCCGAGCCGGCCATTATTATTTTGGATCCCCTTACCTCGTTTATCTTTTTTGATTCCTGGACACTCTTTGTAAATATTAACCCCGGAAAATTAAATATATCGTTTCCCGACCTATCATCGCCAGCGGCATCTTTATTGAGATAATCGATATATTGTTTGTATATTTGGGTCAATTCTATCGCCAAAGGAGAGTCCAAAAATACGGGTATTTTGGGAATGCGATCCTCTACAAAAAGATCGTTTAATTCATAAAGCAGCTCCTGAGTCCTTTCTATTGCAAAAGTGGGTATGATAATGGTCCCGCCCTTGGCGACCGTATCTTCAATGATTTTTTCAAGCAGATCTTTGCGTAGATGCTTGTCTTCATGAAGCCTGTTCCCGTAAGCCGACTCTATCACCAGATAATCGGCATCTTTGGGGAAATAGGTAAGCTTTAAAAGCGGGCTGGGAGGATTACCAAGATCGCCGGAAAAATAAATTTTAGAATCTTTCCCGTCCTTATCTTTAAAATCAACTTCTATAACCGCAGAGCCTAATATATGGCCGGCGTCGTGAAATGTGAATTGAATACCGCCAACTTCAACGGGTTGACCGTAATCAACTCCGGTCATAAGAGATATGACGCTGTTGAGATCGGCAGAATTAAATAGAGGTTCATGGCCATCCCTTTTCGCCTCATCTTTTATAAGCCCCAGGCTATCAGGCAGGGTCTTGGCAGTTATATCTACCGTAGGTTTAGTAGCAAATATCTTGCCCCGGAATCCCTCCCTATAGAGCTTGGGCAGGCGGCCGACATGATCAGCATGGCCATGGGTCAGAAAAACAAAATCAACCTCGCTCGGCTTGTACTGAAAAGGCTCGTAGTTCAAAATTTCCGCAAATTTGGAGCCCTGGAACAATCCGCAGTCTATCAGTATCTTCGACTTCCCGGTATCCAAAAGATAATTTGCTCCGGTAACTATTTTTGTCCCGCCGTAGAAAGATAACCTCATCAGAATGAAAAATTTTCAATTATTAATTCTTAATTTTCATTGAATGTTATAATGTATCAATTTTTAAACATTGAATCATTGAAAATTGTAAATTGAAAATTGGTAATTATCGGTTACCTAATTTCTTCGTTATAACGAAGAAATTAGGTAACCGATAATCGTCATCGTGGCAATGGGAGGCAATGCCGCCATCGGTTTTCGCTGACTCTGATTTACAAAAATAAGATGAGTCAAAAAAAGCCCGCCTAAAGAAAATATCGAGGTGATAGTAGCCTGGCGCAAAGAAACTGCCGCCAAGGAACTCGCCATTATTATCGGTATCCCTATATCTCCCGAACCGAGGATCATGAATTTTCCGCCCATATTCTCGGCTACATGACTCTGATGGGAAAGAAAATCCTTAAATGCAAAAGGTATAACAAACCCGAAGATAGCACCGCTCTCCACCATCCCCTTAGCCATGTGTATCATGTGATGCGTCCAGTACACTGCCGCTATATCATAAAAAGATAAAACAACCATCAGAACAACAACGGCCTGCGGAGAAATGCTTAATCCCAAAATACTTGATACCCCGGCGATACCCAATATTATCCCGACATTATGGGTCAATACATTCCTGACCAGACTAAAGACCAGCACTGTCGCTAAGGCCGCAATAATATCCCAGAATGGAGGAATAAAAATGCCAAAAATTATCTGAGAACCGGAAAAAACAATTAAAATCAAAAAACACTTCAGAAGGATACTGGCAACCTTTTTGAACCTGAATAAGACAAAAGAAACAGCCACAAAAAAAACAAGATAAGCGACCAGTCCGCTCCACGAAAAAGATATCGGCTTAATGGGAACGCTGTTCATCATCAATGAAGAATAACTGTAGGCAGAAAAAACACCCAAAGCCAGGGCGCTTAAGAACATTATAAATTCTTTGAAAAATATATCGGGTTTAAAAAGCATATGGGATTTAGAAGCTAGCCAAGCGGGCCTATTCTTCCAGCCAAGGCTTATCGGGGTAGGTTTTGATGACATACCTGAAGCCCTTCCCCGGGGGTATATTGATATTATTGTTTGTCACCCAAGTTTTTATTTCCAATCTTTCGTTCAAGGAAAGGAACTTTATCGTAGACCTGCTGGCATTGGCTATATCGTCGTCGGATTCAAAGTTCTTCATGGCTATAAACATAATACTGACCAGAAATATACTCAAAAGAGATATAAATATAGCTCCTAAAGCCGACTCTACTTTTAATGTTAGAATGTTTTTCATGTGGAATCGCCGTTATCTTACTATTATAGTTCCCTTTTCATTCTGGTTATTATAATTATAATAACCGAAAATACCTTTTGCGCCAAATGTGAAGGAAAAATAACTTCCCTGAGGTATCTCTCCGATACTGTCGAGGCCGGGCATATTATTCACATCCGGATCTGAAACTATGCGGATAGAGAAGAACCCGTCGTTTTTGAACCGCACCGTATCTCCGGCGTGTATCCTTAAATTAGTAGGGCTGAAAACCCCTCCTTTGTATGAAACATTATAAACTCTGGCCGGCTTGTCATCGGCCGGGCCTATCACCTCTTGGGTTGGAGTGGTGACGGGAACAGTAACCACCGCATTCTTTTCCAATATCCTTATGGCTAAAGCCAAGAGAAAAAGGGTCATAATTATAAGCAACCAGAAAAGGCCCGGTCCGTTCATCGGTCGTAGCCTTCTTGGCTTTTTAGACATTTTTACCGCAAGTTGAATATCCGGTTCTTCCATTTATCCCCACTTTAACATAATTTTAATAACCAGAAAATATCAGAACAAAAACCAGGTAGTGAAAGTTCCGACTGCGGCTTTGCCGCATTTTCTAAAAGATTCGGAACTTCTACTACCTGGAAACTCTCCCTAGAGAGAGTCCCTGACCTTATCTACTATAGCCGCCATCTTTGT
>Ga0209515_10006156_pt1 | contig 15088 bp, 17 predicted proteins | sample Subgroupgradi54m_FD_187454 | JGI IMG/M metagenome (GOLD analysis project Ga0209515, IMG submission 187454) | Subsurface groundwater microbial communities from S. Glens Falls, New York, USA - GMW60B uncontaminated upgradient, 5.4 m (SPAdes)... ...
GCTCCAGCTTTTTATCAGCCCTCGCCGGGCGCGCTCCGCGCTTGGCCGCCGCCTCAACGGCGGCTGGAGCGTTTTCCAACCTGATCGGAAAACGCTCTATCAAAAGGAGGTCTGGAGCATCGCTCCAGGCGGGCATGGGCGGCAGCCCATCCGCGAAGCGGCAAAAAATGCGCCGCCCCGGCAGCCGAGCCCTTACTTTCCGACGCGTGCCAACGACTTGATGCGGCCACGCGGGCGGCCGGACATTTCGCCGATCTGACGGTCCTGCGCCTCGATGATCGCCTTGGCCGGGGCGTCACCTTCGAGACCGCCGAGATCGACGCTGGGGACGCGGCGGTTCGAGCTGAGCGAACCGTCCTCGTAGGTGACGTTGAACAGCACGAATTCGGCGTTCGGGTTGACTTTCTTCTTGGCCATGGCCGGGTATCCTCAGGGGAAAAGGCTAGCGCTTGTCCTTGCCGCCGCGCAGTGCGGTGGCGACCGGCAGGTCCTCCTCCAGGATGGTCATCTGCAGCGCATAGGAAACTTCGCCCTCATCGTCATCCCGATGCAGCACCCCGATGAATTCCTCGCCAAGATAAACTTCGATCGGAGCATTACGCTTTTTGGGCGGTACCACGGTAATCCGGTCGTTGCTGAAAGTGCGACGGAGATAGTCTTCAACGCGGGCGATCTCATTGGGAGTCATGTCGTAAGGCCTGTGTGACAAGGGCAGCGAACACGGCGCCCAATCAGCGCCGCGGGAGGTGACCATAGCGATGTGTGACCGCAAAGCCAAGGAACGAGATGGAAGAGCGGCCATGCGCGATACGAGTGTCGCGCGCCGATCAGCAGAAAGAAACCAGGCGACCCGGTATAAACATCTCCGCGCTCAGGAGCCGCCGCAATGGCGGCAGGAGCATGAGCCAACCGGATCGAATCACGCTCTAATGCGGTAATACGCCTTCAGGCATATTGCCGGGCATCCAGTCCTCGGGGACCGTGGACGGGCGGGCATGGGACATCAGGTTCAGCACATCGGCGCGGCTGACGCCATCGCTGATCATCAGTTGCTGAATGATCGGATCATCCAGGGTTTCGTTAAGCGATGGTTCGAACCCATAAGGTGGTAGCGACTGCATGGTCGGCCTCCAGCAGAGCGGGATGCATCCCATCAAAAGACGTGATGCCTCCCCAGGGCAATGGTGCATTGGTTGGACCGATGCGGCGCATTGGTAGGATAGCAATTGTTCTTGATCTGTTCTGCATGCTGCGGGTCGATGCATGTGATCGAACGGTGATATGGAAATGTGCCCCGGTGAGTTTCCTGCGGGCGGAGGGATTGCAGGGGAACGCAGATATCAACGGATAAATGCAGATAAGGCGATAACTGCGAATAGACGAAGCATTTTGTCGTCATGTCAGAGTTTATCAAGGTCAAGGCAATCGGGTGAAGGAATGACGACCTGTATTTCACTCGTCATCCCCGCGGAAGCGGGGATCCATGGTTGGGCAAGATCAGATCCATCTCGTAAAGAGGGCGCTGGCGGCGCCATGGATCCCCGCTTCCGCGGGGATGACGAGAATGGGGCGGACATTGCCGCCAAACTGGAACCGTTCACCCGATTACCCTGTTATCAAGGTGCAGTATGCTTGAAAATCCATCGTGTTACCTTGCGCTGCAAGCGGTTATTTCCGGTCAATGCATGCGGCGCTGGTGCAGGAAACCGACTCGCGTGGCGGCCTGAATGATCAGCCGTTCCGCATGCCATGTCTGGAACAGATGCGCGGCGGGTCCGCTGATGATGATCAGCACTCCGAGTGCCAACAAGGACAAGCTGAATTCCATGCCGAGCAGCCGCTGGATGAGCTGTTCCCACCAAGTGTAGCCATAGCCGCTGAAAATACCAAGTTCAGCAAGGAAATCGGCGATGGTGAACCGCGACCAGTACCCACCCGTCAGTAACAGGTGAAGCTGGAACAGGGTCTGTCCCAATCCGATCATGAACATGGTTGCGCCGAAGGTTTTCATGTTCGCCATCCATCCATACTGATGCATCATCGCAGGATTGCGATGAAAATGCGGTGACGGCGGTCACAGGGCTGGGCTGGGCGGGGTGGGCGCAGTTCCGCGACTATATCTGAGATAGAATATGTCAATATAGCATTCTCTCTATATCCAGGGACGATTCATCTGTTCTCCACAAAAGCCAGAGCATGATAGTCTTTCATGGTCAGCCGAACGGCGTAGATCCCCAGGGAGGAAAGACATGCGGCTTATTTCGCTTCTGGTATTTGCCGGAGCGTTGCTGTCTGGTTCGCCGGCCATGGCCGAGACCATCAGATGCACCGGCTCGACCACCATCACCAACGTGGTGTTTACTCCGGAAATCCGTGCCGCGATCAAGGACAAGCTGGGGATCGAGGTGGAGGCGGTGGGCAGTTCCTCGGGCGCCGGCTTCAAGGATCTGCTTGAGGGCAAGGTGCCGTGCTCGATGAGCACCAACGCCTTCGAGGTTCTGCTGACCAAGGCCGGGGTGCCCGCCGACGGGCTGAAGGTCTGGCCGCTGGGGCGCGATCAGGTGGTGGCGATCGTTCACCGTAACAATGCGATCAAAACCAGAACCCTGACCAAGGAGCAGTGGGCCGGCCTCTATAGCGGCAAGATCCGCAACTGGTCCGAGGTCGGCGGGCCCGATCTGCCGGTGCAGGTGATCATCTCGGCCGACGAAGGCTCGGCAACGCGCCAGGAGGTGCAGAAGGAGATCATGGGCGGTGCTGCCTATCCGGCGGATGTGCGCAAATCCACCACCACCAAGGATGAAGTCGCCGCGGTGGGCGTAACCCTGGGCGCGCTCGGTGCCGTCGGCAAGGGTCTGGCGGCGGCCAATCCCGCCGTCGCGGCCATGTCACCGCCCCTGCTGTCGCGCGACATGATACTGATCACCAGGCAACCGCCCGCCGGATTCGAGCGGCTGGTCGAATACCTGGCCAGCCCAGAGGTCAAGGCCAAGACCGGCATCGAGTAGACTCCATCCGCGGAACGGGAACGGCCACGTCATGCGAAAACTTGCCATCAGCACCAAGCTCTATCTGTTGCTGGCGCTGATGGTGCTAGCCATCGGCGGCATCGCCCTGTCCAGTTATTGGGCGGCCAAGGATGTTGATGCCGCGGTGGCCATCCAGCGCCAGAGCAACGAGGTCGGCGGCTGGCTCGGATCGGCCAGGGACACCGCGGCAAATGTGCAGTTGATCGCTCTGAGAAGCGTCAACGCCACCGACCCGGCGCAGGTCACCGCCCTGTCGAGCGAGCTGGTGGTTGCCTCAAAGCTTCTGGAGAACACCCACGCGTCTCTGTCGGCGGGATTGAACGAAGGCGAGAAGCAGGGGCTGCATGCCCTGGCCGGCTCGATCATTGAGGATCTCACATCCGTCGCCCGCCAGTTGCTGGATGCATTGCAGTCGGGCAACGGCCTGGAAAAACTGCCGGACCATCTGGCCTCGGTGGACTCCCATCAACGGCGCCTGCATGCCCTGTATGGCAAACTCGGCGAGTTGCTGCGGCAGGACACCGCCGAAGCCGACCGCAGTCTGGTGGCGGCAACCAGTCGCTCACTGCGCTTTGCGGTTATTTCCGCACTGGCGGCATCCATCATAGGATGCGGGCTTGGCCTGATCACCCTGCGCAGCGTGACCGTACCGCTGACCGAACTGGCCGACACCATCCACCGTCTGGCGGCTGGCGACCTGTCGGTGACCATTCGGCAGAGCGGGGTCAAGGATGCCATCGGCGAGATCGCCGCGGCGACCGAAGTGTTCCGCAGCAGTCTGGCGACCACCCGCCAGTTGGAAGCCGAAGCGAAACAGCGCGAGATCGAGGCCGCCCGGCAGCAGCAGCAGGCCATGACCGTGCTGGCGGAAAGCCTGGAGATCAGCGTCGGCGGCATCGTCCAGATCGTCGCCCATCGCGCCGACGATCTGGAGGTTTCGGCTCAGGCCCTGTCGGCGGCGGCGGAGCAGACCCAGCAACAGGCCTCCACCGTGACCTGTGCCGCGGAACTGGCCTCGGCCAATGTCCAGACGGTGGCCACCGCCACCACGCAGTTGACGTCGTCAATCCAGGAGATCGGCCGTCAGGCGCTGCAATCGGCCGATGTGGCCGGCGCCGCGGTGACCGAGGCCAACCGCGCCAACCAGATCGTCGCCGGTCTGGCGCAACTGGCCCAGCGCATCGGCGCAGTGGTCGCCCTGATCAACGACATCGCCGCACAGACCAATCTATTGGCATTGAACGCCACCATTGAAGCGGCGCGAGCGGGTGAGGCCGGCAAGGGCTTCGCCGTGGTCGCCAACGAGGTCAAATCCCTGGCCAACCAGACCGCCAAGGCCACCGGCGAAATCGCCGCTCAGATCACCAGCGTGCAGATCGCCACCGGCGACGCGGTCGGCGCTATTCAGGGCATCACCCGGACGATCTCCCATATCAGCGAAATCGCCGCCGCCATTTCCTCGGCGGTCGAGCAGCAAGGCGCCGCTACCCAGGAAATCGCCCGCAACGTCGAACAGGCCGCCGCCGGCGTCGCCGAGGTCTCCACCAACATCGCCGGCGTCACCCAGGCCTCCGCCGCCACCGGCGAGGCCTCCACCCAGGTTCTTCAGGCCGCCCGCCAACTGGCCACCGAATCCGGCCATCTGCGCGGCGACGTCGACCGCTTCCTGACGCATATCCGCGCGGGGTGATTGGTTACGCCGTGTCGGAGCGAATCGTCACGGCGATATCACTGATGCGATATCGGTACTGCTCCGGTATTTCCGCCTCGGCGATCGCCCGTAGATCGTCATCGGGCAGATCAGTGAAGCGGATGACCTCGGCATCAAGCGATTTGAGCCGATTGTATTCCTGCACCGACATCATGACGATGGACGGTTGTCCATAATGCTGCACCAGTACCGGCTCTGCTGCGACGGGTTCACGGATGGCGCCGAAATTTTGGAATATCTTGTCTCTGCCATAACACTATATTGCCTGCCACTGTGTGCGCCACGCTGCGATCGCATTTGTACGAAGCGTGGCGGCGGACACGACCATATGGTTTTCGGCAAGGTTTTCTCGGACGCGCTGTAGATTTTCCATGATTGTGTTGCGGGCCATTTCCGTAGTTGCCGTGCCAAAAGCGGTATTCTGCGCCAGATTGTATTTGTCGTACCACGTTTTCTGATTCTGCCCGTCTACCCATCCCTGCTTCGTTAGGATGGCTGATTTTGTGCGATAGGGATGAAATCCCAGTCTTTGATAGAACATGTTCGCATTCATAACGACATTCAGCGCAACAACATGGGCTACGTTGTTTGATAATGCATATTCGGCCAAATGAAATACTAGAATATTGCCGAGCGCATGACCATACGGCTTGGCATCCATTGTCTTGATCGCCAGTGTACTTATTTCCGTGCCAGAAAAAGCAAAGGCAGTATATTCGCTCTTTGGAATTTTCTTTGATGTGTAATCCAACGAACCCTCATGGAATTGGGCCAAAGTCGACGTGTTGCCGAGTGGATCCGTAAGGGTGATTTTGCCGATTCCCGAGTCGCCGACATAGGTAAACCGTCCACTTTGTAAGGTGCCGGCACGGGAGACATGAATAACTGTGCCGTCGTTTCGGTTCCGATAGGTCGCGATGGCGTTGGATGCCATGGAACCTGTATTAACAACCATACGCTGAATCGTGGCGGGGCGGACGCGGCCCGGCGCCGAGGGAGCTAGTTGGGGTAGGCGGTCGTCGACAGGGGTACGCCTTTGGACCGGTGTAGCCTGCTCTCTCCCACCGGGCGAACGCACCCCTTCCACGGGCATCATCGCACGTTTTGATCGGTTTTCCAGCGACGGTGCCCCGAATTTTGTTGGCGGTACCGCCACCTTATGGCTGGGTGGGGCTTTGGGCGTTTGCTGAGCCATGGACTCCCTCCTCTGCAACCATTGAGATTTTATAGGTGTTTAGCATCAATCGGCGAGGTCGTCTTGCGCAATCGACCAAGCCTCAAGACAAAAAAACCCCGCGGCATCTCTGCCGCGGGGCCCTGCATCCTCCGCCGAGTAGGGATCAGCGGATGATGTCGTAGCTGATGTCGGTGACACCAGTGATGTTGGTGCTGGCGTCCATGACGTCGAACACCTTGTCGAGGATCTTGACCAGGACGTTGAGCGAGCCCTGATAGCCCCACACCGGATAGCGGTGGTGATGGTGGCGGTCGAAGATCGGGAAGCCGATGCGGATCAGCGGGGTGCCGGTGTCGCGCTCGAGATACTTGCCGTAGGTGCTGCCGATCAGGAAGTCGACCGGCTCGGTGAACAGCAGCGAGCGCATGTGCCACAGATCCTTGCCGGGCCAGGCCTTGCCGCCGGCGCCGTAAGGCGAGCTGGCGAGCAGTTCGTTGGTCGCGGCTTCCCAGTCCTTGTTGCCGTTGGTGGCCAGGACGTGGACCGGCTCGGCGCCCAGTTCCATCAGGAAGCGGGTCAGGCCCATGCACAGGTCGGGGTCGCCGAAGATGGCGAACTTCTTGCCGTGCAGGTGCGCCACCGAGTCGGCGATGGCATCGACCAGACGGCCGCGCTCCTTGGTCAGGCTGTCGGGAATGGCCTTGCCGGTCAGCTTGGACACGGCCATCAGGAATTCGTCGGTCGCGCCGACGCCCACCGGATGGTTGAAGGCCTGAGTAACCTGGCCCTTGCTCTCGGCGTATTCCAGCGTCTTGATGGTGCTGTAATGTTGCAGAGACAGGGTCGCCTTGGCATTCAGGGCGGCGGCGACGTCGTCCAGCTTGGTACCGCCGTCATACATGCGGTAGGTGCCGTCGGTCGGCGTGTCGAACACGTCGGAGACATCGGCGAGGAACGTGGCCTCGACGCCCATCTCGGCCATCATGCGCTTCAGTTCGCGGATGTTGCCCACGGCATAGCCGTCGAAACCGCCGACGATGTTGATGCTGCTGGAGCCTTCCGTGCGAGTCTTGCCTTCCCAGAAAGCCTGGAGCACGCCCTTGACCTGAGCATCATAGCCGGTGATGTGGCTGCCGACGAAGGACGGGGTATGACACGAGGCGACCGGGAAATCGGCGGGGACGCTGCCCTTTTCCTTGGCGCCGGCGATGAAGGCGTGCAGATCGTCACCGATGACTTCCGCCATACAGGTGGTCGACATGGCGATCATCTTCGGCTTGTACATCTTGTACGAGTTGGCCAGGCCCTCGACGATGTTGTTGAGGCCGCCGAACACGGCCGCATCTTCGGTCATCGAGTCGGAAACCGAGCTGATCGGCTCCTTGAAGTGGCGGGCCAGATGCGAGCGGAAATAGGCGACGCAGCCCTGCGAGCCGTGCACATAGGACAGGCTGCCCTCGAAGCCGGCGGCGGCGAACACCGCGCCGAGCGGCTGGCAGGCTTTGGCCGGATTGACCGTCAGGGCCTCACGGGCAAAGTTCTTTTCGCGGTATTCCCAAGTCTTGGTCCACTCGACGACTTCCTTGACCTTGATGTCAGGATAGGCGTTCTCGAAGCATTCCTTCTTGTTCTTGAGCAGCGCCTGGTATTCGGGCTGGTGGAACAGCTCGAAGTGGTCGAGCACCTTATCTGCGGACTGGGGCATCTTTTAAACTCCTCGATCTTTCGCGCTCCCCGGTCCTCCCTCTCCCGCGGCGGGGAGAGGGGCGGGGTGCAGCCGGCCTAGGCGGCCCACGGGGCCTTGGTCAGGTTCCACACCGGGCTGTTGATGGCCAGGTCCATGTCACGGGCGAAGATGGCAAAGCCGTCATAGCCATGATAGGGGCCTGAGTAATCCCAGCTATGCATCTGGCGGAAGGGCACGCCCATCTTCTGGAAGACGTACTTTTCCTTGATGCCGGAGCCGACCAGATCGGGCTTGATCTTGTTGACGAACATCTCCAGCTCCATGCTGTTGACATCGTCATAGATCAGCGTGCCATCGTTGACATAGTGCGTGGTGCGCTGATAGTCGTCGCCGTGAGCGAATTCATAACCGGTGCCGACCACTTCCATGCCGAGATCGGCGTAGGCATCCATGACGTGGCGGGGGCGCAGGCCACCGACATACAGCATGACCTTCTTGCCGGCGAGGCGCGACTTGTACTTGGCGATGACCGCTTCGGCCAGCGGCTTGTACTTGGCGATGACCTTCTCAGCATTCTCCTTGATCGTGTCGTCGAAGAAGCTGGCGATGTGGCGCAGCGACTTTTCGATCTGCGAGGGGCCGAAGAAGTTGTACTCGGTCCACGGAGTACCGTACTTCTCTTCCATGTGCCGCGAGATGTAGTTCATCGAGCGGTAGCAGTGCAGCACGTTCAGCTTGGCCTTGGGGGTGCGCTCCATCTCGGCCAGGGTGCCGTCGCCGGACCACTGGGCGATGACCCGCAGGCCCATCTCTTCCAGCAGAATGCGGCTCGACCAGGCGTCGCCGCCGATGTTGTAGTCGCCCAGGATGGCGATGTCATAGGGGGTGGATTCGAATTCCGGCTTGGCCTTGTCGAGCACCCAGTCGCGCACCGCGTCATTGGCCAGATGGTGGCCGAGAGACTGGGACACGCCGCGGAAGCCTTCGCACCGCACCGGCACGATGGTCTTGCCGTGTTCCTTGGCCTTTTTGCGCGACACCGCTTCGATGTCGTCACCGATCAGGCCGATCGGGCATTCGGACTGGATGCTGTAGCCCTTGGACAGGGGAAACAGCGTTTCCATCTCGTCGATCATCTTCTCCAGCTTCTTGTCGCCGCCGAAAACGATGTCGCGTTCCTGGAAATCCGAAGTGAACTGCATGGTGCCGAAAGCGGCCACGCCGGTGATGCCGACATAGTAGTTGCGGCGAGACGCCCAGGAGTATTGGCCGCAACCCACCGGGCCGTGGCTGACCGCGATCATGTCCTTGATCGGGCCCCACACCACGCCCTTGGAACCGGCGTAGGCGCAGCCGCGGATGGTCATGACGCCAGGGATCGACTTGATGTTGGACTTGACCCCGCAGTCCTTGTTGCCCTCTTCGTAGACCGAGAGGTGCTTGGCCCGCCGCTTGGCGGTCTTTTCCGGGTACTGATCGAGGACTTCCTTGATCAGCTCCTTCGTGGCTTCCTTATCGAGACTCATCCGGTCCTCCTGCTCTCTTCGTCCGGGGAGCGCGTCTTCACGCGCGCCCCCCAGCCAAGTCCGTATTACGCGGCGCCAGCGGCCTTGCCGACGATGGTCTCGTCGTCCGGCGTCAGGATGCCGAACTCCATCAGGAGGTCTTCCAGTTCGTCCATGGTCATCGGGGTCGGGATCACGCCCTTGCCGATATTGGCGTCGATCTTCTTCGCCAGGGTGCGATACTCGTCGGCCTGCTTGCAGTCCGGCATGTATTCACACACCGTCATGCGGCGCAGCTCGGCATGCTGCACGATGTTGTCGCGCGGCACGAAGTGGATCAGGCTGGTGCCCAGGCGCTTGGCCAGGGCGTCGGCCAGCTCGTATTCCTTGTCGGTCTGGCGCTCGTTGCAGATCAGGCCGCCCAGACGCACACCGCCGGAGGTGGCATACTTCAGAATGCCCTTCGAGATGTTGTTGGCCGCGTACATGGCCATCATCTCGCCCGACATGACGATGTAGATTTCCTGAGCCTTGTTCTCACGGATCGGCATGGCGAAGCCGCCGCACACCACGTCGCCCAGCACGTCGTAGGACACGTAGTCCACACCTTCGTAGGCGCCGTTCTCTTCCAGGAAGTTGATGGCGGTGATAACACCGCGGCCGGCGCAGCCGACGCCCGGCTCAGGGCCGCCCGATTCAACGCAGCGGATGTCGCGGTAGCCGGTCTTCAGAACGTCTTCCAGTTCCAGATCCTCGACGCTGCCGGCCTCGGCAGCCAGGTGGAGAACGGTGTTCTGGGCCTTGGCGTGCAAAATCAGTCGGGTCGAGTCAGCCTTGGGATCGCAGCCGACGATCAGGATCTTGTGGCCCATCTCGGCGAGAGCCACCAGGGTGTTCTGGGAGGTGGTCGACTTGCCGATGCCGCCCTTGCCGTAGAAGGCGATCTGACGAAGTTGGCTCATGATAGCTCCTTCTTTTCCTTGTCGCAGCGGCCGCCGCCGCCTCTGCCTAAGGTAAAAGCAAGGGCCGTGCCAAAACCCTCGGGCTTCTACGGATTTATGTAATATCGTGTTATATCAATGAGTTAATGTGAACGCCCCCCTGCTGCGGTGCAACGACACAGCCTGTCGGGATTACGACAAACGGCGGAGGTGGTTGTCGGAGGCGCGACGCGGCGGTGTCTCTCTCCGCGCACCGGCCGATAGAGCGTGATCCGATCAGGTTGGATCACGCTCCAGCGGCCATTGCGGCCGCACCTGAGCGCGGAGCGCGCCCGGCGAGGGCTGAACAATGAGAGCGTTTTCCGACTTGGTCGGAAAACGCTCTCACGGTGTAACGCTTCGGCCGGCTGCGTCGTCAAAGGGAAGAAGAACCGGAATTCCGGTCTGCCCTTTGGATCACGGAGGCCCTCCATGCCCGTCCCACAATCCCCCGACGCGGGGCGAAGATGAGTCTCGACCCGCTCGACATCCCCATTCCCCCCAGCTTCCGCCGCCACATCCCGGAGACGATGATTATGCCCCCCTCCCTGAAGCCGCACAGTCCGACGGCCGTACTGGCCTGCGCCTCGGCGATCCTGGCGATCTCGCTCGGCGTGCGCCATTCCTTCGGCCTGTTCCTGGAGCCGGTTTCGATGGCCGGTGGCTGGGGCCGCGAGGTCTTCGCCTTTGCCATTGCCCTGCAAAATCTGGTGTGGGGTGTCTCGCAGCCCTTGGTCGGCATGGTCGCCGATCGCTTCGGCGCTGGCCGGGTGATCGTCGCCGGTACTCTTCTTTATGCTCTGGGGTTGGTGGTCATGGCGCAGCCCTGGGGCGAGGCCGGGTTCATCCTTGGTGCTGGCGTCCTGGTGGGGGTGGGCCTGAGTGGAACCACCTATCCCCTGGTGCTGGGAGCGCTGTCGCGCGCCACCGCCCCCGACAAGCGCAGCCTGGCGATGGGCATCGCCATGGGCGGCGCGGCGGTCGGCCAGTTCCTGATGTTGCCGGGAGCCCTGAGCGGCATCGGCCTGTTCGGCTGGCAGGGCGCGCTCATCGCCATGGCGCTGTTGGCCGTCGTCATGGTACCGCTGTCCAGCCCGCTGCTCGGGGGCGCACGCAACGTCTCCACCGAGCCCGGCCCGTCGGCCGGAGCGGCGATCCGCATCGCCCTCGGCCATGGCGGCTTCCGCCTGCTGGCCCTGGGCTTCTTCGTCTGCGGCTTCCAGGTGGTGTTCATTGCCACCCATCTGCCGGCCTTCCTGTCCGACAAGGGGCTGTCGCCCCAGGTCGGTTCGACGGTGCTGGCGCTGATCGGCCTGGTCAACATCGCCGGCACCTATTACGCCGGGCTGTGGGGCGGGCGGATGCGCAAGCCGATGCTGCTGACCTGGATCTATCTCGCCCGCGCCGCCGCCATCGCCGGCTTCGCCTGGATGCCGGTCAGCGAAACCAGCGCCTATGCCTTTGGCGCCGTCATGGGGCTGTTCTGGCTCTCTACCGTGCCGCTGACCAACGGCACCATCGCCGCGGTGTTCGGCGTCAGGAACATGTCGATGCTGGGCGGCCTGGTGTTTCTGGCCCACCAGATCGGCGGCTTCCTCGGCGGCTGGCTGGGTGGTGTGCTGTTCGACCGGCTGGGCTCCTACGATTTCGCCTGGGCGTTGGCGTTGGGCCTGAGCCTGCTGGCCGCCGTGCTCAACCTGCCGATCCGCGAGACCGCGCTGCATCCGGCCGAGGCCTCGGCATGAGGTGGGTGGTCGTCGCGGTTCTGGCCGGCATCGTCGTGGCAGCGGCGATCGCCCTGTATCGCACTCCGGCGATGGCTCTGGTGCTGTCGCAAACCCGCTACTGCAATTAAAACAGGAAAGCCCCGGAAATCTCAACGATTTCCGGGGCTTCGATTGGTAGCGGAGGAGGGACTTGAACCCCCGACACGCGGATTATGATCTCTATCGTTTTCCCGCAAAAACAGCGGGTTAAGACGGAAAACATGTGACCACATATCAACGGGATAGTGGATTTCTGGCAAATCTCAACGATGCCCTTGGCACCCCAGAACTGTTCACGACAGCGCGGCGATGTAGCTGTCGATGCCGTGATGTCGACCTGCAATTCCCGGAAGGAAGACCGTCAAGGCCCGCAGCGCTGACGGCAACTGCGACGGCTGGCCGAGGCGGATGACCTTGCCCGGGTGGTGCCATGTGGGCCACGGCGGCATGTCGGGCACGGGGTCGCGGGCCATCCGGTAATGTGTCACCGCGACACCCTCCAACGCTTGGCGCACGTCTGATCCCCCCGGACGCGGAGCGCCAAAGGTCACGATCTCGGACGGCTTCCGGCCGAAACGGACACACCACAGACCGAACAGCTCGGCCAGAAGGCCGCCCAGCGAATGGCCGGACAGCACCAGCTCGCCCTCGTGATCCGCCACGGCCCGCCATAACTCAGCCGCGGCACGGCTGATCATATGCACGCCACCGCGGTGAGCTAGGCAACCGACCTCTTCCCACGGCCAGCGATATCCCCAAATATCCATCAGGATATCGTGCGATCCACGACACAGCGTTGTGCCGCGGAAACACAGGTCCAGCCGCCTGCCACTGCGCTGCACCAGAGCTTCCAGATCGCCGACTTTGAGCAGATCGGGATGATCGTCCGGCATATCGTAGGCAGCCCGGCATAACCGCGCCAGCAGGATGGGGTGGTGCGGGGCGACATAGGACAGGGACTCGGCCGGCAGCAGGCCGGTCAGGGCGTCGATGACGTCCGGCATGGGATAATCTCCACAAGATGTGAATGATGATGTGCTTACAGCCCGAGCGCTTGGCGGGTTTTTGGTCCGGCGACGCCGTCTGGCACCAGGCCATGATTGACCTGGAAGGCGCGTACCGCCGCCGTAGTCTTCGGGCCGGGGAAGCCGTCGGCTGTCAGAGTCGCGCCATGCAGATTGAGCGCGATCTGCATGGCCTGCGTCTCCAGCCGAATCGTCGGCTGAAAGGTGACGGCCGTGCGTGGCGTCATCGACTCCTGCGCTGTCTGCCGCAGTGCAGCCAAGGCGGACAGCATCTTGACGTCATACTGTTGCACCTTGTAGCCGGAGCCATTGTAGACTGCGGCAAAGTCGGACAGTCGCTCGTCGCGCAGCTCGTCCGCCAAATTGCGGGCACGAATGAACCGCACCATCGCGAGCAGGTGTTCACGTTCGCCTGCGCACATGGCGACCATGAAGGCCTCTACATCGGCGAACCCGGCATCAGCATAGTTGCCGCCCATGACCTGGCCCAGGCCCCACGAAGCCGATTTCAGCGCCGCGGCGCGGTCCAGCGCCAGCGCTTGAGAGAGCCGGTCGTATTCGCCAGCGCCGCCGATATAGAGCGCACGGTTCCAGGTGCGCGACGATATCGCGGGATATGCACCGTCGTAGCGCCGACCGGTGTAGCGCGAGAACCAGTGTGCTTCGAAAAGAATCTTCGGCCTGCGATCTGGCAGAAAGCCGCTGCCGGACGTTTCGACCCTCAAGACGGCTCGCAGCACATTCTGGTCACAGCCGATTTCTTCCGCCGCGTCGGCAATATCGCCGGGCGCCAACGGCACCGCGGCACCGGGCAGGATGTCGTTATCCACCATCTCACGCCCCCCTGCCGAACAGCCGCAGTAAACTCTCCCAGGCCTGCGGGCTGAGACCTCCGAGCACAGCCGCAATCCCGGCGACAAGTGCCGGACGGCTCTTCGGCGCGGTAAAAGCGTCGAGCTTCGCCCCCAGCGCCTTGAGCTGATGCCCCTGCTGCTCCACCAATGTGGCGAGTGACGATACCTGTCGGCTCACGCCTTCAGTCTTATCGAACAACGCCTCGCGCTGGCGTTGCGACTCTCGCATATCAGCTTCCAGCGCACCGAGTAGGCGCGCTTCGTCGTCGATTCCGCCCATGGCGTATTTCTCCTCTTGAGCACAAAAAAACCCGCCGCGGCGAGGCCGGGCGGGCTGTGTGATTGGATAGTAGGCGCTGCGCGCTACGGAGCGCTGCGGCCATCCTGATAAGCCACTGCGTCATGCCCGTCGCGCCGCTCAATGACGATCAGACGATCCGTTTTTTTGGCCTGCGCGACCAATTCATCAGACCCAAACGACAGCAGGCACGAGGCCAGCCAGAAGCCGCCATCCCACTGATTGTAGCTTGGGTCCATCGGGGCCACGACGGCAGGCCAGAGGGCATCACGGGTATATGCCCGCGCCACGCGCCACCCTTTACCCGTCGCCAGAACCTCAGCGGGGAAGAGGCTCAGCGCGCGCAGGAACTCGAAGCCGAGCACCTGGATAGTTGCCTCATACACATCCGCCATCCCGGGCATCGACACGCGAACAGACAGAAGCGGCTCTCCGGCATCCCAGCGAGCCAGCAGTGCGGCTGCGCGGCGCTGACCTGTGACGATCCGCTCAACCGCAGCAGCATAGTGCCGCGCGCAGAAGCGGGTGCCCGGGTGAGCGCCGACGATGACGCGCTGGAGTGGCTGACTACGGAGATCATCGACGCGCCCGAAGAACTCGCCGCGCCGACCGGCGAACAGGCCTGTGGCTTGGTTGCGCCGCAGCCGCCGGCGACGATTTGAAGTGGCTGCGTCGCGCATTTGCACCCCGGCGCCCGGCTCAATCTCGTCCACCAACCCAATCAGCGCCTCCAACAGATCGCTGGCCGCCGCCGCTATGCCTCCGTCCTCGTGCGTGATATTTTGAAACTCAGCCATCTCGCGCTTCCTTCGCGTTGTGGTAAGGGCCGGCGCGGTGTTGCAAGCACCGCCCGGCCCTGCATGCTATCACCCCACCGGCCGCCTGCACACAATCAACAGCCGCTTGTCTATCCGGATCGAGCCTGATCTGTAACTGCCCAGGTTGGTGGGCAGTCAGGCGATCGCCAGCTTGGCAATGAGGACGGCCGAGGGGGCCTTGAACGCGTCGAGGACGTTCCATCCCTGCTTTCGGGCGGTGTCGGCGGTACCGCGCAGG
>Ga0209515_10006157_pt1 | contig 15088 bp, 9 predicted proteins | sample Subgroupgradi54m_FD_187454 | JGI IMG/M metagenome (GOLD analysis project Ga0209515, IMG submission 187454) | Subsurface groundwater microbial communities from S. Glens Falls, New York, USA - GMW60B uncontaminated upgradient, 5.4 m (SPAdes)... ...
CCCCGCTGCCGAATTTTTATTGGATCGACCGAGGGTCTGGAGAACCTGATGCCGGGCAATACGACCGCCCTGAAGATGTCGGCAGTGTCACAGGCTGTGCCGTGTTAGTGCAGCGTCGAGCCCTTGAAGACGTGGGTGGGTGGGATGAAGATTTTGTCATGTACATGGAAGATGTGGATCTGGCACACCGTTTGACTCAGCGCGGCTGGACCATCCGGTATGTCCCGAGCAGCCTCGTCTACCATGTCCTGCATGGCACGAAGCCGGAGCGCAGCTCTGAAGAGTGGACCGAGCGGAATCGCCTCTTGTTTCTTGCGAAGCATGAGCCAGCCAAATTGGGTGACGCGCTCTTCGGGCGCGGATTCTTCGCTTATCCGCAGCAGGCACAACCAGGGAGGCTGCTGCGCGTGATGCCGGCCGTGCTTGAGAAGCTCGTGAAGCACCACGGGGCTGAGACAGCGCTTTTGATTATGCGAGACCTCTTCGAGCAGTTGCACAAGGTACAGAACGCTGAGTGGGGTACGCTCTCTCGCGAGAAGAGCACCCTGAAGGAGCAGCTGAGTGACCGGCACGCTCAACTCCAGAACGTCATTCGTGCGCAAGACGAGCTTACCTCAAAACTCAACGCTAGCCGCAACATCGTACAGCAACTTGCCGCGCAACTCGATACGGCTAGTCGGTGTCGGCAGGTACTTACCACCCAACTCGAAACGTCTACTCAGGAAGGTGAGCGCTTGAAGGAACGGTTGCATGAGACCGCTCAGGAAGGGGAGCGGTTGAAGGAACGGTTGCATGAAACTGACGACACGCTTGCTTCGGTGAGTCGAGCAAGGGAACAGCTCGCTGCTGAGCTCAGCCGTATTTTTGCCTCGCAGACGTATCGATGGTTGGCCAGACCGCTGTGGACGTTACTCGGCCGTATGAAGGGCATCTTTTCAAGGCGTTCGTCGAAGGGTGGGCTCAGTCGGGAAAAGGAGGTATTGGCGTCACAAAACGCAGTGCTTCATGACGGAAGGGATGAAGCGGGTCGGCTGGTAGGCTGCACCATTATTTCAAAGAATTACCTCGCGTATGCGCGTGTCCTTTGTCGATCATTTCTTGAACAGCATCCGCATAGTCGATTTTTCGTCCTGCTCGTCGATGAGCTGGATGGGTCGTTTGATCCCGCCGCTGAGCCGTTTGAATTAGTGGAATTGGCGACGGTCAACATCCCAGAAGTTCGCCGCCTGTGCTTCCAATACTCAATCGTGGAACTCAATACCGCCGTGAAGCCGTATTTCCTCACGTACCTCTTCGACCAGCAGGGCGCACAGAAGGTCGTGTATTTAGATCCTGATATCCTGATGCTCAAGCCTCTCGCAGAGGTCGAAGCCTTGCTGGATCGGCACTGGGCGGTCCTCACGCCGCACCTGACCTCACCCATGGTCGATGATGGATGCCGGCCAAGTGAACTCACCATTTTGCAAGCTGGAACATTTAACCTCGGGTTTATCGCGCTTCGTCAGTCCAGCGCCACCCGCACGTTTCTCCGCTGGTGGGCCGAGCGCTTATTCACCAAGTGTGAAATGGCGCCTGAGCGCGGGATGCACGTCGATCAAAAGTGGATTGACCTGGTGCCGAGTTTCTTTGAGGGGGTTCACATCCTGAGAGATCCTGGGTACAACGTGGCCTATTGGAACCTCGCGCAGCGTCCGGTGACGATGCGCGATGAGCGGGTTACCGTGTCGGGAGGACCGTGCTACTTCGTCCATTTTAGCGGTCTTCAAATAGACGCGTTGGAGGGAATCTCCAAACATCAAAATCGGTTGACACTGAACACCGTTGGTGATGCCGCGCCGCTCTTTGAGCGGTACCGTGAGTGGCTCATCAAGGAAGGACACGCACAAAGCAGATATTGGCCGTATGCGTTTGGTTACTTTGACAATGGTGTGCCCATTCCTGATATGGTCCGCAAGCTTTATCTTGGGCTCGGTGACAACGCGCGAACGTTTGGTGATCCGTTTACGATGTCTGATCCAACCAGCTTCTACCAGTGGCTCAAAGAACCGGTGGACACCGATGTCTTCCACTCGAGAATCGTCAGCCGGCTCTGGCACCATATTTACACGCAACGTCCCGATGTTCAGTCTGCGTATCCTGATCTGTTTGGAAGGGATCGTGCGTCGTTTCTCAACTGGTGCGTGACGAGTGGGGGGGTGGAGCACAACATTGATGAACGACTGCTGCCTCGGTTGGACGCGCGAAGCGGAACGCGCGATCGATCGCGGTCGTTGGTATCCAGGCTGTACGCGTCCCTCATCCGGCCTTGGGAACCGTTCGTGAAGCCGCTGATGAAATGGGTTGCGGCGGCCTCTCCGCGCACGTGGCACTTCGTGAAGTCGGTCCACTACCGGCTGAATTTTGGGCCCATCTCCCCCGGGAGTTCTCTCTCGCATCCGGCGAGTTCTAACTCAGAAACGTTTGGTGTCAACGTGGTTGGCTACCTGACCTCAGAGAAGGGGATGGGTCAAGGGGTGCGCGCGTCGATGCGGGCACTGTCTGCGGCGGACATCCCCTACGAGGCCAGCAATATCGTCGACGCCGGTTCTGAAAACACGCATCCGCTCCAGTGGTCGGGCCGGCACCCATACGGGGTCAATCTCATCCACGTCAACGCCGATCAAGTACCCATCGCCGCTCGCATCCTTGGAAGCCGCTATTTCAAGGGACGATATAACATTGGCTATTGGACATGGGAGCTGTCCATATTTCCAGACGAGTGGAAGACGAGTTTCTCCTACTATAATGAGATTTGGGTTCCCAGTCAGTTTGTCTTCGATGCCGTAGCCCCTGTCTCGCCCATTCCTGTTGTGACGATCCCTCATGCGGTGTCCATGCCGCCCATCCCACTCGAGCGTCATCACGCTCGTCAGGGGAAGCGGCCATTCACGTTTCTCTTTCTGTTTGATTTCATGAGCTATTGGCAGCGGAAAAATCCGTTTGCAGTGATTGAGGCCTTCAAAGGGGCTTTCCCACACCAGACCGACGTGCAGCTCGTCATCAAGACGACGCATGCACACTTCGATACCAGCGCGTTTCATGCGTTACAGCGCGCAGCGCAGGACGCCCGTGTGCGGCTGATCGATGGCGTGTGGACTCGAGAGCAGACCGCGCAACTATTGGCCGAGTGTGATTGTTTTGTGTCGCTCCATCGATCCGAGGGCTTCGGGCTCTCGCTGGCGGAAGCGATGGCGTTGGGCAAGCCGGTGATTGCCACCGGCTACTCAGGGAACACGGAGTTTATGACGCACGAGAATAGTCTCTTGGTCGATTACACGCTGGTGGAGTTAACGGAATCGTATGGGCCGTACCAGCGAGGAAGCTGGTGGGCTGAGCCTCAGCTGGACCACGCCGTAGAACTCATGCGCTGGGTGACAGCGCATTCCTGTGAGGCACGAACGCTCGGTGAGGAAGCTACTAAGGCCATCCGCGAGCACTTTGGCCCATTAGCGATCGGATCGATCGTGAGGGAACGATTGCAAAAAATTCTCACACAGCCCTCCGCCAACGGAAAGCGTACCACTGCGAGTACGCTCATCTGTGAAGTCCAAGCTGCCACAGCTTCATAAGAATTCCCCGCCTGTCACTATCCTATGATGCGGTTGGCCCAAAGCCTGAGCACACATCTGAAAGCGATGTGCATCCTCCTTGTGGTTGGGGTGGTGCTCTGTGAACTGACACTCCGCGTCATGGGCCGTTGGTATCTGCAGCGATTCTACCAACAGTCGTCCACAGAACAACTAGAGCGTAGGGACGTTATTCTCTGTTTAGGGGAATCCTCAACAGCGGGTCTATGGTGCAAATTCGAAGATTCGTATCCAAAACAGTTAGAGCGTTTGCTCAATGAGCGATTCCGCACCGATCGCTACCTGGCTGTTGTCCCGCCACACGTGGGACAGAACACCTCTCAAATGTTGAACCGGATGGACGAGTATCTGCAGTTATACCGTCCTCGACTCGTCATCCTGATGGCAGGGGCTAATAATGGGTGGAGCCTGGCCGAGAATCACGTCGTGAAGTTCTTCAAGGGTTCGCTGCTAGAGGAATGGCAACTCAGGTCCGAAGTGTGGCTTTATAATTTTAGAACCTATAAATTGCTGTGCTATCTTGGCGCGAGATTGTTGAGTGTGACACAACGTTTCGAACCGAGGCAGTATTTATTCGAGATGCTAGGGCACCCCACCCTGTGTCCCTTTCCGAATCACATGGCGAGTGAGCGTGCGGCTCGTCATAAGAGAGCCTTTGTGAACGCCTGGCACTATGATATGAAAAACATGATCCAAGCCACCCAGCGTTGCCACACCCCTGTCCTCATGATGACATATCCGATTCCTCCAAATCTTATTCCGGTTGAGGAGTACGTTGCTCTCGCGCAGGAATCTCAGATACCGATTACCAGAAACGACCTTTTATTTTCATCCGTAATGAAGGAAGCGACATTTCGCTCTGTAGAGTATTTCCACCGCGACAAGTGGCATCCAAAGCCTCGAGGCTATCAGCTCATTGCTGAAAACGCTTTTGTTGCCATTGTGCAGCACGGTCTTCTTCCTGACCTAGATGGATCGTGAGTGGCCCTACCATGATATATAAACGATGAATCTGAAGTCTGCGGCCGTTGTGCCAACGAGAGGAGGTGGGACGCGACTCTCACGGTGTCTCGAGTCACTCCTGGCTCAAGCAGTCCCCTTGCAGGAGTTGGTAGTCATGCTTGATGGAGAAACTGAGGTTGAGTTTGATCTCCCACATGATCCGAGGGTTCGTCTCCGCGCATCATCGGGACAGACATGAAAGAACGACTGCTAGCCGTGTGGTCTGCCGATGGCAAGGTGGATCAGGTGGTCGAGACGTTACCCATCGCTGGAGCCGTGTCACCGCCGCGATGGTCGCTTCTGAACCGAGCAGTCGCTAAACCACACCGTCTTACTGCGTAAGGGAATGGGGCAGTGATCACTCAACGGGAACGCACCCTCCTTGCCAGAGGAGGTTGCCTGATGGGGGCAACCGTTGGTACGTTGTTGATCCTGGAACTTGCTTTCCGGTCGTTCTCTCATGCTGTCCCGCTTGCTCCCGTCGAACAACTGCAACGTGCGACCGTCACCTTCCCTCCCGGACGAGCGGTCGGACCCTGCCGAGCAGAAGAGAGTCAGCCGCTGGGTGCGCTGGTGCGATCAAGCCCGTTTACCGATATCGTCTATGAACTGAAGCCGGATCTTGACACCTGTTTTCAAGGGGGACATGTGCGGACCAATCATGCGGGCTTCCGCGCAGGACGCGAATACGCTGTGGCCAAGCGCTCTGGAACGTTGAGAATTCTAGGGTTGGGTGATTCCCTAATGTTCGGCCAAGGGGTGAGCGATGAAGAGACCTACGCGAACAAAATTGAACAGCAGCTTCCGCAGATACTGCACAGGTCTGTGGAATTCATGAACCTGGCGGTTCCAGGATACAATACGGCCATCGAGGCGGGCGTGCTGCAACACCGTGGGATGCGATATCATCCTGACGTGATCGTCCTCCATTGGTGTGGAAACGATTTTGCAGTACCGTATTTTTTGTCCCAATCAGCTACCCCGCCGTCGCTTCACCAATCGGCACTGTTGGCGTGGCTCCGCCAAGGCCTGTTAAAGAAGCAGGAGACCCAGTTACCGTTTGGAGTTCGGGCATGGGGCGATCTTGTTGAGACGCCTTCCGCCTTCATTAATTATGCACCAGACCCTGCGGAGATTCCCGACGCCTACCACTGGATGATCGGCTTCAAAGGTGTCACGCATGCGCTTGAGAGGATTCGAGCTCTGACAGTCCCAGCGCACATTCCGGTCATTGTCGTAGCCAACCACTTCTACAACGTGTATCGTCCTCCTTGGGTGCTTAAGCAGGCCTTTACGAATCGTGGTTTTACTGTTGTGATGGTGGACCATCCCAAAGAACATTGGCTGAACGCGAAGGATGCACACCTGAATGCATTGGGACATGATGCCCACGCGAAGAAGATCATGGAGGCGCTTGTGCAGCTACATGTTCCAACAGATTAGAGAACACGGTGCTGACCGACGCGCGGCTGGCGGAGTCATGGATCTAGACGTCTCAGTCATCGTCCCGACGACGGGCAAAGAGCCACAGCTATTCCGATGTCTCGAGGCACTCCTGGCTCAAACGGTTCCTCTGCACGAGTTGCTGGTCATGCTCGATGGAGAGAGTACTGTTGAGTCTCGCGTTCCGCACGATCCGAGAGTGCGTTTTCTCACATCGACCGTCCCTGGATCGTTTTGTGCTGCGGTCAACGCCGGGATTCGAGTTTCGTCAGCTCCGTGGGTGTTCGTCGTTAACGATGATGTCGTGCTCGCGGCCGATTTTCTCGAACAATTGTTTGCCGGGCTGCCTGATGATGCTCGCATCGGAATGATCTGTGGCCGGTTGCGGTCGGCCGATGGAAGTCGTCTGGACTCCACGGGACAGTTTCTCCGTAAAACGTGGACGGCGCAGGAACGAGGGTATGGTGAGCGCGAGCACGGACAGTACGCACAACCAGGCTACGTGCCCTCGGTCTGCGCGGCGGCGGCACTCTACCGTCGGACAATGCTTGAGGCGATCGCAGAAGACGGCCACTACTTTGACGAGCGGTTCGGGATGTACTTGGAGGATCTCGATCTGGGCTTGCGGGCGCAGCGCGGCGGCTGGCGGGCGTACTACGTGCCGACGGCCATCGGCACCCATGCGCGCGGCGCCACAGCGAAATCCCCTCCATCTCGTTGGCCGATGTTGAGCCGCTACTATTTGCCGCAGCTGCCCACGTCGTTGTTGGTTCGATACGTCCTCAATCGTTATCGGTTAATCCGAAAGCACGCTCACTGGAAACGGTTCGTGCTGGACCTGCCGTGGTTGGCGGCGTACGAACTTCGCCTATGGGGCTACCTCCTCTTGTGTCGTCCCTCCTCTATCGTCGCTTTAGTGCGAGCCGCGCGTCAAAGCTAGGCCCATCTCAAAACCTCTCGGGGCGGGTCCTGCCGCCTGCGGGACCCCGCCGTCCGTCCTCGCTGCGCTGCGACCGAGCCGCTGGCGACGAGGAAGTGTCGGAGCGCACTGGCGATCCGACCGGACGGGCGGCAGGGGCCTCCCCTCCGGCGTCACCCGCCATAAGGTTTGCGATGAATGATCTTGATGAATCACATATCAACCTATCGCACCGCTTCGCGAACACCCACTACTTCATTTCGCGGCTTCCTTGAGGCTGATGGGTTGCGTCAGTTATACTTTGAAGAAGGCATGCCACTCCATTCCATACTCCGCATAATGGTGGAGCAGGACGCCTCTGACTTATTCTTGAAAGTCGGCGCGCCCCCGCTCCTGAGGATCAACGGCTCGCTCGTTCCGAGCGGGGACCGTGCGCTCACGCATGCGCAGCTGATGGAGATGGCCGCGGAGCTGATGGGCTCGGAGCGCGAGCAGCGCTTTGCGGCGGAGCGGGAACTCAACTTTGCCTTCGAGCGAGATGGGCTGGGTCGGTTTCGAGTCAATGTCTTGTCCCAGCGAAGTTCGATTGCACTCGTGATCCGGCGCATCAAGGCCGTGATCCCCACGCTGGAGGAGCTGCACCTGCCCGTGGAGGTGCTCACGCGGTTGATGCAGGAGCAACACGGCCTCATCCTGGTGACCGGCTCAACAGGGGCGGGTAAATCCACGACGGTGGCCGCCATGCTGGAGTTCGTCAACCAGACCAGCCCGAAGCACATCGTGACCTTGGAAGATCCGATTGAGTTTCAATTCGAGGAACGCCAGGCGATGATCAACCAACGAGAAGTCGGCGTGGACACGCATTCATTTAGCGAGGGACTGAAAAATATCCTGCGCCAAAGTCCGGATCTGCTCTTCGTCAGTGACATCCGCGATCGCGAGACCATGGAATCCTGCGTGCTCGCCGCGGAGGCGGGCCAGCTCGTGGTGAGCTGTATTCATACGATCAATGCCGTCACGACGATCGAACGGCTCGTGGCCTTCGTGCCCTCCACGCAGCAGGCCTTGCTCCGGTTACGGCTGTCACTGATCCTCCGCGGGATCATGTCGCTGCGGCTCCTGCGGCGTCAGGATGGGATGGGCCGCATCCCCGCCTGTGAAATGCTCGTGGCGACGCCGACGATCCGTGAGTTGATTCGGGAAGGCCGGACCGAGCAGCTGTCGAGTTTCCTGTACAATGGTGGGATGTACGGCATGCAAACGTTCACGCAAGCGCTCTACCATCGGTACCGCCGTGGCGAGGTCGAGTTGGATGAAGCGCTGCGGTATGCGGATTGTCCTGAAGAGTTGCAGTTAGCCATACGCGAGATCCGTGCGACGAGCGATGTGCCCTCTCGAATCCTCTGAGTCATCCGAGTTACCCCAGGTCCAACCCTCAGCGGACCAACACGCTCTGCCGCTGTCGTTGCGACCCACGAATCCACCACTCGATGTCCGTGAGCTGTTTGCGCTGGCCTTCAAGAAAAATGCGTCCGACATTCACCTGACGGAGCATGCCCCGCCACTCTTGCGCGTCGACGGCAACTTGGAACGCACCACGATGCCGCCACTTTCTCGCGTCGATACCAAGCGGATCGTCTACAGCATGCTGACCGATCGGCAGAAGGCGCAGTTCGAGCGGGAGCAAGAGCTGGACATCTCGATCAATGTCGAGGGGATCGGGCGGTTTCGCATCAACGTGCACATGCAGCGTGGGAGCATCGAAGCGGCGCTCCGATTGGTGTCCACGCACATCCGTTCTCTCGACGCGCTGGGCTTACCTTCCGTCGTCTCGGAGCTCGTCCGAAAACCGAACGGATTGGTCCTCGTCACGGGCCCGACCGGGGTGGGCAAGACCACGACGTTAGCGGCGATGGTCGATCAGCTCAACCGCGAATGTTGTTACAACGTCATCAGCATTGAGGATCCCATCGAATACGTGCATACGAATATCCGGTCGATCATTAAGCAGCGGGAAGTCTACGCGGACACGAAGTCATTCGCGAATGCGCTGATGCGCGCGCTGCGTCAGGACCCGAACGTGATCGTCGTCGGTGAGATGCGGGATCTCGAGACGATTTCCACCACGCTGACGGCGGCCGAGACCGGACACCTCGTGCTCGCGACGTTACATACGCCCGATGCTGCGCAGACGGTTGATCGTATCATCGACGTGTTCCCGCCCCATAAACAGCAAGAGGTAAAGATCCAGCTCTCCAACTGCCTGCAAGGGGTGGTCGCGCAACAGCTCTTAGCGCGCTGTGATGGGGCAGGTCGCGTGCTGGCGTATGAAATCATGGTGGCGACCCCGGCTGTCCGCAATCTGATTCGAGCGCATGAAACGGAGCAGCTGCCGACCATCCTCCAAACGGGCGCGCAGCATGGCATGTGTACCATGGATGCGTGCATCAAATCCCTGTACGACCGTAAAATTATTTCGTATGAAACGACAATGAGCCGGCTGAAAAATCCCAACGAGTTTGAACTTCTGGGACATCCCAATCCCGCGAGGCCGCGGTCCTCGTCTGGCCGGCGGTGATGGTTGTCGCCAGGCCAGCTTCCGAGTGATCCTGCGTGAGGGAAGTCAGATCAGAGTGCGTCGCAGGGTCGAACGCTGTTTTCTGGAACCCTTGAATCCGCTTGACGTTACACAGGCCGTATGGTACAAGAATGGAAACTCCGGTCATACTGATGTCGGCCGGGTTGTCGGGATGCGGGGCCCCATCGTCTAGCCCGGCCCAGGACGTCAGGTTCTCAGCCTGAAGACAGGGGTTCGAATCCCCTTGGGGCTGTTACTACGTTGATAGGTGAAGGGTGCAAGAAACGCGTGAGAGTGCCGCAGGTGCATCAGACAGTACGGGTGCGCTTGCCAGTGTGCGAAGCGCTGCGGCGCGACCATTCAGCCAGACCGTGAACACGCAAGGTGCCAGCCGGCACCTTTTTTTGTGTCTCCTCAAGCGTGAGGAGGCATGCTATACTTTTTCCACGAGTGGAGCAACCACGAGAACGCTGACAACCACAGGAGGAATAGATGGGGAAGTCGTACAAGTTTCTACGAGTGAGCGCAACGGCGTTTAAGGTGTTGGCCTGGGTGGCCCTTGCGGTGCAGGTGATCACTGGCCTCATTTTAATTATCGGAGGCGGACAACCAGTCACGATTGGTGGGGTTGATGTCCCAGCGCGCCTCGTCGGGGTGCTGAACCTCGTGGCCGCCGGCATGTACTTCTTCTCGCTGTGGCTCATGAGCAGCTTGATTCTCTTGTTACTGGATATTCGTGAACATCTCGGGGGAGCATCAGGACTTGGAGGAACGTCGAGCTCGTAACGGCAGCACCAGCGTCCCATCAGCATACCTTGAGGTGGCACGGATGGCTGGTCAGCAAAGCAGGCCCATGGCCTCTGACACCAGTAATGCGTTTGAGCGTGCGAAAGTCCGGATGAAGATGCGATTGTTGGGCCTTCTGGACGGATCGCCGGAGACCCCTCGCTCGAATGCAGAACGTCAAGCGCTGACCGAGACTCTGCGTCAGGCGCTCAAGACGTTTCCGGACGAATACCGCGCCTTGCGGCTCTCCTCCGATGAAGAAACCAGTTTCATCCAGGAGGTCATTAACGAGGCGGTGGGCTACGGCCCGCTCGAAGCGTTGATGACCGATCCCTCCGTGACCGAAATCATGGTCAATAGTCCAGAGGAAATCTTCATCGAGCGCGACGGGCAGTTGGAACAGGTCGGGGCCAAATTCCGCGATACGAATCACCTCATGGCGGTGATTGAGCGCATGCTCGGCAGCGTCCATGCGACCGTCAATGAGGCCTCGCCCTTATGCGATGCCAGTCTCGCGGATGGGTCTCGGATCAACGTCGCCATTCCTCCCGTGGTGCTGAATGGTCCCGTGCTGACCATCCGAAGAAAAGCACGCGACTGGACGATGCAGGACTATCTCACCGTCGGGGCGCTGAGTGAGCAGGCGGCACAGTTCTTGGAGGTGTGCGTGAAGGCGAAGGTGAACATCGTGATTTCTGGTGGGACGTCAAGCGGGAAAACGGCGCTCGTGAGTATCCTCGCCAGTTTCATCCCTCCAGCACATCGGATCATCACCATCGAAAACGTTGGGGAGCTCGAGTTGGGCCGTCGGGCGAATTGGATTCGGTTAGTCGCCAAGTCCTCTAACCTTGAAGGGCGCGGAGAAATTCCGTTGCGTGCGTTGGTGAAAAATGCCTTACGAATGCGGCCTGACCGCATCATTTTGGGCGAGGCCCGTGGTGGCGAAGCGCTCGATATGGTCCAGGCGATGCACACAGGCCATGATGGGTTCATTACCGTGCTCCACGCCAACAGTTCACAAGCGGCGCTCGAGCGGCTCGAAACACTCATGCTGATGAGCGGGTTGGACCTGCCTCCCGCGGCGTGTCGTGTTCAAATTGCCAACGCCGTGGATCTCGTGGTCCATGTGGGTCGGTTTGCGGATGGGAGTCGTCGCGTGGCCGCCATCACGCAGGTGTTAGGAGCGTCACAGGAGGGGTTTCACATGCAAGATCTCTTCACGTTTGAAGCGGAGGGGTTTTCGCCGGAAGGTCAGCTCCGCGGCACGTGCCGTTATCTGGGGGTCACACCGAAGTTCATCTCCAAGTTTCAATTAAACAATGTGACGATCCCCTCATGGGTGTCAGTATGAGACGCGAGGTCTCACCCGCGCTCTATCGAACACATCGCAGGTTCTCGGCCCGCCGCGCGGGCGATCTTCCGATCATGGTGGGCGTCTTCATGCTGATGGGACTGGCGGCCAACGGATGTGACAAGCTGCCTGGGTTATCGTTCAATAAGAAGACGGGGTCTACGGCCAGTCTCACGACCGCCCAGAGCGGTGTGACTCCTAGCCGGCCGTTCGTCGTGCCGACGGACATCGTGGCCAACATCAACAGCGTGCCGATTTCCAAAACGGATATGGAGCTGCGCATTCAAGAATTGAAGTCGCTCATCACCAGCGCGGGTCAGGAATGGAAGCCGCTGACGCAGGAACAAATGGAGGAGGTGTTGAAAGAGCTGATCAACACCGAGCTCGCGAGCCAGGATGCGGTGGCGCGTGGGATTGATCGTGAAACCGAGACGCAGCGGCGGTGGGAGTATCTGCGTCGCGGGTTTTTTCGTCAAGAGTGGTTGCGTTGGCACCGTGAGCATCAGGAAGTCACGTCAGCCGAAGTGGAGAAATACTACGGGGACAATAAGCTCGGGTTTCGTCAGCCGGAACGGCGGCGCCTGCGTCAGTTGACCGTCGGGACCGAGGAGCAAGCCAAGCAAGCGTTGTCACGGCTGCTGGGTGAAGCGCCAGACTTCGGTGCGTTGGCGCAACAGATTTCGTTAGCTCCAAGCGCGAAGGACGGGGGACTGTTGCACGAGTGGGTCATGCGGAGCAACGAAAAGGCGTTTCTGTACGCGACTGAAGCTGATGCGAAAACAGCGGGGGTCATTAGTTTGGATCCTGCGCTAGAAGCCGCGGCGTTTGCGATCGACCGACCCAACGGATTGAGCAACTACGTCAAAGGATCAGATAACCACTTCCACGTCTTCCAGCTCGTGGAGCGTCAGGAGACGCGTCAACGGCCGCTGAGCGAAGTCTACGATGGTGTGAAGAACTACCTCCTGCTCCAGAAATTGCAGCAGGCGATTGATGAGTTGACGAAACAGGCGAAGATCGAAAAGTTTCCAGAGCGCTTAGGGGACGTAAAGCAGCAGTGAAACTCCAGCTTGAGCAGCTCAATTTAAAGCGGCTGTTGCCCTTGGGGATCGCGATCGGGATGGGGACCCTTTCGATCGTCTTTATGCAGGGTTACTTAGCCCAGCAACGGCACGTACTCGAAAACGAGCGGAAAAAACTCCGCGCGGAGTATCCTGAACCGGTTGACGTCATTGTCGCGTTGCGCGATGTCCCAGAGAGTGCGACCCTGACTCAGAAAGATTTAGGATTCGCGAAAATTCCTCAGAAGTTCGTCCAGCCGTATGCGACGGCACGCCCCGCCGATGTGTTGGGGATGGTGACCAAAGTGCCCCTTGCGACAGGCGAGCAGGTTCTCAGGAATAAACTTCGGCGTCCTGAGGAAGCGCCTCCATCGCTTGGGCCCATTCCAGGCACCCTCTCTGGGTTGACCCCAGAAGGCAAGCGCGCCATTACAATTGGAACAGATGCGCTCTCAGGGGTCAACGGATTCATCCGTCCAGGAGATACGGTGGACATCCTCTGGACGGTCAAGCTGCCAGAAGCTCAGGGGGGTGAGACCGTGACCCTGATGCTGTTGCAGAGCATTGGTGTGCTGGCCGTCGGCGATCAAATGCTGGGAAGTCAGGCCGGGACGCGAGAGCCGAGCCGCGACTATACGATCACCCTGGCTCTGACGCCAGAAGATGCGTCACTCCTCTTGTATGCGAGAGAACAGGGACGCGTTCAGTTGAGTTTGCGCTCGCGAGCGGATAAAGGGCAGCAAGTGCAACTCCCCATCACCAGCGGGAAGACGTTGATCGACTCCGTGCTAGGAAAGAACGTGGCGCGCAACCCAGCACAGAAGCCGCAGCATCAGGTGGAAGTGATCAAAGGGCTTGAGCGGAGTGTGGTCGCCGTCAACGACTAGCCGTATGGTGTCGTGAGGGGTGGGCGTGGGTGGCGTGCGTCACGTAAGCAGATGAGCGTAAAGATCAGGACGTTTGCGACGCGCCACCAGTGGATGGCAGCACTCGTCATCCTCACCAGCTCCCTGACATTTGCCACCCTAGGGCTCAGTGAGGAACGCCAAGCACCCCCCCCAGCATCCGCAGTTTCCTCCAATCAGACCTCCAGCCCCCCGGCGTCTACAGCGCCCTCGTCGGTATCCTCGACTACCAAGATCACACTTGAGCTGGGTGAGGTGAAAAACCTGCCAGTCAATGGCGTGACGCGGGTCGCTATTGCCAAACCGAACGTGTTGGATACCTCCATCCTCTCGTCTCATGAGATCCTCATCCAGGCCAAAGCGGCCGGAACGACCACGCTCATTGTGTGGGATCAGACAGGGCAGCGCACATGGGACATCGAAGTCATTGACCGTGGACCTATGGAAGAAGAGGTGCATCTCCAGGAACTACTCGGTCAGCTCACTCTTCCCAGGGTGCGCGTCAAACGAGAACAGGGATCGCTCTTTCTTGTCGGTGAGGTGGCGCATAAGGAAGACCTGGATCGGCTGGAGCAAATGCTTAGCGCCTTTCATGGTGTGACGAATCTGGTGAATCTGCCAGCCACACCGGCACCCGAGACCGCCGGTCCCCTCGTGGAGCTCGCGGTTCAGATCGTCGAGACGAGTCGCAAGGATGCCGAACAATTGGGTGTCAAGTGGTCCAATAGCCTTGCGTTCAGCGAAGCGCCACTTACGGATCAAACGACAACCGAAGCGCTCTTTCACTGGGGTACAAACATCATGCGGCCGAGCCTCTCCGTCACCCTCAATGCCTTGGTCTCGAAGAACAAAGCCCGGATTCTCTCTGAACCGAAACTGGTCACGACCAGCGGGAAAGCGGCCTCTTCACAGATTGGCGTCGATGTGCCGATTATCACGTCAACGTCCACCAGTTCCGCCGGGACGAACCAAACCCAAGTAGAATTTCGAAAAACGGGCGTCATCTTGCACATGACGCCCACCGCCAAAGCCGATGATCCGGAACGGAAGATTACCATCCAGATGGAAGCCGAACTCTCCGCCATCGATAATTCGGTGGCGTTGCAGCTCCAAGCGGGGCCAGTCCCAGGGTTTAGTGTGCGCAATACGAAGACGGAGGTGACCACTACCTCGGGGCAGTCCATTGTGATCGCGGGACTCTTAGAATCCAAAGACTCAAAAATCGTCGATCAGGTTCCTGGATTTGGCAGTTTTCCAGTTTTAGGACGATTATTCAGGAACCCTTCAGTGGAAGAGAGTCAGCGAGAAATTGTGATCGTATTAACCCCAACCCTCCTCGTTGAGAAAGACTTGACGACAGACAAGACCCTCGCACTCGAGCGGTCCTTGGCCGTGGCGGAGGGGACCGCATCTCGAG
>Ga0209515_10006160_pt1 | contig 15075 bp, 6 predicted proteins | sample Subgroupgradi54m_FD_187454 | JGI IMG/M metagenome (GOLD analysis project Ga0209515, IMG submission 187454) | Subsurface groundwater microbial communities from S. Glens Falls, New York, USA - GMW60B uncontaminated upgradient, 5.4 m (SPAdes)... ...
TCCCCTGGAATACAATGGCCCAAGTGTAGCTTGGATTTGAAATCGATTACGCTCATTTTTGATTGCAACATGTTATTTCTCAATCTGTTAGAAGAAAACTAAACTAAAATAACCGGACAGCAGTGAAACAATATGGTTAAAATCAGTTTTCCGAAAGGGGAACAAATTCTGATTTATGTGACTAAAAATAATCAAGTGCGCGTGATTAAAACACACTGGGAACTTTTCCAGCCTGGAGGTCTGGTCCATTACGAAGAAGAAATGTCACGGCTTTTAATTTCCGATTCTCCCATCACCGTGATGGGTTCAGAGCTTGAGCCAACAGTAGTAACAGATCGAATCATTCAAGTTTCATCCATTCCGGAAGGCGAAATTTTCCGAATCGAGCTGAAAGAAAACCAAACACTCGAGCTCACAAAAAAATCCAAAACTCGCGCTTATATCCGTTATTACAATCATACCCCCGTTCTTGAACAGCTTAAGATTTCAAGAAAGCTCATCTCATCATTCCTGATTGGTTTTCCGGTTTTCGCGGTTGCTTGTTTCTTTAGCATGACGATCTCAATGTTTGAAATGGAAGATCATCCTTTGCTTTGGGTTTCCATATTCGGAATGTTATTTTTGGCTGGAAGCGTGATTGTTCTTATAACAAATTTGATATTTTCTCTGTTTGACTCTTTCATCCAATTTCTCAGAAAACCAGAAACCGCTGTTGGCAATTCTACAGAAAAAGATTTGGAAGGTAAAAGATACCTGGGCGATTTCAGAATCGAGCGCAATTTAGCTGATTTAAAGAAACTTGCTCTTACGCCTTTGGAAAATGAATCAAAAATTCGAACCGCAGTTGAACAGTTATCACAGCAAAGAATCAAACAACGGCAAGCAAATGCATCAAACCTTATTTTGCTTCAGCGCTTGGCGCGCACCATGACAACCAATCCAGAAACGAACCATCTGGTTGACGCGGAATTGGAAAAATGGCTTTTGGAAACGAATAATTTGAAGGCGAAAGCGGCTGTCATTGCAGGTTGGCTGGAATCAATTCCTGCAAAAGTTGAAAAGCAGATTTTTCACCGTTCTCCAAAAACATTAGAAACTATTTTGCGGAAAAAATTGGGTTTTACTCAACGCGATTTGGCGCAAATGATTAAGCTAGGACATTTCAAAAGCGGAACCATTCAATACGACAAAATCACGAAAGACGAAGAAGCCGGTGTGAGTGACGTTTCAGGCCGCGAACCGTCAAGTTACGATAATCAAATTCGAAACCACACGCTCTACGGCTTGATGGGTGAAGGGGAAGTCCGCCGGATTTTACCGAATGTTGAATCCATTCATGTTCCCAAATTCAAAGAATGGCTTGAACAAAAACTGCACGAAATTGCTCCGCAGGCAAAAATCCGTTCCATCCTGGTTTATGGAAGTTACATTTACGGGATTCGTCCCGACCCGACCGATCTCGATGTGTATGTTATTTTAGAAAACACGCCTCAAGATTTTAAATCAACCGATTTATTCAATGTGGAAATTAACAAATCGATCTTCGAGGCAGATTTTTCACGGTTTACCAATCATGCGGACATTCATTTTAGAACTTTGGATAATTTGTATCGAGACCCGGAAAATTTAACTTTAATTGCGAATGTCGGCATTGTGCTTGCGGGAGACGGATTAAAAGACACGCCGTTTTCATCCGCGCGAAAATCCGATCACAATCGGGCAGCAAAAGCTTTAAATCTTTTAAAGGATGCGGAAGATAAAATCAGCCGGACCCATGATACGAAACGTTACGTCAATGCCATTCCAGTTTGGCGCCAAAAAGCGGTGCGCCGGCTGGAAGAAGCCAACCTGTTACTTGCGAAAATCGACCCTTCTCTTGCGATTCCGTTTGGTGAAATAAGAAAACTCCGTTTTGCCCTCCGTCTTTTCATGGAAGACAATTTGTCGCAGGAGCAATTTGAAAAACTTCTGTGGGCTTTTCAAAAACGCCTGTGGGAAACCATTCCGCTTGCCCGCACGTCTCTTATTTGGCGCGTGCTTCAGCGGTCTGAATTGCGCAATGACGGTGTCATTAACAGTCCGCGTGCGCCGGAAGCAGTTGGTGCTTATCCGCATGCACGTCGAATCGGAAACCAATTATTTTTATCGGGCGTTGGTCCGCGGAAACGTGATTCTAAAATTATTCCGGGTGTTCAGCCTTATGATATTGAAACGCAAATCCGCACGACGTTTGAAAATATCAGAATGATTTTAGAAGATGCAGGTTCTTCTTGGAATCAAATTGCTGAAATGAAAGTTTATCTCACGCATAAATCTCAGGGCCTCCCAACTTTTAAGCGAATATGGAGAGAATATTTTCCAAAAACTGGTTCTCAACCGGAATTGAAAATCGTTTCAGTGCGCGCATTGCCAACTCCCATTGCATTTGAAGCGAAAGTAAGAGCTGTCATGGAGGGTCCAAAACCGACGAGTTTGTTAATGTTAACTCTTCTTCTTTCTTTTGTTCCATTAAAGAGTAATGTGGATGACATTAAGTCCCAAATGCGCGAAGTTTTTCAACATTTAAAAGCGTTATTAGATGACGCAGCTTCTTCCTGGGAACAAATTGTCGATATCGAAGTTTCACTTGGAGATATGAAGCGCGATTTTCCAAAGTACAACGATCTTTGGTCTAACTATTTTCCGGATCCTAATTACCAGCCAACTCGCACAACCGTCGAGAAAGACCGTGGATTCAAAATGAAGGTCATTGCAAGTCAAACTCCTTCTCGCGTCGAGCTGCGGAATATTGATAATTGGAAAGAATTTGATTCTTTAATATCCTCGCTTCGCGAGCAAGTTCCTGAACTTGAAGCTTTACCGAAAAGTTCTTCTTGGAAGTACTTTCCCGGCACTTTTAATAATCCAAGTTTTAAAGGACTTCGGGAATACGTAATAGCCTCCATTCGCCCATGGGTAATAGAAAATCCAAATGCAAAGTTGGTTGATTTTGGAGGAGGGAAAGGAGAATGGTCTGAATTTTTGAAATCGGTATTTCCGAATCTTGATATTGTCAATATCGACAAAATTGAACCCCCGCAAACTTCTGCAATTCCATTTCTACAAGCTGACGGGGAAGATCTTGGCAGTAGCATTTCAAATAGCTCGACCGATATTGTCATTAGCTTATTTGCCGTGGATTACATGAATCGTCATAAAGTTATTCGTGAGATAAAAAGAATTTTGCGTTCTGGTGGACATGCACTTCTTTTATTTCATCATCCAGATTCACCGGTTGTCGATGGCGTTCAAGAAAGCGCTCATCTTGCTTCAAGCGTGTTAGGGTTTGTCAATCAGTCAATGGATTTTATTCAGGGATCAGAAAACCAGGCTGAAGAGCCCGCATGGTTCTCTGAATTTGAACGAATTATTCACTCAAGGCTTGCTCGGTTGAAGTTTGGATCTACCGCTAGTTTAAATGCGCTAATCCATTTGCTTCGTTTTATTCATCAAGAGCGATCTTTAGCTATAAAGACACGGATGATGAATGACGATGAGATCTCTCTTTTGGTTCGTTGGTGTCAAGTGATGCGAAATACATTGCAGAGAATGCTGGAAGTTACGCCAATTGCAGATGAAAGCAATTTATTTCTGTCCGAACATGCAATTCATGAATTTCTTAAAAAACATAATTTGGAATCAGACGCTATCATTAAAACGCTTGATCTTGGATCATCTAAGCGAAAAACTGCTTATTTGGTGGAATTTACAAATCCCCGTGCTGAGCTGCGCAGTGAAGACGTGGAATCAAACGATCCGGTTTATTTTCCAGATCCTATTTACGAAGATCCGCCGGTTTTTCTGGTTACTGATCGGTTAATAAAAGGTGTGCAAAACCCAAACTCTGGCGCAACCGCAAGATATGCCTCGTTGACCTGGCTTTGGACTAAATTGCAGGAAGATAAAACTTTATCGGATGACGAAAAAACATTACTGGGAAAAGCATTGGAGTATCGGACAGGTGTTATTTTCCTTCGCCAAAGAGAATATCGCAATCGCTCATTAATTGAACCAAAGTTGAGGCACGAAATTTTCCATTTCGTTGCCTTCTCAAAAGCAGAAATTGAAGAGATATTTGTGAAAGCTTTTGAGGAATGGGAACGTTTTCGACCTTCTCTCGTTCATGATTTAACCAATGTTCTGCCAAAATATGAACAAGTCTGGAAAGAGAGAAATTGGGTAACGGCTCATGAATTATTTGCACATTTGTTTGAATCACCCAGATCTGGAGAGCTGGGATTTTTGGTGAATGAAATGAAACGGCTTGCAAGATCAGGCCGTCAGCCCGCAATTCACAAAGCCTGGATGATGTGGGAACAAATTCGAAGAGACTCTATTAGAAAAGCCAGGTTTGTTTTACACCATGCGCGCACTCGCCAACTCGAAAAACCTGAGTTACTGCGAAAGGGATCCGAATCCCGCGCGGAGCTGAGACGTGAAATTAATGGGGTTTCGAATGATGTTTTTGATAACGTTCAATTAAATAAAAGACGCCAAACATCAAAAGAAGGCCAAAAATTACCATCCATAAATATTGTACCGCATTTGCAAAATTACCCATTGGCACCCTCCTTTTCTGCTCTTTCAGCAAAAAATATAGCTGAACCAAATAATATCACAAGTGCCACGACAGACACAAGTCTTGTAAAAACTGTTCCGGAAGGTGAAAACCAGATTGCGATAAAAGAAGCACCAAAGGAAATTTCGCCAAGGCGAAAGAGTGAACCCGAAATGGCCTTTTTAACTGGTGCTTTGAACATAAGAAGCACACTACCAGGAAGTAATAGAAATGTCAATATAAATAATAAGTTAATTGATAAATCATCAATAATCAAACCCCGCGATGAACAAGAATTTGAAACATTAGACGAATCGCTTGCGATTCCAGCAGAACTTTCGGAAAAAGTTGATGAGGCGTCCAGAAAATTTGAAGCAGCGCTTGCGCCCGTCACACCGGAAATGCAAAAAACTTTTGGCGACGCAGTGGGAATCGATCTCGTTTCAAGCGAGACACCGGCCGAAGACAGAAAAGTCACAACGATGTATGGTTTTGTGCCGTCTTTTGGAAGTGATGACGGTCTTGTGATGGCAACCGAGAAAATGATTGCCGGGAAAGTGCCGTTTGTGGTTTTTGTCAGAACTGAGCGTGACGTTCTGAGGTTAAGGGCAAAACTTCCAAAAGGCCACCGGATGATTATTACGACACGGGAAAATTCGGCGGAAATATTGGACGGAATCTCAGGGAATGTACGGCTGGTTTTATCCGGCGCAGATACAAAAGATGACCAGCAATTTTTAAAACAGCTTGCGGGTGTTCTCAATCAATTTAAAAATCGAATCGAACTTGTGCCAAAATTGTTTCCGCTTCAGGAATTTGAAGGGCTCATCGGAATTTCGGGCCTCGCCGCGAATTTCCGCGCGGAACTTCGCGCAGCACTCGAACGGGCGATCGCTGCATAAGTATGGAGACTTACATATGATTTGGGATGTGATTGTGGTTGGCGCGGGGGCTGCGGGATTAATGACCTCCATTGCGTGCGGAAGGGAAGGGTTGAAAGTTTTGCTTCTCGACGGTAAAGAAAAAATCGGAGCGAAGATTCTGATGTCCGGCGGAACTCGCTGCAATGTAACCAATCAAAAAGTTACCGAGAATGATTTTAACGGAGAAAACAAGCACGCCATACGGAACATTTTACGTGCTTTTTCATCCGAAAAAGCAGTTCGATTCTTTGAAGAAATCGGTGTCCATTTAATTCCGGAACCCGGCGGAAAATTTTTTCCTTCCACGCATTTGGCAAAAACAGTTCTCGATGCGTTTCTCGCAGAAATAAAAAAACAAAATGTCTCGTTGGAAACCGGGAAAAAAGTAACGCATATTGATCAAGCGGATAAGCATTTTCAAGTGTCCGGAGAGAATTTTTCTTACTCGTCTAAAACCGTTGTTTTGACGACAGGCGGGCTCTCCTATCCCTCAACCGGAAGTGACGGCGGCGGATTTGTCATCGCGAAATCTCTCGGGCATTCTCTCGTGCCCACAACGCCCGCGTTAACACCGTTAACAACGGATGATGCGGATCTTAAAAATTTATCCGGTGTCTCGATTCCTGCGAAGCTGATGCTTTTTGTTGACGGCAAAAAAGATTCGGAATATGTTGGGTCTTTTCTTTTTACGCATTTTGGTTTTAGCGGTCCTGCAGTGCTCAACATCAGCCGGAATTGGGTCAGGCAGTCTGCAAAAGCCAAAAAGGAATTGACGGCAAATTTCCTTCCGCAATTTGAAATGAATGAATTTGAGGATATTTTTTTAAAGCACACGGAGAAACATTCTTCGCAGTCGATCCACAATGCGCTGCCCAAGTGGCTTCCCGAGCGATTTTCAGAAGTGTTCCTAAAAAAAATTCAAATGGGAACAACCACACCGCTCAATCAATTAAAGCGAACGGACCGGGAAAAGATCGTTCAATCACTCTTTCAATTTCCTTTGCGGGTGACGGGAGTTCTTGGATATCAGAAAGCCGAAGTCACAGCGGGCGGTGTTTCGTTTGAAAATGTGGATTCCAAAACTTTGGAGTCAAAATTGGTTCCGGGACTTTTTTTCGCCGGGGAAATATTAGATGTGGACGGACAAATCGGCGGATTTAATTTCCAGTGGGCTTGGTCAAGCGGTGTGGTTGCAGCGCAAGGAATCATTAAAATATTGAGAGAAGACGTTGTCCAACATTGAATAATAGTGAAGCCTTGTAAGGCTCGGTCTCTTTGATGCTTTTATTTATTGTTTGACGGATCGGCTTCTTCTTGGTATATGAATCGCCTACATTTCAATCTTGCATGGGGTAGAAAACGAAAGGAACATTATGGTTTTGGAAAAAACAGTTGAAGCAGTTTCGCTCCGCGAAAAAACATTGGAAGTTGCGCGGCGTCACAAAGCTTCTTGGATCGAACTCGGGCAGTATCTTTATGCGATTTACAAAGACAAGCTTTATCGGGGTTGGGATTATTTGAATTTTGAAACTTACTGCACGAAAGAGCTCCGCATCAGGCAAACGACCGCGGTCAAATTATTGAAGTCTTATTATTTTCTCGAAAAGGAAGAGCCCGAGGTTTTAAAAGCCGCTCAGCCGGAAAATGACGACCCCAAACCGGTTCCGAGTTATGAATCAGTCAACGTTTTGCGGATTGCAAAAAATAATAAAAAATTAACGGCGGGGGAATTCCAAAATATTCGCCAGGCCGTATTTCAGTCGGAAAAAGAACCAAAAGAAGTGCGCGCTCAGGTGAGGAAACTGCTTTCTGAGAAGGAAGAGGAGCAAGATCCCCGCGAAGTCAGGCGCGGCCGGAGGAATTCGGCGATTAAACGTCTGATCACCATTCTTTCGACCACAAAAAAAGAACTCGAAAGCGATGACTTGCTTCCGACGTATCTTTTAAAACAAATCCATGATTTGGTCGTAAAATTAGAAGACCAGCTCGAATAAATTAACCAGCATCTGAGGAGGTTTGTATGCCGTATGACAGTAGTTTGGATAAGCAGGTGTTTGTGAAATCGTGGGAATCGGATGCGGGGAAGATTACCGTCAGTATCCATTCCTATAACAATGGCCCGAAGAAACTTCAGCTGATACGGGAAAATTTGGACGCCGAAGGCAATGCGCGCTTTGCGAAACTCGGCCGGCTCACCAAAATTGAAGCCGAAGGGATTCTGCCATTTATTCAAGAAGCTTTATCCCAAATGGATTAAACGAAGAAGCGGAGAGAGTTATGCCTAAGAAAAAATTAAGAAAATTATCTCGAAGCAAAGTACACGTATTCAAAATTAAAAACCGCCGCGGGTTTGCGGCAATTTGCATGGGTAATCTTACCGAAGGCCGGACGCCCGCTCAAGCGCTTGCCCGCATGGCAAAAGCTGTGAAAAGATTGGGTTATGAATTGTAATATTTTTGAACCGCATAGGAAACCACATTTAATAGGGACAGTTCTTACGTAAATCATTGTATAATAAATAGTTATAGAGAACTGTCCCTCATATTTTATGCATAATCCGCATCAGAAAAGAAGGAAAGACATTCGGAATGTTGCGATCATCGCCCACGTCGATCATGGGAAAACCACGCTTGTCGATGCTATTTTGAAACAATCCGGCGCCTATGAATTTAAGGAAGGCGAAGTCACCGTAATGGATTCCAACGAACTTGAAAAAGAGCGCGGGATCACCATTTTTTCAAAGAACGCTTCCTTTAAATATAAGGATGTCCAGATCAATATTGTCGATACGCCGGGACATGCGGATTTTGGAAGCGAAGTCGAGCGGATTCTCAAGATGGTGGACGGTGTTTTATTATTGGTAGATGCATTTGACGGCCCCATGCCGCAGACCAAATTTGTTTTGAAAAAGTCTCTCGAGCTTCATTTAAAGCCAATTGTGGTGGTGAATAAAATTGATCGTCCAAATTCGCGGCCGCATGAAGTGGTCGATATGACGTTTGATCTTTTCTGCGAAATGAACGCGACCGATGAACAGCTTGATTTTCCGATTGTATTTGCGTCCGGAAAAGAAGGGAAAGCCACGCTTGATTTGGATGAAGAAGCAAAAGATTTAAAACCGCTTTTTGAAACGATTCTTCACCGCGTGCTTCCACCCGTTGCCGATCTGGACCAGCCGTTTCAAATGCTGGTGACCATGCTGGATTATGACAATTATATCGGAAGAATCGGAACGGGGCGCGTCGTTCACGGAAAAGTAAAAGTGGGAGAGCCGGTTGCGCTTGTGAAGCACGATGGAAGTATTGAACGGGGGAGCATTACAAAAATTTTGAAATATCGCGGCGTGAAACGTGTCGAAGCGGAATCGGCCGAAGCCGGAGACATCGTTAGCATGGCGGGGCTTGACAATGTAAAAGTCGGGGAAACCATCGCATCCGCCGCCAACCCAAAGGCGCTTCCGACAATCAAAATTGATGAGCCGACAATTTCCATGAATTTTTCGCACAACACGAGCCCGCTTTCCGGAAAAGACGGCGGAAAATTTTTAACGTCGCGTCACATTCGTGAGCGTCTTGAACATGAAGCCATGGTGAACGTCGGAATCAAAGTGGAAGAAGTGGAAGGCGGAGAGCGTTTCAAAGTGTCGGGCCGCGGGGAGCTCCATTTGGCGATTTTGATTGAAACCATGCGCCGGCAAGGTTACGAAATGGAAGTGTCGAAGCCGCAGGTGATTTTAAAAGAAATCGACGGGGAACTTTTTGAACCGGTTGAGGAGCTCGTGGCGGAAGTGGATCCGGGATATCAAGGAGCCGTGATCCAGCAGCTGGGAAGCCGAAAAGCCATCATGAAAGAAATGCAAACGAGTGCCGTAGGAACGGTCCGGATGGAATTTTTAATTGCCTCCCGTGCTTTAATCGGATATCGGAGTGAATTTTTGACCACGACGCGCGGGACAGGAACGATGTATCAGAATTTTTTTGAATATCAAAAATACAAAGGTGAATTACCCGGCCGTTTGACCGGCGTTCAGATTTCGCAAGGCACGGGTGGAGCAGTTGCTTATGCTTTGTGGGGGCTTCAGGAGCGCGGTGAAATTTTTATAAAACCCGGTGAGGACCTTTACGAAGGAATGATCGTCGGTGCCAATAACAAAGGAAACGATCTTGTGGTCAATGCAACGCGCGAGAAAAAACTGACCAATATGCGCGCGTCAGGATCTGATGAAGCAATTCAACTGATTCCCCCGCGTGAAATGACACTCGAATTTGCGCTTGAATTTATCGAAGGCGACGAACTCGTTGAAATCACACCGAAGAACGTTCGTTTGCGCAAACTTTATCTTGGTGAAAACGAGCGCAAGAAACACGCCCGCCAAAAAAATTAGATCACAAGTTTTAATTCTTTTAATCCTTGGGGAACTGAACTTTTTGAGCGACCATTTTTCCGTTCAGTAATTTTGCGGTAATCACGACAGGTTTTGATTGACTCTTTTTTTCTTTCAGACGATTAAAGAAACTTAGAATCACGCCTCTATTTTTATTCAAATAAACAAATCTTGGTGTTTCGCGGATTTCAAAATTGGTTACGGTCAACTCGTCATTTTTTAGATGATCTTGATTTCTCACTTCTATTTTATAGATCGCCAAAAGTCCAAAGAAGTTCTTGATGGTTTTGAAGGAAATAACAGGCTCCCGCTCTTGCTTTTCGGGTTTGATTTCCGGAATTTTCTTTTTCACTTCGCCCGGTTTCTTTACTCCGGCAGATTTATTTTTATTGGAAATTCTACTTGAATCAAAAGCGGTTTTTCTTTCCCGCGGGAAGGAACTGCCTGATGGCGAATCGAACAGTTCGTCGTCCGATTCCTTAAAGATAAGTCCTTCAGGATAAGAATTCTTTAATTCTTTGTAAGATTCTTTTGGAGGTTCGTCCGCAAGCGAATTTGGTGTTCCTGATGGCGCCGCAGATTCCGGGTTTGCATTGATAATAAGAAAACCATTGTTGCCGGTAACATGGTTGTTTCCCGGCGGCGGATTGCCGCTTCCGCCCGGCGGATTCGAAGGCGGAGGTGGGTTACCGCCGTCTCCTCCGCGTTCACCAGTATTCACCGTAATTTGAACGTCATCAAAATTAGAAAGCGCGCCGTCGCTTGCCGTAAGCCTCAGCAAATAAATTCCCGGCGTTACGAAACTCGCTGTCGTATCGATAGAGTGTTCATTTCCAAAAGTGACGGATCCCGGGCCGCTTACTTTACTCCAAGTTGCGCTCACGTGCGCAGGAGGATTTGGTAAACCATCATCCGTGACAGTGCTATCCAGCATAGCAGAATTTGGCAGGGTGATTGTTTGATCAGCGCCTGCATTTACCGTTGGAGGGTGGTTAACCGGAGGTGGCGGTGGCGGCGGATTCACATCAAATACAGCCGTCGCACTCTTATCTGAATCCATCACAAGGGTTTCTGGATTATTATTTCCCGCTAGATTTCCTTGCCACTCGACAAAGTGATATCCGGCATTTGGAATCGCGGTTAATATTACCGCCGTTCCTGCTGTGTAAGTCCCATTCGTAGGCGGAGGAGTCAGTGTGACAGAACCATTTACTGCTGTAATGGTGAGCGTGTATTGATTTGGAGGAATCAAAGTAAAATTCGCAGTTACATTCATATTGGAATTCATTGTCACAGTAACTGGATTCTGATTCCCTGAAATATCTCCACTCCATCCACTGAGCTGATATCCCGCATTTGGAACAGCTCGTAAACTGACAGATGTTCCAGCCGTATAAGTCCCATTGACAGGCTGAGGAGTGAGTGTGACCGATCCATTCACAGCAGTAATCGTCAGTGTGTATTGATTTGGAGGAATCAAAGTAAAATTCGCAGTTACATTCATATTGGAATTCATTGTGATAACTCTTGGATTCTGATTTCCTGAAATGTCTCCTGACCAATTACTAAACTGATATCCAGTATTAGGAATTGGAGTGAGTGTTACTGGTGTCCCAGCTGCGTAAGTCCCATTGATAGGTAAAGGAGTCAGTGTGACAGAACCATTTACTGCTGTAATCGTTAATGTATATTGCGGAGGCGGTGGAGCGATCAATTGACTAATATATTGTATTACTGTGTTTCGAATTGTTGTGAACGCTGTAAAATCAAGCGGATTCCCAGCAGATGAAAGATTTTGCAAAATTGGTTGATAAAATCCATCTGTTCCAGGCGTTTGAACATAATCATTCCAGAAGTGCGGACTCATGCGGTTTTTCACTGTTTGTAAGAAATTACTTGCCGGTTGCGCGGCCGGATGAGTAGGATTTTCCGCAATCAAACGTTCAAGTGTTGCCACATATTTTGAATCTTGAATTCCAAGTCGAATTCCTTCGAGCGCTATGGTTTCCAATAATTTTCCATGGTCCCACGTTGGATAAGCAAAGATAAAATCAGCATATGGATTTAACGTTCGTTCGTAATAATTGGAGTCAAAATCATTGAAGTAATCCTTTATTTGATCGCCCATCGCGTAAGCCGAAACAATCGATGCATTTGTTTTTGCAGCGAATAAACCGTGAATGAATCGGTTGTAAATTGGGTTTCGAAGGTAAGAGGTATTTGTTGTGTAGTAACCAAAATGCGCGTTGTTATGGTCAAAACCAGCGTCTTGATCTGTCTGAGTCCAGACTTTGTGATCCACCAAACTGGTTGCCGGTGGAATGGTGTAATCTGGACCTGGACCTGGAACTATAAAGTCATTTCGTAAAATACTGATTGGGCTGTCGCAGCTTGTCCAGTAAGTGGTTGTGGTTTCGCCACCAATTGATTGGATGATGGGGAAGATCCGATCGAGAAGTATGCGCGCATCCGGTCTGTCGCACGGTTCGTCCATGATATCAAAAATGAGCTGAATGTTTCTCGTGCTTGCTCGTTCGATATATTTTTGAATCAGCAGCCTAAAACCAGCTACAAAATCCGGAGCTGATAAATTGGCATAAAGATTAACGTGATTAGGTCCGCTGAGCATGTCTTCTCCATATAATGCAGTATAGAAATTGACCGCAGTTGCAAACACATTGATCACCATTTTATTTTTCGCAAATCCTTGCTGAATCATTTCATCCAGGTAATTGTCGAAAGCAGTTGTGTTGAAATCAACCACCTGATGTCCATTTGCGCCGCCTAAAGTTGCGTAAATGGGTTGATACATATAAGGATCAAATCCTGTTTCGCGGTAAACTCGATAAACCTCGTCCAGACGTTCAGAGAAAACTTTAGTATACGGATCGTGATAAACCGGATTCATATTGGATGAATGATCAAGCCGAACGGGAATGGCATTGACACTTACATTAACAGTTTGTGCGGGCGTGCCATTATTCAAAATTTGTACCGTTCCAGCATAAGTTCCGGAAACCGCATTGGGAAGTTGGATTTTTAACCAAAGCCGTTCAGACGTGTTCGGGTTAACGGAAAGGGAAGAGGCGTCTTCCAAATGATCAGGAAGAACAGCGTATCCTTTTTCAGCGCAGCACGCCCGAACTCTTTTAATATCGTAAATCACTTTCGACAGGGAAATATTGTTTGATGGAATCACATCACTTGTTGCAGCATTCGTTAAATTAGAAACGTTAAATGAAAGATTATTCACGCCCGTTTCGGAATAAATCGCAAAGTTGAGAGTCGCAATTTCTCCCTGCGCAGATGATGTAGAAAGATTATTTGTAATTTCCGAAAGTGCAGGTTTTGTATTTTGATAAACCGGCTGCATTAAATCTCTGGTAAAAATAGTCATTTCCGGATTTTGATAAGAAACAGGCGGACTGGGTTCATCTGACGGAAGCGGCACTTCATAAAACCCTCGATGTACGCGCTGACGTGTTGTCAAAAAGTCTAACTCTTCCTGTGAAATGACACGCAAACTAATGTAATCAATGGGCAGAGTGAGAGAATCATCCGCCGGGCGCCGGTTGCTTGGCATTGTAATTTTGAAATGAAATTTTCCGTCACTTAAGGCGCGAATCAATTGAAATTGAGATTTTCTGAAACCATATTGAATGTATTTCCAACTTTGATCATTGTTGCTTCCAAGCCCTTCAACAATGTAATCGCGGTTTCTCGGAATGTAGGGCGGATAATTGGGATCTAAATTCATGTAATCAATTTGAGAAGCCACGCTTGCACGATGATAAGTAGTATAGGCATTGTCCGCGTTTGAACCACCACTATCGATCGTGTCTTTATATTTGATTTCCAAAAGCATGGGCGTAAGCGGGAAACCGTTTGCATCGACATTAAATGCATCGAAACTGACATTCAAAGTTTGAAGTCCATTTAGATTGCGATAGTTAATACTTCCATCTGTTTGTGGGGTGCTCATCACACTGGAATCAAACTGAACTCCCGGGACGGATTCGTCACCGCCGAGATCAAGGCAGTGTGCATTCGCAGAATTGTTGCAGCCGAACGCGTCAAGGTATTCTGGATTTAATTTAATCAGTGTAATATTGTCCCACCAGACGGATCTGTTGGGTGACGGAGCCGTCATAAAAAACCGAACGCGAATGGATCTTGAATCCGGATGGTGTACTAACGTTTCGTATCCGAAATAACGAGTCCATGTGGTTGGAACGGTTGCGTTCGAAGCTGCAAAATAACTGTAGGAATCCACATTGTATTGTTGAGAACATTGGGTGTCGCTGAATTCTTCAAGTCCCAGATAAATATTTTCGTTGCCAGTTTCCGATTTCGCGTATCCGGATAACAAAAATTGTTTGCCATGGTCCTCACTACTTACTGGGATACAATTTGAATAACTTCCTAAATATACCAAGCTGGGGTCTCCGCCCGCCCAAGTCCATTTCCAAGAATGCTGTCCAGCGTAAGCCACTTGGTTATCCACTTGCATCGTGCCATTTTGAAAAATTCGTTGCCAATAAAAAGGTGTATTTTGCGCGTCAACGCCGTCTTCAAAGCTTGGATTTAAAACGAGGTTTCCTTCAGGCACAGTCGGATCCGTTCCATGTTGGTATTCGTATAAGTTTATGATAAAGTCGTGATCCGGATCGTCATAAGCACCTTGACTTAAATTTCCAAAATAATACATTTCCCAAGCATCCGGCAAACCGTCCCCATCGCTATCGGTTGGCGCGCCATTCAAAATAAAAATAGAAACCTGATCTTCGTCAGTTGCGGGCGGAACAAACGAATCACTCACTTCCAATTTTAAGACGACGAGAGCTCCACCAACAGGAACATTTGGGGCAGTGAAAGTGGGATTTGTGATATTTGAATCAGAAAGCGCAATGGTTGGGCCGCTGATTTGCGACCAATGATAGGTAAGTGGTAAATTGCCATCCAAATCAAAAGATTGACTCCCATCCAATTGAACAATTATCCCTTGATTTGCATTTTGGTCTGGACCAGCAATGGCGATGGGTGGATTATTTGCACCACCCGAAGAATTGGGATCAAACACCGCAGTGACACTCTTATTGGAATCCATCACAAGAGTTTCCGGATTAGTACTTCCCGTTAGATTTCCTTGCCACTGAACAAAATGATATCCT
>Ga0209515_10006162_pt1 | contig 15074 bp, 18 predicted proteins | sample Subgroupgradi54m_FD_187454 | JGI IMG/M metagenome (GOLD analysis project Ga0209515, IMG submission 187454) | Subsurface groundwater microbial communities from S. Glens Falls, New York, USA - GMW60B uncontaminated upgradient, 5.4 m (SPAdes)... ...
CCCTGGGCTGCTGAGCGGGCGCATCACTGCCAGCCTGGTCCCGTAGCGTCATCGCCTTCAGGTCGGCTCCTGCGCAGAAGGCGCGTCCACCTGCTCCGGTCAGGATGGCCACCAGCACGTCATCGTCCTTGATGACCTCGTCGAAGGCAGACCACAGGCCACTGGACACTCCGGGGCTCAGCGCGTTCATCCGCTCCTGATTGTTGATGGTTATCCATGCAATACGGTTTCTCTTCTCGTAGCTCAATAGATCGAAGGTCTTCACCGCCATGCCAGTCACCTCCTACGTTTGATTATCTCGCTCTCCAATAATCCTCCAGTACCCACTGGTTGTAAAGGGAGCGTATGCTGCGACAGGCATCATACCACGTAATTGCGCGGTTCTGTCAAGAACTCGTGCCCTTTCAGTACCTCTGAGGCAGTTTGGAAGCCAGCTCTCGGTGGCACTGCCCAATGACAAAGACCAACCGCTCGGTGGCTACGAATTCAGCGCCCCTTTACTTTCAGCAGGTCTGCCACACGCGCCCCTATCACCTGTGCCATCCGCTCCATACCTGCGTCATTGGGATGGAGGCCGTCAGGCATTAAGAGCGTCTCGTCCCGCTCACCGATCGCTTCGGTGCCGTGAATCAGGTGTAGCAAATCGTCCCCTTGAGCACGCAAGGCTTTCACCACCGCCTCCGAGCCCTTGCGCAAATTCGGCAAACTCACTCCCAATCGGTTCGGCCTGCGCTCAAACTCTCGATCGTTCTGATGGCGGTAGGTCGGGGTGACTACCAGGATGGGTGTTGTCGAGTGGTCCAAGCGAACGATTTTCAGAAAGTCACGAAGCGCTTCGTTCCAGGCTTCCTGGTCGTACCAGGCTCTGGTCATGGTGTTCGTGCCGAAATGGAGCGTAATAATGTCACCTGCATGGCCGGCCAGGGCCTCGGCGGCCACCGGTTCGGCGCGGCCACACCCGTTAAACCCGAGGTTGTAGTGGTCCAGTCCCAGACTGCGAGCGATAATGGCCGGGTAGGTAGTGCCAGGGTCGCCGGCAGCCACCCCTTGGGTGATCGAGTCGCCAAAGGCCAGCAGCCTTGGCCGCTGTTCTGCGATGGGTTCGATGCCGTCTGCCGATATGCCGCCTACATGCACCACCGCGCCGTAGGGCAGGTAGACGGTGTAGATTGCTGATCCGCCAGGCAGCAAAAAGCGGATCTCGTGGTTGCCAGCCTTGCCCTCTGGGCTGAAATGCGCAACCCGCATACCATCGCGCCATATGCTGGTAATCGCAGCCGCAGGCCTTGGTGCGGCCCCAGGGGGAGGGACAGGCTTGGGTACGGCGCCAGTTATGGCCGCCCCGGACCCCATTGGTCTCGTTCCAGTTTCCCCCTCGACGTAGCGGAGGCGGATCACCACCTCTCGGGCTGCGGTCTGAAACTCCAATCGTGCTCCGGCGCTGGCAAGCGAATGGTGCCACATGTCGAACGGGAATGCGCCCTGCAACGGGTTCAGGCGGTTGATGATTGCGCGGTCGCCGTCGAAGCTCAGGAAAGGCGCCCCCTGCAGATAAGGTCTAAGCTCTTCCCCAGCGATAAAGCTCATCATCGCCTCTCCTCTTCCAAATGCTCATCATCCTTGTCCTGGCTACGCCCCCACAATGCCCTTGCGCCCCAGCGCCCGCTCCAGCGAAGGCTGCCAATGCCCCGGGAGCGTCCGGTGGCCAGCGCGATTTTAATGTTGGAGGGTCATGGGGTTAGGCGCTAGTGCGCCTTTATGGGCTAACCTGGCTAAGGGGGACGGCCTCTTTCCACCAATCCTCAAAGGGTGGTGGAATTGGAGTTTCCCGTATCTGAGAATATTGGCCCCGAAAGATGATGTCTACAGATGGCACAAGAAAACACGCACCCTGGGTGACAATGAACCTATCATGAGCGAAACTCTTCAAGACCCTCCATTCAGTGATTACTCCCTTGCGCTGCATTTCTTCACTAAATCTAGCGAACTCTCCCTTTGCGCGTTCGTTCACAGTGTCAGGTCCGGAGAGAATGCGGACTTCTCTTACAAGGGCTGGGTCTACGCAATACAACATCTCTTCAAGACCTTGGGGTCTAAAGTAGCGGTCAGCCCACCAGATGTAGTTTTCGCATCTACGCAGGGTCTGCCGCAAACTGAGCACATTTGAGTATGGCGTCTCCGGTTTTATCTCCAGCACTGTACTCTGGCGTTCATTCATGGGTTCCCCTGCGGCAGGCTTGCGAGGCTCTTGGTCTCTGCCACTGGTTCGCCGCGGCGGGGTTAGCCCGAATAGGCCGAAGAGTTCTTCCTCGGAGAGAACACGCTCCTCTGGGCTCACGTCAGTCAACTCGTCAACGACCTCTTGGAAAAGAAGCCTCTTTCGATTGAGGATCTGCTCTATGCGTTCCTCAATCGTGTTTCGACACATTAAGCGGGTAACAAACACGGTTTTTGTTTGGCCAATTCGAATTAGACGAGCCACTGCCTGATCTTCCACTGCGGGGTTCCACCACCGGTCAAAGAGCAACGCATAGTTAGCTCTTGTCAAGTTCAGGCCTTGGCCTCCGGCCCGAAGTGAAAGCAGCAAAAGCCTATGTGCCTCATCAGATTGGAATTCGTTTATAATCGTGTCGCGTTGAGCAGTAGACAATTGACCTGTATAGAGATGAGGTTTGTATTCATCAAGACGCCCCGCCAGGTTCTCAAGCGTCTTCACATACTGAGAAATAATTAGGGCCTTCCCGTCGTCTTGGCATGCCTGCTCGAGAAACTCCTCGTGGAGGAATTCTAACTTGGTGCTCTCGCCAGTCTCTGGGTCAAAATTGCAGATCTGTTTTAGCTGCTGTATGAGTGCAAGCACATTTACCACCGTGACATCAGTGGTTTGGCGCAGACGAATTACGCCTTGGGTCTCTGCCCGATTGTAAGCCTGCCGCTGTGCTTCGGTGAGATCGAGCCACTTCGTGTCGTCTACCGTCTCGGGAAGGTCAGGCAATGCGTCTTTCTTGAGGCGCCGGAGAACGTATGGCCGTATTCTCTCTCGGAGGGCTTGGGCCCCTAAGAATGGGACTTCACTGGCTTGAAACAGGCCGGGCTGGATGAACCCGAAGACCGAAACCACGTCCTCAAGCTTGTTTTCAAGAGGAGTACCCGACAGGCCCCACCGGCGTTTTGCGGTAAGACTGCGAACCGCGCGGGAGGTATCCGCATCTGGATTCTTGATTCGCTGTACCTCGTCGGCGACCACCAGATCAAAAGTACGCCCTCTAATAGTCTCCCGGTCCTGACGTACCGTTTCATAGGTCGTCACCAGGACGTGGCACTTCCCCACGTACGCCCGCCACGCAATGTGCCTCGCCTGTTGATCGCCGTGAACCCGTACCGCAACAAGCTCTGGTGCCCAGCGCTCAAGTTCCCGCATCCAGTTGGTAAGCACACTCTTAGGGCAGATCACGAGGGCCTGCAATGCCAACCCGCGCCGGATCAGGGCTCGGAAGGCAGTGATAGCCTGAACTGTTTTGCCGAGACCCATGTCATCGGCCAGCAATGCGGACTCGTTCTCGAAAAGCCATTTGACGCCGTCTCGTTGGTAGCCATAGAGCTCTCCTGGGAACAGCAATTCATCTCGAAATTCTGTCCTCGCCGGAGGCATTAGGATGGGCAACAGCATCCCAAAGATGTCTAGACCCCTTGGGTGTTTGGGGTCAAGTCGACCTTGAAGCCCTTGAGGCTCTATTCGGGTCTTTGTCTCTCGTTGCCCTAGCCGAAGTTGCTCCTCTTCTTTCTTGATGAAGATTGTCCCGTTGACTTCTGGTCTTGGCAGAGAAGCGAGTAGGTCAACAATGTGAATCGAGGCGTCCAGGTGGTCAATGCCGGTTTCTATCACACTCGGCGGGTCTAGGACAGCCGTTGCGTGAGCAGATGGCGTTCCAATTGCATGATTCTGGGACAACCGAGGAGAGGCAATGGGATCCACCAACACTAAGTTACTCTCAACCAACTGCCAAGCCAATTCTTGCTGCAGCAAGGCTACAGTCGAGGGCGGAGGCATAGGAAATCGCTGGCGCAGAGGCTTAAGCAAATCCATCGCGCTACCTAGGCGTATCGTGGGTCTTCTTTGGCAAGTATTTCCAGAGCTGAACGCATCCGTTGGAATACCTCGACTAAGTCAAAACGAGCGGCGCAAATCTCCAGCAAAGCTAAGGTTTCTCTTTCTTGGTCAGGATTCATGAAGTTACCTCTATACACAACGGGCTGGTAGGTTGAACCAGTGGGTCTAATGGTTCCGGTCGCAGACGGAGGTGCCTTCTCCTCAACTCTTATTACCTCACCGGCATGCCAAATGGCGGCGACGTTCACTTTGCTTTCCTCGGCGATGTCGAGGAGCCAAGGTTCAGGCACTAACACGGTCCTTGGTTTTCTTTGCGACTGCTGCACGAGTGGCTTTGCACAGAGTTCAATGGCTACATAATGCTCTAACTGACTACCGTAGAGGGTTCTCTGGACTAGAGATGGGCGAACAGGGGTGGTCGCCCGGAACTCCATGGGATATCCCCTTTCGTCGGTCACCATAAGGGCTGCTATGAACCCATCCTTCTTGGTGGTTTTTTCAAACGCCAAAAACCCAAGCAGAGCAGCATGTGGCACTTGACGTGTAGTCATAGACAAACCTCCTCGCTACCCTATCCCCAATCCCCCGTCAATGCCAATGACCTGGCCGGTCATGGATCTGGCTTCCTCGCTGGCCAGGAAGGCCCCCAGGTGGGCCGCCTCCTCGGCGCTGCCAAAGCGGCTCAGGGGGATGCGGGACCGGAGTTGGCGCTGCACTCGTTCACTAGGCATAGCTCAGCCCCTTTTGTTGCTGCTTTGGGTGGCGTGAGAGGCACGCAACGGCAACCGGTTGCGGTGAATAGTAGCACTCAGAGCAGCGACACGCAACGAAAGCGTTGACTTCAGCAGAGACCCGAGGAGAACCCGGCCAAGAAGAAATTCCTTCGGCAAGGCTTTACATAGGTGGTGTTGTCCAGGGAAAATGTCAGGGGTTGCCGTTCATGGACCTTGTTAGCGCGGTGACCGGCTTCAATCTGATCGAGGAATCTATGAGCGGTGACCTGACGGCAGAACAGCTTCGCGAGGCAATCCACCTCACCATCGCGAGCAACAGCATCGTGGTCAATCGATGGCTGGCAAATGACCCTGGCAGCTGGGGGTTCCTTGCCGGCCAGGCGGTGCTGGCTTGCCGTCATCAGGCTGGTAGGACATTGACCGATCTGGAGCGGCGAATGGTGTGGCAAGAGCTCTGGAACGCACTGACTGAGCGCAGGCGTGCCCAGGGTGGTGATAGGGAGGAAGATCTCCTTGGGTCATGACCCTACCGGAGAGCCTTTTCCAGGCATTGGACCTAGCCTCAGCCGTGGCGGGTTGAAATGGCCTGAGCTATCATAGAGCGAAAGTGGCACAGGAGGGGCGATGAACACTCAGGATCTCCGCAAGAAGCTTACCCGTATCCAATACCAGGTGACCCAGGAGAAAGGGACGGAGCCCCCGTTCACCGGGGAGTATTGGAACAATCACGATAAGGGGGCCTATCGGTGTATCTGCTGCGATGCTCCACTGTTCTCTTCGAACTCCAAGTATGATTCACGCACTGGCTGGCCGAGCTTTTGGGAGGTTCTGCAACCAGAGGCGGTGCGGGAGGAAACCGATGACAGCATCGGCATGGCAAGGACGGAGGTGGAGTGCGCGAGCTGTGGCGCCCACCTGGGGCATGTGTTCCCAGACGGCCCACGGCCCACCGGCCTGCGATACTGCATAAATTCGGCGGCGTTGAGACTGGACAAGAGCGAGTCCAAATAGGCCAGTCGCGTCCGGGAATGAGCCGTAGAAGTCGAATGTTCGCGCGTGAAGGGTTTGAGGAGTAAGCGCCGAGACCCAAGGAGGGAACAATGGCCCAGGGAGACCTTCGGGCGGTCCGCGCCAACGAGCTCAAGTTGGACCCCGTTCAGACACCGGGAATGAGCCGCTACGCGGGGATCGCCGCGCACACGGTTGGTGCTGAGAAACTCTGGGTGGGCCTTGTCACCCTGGCGCCGGGAGTCCGCTCCGGCGCCCACCACCACGGCGACTGCGAGTCGGCCATCTTCATCATAAAGGGCCGTGCCCGTTTCCGCTTCGGCCCGCTGCTGGGCAATAGCATCGATGTGGCCGCAGGCGACTTCGTCTATGTCCCGCCCCGTGCTCTCCACCAGGAGATCAACCTCAGCGATGCCGAGCCCATCGAGATGATCGTGTCGCGGGACAGACAGGAGAACGTGACGATCAACCTTGACCTGCCTGAGGCCATCCTCCAGGGGGCCTAGCGCTGCTTCTGCCCCGACTTGTCACGACGAGACGAGTGAGATGGACCCCAAGATTCGGACAGGCGGCAAAGCGAGGGTCCTGCCCCTAGAAGGCTGCTGAAAAAGGGGAGTCCAGAGGGGCGAAGCCCCGGAGCCTGCCCTGAGCGAAGCCGAAGGGGTGGGGGTCTGGGGGTATCCCCCAGATACAAGTTTTACCCCCTTCCTGGTCAGGAAGGGGGACAGGGGGATGGTCGGAGGAGTTTTTCCGCACCCTGCTAGAATCAATGGCCGAAGAGGAGGCGCAGGACATGAACCAGGATAGCAGAAGACAGCAGCAGCCCGAGTGTGGTCTGCGGAATACCCAGTGAGAATGAGCGCCAACCGTGCTCTGGATTTGCCCCGACTGGCCTGCGAAGTCGCCGCATCCTGCAGCTTTCTCTTTATTCCGCCTGTTCATCTCCGCCGAGGCAAGGGTGGCGACTGGGATCCTGTTGCTCGTCGCATTCGCATCGGCCGTGCTGAAATGCAAAGCGACCTGGATCGCCTGTGGTACCTCTTGGCCCATGAATTGGCCCACGCCCAGGGGAATGGCAGGGAAGGTCATTCCAGGAAGTTCTGGGTTCGGCTGGCGGAAGGATTAAGGCTTGCAGCAAGGCTGGAGCTTCTACGGTATGACTTCGGATACAGGGAGGGCGTATTACGTGTCGCCGAAGAGTACGGCGTCCCGGAGGTGCCGCGTCTCCAGATGTTTCTGTTTTCAGTTGCAGATGTTGTTGAGGACCGTGACGGTAAACGATGGAAGGTGCTCCGAAGATTTCGACGGGCCGGAGCGCCGCACTATCGGTTAACGACTCGTGGATGGCGGTGGGTTAGCTCAGAAGACGGCCTGCTCAAGGCCATCCGGTAGGTCATTCGTGCAGAACCGGGTGGCTATTGGTGGCAAGGCCTGACGCGACGTCTCTAACCAACTACATCTAGCCGCCAGGTTTTCATCGGGTGGCCCGCCTTGGGGTGGCGCCGTGTGCCCCTTGGCCTTCCCGACGCTGTCGGGACGCTCTCTTGATGGAGCTACGCAGGAAGGCCCAATTGCGCCTGCATACGCCCCCGGCTCTTCCAGCTTTTGATCTCCCTCTCGCGCCGTCTTGCATCGACCAGAGTCTCAAAAGCCTCGGTGTGGACCAGTCGCCAGGGCCGGTACGGCCTTGTGGCCTTCATCATGCCGTCATTGTGCTGCTCAAGACGATGTCCAACGTCCTTCGTGGAGCCTGTGTAATAGCGACCTGCAGCACCGCTCTGAAGCACGTACACAAAGAACACGCAGATTCGCCTAGAGAAGTGGAGTGGTGGAGCTGAAGGGAGTCGAACCCTTGACCCCCTCAATGCCATTGAGGTGCTCTCCCAGCTGAGCTACAGCCCCACGCCGTTCACAACTATACCAGAGCCTGTCAGCCAGGCGCACAGGGATACCTAGCAATGGAAAACGTCCCAATCCCTGGCCTCCCCGATGCAATCGGGGCGCTCTCCCAGCTGAGCTACAGCCCCACGGGGCTTTAATATAGCAGGGCCCCTATGGAGGCGCAAGGTGTAAGCCTTAAGGGAAGCCACTACCACCCCTTCTAGGCCCCGCTGACTCCCTCCCCTTGCACCATCCACGCTTGTCGTCAACCCTTTTCAGCGGTACAATCGTGCCACCTACCTCGACTCTGGATTCTAAGGAGGAAGCATGGAGTACCGTCGCCTGGGTGGATCGGGCCTTCAGGTATCCGCCGTGGGGCTGGGGACCAACAATTTCGGCGGCCGTATGGACGAAGCTGCCAGCGGTGCAGTGGTCCACGAAGCCCTGGAGCAGGGCATAACGATGATCGACACCGCCAACATGTACAGCCAAGGGCTCTCGGAGACCCACATCGGCAAGGCCCTCAAGGGCCACCGCCACCAGGTCGTCCTGGCCACCAAGGTCTCGGCCGCCATGGGCGAGGGCCCGAACCTGCGGGGGAACTCCCGGCAACACATCATGGAGCAGGTGGAGAAGAGCCTCCAGCGGCTGGACACCGACTACATTGACCTGTACCAGTTGCACTTCCAGGACCCCGAGACGCCAATTGAGGAGACCCTTCGGGCCCTGGACGACCTGGTCCACCAGGGCAAGGTGCGCTACATTGGCTGCTCCAACTTCGCCGCCTGGCAAGCGTGCGAGGCCATCTGGACCTCCCGCAGCCTGGGGCTCCACAGCTTCGTGAGCGCCCAGCCCGCATACAATCTCCTCAGCAGGGGCATAGAGCGGGAGCTGGTGCCCTTCTGCCAGGCCTACAAAGTGGGCATCATCCCCTACTCCCCACTGGCCAGCGGCTTCCTTACCGGCAAGTACCGCGCCGGCGAGGCCCCGCCTGCCGGCACCCGGCTTTCCGGCCGCTTCGGGCAGCGAACTTTGACGGAGGACAACTTCGGCCTGTTGACTAAACTGGAGGGGTTCACAGGCGAAAGAAGTCACACCGTCCTGGAGCTCGCCTTTGGTTGGCTCTTGGCCAAACCCCAGGTGGCCACCATCATCGCCGGAGCCACCTCCAGAGAGCAGGTCAAGGGCAACGTTGCCGCAGGCCACGCCTGGCGCCTCACCCCCGAGGAGGTGAAGGAAGTGGACGAGATCACGAAGGAGTCGCTCAGAAGATAGGAGTTTCTTGCCATGCCCACCGATTGGAAAGAGCTGGAAAGCCGCTACTACATGCGCGTCGTTCGCCGGCAGCCCATCGTCCTGGTGCGCGGCCAGGGCACCCGTGTGTGGGACGAGAACGGCAAGGAGTACCTGGACTTCACCGGCGGTTGGGCGGTGAACAACCTGGGCCACTGCCACCCGGCGGTGACCGAGGCCATCGTCCAGCAGGCCCGCACGCTTCTCCAGACCTCCAACGCCTACTACACCGTTCCCCAGCTCCAGTTGGCCCAGATACTGGTGGAGCATAGCTGCCTGGACCGGGTTTTCTTCTGCAACAGCGGCGCCGAGGCCAACGAGGGAGCGGTGAAGCTGGCCCGAAAGTACGGCAGGCTCCATCTGAAGGGCGCGTACGAGGTCATCACCGCCCTCAACTCCTTCCACGGGCGGACCCTGGCCATGGTGGCGGCCACGGGCCAGCCCCACTACCAGGAGAACTTCCGCCCCCTGCCAGTGGGCTTCGTGAATGTGGAGTTTGACAGCATTGAGGCCATTATGCGGGCCACCACAGAGAACACCTGCGCCGTCCTGCTGGAGCTTGTCCAGGGCGAGGGAGGAGTCAACGTGCCCTCGCCCAGCTACCTGAAAGAGGTCCGCGCCTGGTGCGACGAGCGGGGCATCCTGCTCATCCTGGACGAGATCCAGACAGGCATGGGCCGCCTGGGCACCCTCTTCGGCTACCAGCAGTTCGGGATCGAGCCGGACGTCATCACCCTGGCCAAAGGCCTGGGCAACGGGGTCCCCATCGGCGCATTCCTGGCCAAGGAGCGGGCAGCCGTCTTCGAGCCGGGGGACCACGGCTCCACCTTTGGGGGCAACGCGCTGACCTGCGCCGCTGCCTACGCCGCCGCCAAAGTCATCATAGAGGAGAACATCTCTGCCAAGGCTGCCTCCACGGGGCGTCACCTCCGCCAGCGCCTGGAGGAGATAAAACAGCGCTACGATTTCATTACCGACGTGCGGGGGATGGGGCTTTTGCTCGCTATGGAGTTTCGTGATACCCTATCGGCGACTATCGTAGGGGCATGCAACCAGGAGGGCCTGCTGCTCAACGCGGTGCGCCCCAACGCTCTGCGCTTCATGCCCCCCTTGACCACGTCGGTAGCAGAGGTGGACGAGGCTGCGGCCCGCCTGGACCGGGTCCTCACACGCGTTGGGAGAGAAACGAGCGCCCGCGCCTGAGCCTTTTCAATCCCTCTGGTAGGTGCGAAGAAGGAGCGAGATGCCGAGAAAGAGGGTGGTCCTGGCGTATAGCGGAGGGTTGGACACCTCCGTGGCCATCCCCTGGCTGGCAGAGCACTATGATGCCCAGATCATCGCCCTCACGGTGGACTTGGGAGGCGCCAGGTCGGTGGAGGATGTGCGGCAAAAAGCACTGAAGAGCGGGGCCGTCAAGGCCGTCACCGTTGATGTCAAAGAGGAGTTCGTACGCGAATTCGTCTTCCCCGCCCTCCAAACGGGCGCTCTGTATGAAGGCGCCTACCCGCTGGCCACGGCCCTCTCCCGCCCATTGATCGTCAAACACCTGGTGGAGGTGGCCCGCCAGGAAAAGGCCACGGCCATCGCCCACGGGTGCACCGGCAAGGGGAACGACCAGGTGCGCTTTGACGTCAGCGTCCAGGCCCTGGGCCCCGACCTCCAGGTCATCGCCCCCGCCCGAGAGTGGGGGATGACACGCGAACAGGAGGTGGAGTTCGCCCAGCAGCATGGGGTGCCGGTCGCTGTCGGCGCGGGCAGTCTCTACTCCGTTGACGAGAACCTGTGGGGCCGGAGCATCGAAGCCGGCGCCCTGGAGGACCCCTGGCAGGAGCCCTCTGAGGAGGTCTTCGCCTGGACCCGACCGGTGGTCCAGACCCCCAATGAGCCTCTCTACCTGGAGATCGCCTTCAATCAGGGGAACCCCGTAGCGGTGGACGGCGAGGAGCTTGAGGGCGCGGCGCTCATTCGCCACCTCAACGCCCTCGCGGGCCAGCACGGGGTGGGGCGGGTTGACATGCTGGAGAACCGGTTGGTGGGCATCAAGTCGCGGGAGGTGTACGAAGCGCCCGCCGCCGTGGTGCTGCACCAGGCCCACCGGGCACTGGAGGCCATGACCCTGAGCAAGGAGCAGGTGCGGTTCAAGGAGCGGGTGGCCCAGGAGTACGCCGACCTGGTGTACAACGGCCGCTGGTTCTCCCTGTATCGCGAGGACCTGCAGTCTTTTGTCGCGAGCACCCAACGCTACGTCACGGGCACCGTCCGGATGAAGCTCCACAAGGGCGCCTGCCATGTGGTGGGCCGCAAGTCCCCTCACTCCCTCTACTCCCACGGCCTGGCCACCTACAGCGAGGGAGACCGCTTCGACCACACGGCGGCGGCGGGCTTCATCAAGATTTACGGGTTGCCCCTTCGGACCCAGGCCCAAATCCAGGGCCCTGGCGATGGAGCTTCTCGGGAAGACCAGTAAATCAGCGTCGACCCTGGCAGGGAAGGGCAACCGTGAAAGGAACGCTGTTCCTGATCCACTGGAAAGCGTCCGAGGCCGAGGCCCTGGCGACGCCCCTCCGCACCGAGGGTTGGCAGGTGGATATAGAAGCCGAGGACGGGGCCCGCGCTGGACGGGCCATAAAAGCCAACCAGCCCGATGCCGTGGTCATCTACCTGACGCGCCTGCCCTCCCACGGCAGAGAGACGGCGGACGGCCTGCGCTCAATAAAGGCGACCCGGGACATCCCTATCGTCTTCGTGGATGGCAACGAGGAGGCGATAGAAAAGACCAGGGCCAGGGTGCCCAGCGCCCTCTACACCACCTCCGGGGACCTGCCTAAAGTCCTGGGCCAACTCACCGGGACAAACGGCAGCGCACCAGCCACAAACGGGGTCGCTGACGAGCCCGTCCCACCCCCCGAGACCGGCTTTCGCAAGATCAGCGAGGAGGCGGTGATGGCGAGGACCGGCAAGGGCTGGCAGGAGTGGCTCGCCATCCTGGACGCCTGGGGCGCCCCCACGCAGGGGCACACCAGGACCGCCGCGTACCTCCTGGACCATCACGGCCTCAGCGGCTGGTGGGCCCAGGCCGTCGCCATTCGCTACGAGTGGGAGCGGGGGCTCAGAAGGTAGAATGGTCATAACGTTCTCACCCCATGCTTTCGAGAGCATGGAGGAACGGGGAGTCACCCAGGAAGAGGTTGAGATAACCGTGGCAGAAGGGCAAGCGGCTCAGGCCAGGGCGGCACGCAAGGCAAAGGCGAAAGTGTTCACCCAGGGTTATCCCTGGAAAGGGCGCTTGTACCCTCATAAGCGCGTACGAGTTATCTATGCTGAGGTGAGAGAGGACATCGTGGTAGTAACGGTGTACGGTTACTATGGCCGGTGGGAGGAAGGAACATGAAACTCTCCTATGACGCAAGCGTAGATGCTCTGTACATCAAGCTGAACGAGGGCATCCATCAAGTCGAGACGAAGCACGTAGATGAGGATATTGCTCTGGACTTTGACGAGGAGGACCGCCTGGTAGGCATTGAGGTGCTGGACGCCTCCAAGCGCCTGGACCTGGGCGCCCTCCTCCCGATTGCGGTCAAGGGGTAGGCGCAGGCCGAATAACCCCTTCTGGACACCAGGTTACGGAATAGTGCTTTCCTACACCTCCCACGCCCGGACCAAGATGACAGAGCGGGGCGTCCGCGAAGAGGAGGTAGTAGAGACTGTCCGAGCAGGAGCCCTTCTGAGGGTAAGGGGCAACCGTATAGGGCGCCGCAGGGTGTTTGCTGTGGGCTACCAGTGGGAAGGCAGGGATTACCTCCACAAAGAAGTCGCCGTCATCTATACTGAAGAAGGAGAACAACAAGTCATCGTGACAGTCCTTGCCCGCTATGGTAGATGGGAGGAGGCGCTGTGAAGATTACCTATGACCCAGAGGCGGATGCTGTCTACATTTACCTCTGCCGTGAGGTCCGACAGCCCGAAACCCGAGAGGTGGATGAGGACATCTATTTGGACTTTGACCAGGAGAACCGCCTGGTGGGCATTGAGGTGCTGGACGCCTCCCACCGCCTGGACCTGGGCGCCCTGCTGCCAGTCGTGACGGAGGCCTAGCTGCAGACCGAGCGACCTCTGCAAATGCCCCCGATAGTATGACCTCCAACCCTCCCTCTTCGTACACGGCCTCCCTCCACTACGACCGGCGCCTCTACCGCCAGGACGTCGCGGGTTCCATTGCCCACGCCCGCATGCTGGCCAAGCAAGGCATCATCGCGGAGAAAGAGGCCGAGAGCCTTGTCATGGGCCTCACCTCCATTCGCCAGGAGATCCAGGAGGGCGCCTTCCCCTGGCGTGAGGACCTGGAGGACATCCATATGAACATCGAGGCCCGCCTCATCGAGAAGGTGGGCCCCGTGGGGGGCAAGCTCCACACCGCCCGCTCCCGCAACGACCAGGTGGCCACGGACCTGCGCCTCTACGCCAAGGAGGCGGTCCGTGATACCCAGCAGCGCCTGCAGGCGCTGCAGCAGGCCCTCCTCCGCCAGGCCGAGGCCCACCGCCAGACCATCCTCCCCGGCTATACCCACCTCCAGCGGGCCCAGCCAGTGGTGCTGGCCCATCACCTATTGGCCTACTTCCACATGCTCCAGCGGGACCTCCAGCGGTTCCGCCATGCCTACCACAGCGCCGACGTCCTGCCCCTGGGCAGCGGCGCATTGGCAGGTGTCCCTTACCCCATCGACCGGGAGTTCGTGGCCAGGGAGCTGGGGTTCAGCCGCATCAGCGAGAACAGCCTAGACGCCGTCTCCGACCGGGATTTCCTGCTGGACTACCACTACGCCGCCGCCGCCTGCGCGATGCACCTCTCCCGCATGGCAGAGGAGGTGGTGCTCTGGTCCTCGGAGGAGTTCGGCTTTCTGCATCTGGCTGAGGAGTACACCACCGGCAGCAGCATCATGCCCCAGAAGCGCAACCCCGACTTTGCCGAGCTGGCCCGAGGGAAGACGGGGCGGGTCTACGGCCACCTGGTGGGGCTCCTCACGGTCCTCAAGGGCCTTCCCCTCTCCTACAACCGGGACCTGCAGGAGGACAAGGAGGGGTTCTTCGACACGGTGGATACCCTTCTGGCGACCCTTGATGCCTTTAAGGGGATGCTGTCCACGGCGCGCTTTGAGGTCGAGCGGATGCGGCAGGCGGTGGAGGAGAGCCAGGCCCTGGCCACGGACCTGGCCGACTACCTGGTGGGACGCGGCATCCCCTTCCGAGAGGCCCACGGCATCGTGGCCCGGCTGAGCCGCTACGCCAGGGAGCAGCAGAGGGCCCTGAAAGCGCTGACGTTGGAGGAGTACCGCCGCTTCTCCCCCGCCTTCAACCAGGACGTCTACGCAATCACTGTGGAGGCATCGGTGGCAGCGCGCGATGTGCCCGGCGGGACCGCCCCGACGCGGGTGGAGGAGGCGCTGACCCAGGCCCGACGCCTGCTGGAGGAGCCCCTTGTCCCCTGAACCCCCTCGAATAAAGATCGCGCCTTCCATCCTCTCCGCCGACCTCACGCGCCTGGGGGCCCAGGTGATGGAGGCGGTGCAGGCCGGGGCCGACCAGATCCACATTGACGTGATGGACGGTCGTTTCGTCCCCAACATCAGCTTCGGCCTGCCGGTGGTGAGGGCGGTGCGCTCCGTGACCTCGGTCCCGCTGGACGTTCACCTCATGGTGGAGGAGCCTGCGTCGCTGATTCCCGCCTTTGTCGAGGCAGGGGCGGACATCGTGACGGTCCACGTGGAGGCATGCACCCACCTCCACCGAGTCGTCCACCTCATCAAGGAGACGGGGGCCCGCGCCGGCGTGGCGCTGAACCCTGCCACGCCCCTCTCGGCCATCGAGGAGATCCTGCCCGACGTGGACTTGGTGCTGGCCATGACGGTGAACCCCGGCTTCCCGGCCCAGCCCTTCCTCCCCAGCGTGGTGGCCAAGATAGAGCGGCTGCGGAAGATGCTGGACCACCTGGGGCTAAAGGCGGAGCTGGAGGTGGACGGCGGCATCAGCCCGGCTACGGCGGGAACGGT
>Ga0209515_10006163_pt1 | contig 15074 bp, 6 predicted proteins | sample Subgroupgradi54m_FD_187454 | JGI IMG/M metagenome (GOLD analysis project Ga0209515, IMG submission 187454) | Subsurface groundwater microbial communities from S. Glens Falls, New York, USA - GMW60B uncontaminated upgradient, 5.4 m (SPAdes)... ...
GGGGGTATCCGGGGATCCCCATCGGGTCCGGAGAGGGAAGAGTCGGTCACGGCGAAGGCGAAGGATTCCGAAAGGGGATTGACTTCCCCGGATACCCCCGCGCGCAGGCGATGGCTGCGCCCCCGGAGAATCGGTTTCACGAGCAGCTCGAGCTCGCCCCCATGATAGCCATCTTCGCGGCGCGCCCCCAGGAAGAAGCGTTCGTTCTCGGAGAGGGCCAGTAGGGAATCCCCGTTCCCCGATAGGCGCGAGAGCCCGCCGCTTTTCAGGGAGGCTTGCGTGCCGCGCGAATACAGCGCCGCCGCCACGTGGACATCCGCGATCGGATCCGCATCGACCCGGGCTCCCAGCAGATAGGAACCCAATTCCTGGCCTTGATCCTGACCGAGAGCCTGGCCGGGTTTGCGCGCCCGCAGGTTGGGGATGTCGAAAGCGCTCGCGTCATAGGCTCCCATCAAGCGCACTTCCATGTTCTCCATCGGAAGGGTGGTCAACTTGGCGAAGGCATGATTGCCGTGGCCGCCGTCATGGATGGCGTCGAATCCGGAGATGGGATCGAGATAGCGATCGGTGCGGCTGCGCGAGGCGCCTACGATGAGCCCCGCTCCGGCGCCCAGCCTGCCGCTGGCCAGCACGTCCGCTTCCTGCGTGCCGTGGGTGGCGGCTCCGGCTCCCGCGCGCACCGCGAAAGGCCGATCCAGACCGTCCCGGGTGGACACTGTGACTACGGCGGATCCCGCCCCGTAGCGCGCGGGCAGGCCGCCCGTCAGCACGTCCACGGATTTGGCCATGTCCGCATGGAACAGGCTGGAATAGATGCGCGTCGGGTTGCCCGACCAGGGAATGCCGTCCACGATGTATTGGATCTGGGCGTCCTCGCCGCGCGCGTGCATGCGCCCGTCCTCGTCTGGAACCATATCGGCGGATTGGAGCAGCAGGGCCTCGGCGGCCTTCTCCCGGGAAGGGAGGATCAGGGCGAGGATGTCCTCCGAGGCGTAGAAATCATGGCCGATGGATTCCAGGGGCGATGCGTCGCTCCGGGCCCGCACCACCCGATCCGGAAGGGTGGGCAAATCCGCGGTACCCAAAGTCGTAGGGCAGGGCAGGTCGACCGCGTCCGGCGAAGCATCCTCGATCTTTACGTCGCGCGACGCCCAAGGCCGCCCGCGGTTCCAGGCTTCCAGGGTATAGGCCGCGAAGGCGACGTGGCGGAAACGGTAGCGGCCATCCGCTTGGGCGCGCGTTTCCTGGACGACCCGCGACGTGGAGATTTCGCGCAACAGAAGGCGCACGGAATCAAGGTGCAGGGAGTCCGGGTCGGGCGAGTCCGGGCGCGGGAAGACCGGTTCGCGGCACGCGCCGCGCCATTCGGAGCTTTGCGCCCCGGAATCCGTTCCGGCGGCTCCGACATCGGCCTGTACGATCGCTCCGATATGCCCCGAAAGGGTGGCCTCGTTGACCTGGCCCAGCGCCGCCGACGCCAGGATCAGCGTCGGAAACATCGCCCAGGGAAAGGATCGGAACGGAGGAAATCGCATCGACGTCGCCTCGAAGTTTCAGGGAACGCCGCCTTCCGGAGGGAAGCGGCGAAGTGTTTATTTCAGGACTACGTTGTCCAGCCAGGCATCGTCAACATTGGCTGCGCCGAAATCGAAGACCACCCGGCCTCCGGCGTCCGCCGCGGATTGCGTCCAGGTGACGGTGAAATGCTGGACGACATTGGCGGCCGTGTTCACGGTGTATCCGGTATCGTAATACTTGGTCCACGGATCCCCGTTATGCTCCACCACCACGCGGAAGGATTTCGCCGTGGCCTCGGCCTTCATGTCGAAATCCAGGGTGTAGACCTTGCCCGCGGTCAAGCCGACCGGCTGGTAGATCTGGATGTCCCAGGGATTGAGGCCCTGGTTGGCGATGGAGATGCGCGCGCTTCCTGCTTCGTTCGCGATGGTCGCCGCCGCGGGGGCCGCGACGTAGGTCTGCCAATTGACGATGCCGTTGGAGAAGTCCCCGTTCAGGAGCAGGTTGGCCGTGCCGGCGAGCACGTCCACGTAATTGACATTGATGTTCCCCGTGGTCATGGTGAGCCGGACAACGTGGGTACCCGCGGTCAGGTTCACGCCGGAAAGGACGACATCCTTCCAGCTCTGCCATCCGGAGGCGTCGCTGAAGGTAAAGGTGGTCGCCGGTCCGCCGTCCACGGACCAGGCCATGGTCTTGGTGCCCGCGGTTCCGGAGGCCAGGCGGGCCGTCAGCGTATACGCGCCGGTGGCGGCCACGTTCACGTCGTAGGCCAGCCATTCGCCCGCATCGATCCAGCCCACGTTGTAGCCCGCGCCCGCGTCGGTGGTGGCTTCGATGTCCACGTTGTCCGTGCGGTATTGGCCGCCGGTATTGCCCGCGGTCAGATCATGGTAGCCCACGCCTTCGCCGCCGATCTTGTAGTCCTCGGCCTGCATGCGTCCCGGAAGGTTGATGTAGACGACGCCGGTGTTGGCGGTCACGTAAACGGTATCCAGGGCCGAAGCCGCGCCGTCGTTGACCGTCAGAAGGAACCCATAGGTTCCCGCGGTGGCGGGGGTGAAAGAGGGCTGGGAGGTATTGGCATTGGCCAGGGTGGCTGCCGGGCCGGAGAACCTGGTCCAGGCATACGTCAGGGGCGAGGGACCGTTGTCCGGATCGGAGGAGGCCCGGCCGTCCAGGGTAACCGCCGTGTTGACATTGACGGTTTTGTCCGAGCCTGCGTTCGCGACGGGAGGCAGATTGGCCGCGGCCTTCACATCGAGATAGTTGAGATTGAAGTTCCCGGCGCTCATGGTGATGCGCAGGACATGGGTGCCCGCGGCCAGGTTGACGCCTGGGACGGTGACGTCCTTCCAGCTCTGCCATCCCGAAGCATCCGTGAGATTGAAGGTCCCTTTCGCCGCGCCGTCCACGGTCACGGCCGCGGTCTTGGTCCCGACCGCTCCGGAAGCCATGCGCGCGGTCACAGCGTAGGTTCCCGCGGTGGTGACGTTGATGTCGTACTCCAGCCATTCGCCGGTCTGGATCCAGCCCACGTTGAATCCCGCGCCGGCGTCGGTCGTGGCTTCGATGTCCACGTTATCCGTGCGGTATTGGCCGCCGGTATTGCCCGCGGTCAGATCATGGTAGCCCACGCCTTCGCCGCCGATCTTGTAGTCCTCGGCCTGGAGGCGGCCGGGCAGGTTGATATAGACGGTCCCGGAGCCCACGGTGACGAGGATGTCATCGGTCGCGCTGGCGGCTCCGTCGCTTACGGTCAGGCGGAACCCGTAGGTCCCCGTGGTTGCGGGCGTGAAGCTCGGCTGGGACGTGGCCGCATTGTTCAGGGTGGCGGCGGGGCCGGAAATCTTGGTCCAGGCGTAGGTGAGCGGCTGGGGGCCGTTGTCCGGATCGGAAGACCCGCGGCCGTCCAAAGTCACCAAGGTATTGACGTTGGCGTTCTTGTCCGGGCCCGCGTTGGCGATGGGCGCCTGGTTGGCGGCGCCGAAGACGTCCAGGTAGTTGATGTTGAAGTCCGTGGTATTCGCGGTGATGCGCAGTACGTGCGCGCCGGCGGTCAAAGCCACTCCGGTCACCGTCACGTCCTTCCAGCTCTGCCAGCCGGAAGCGTCGGTGAAGCTGAAGAGTCTGGCGGCGCCGCCGTCCACGGTCACGGCCGCGGTCTTGGTGCCGGCGACGCCCGAGGCCATGCGCATGGTCAGGGTGTAGGTTCCGGCGGCGGTCACGTTCACGTCGTAGGCCAGCCATTCGCCCGCCTGGATCCAACCCACGTTGTATCCGGCGCCCGCGTCGGTGGTGGCTTCGATGTCCACGTTGTCCGTGCGGTATTGGCCGCCGGTATTGCCCGCGGTCAGGTCATGGTAGCCTACGCCTTCGCCGCCGGCCTTGTAGTCCTCGGCCTGCAGGCGGCCAGGTAACGTGATCCCCGTAGCGGTTCCTACCTTAATGTTGATCGCGGCGGAAGTGTAGGTGCCGCCGTCATTGTCCGTGGCCCGGACCGTGAGGGCGTAGGAGCCCGCCGCGGCGTTGCTGATGGTGGCCTGGTACGGACTGGATGCGTCCTCGCCGACCTTGGTGGCGCCCTGGAAGAACTCGACCTTGGCGATGGAGCCGTCCGGATCGCTCGCCGTGGCGGTGATGGCGATGCTGCTACCCGTCGCGAAATTGGCGTTGTTGGCCGGCGTCGTGATCGCGGCCGTGGGCGGCGTATTCACGATGATGCGGAACATGCCCCGGCCGTGGGTGGCCGCCATCAGGCGGTTGCCGACCCAGAACAGTTCGTCCACCGAAGCGTTGGTGGGCCCGTCGTTGCTGGGGGACCAGGCCCCGCCGCGGTTGTCGCTGGCGAACACGCCGATTTCCGTGCCGATATAGATCAGGTTGGTGTTCCACTTGTTCACCACCAGGGAGCGCACCGGCACGTCCGGCAGATTGGAGGTGATGTCCGCCCAGGTGGCGCCGCCGTCCTCGCTCTTCCAGACATTGTTGCTGTTGAAGCCGCCATAGGTGACGTAGATGCGGTTGTTATTGACCGGATCGATGGTCACGCGCGTGCAGTACCCGAAGGGGAGGACGTTGAGGCCGCGCTGGGTCCAGGTGGGCGCGGCCGCCAAGGCGTTGGAGGTGGACCATACGGTGCCGCCGGAATGCCCCACCCAGACGACGTTGGAGTTGCCCGGAGCCACGGCGATGGCGCTGATGGTTTCCCCCATGTCGCGGACTATCGCCCAGGGATCGTTGGAGGCGGCGGTGCGGGCGTTGTCCAGGCGCCACAGGCGGGATCCGCCCTTGTACAGGCGCTGGGGATTGTTGGGATCCAGGATCATGGGCGGGATGAAGAGTTCGCCCGTTTCATCCGACCCGGAGAAGTACTGATTGTCCATCACGTTGCCCGAAGCGTCCAGGTGCACGCGGATGGTGCTCCAGAGTTGCGTTTCGCCGTACCAGTAGGATGATCCGTCCGGCGCGAGGTTGGGATCCGAGGCGGTCCAGCCGCCGTCCGCGCCGATGATGTCCACCCAGCCGTTGTAGGTACCGTTGTAGCGCGGCGTCCCGTTGTCCTGGGTGCCGCCCATGTACATGCCGTTGCTGCTGTTGCCCGCGCCGGCGTAGAACTGGGTCACGCCCAGATCATGGTTGAGGGTGTACCAGAAGGATCCGTTCATCAGGTTGAGGAAGTTGTCCGTCCGGAACACGCCGCCGTCGTTGGTGCAGTAGACGCCGCGGTTGGTGGCGGAATAGCCGCCCACTTCCACCAGGTAATGCTGATCGGCGTGCAGATCCCCGACCCACACGCTGATGAAATTGGCGCCGCCATCCGTGCTCATGAGCATGCCCGTGCCGCCGAGCAGGAGGTTGTTCACGTCCAGGGGATCGACCCAAAGGGTGTTGTCGTACCATCCCTGGCCGCCGGTCAGGGAATTCCCCAGGTTGCGCGCCGTGAAGGTGTGCCCGCCGTCGGTGGAACGGTAGAGTTCTCCGTTGTTGTTGTACACGGAAGCGTAGATGGTGTTGGGCGCGGACTTGGAAAGCGCGAGTTCCACGCGACCGAACGCGGGCATGCCGGTGGAAGCGGTCCAGGTGGCGCCGGCATCGGCGGACCAGTACGAGGCGTTCTGGCTTCCGGAGACCACCACCTTGTTGCCGTCGGCGGGGTTCCATTCCACGTCGGTGCTGCTCTCGCCCAGGGTCTGCGTCCAGTTGGCGCCGCCGTCGGTGGAACGCCACACGCCGGTCTGGGTGCAGGCCAGCACGATCTGGCTGTTGACCGGGCTGATCGCCATGCGGTTGGTGTAGTAGAAATTGGAGTTGGCCGTGGACGCCAGCTGGTTCCAGGTCGCGCCCGCGTCCGTGCTCTTGAAAATGCCCGCGCCGCGGAGGCCATCATAGGGATAGGATTCCCCCGTGCCCGCGTAGAGGATGGAAGGGTTCTTGGGATCGATCACCAGCGAGCCGATGGCGATGCTCGGCATGAAATCGTTCAGTACGGTCCAATTGCCGCCTCCATTCACGGACTTCCACAGACCGCCGCCCACGGCGCCCAGGTACAGGATGGAAGGGTTGGTGGGATCAACCACCAACGAGCGCGTCCGCCCGCCGATATTGCCGGGTCCGATCGCGGTCCAATCGGAACGCTGGATTCCCGCCGTCATCGGCATGATCATGCCGGTCGGCGCCGACTGCGCCTGCGGCCAGGCCGAGGCGCGGATGGCCATGGACTTCACGTGGGTCTTGGCCTTGACCAGGTCGTTGGGATCGTATTCCCGGTTGCCGGACTTGAGCGTGAGCAGGCGGAACTGCGCCCGCGCGGCCGGATCCTCCTTGTCCTCATCGGAGCCCGCCACCGCAGGCGTTCCCGTTCCGGTGGGTTCGACCCGGGCATGGATAAGCGTGGCGCCGGCCATGGAAAAGGTCAAGGTTAAACCCAATAGCCTTGCAAGAAAGGGATGTTTGGTTCGCATGTAAATGTCTCCGGGGTCCGGGTGTTCTGTCCGAGGGCGGGAAAATGAAAAAGAAAGACTTCAAAAAGCAGATGTTAAAAAATATTTCCGCAGGCGCGAGGTCCAGTTTCAGGAAGGCGTTCTCCGTTCCGGATCATGCCGGAATCGAAACGGTTTTTGTGGGGATTTTCACGGCGAGTTTACGTATATGAACGAGGTTTCCGTTTTGTCGGTTTGCAACCTGAGCAATTGGGAATGGATCCGTTCCTGAAGCCGTCGACCGGGGGAAGCCAAGGGTCCTACGACAACAGCGCGGTTGGGAAGCGGCTTAGGGCCCGCGGTGGTCAGCGAATCAGGGCGTGCAGACGGGGGACGGGGATGCGTAACCGCATTGCGTCAGACCCGGGTTGGGCGTTATCGTGGAGTCCTTGCCGGGAGCCAGGAGCAGGGTCTTGATCACCTGGTAGCCCCTCAGCGTTCCCGATTCGATATCCATGGCCTCCAACCGCAGCGAGTGGGATACGTTGGGCGTGAAATACTTGTAGGTCAATTGGGAGTCGAAGGATTTGGTCCCGTTCCATTGGAGCGTCCAGGCGGTCCCGTCCGGCGAGCTGACGATGGCTCCGAGATCGCCAACGGCCACGGCGCCGCTGCCGTTGGTGGTCCATGCGACGCCGTACAGGTTCTGGGTGGTATTGGTGGCGCGCGCGCTCCAGGCCGTTCCATTCATGGTCGCGACCATCACTCCGCCATCGCCCACCGCGTACGCTTCGGTGGCGCTCACGCAATAGATCTCGTTGAGATTCGCCGTGGTATTGCTCGTCTGCACGGTCCAGGTGCTTCCGCTGTTTGTGGTCTTCAGGATGACGCCGCCGTTGCCCACTGCATAGGCGATGGTCGTCGACGCCAGGAAGATGCCGTTCAGATTCTGCGCGGTGTTGCTGGTCTGGCCCGACCAGGTGGTTCCGCCGTCCGTGGTCTTGCGGATGATTCCGCCGTCGCCCACCGCGTTACCGATGGTGGCGCTGGCGAAATGGATTGCGTTCAGATTGGCGGTCGTGCCGCTCACTTCCGCGGTGAAGGACGTGCCGTTGGTGGATTTGGTGATGATGCCCCCTTTGCCGACGGCCCAACCGTTGGACGCGCCGCTGAAATAGACGGCATTGAGATCCTGGGTGGTGTTGCTGGTGACGGCGGCGAAGGTCGTGCCGTTGGTGGATTTGATGATCGTCCCGCCTTCGCCCACGGCAAAGCCGGTGTTCTGCGAGGGAAAGCTCACCCCGCGCAGGTTCTTTGCCGTGTTGCTGGTGGAAGCGATCCAGGTGATCCCCTTGTCCGTGCTACGGACGACGTTGCCGGAGTCGCCCACGGCGTATCCCGTGCTGCTGTTGCCGAATTCCGCGAAGCGGAACGTGAAGCCTACCCGCGCCGAATCCCTCGTGATGCCGTCCACGCGGATGCGCACCCATTTGACGTTGTTGGTGATGCTGCCCGGGGCGTTGGAGACCAGACGGGCCCGCAGGATGGAATAGGCGGGATTCACGCTCTTGCTCACGAACGCGGTGTCGCCGGGTTTGATGGTGAAGGATACCGAGTCCCGGTGCACGGTATCCTTGCGGACCGGGTTCAGGGTGGTGTCGATGGTGTAGATGTTGGCCTTCCACGTGCGTAGCGAGGCCAGAGTGAATATCTTGGCGGAAACCGCGATGTTACCCGTATCCGAGCGGCCGCTGACGGGATAGGAGTACCTGGTGGCGGCGATGTTCGTATCCGACGAGCTGAGTACGACGATGACGGAGTCGAGATTGAAAGTGGTGTCCGCCGAAGCGGCCTTGATCAGGGCGTTGTTGTTCGGCTTGAGCCGCAATTCCAGGTTCAGGTATCCGGGCTTATCCGGATCCGCGTCCCTGACCTGGTCCGTAGTCTCGAATAGGCAGGAAGCGAGCAGCAGGAACAGGGCGAAGGCCGACCTGTTCCACTTTCCCGAGATTCCCGGTTTTACGTTACGCATCCTGTTTGGGTTCACCACCTGAGTTAGTGTACCCATTCTCCTGGCCCCTGTTCATTCAATTATCGGACACGCCGGTACTTAAGCGTAATCGCATTGGCCATCCGGAAGCCGCGGGTTTGGGGATTTTGATGGAAAACGCGTGAGCGGGAGCACGGACCCGGGAGAACCCTAGGGGATATCCGGGCCGTTGACTATGAAGCGGATGATCCGGCAGGCATGGCCTTGGCTGCCGGCGTTTTTTGACACGGAGGTGACGAGCCTTAGTTCATGGGATTTGGCCGCCAGATCCGCGCTGAACAAAATGGTCCAGGGAATGTGAAGGCCGGAACTCCAGGGCGTGAACTGATCCTTGCTTCCCATGGGCTTGCCGTCGATGGCATAGTCGAGCATGCCCACGTCGTAGCCCGCCGGAACCACGATTCCGACCGCGGTTCCGGTGAAGGCGAATTTCAGGGTGTCGCCCGGGGTGGTGGATTCCAGCACGGGCACGTTCACGAAGCCGTCCCGCGTACCGCCCTGAGCGGGCTTCCAGGAAGCGATGCGCTTCCAGCCATTGACGATCACGCCGCTGGAGATGGAGTCGGTATGGCCTTGCGCGTAGCAAAGGGAATCCTGCATGCGCGCGGGTTGGTTGTGGGGCAGGGGAGAGGCGGCCCCCACCGGAGGGTTCCAAGCCGCTTCGAGCAAGCGCGTGATGCCGGCGGCGTATAGGCCCTGGCCGAAAGCGCCGGGATGCACATCGCCCCCGAACTCGGCCCAGGTATAGCGTTCCGCCACGAACTGCGCCAGATTGAGGGACGAAACCCCGTATTGCCACGCGGATTTTTCGTAATCGGTTATCAGGGAAACGGGTTTGCCCGCTTTGATGTTGTTGTAGAAGGACGGGTCGAGGAAATACAGGAACACGATATCCATGGCGGGATTGGCCGCATGCGCCTGGCGCACGATGCCTTCGTAGGCGCGCGCGCGTTCGATGGCCGGTACGCCATTGGTGGTGTCGTTCACGGCGGATTCCAGGAAAAGCAGATCGATGGGGCCTTTTTCCAGCACGTCCCGGCGGAAGCGGAAAGCGTGCATGTTGCTGCCCACGCTGGGGATGCCGGCGTTGATGAATTCGAAGGCGGTCTGAGGGTATTTCTTCTTCAGCCAATTCGCCACGCTGTCGCGCCAGCCGGGATTGAAGGTGATGGATCCGCCCAGGAAGGCCACGCGTCCCTGTTTCCGGGTCTTGAAGCGATCCGCGCTGTTGGCCAGATTGTTCCGGAGGATGGCGCGGTTCGAGTCCCACTGGATGGTGGCCGGCAAGGAGAAGTCCCGCACGGAACTGTCGGCGACGGCCACGCTTTGCGCCTGGTAGGGATAGATGCCTTTGCCGTACACGCAGAGATGGAAGGCGCGCGCGGCGGAGGCCTTGGGCAGCGCAGGGAAGCGGCTTCCCGCTCCGGAGTTTTCCCCAGGGGGCAAAACTCCACGCTCGTCGCTTTTTATGGGTGCTCCCGCGGCCTCTTCGGATTCCCGCTCCACGGGCGGGGCAGTAGCATCTGGGTTACCCGGGTTCCATTGAGAAGGCCGTTGCAGCAGGAACCGGCCGGCGCGGCGGCCCGGTATGATTTCCAACATGCGGCCGTCGAGGGAATAGGCGAGTCGGCCGTACGCGGTTTTCGCCTCCGGCGCGAAGGCGGTGGGCGGCGCGGATGGAAACCGCAAGCCGGTGGCGCCCTGATCGGGAAGCTTCAGGGAATATTTTCCCGCATCGTTGGTGAAGGCGGATGCCTCGCGGGTGGAGTCGGCCGCATCGACGAACCGGACGAAAGCTCCCGCAACGGCTTTGCCCTGATCCGTGGTAATGGTTCCGGTGACGTCGGCGCAAAGCGGGATAACGGAGCAAAGCAGAACCACCGTGATAATGCTGAAAAGGCTTGATGATTCAGGTGTCCGGGAAACAATTGGTAAGGCAAAGTTCTCGATGGCTATTCTTCCCACGGTGCCTCTCCCGACGGCGATTTTTACCACGGCGCTTCTCCCCAAGCTGATGGCCATGCGGGAATCTAGCGTGGAAACCGCACCCCAAAGGCGCGGACCTGTGGGAAAGGAGGTATTTCCCGCCGTCAGTCTTTCTCTGAATAGTCCAATAATATGTGGAAAGGATAGTCGTTATAACGTATATTAACTTTCGAGCATGGAACGCAGAACATTTCTCAAGACCCTTCCCTTCCTTCCCACGGCGGTACAAGCCATGAACCTCAATCAATTTGTTACTAGCGGTTTAAAGTTGACCCACTTGTGATTTTTGCACGGACCCACCCAGCGTCCCAGATCAGCCCACGGCCGCCGGTTTCCAGCGGTTTCCTGACCCCATCCTGGATACAAAAAAGGGCCGACTGCTGTGAGTCGGCCCGAGGTGTTTGTCGTTTATGAGAGGACGGTTTCTGGGTGCTTAGCCCGACCGCGTGAGTCGGTTACGAGGGTTGTGCGGAAGTGGGCTCCGATGAACCGTTCTTGGGCTTTGCTTCGCGATTCAGCTTCTTGGACTGGTGCATTCGGTAGCTCGGCCCTTCCACATGGATGATGATGGAGTGGTGCACCAGGCGGTCCACGATGGCGGTGGTGATGACCGGATCACCCAAGTAGGCGCCCAGGTCCTTGAAGTCCACATTGGTGGTAAGCCAGGTGGAAGCCTTGTCATAGCGGGCATCGATGACCTTGAAGAACAGCGAGGCGTTGCGGGCCGACTCCTGCTCCAGCCGGTCGAACCCGACTTCGTCGATGAGCAGGATATCCACCTGCGTATACTGTTTGAGCTTCTGTGCCACGCTACCGTCCGCTAGGCCGGCCAGAAGCTCCTTGAGCATGTCGGCGGCGGTCGTGTACCGGCAGCGGAGATCCTTCTGACAGCCTAAAAGCAGGAGCGCCTTCGCCAAATGGCTCTTGCCCACCCCCGAATTCCCCGCCAGGACCAGACCCTGCCGTCGTTCCACGAACGTGAGCGTTGAGAGTTCCAGGATTTGCCGCTTGTCGATGCCTTTCTGGAACTCGAAGTCGAAGTCCTGGATGAGCTTGTGCTCCGGGATGCGCGATTCCTTGATGCGACGGGTGATGCGCCGTTCCAGGAGCGAAGAGACCTCGATATTCAAAAGCCGGTCCAGGAACTCCGTCGGCGGCGTCTTCTCCTTGAGCGCCAGGGTCAGTTCCTCGTCGAGGCGATTCTCGATTTGCAAAAGACGCAGAGTACGCAGGTTTTCCCGGATGCCGGTGGCGTCATGCTTCGGGACCGGTACGGTCCTTTCCATCTTCGTTTTCATCTTCATCTCCATTCTTCTTCGACAGGAACGCGAAGCTGTATTCTTCTAGCGGCCGCTGTTTGATCACCGGCAAGGTTTCCTGAAGGCGGCGAAGAGCCGCCTCGTCGCGTAAGGATTCCAGCGTACGCGGCTTGGCCTTGGCGATGAGGATCCGTTCCACCGCCTTGCTCTCGAAGGCGCCATAGGCCGAAGCATGCGCCAAAGCCTTGTTAATATCGTCACAGTGGTATGTTTCCTTCATCGCGAGAATAGTGCGGGCATGATACCCTCCATGATGCCGGTTCTTCAGGAGGAGACCTTCCAGGAAGGCGGATGCGGAGGGGCCGAGACCTAAAAACGAGTCTCGGACCGGCTCCAGGCCATAGCGGTCGCTTTTCACCGCATGATGAGTGGGACTGACGACGCTTTGGCAGCTTCCTCTTGGCAGCCGCTCGTGCGTTCCCAGGGGCACGAGGTCGCCGCCGTAGATGTGGATCTCCTTTTCCGCGGCTTTCACCGTAAGGATGCTCCCGACTTGGTCGTAGGGAACGGAGTACCGGTTGGTTTCCCATTCCACGAACCCATCCACGGTCCCAACCCTAAGCGCCACCTCGCAGGTGTCGTAGGGATTCCGTGGCAGGCACTGGAGCGCCGCCGCTTCCGCCTCCAGGAAGAGCTCCAGTGGCGGGCGGCCCGTGGTGTCATGGATATGCTTGTCGCTTTTCTCCGCCATCCACCACCTTGCCGTCCGACGAAGGTCCTCCAGATCCTTGAACTTCCGCCCCGCCAGGAAGTTGTTTTCCACGTACTGGAAGGGTCGCTCGACCTTGCCCTTGGTCTGGGGCCGTCTCACCTTGCACCCGACGGGCCGGCAGTTGTAGTGAGTGCTGAACGCCACGAACGCGGGATTGTAGACGGGATATCCCCCTTCCCAACGCAAGAGTACGGTCTTTTCCCCGTCATACAGGCAGTGCTTGGGAACGCCTCCGAAGTATTCGAAGGCATCCCGATGCCTTCTTATCATCGTGTGGAAGTCCCGGCGCAGGGTGAAGTCGATGTATTGCCTCCGGGAGTAACCCAGGATGTATGAGAAACACAAGACGGTCGCCTTCCTCCCGTCTTCAAAGCACAAGGTGTAGGGGCTCCAGTCCATCTGTCCCTGTTCGCCGGGGTCGGTCTCGAAGCGGGTGACGGGTTCTTTTCTCACAACCGGGCGCAGTCCATGGCGTAGCCTTTCGCGCAGGATGGAGGCGCCTCCGACATAGCCTTCCTTTTGGATCTCCTCATGGAGTCGTACGGCGGATAAGCGGGGCGTCTTCTCCAGCAAGGTGCGGAGCAGGGGCAGGAACGGGTCCAGCTTGCTCGGCCTCGGTGTCAAGGTTAACGCGGCAGTAACCCCAGCAGGCGGTGCGCCCGATGGGGGTTCCGGGGGGCTGGGTTCTTGGGCGTCGCCGCGCCGCTGCTGATGAGCGCGCAGGACACGCCGCACGGTGTTGCGGCTGACCTCAAACATCCGCCCCAGCGCCCGCACGGAGGTGCCGGTTTGAGCGGCCAAGAGCAGCTCCATTTCAAAGGCTTGCCGTATGGGCGGCACTTTGTTCACGAAACCGCCCGAGCAACTTGCACGGCATCCTGGCACGCATCCCGGCACCGCTCCAAGGCCGCGGCGGTTTGGCGGAGCAGCAAGACGCGCTCCGGCGAAAGCTCCAGAGAACCCGGTTCCCAGGTGGACCGGATTTTGGGGATGGCGCAAAGGGCCAGTTGCGACAAGAGCTTGAGATGGCCATCCAGGGGTTTGCCCGCATGCGGTGAGGACAGCGCAGGCTCGATGGCATAAGGAGAGCGCAGGAGCGCATCCACTTCCCCTGGGCCCGCGCACCGAAGATGACGAAGGAGCGCTTCGCATTCCCGGGAGCTAAGGCGGTGCTTGAGGAGGGTCGCGAGCATTTTTTCCTGGGTTATGCCCTGGGTGTCGTTGCCGCGCGGCAACGCGTTGCCGCGCGGCAACGCGTTGCCATGGGGCAAGGGTTGTCCTTTGGGCAGTTGGCAAAGAACGCGGCCCACCGTGAGGGGTAGTAGCCCCAGGACCAGGTGTTCCAAAACCTCCTCAGCGAGCCGCTCCAAGAGGGCGATGCGCCGGCAGACCCAGCTCTTGTGCCGGGAAAGAAGAACCCCGATTTCCACTTGGCTCATCCCGTCCTCCCGGTGGAGCGACTTGACGATGAGCGCCTCCTCCAGCTCGGAGAGGCCGTGGATCTGGCCATGGAGCGTGAACATCAAGGATTTCTGGGCGGATGATTTCTGGGCGAGAACCTCCCGCGCCAGGATTTCCGTGCGGCCTTGCCGCTTCAGAATCCGCAGGCGCTTGAACCCGTCCAGAAGCGTGTGACCCTCCCGGGATGGAGGGCCGACGACAACGGGACTGAGTTGGCCTAGGTGGGAAAGGGATTTCAAAAGGGCCGTTTCCACCTTGGGATTGGCGACCCGCAGATGGGCATACCCTTCCGAAATCGCCGAAAGGGGTAACAGGCGTGTTTCACCCGATGGCGCGATAAAGGGCGTGTCCTGCATGGGTGTCAAGTTACCCCGTTTCCGCAAACTTCCTATCGTGTCTTGTATCTCGCATCGCCCAGCCGGCCATCATAAACCCGCAGGAGCACGTCTCTTGCATCCATATCGAATCTTGTATCTCGCCATTAAGCGCTTTCACCGGGACAAGGATACGCACGGCCCGCAAAGGACTTACGGCCCCTATCGTGTCTTGTATCTCGCGCCTTTTTTGCCGCCGCTGCCGCTGGTAAGCGGGATTTTTCGCCCGCCATGCCTTGGTATCCGCGTACCGTCCCTTGAAATAGTTTGGATTTTTGAGGGACCATGCCATTTGACTCCGCCGTTTCCGCTCCCGTCGGCACTCCGGCTTGGAACAACTCACCTGCTTTTCGCCCTGCCTGGGTGAGGGACGGAAAAATTGCCCGCAAACGGAGCAATGCTTGAGTTCAGCTCTTTGAATGGTTCCCATCGGCCCCTCGGTACCGGCCCCGCACGGAAATCGGTACGGAGGCCCTTATCCGAAAAGCAAACCACATGGGAGGGAATTTGGGATGAAAGACGGCAAGAAAAAGGGGTAGGAAAGGCTACGAATACCAGGGGGGCTGAAAAATGTCGCCGGATATGATAAGGGGGGTGGGTCAAATAACCGATAACGGTGGGTTCACGATATCACCGGTCAGGTGGGTCAGGTTTCCGCTGCTGGGTGGGTCAACAATGGACCGCTGGTGACACCCCGCTTCAAAGCCGTCGATGGTGCTATGCCGGTCG
>Ga0209515_10006164_pt1 | contig 15073 bp, 13 predicted proteins | sample Subgroupgradi54m_FD_187454 | JGI IMG/M metagenome (GOLD analysis project Ga0209515, IMG submission 187454) | Subsurface groundwater microbial communities from S. Glens Falls, New York, USA - GMW60B uncontaminated upgradient, 5.4 m (SPAdes)... ...
GCAGGTAGAAGGCCACGATGGCAAGAAGAATGACAAGTGATCCCGCGATCATCCAGAACAGGCGGGTGCGTGGCAGCTTGTCTCCGAGCACGGGGTATCCCTCTGCAGCGGCGCGGACCCTGCTGGTCCGCGTAGAAGGGCCAACCGCATCCGGGCGATTCCGGTGCAACAGGCCCGTTTGTTTGTGGAGAGGCGCGTGACTGAGCCCAACGCGCTTGATGATTCTATCGGACCTTTGGCGGACTGTAAACAGTGGCGATGCTTGAAGTTATGGAGCTCAGCCGCAGTCGCGTGAGTGCGCTGCTAAGATGGCACCGGCATGGCAACGCCGGCACATCTCGCACTCACGCCGGAAATCGATGAGTTCCGCGGCCAGTTCGAGCGGCTGGCCGATGAAGCGGACGCGCTCGTCGCGCCGCTCAGTCCCGCGCAGTTCACGTGGCAGCCTCCGAACGGCTGGTCGATCGCGCTGTGCATCGATCACCTGAACGTCACGGCGCGCCTCTATCTCCCGTTCCTCGACGAAGGGATCGCCGACGCCATCCGCCAGGGGCTGTACGGCGAGGGGCCGTTCAAGTACTGGTGGCTCGCGCGCGCGTTCGTCAGGATGCTGGAGCCGCCGCCGCGCTTCCGCACCAAGGCGCCGGCCGCCTTCCAGCCACCGCCCGGGCGCACGCGCCACGAAATCATGGCGGCCTTTCGCGCGTACCAAGTGCAGTACGTCGATCGCCTGCGACAGGCAAACGGGCTGGATCTCGCGCGGGCGCGCGTCCGGTCGGCCGCCGCGGCGTGGATCTACATGCCGCTCGGATCCGGCTTCGCGGTCATGGCCGCGCACGAGCGGCGGCACCTGTGGCAGGCACGGCACGTCATGGATGCGCCGGGGTTTCCGAAATGAAACCACGAAGATACGAAGGGCTCGATTTTCGTGTCCGTCGTGGTTGAGACATGAGCACGGTCAAGCTCTCGATCGTCCTGTCGGCGATGTCCTACGCCCTCGAGCTCGCGGAGATGCGCAAGGACATGTCCGCGGAGTTTGCAGCGGTGCGGACGGACATGTCCGCCGAGTTCGCGGCAGTGCGCACGGAGTTCGCGGCAGTGCGCACGGAAATCCGAGACGTGAGAAACGAGACGTCGCGCCGCTTCGAGCAGGTCGACATCCGCTTTGCGCAGATGGATCAACGATTCATCTGGCTCGGGGGGTTTCAGTTCGCAGTTCTTCTTGCGGTCGTCAGCGCGCTCCTGAACTTTCAGTATCGTTGACTGACATTCCGGCGGGCCGTCCGCCTTCGCCCCTACCCTGTCTATTTACTTACCGCGGCGACGATGTGGCGCGCCGAGATGCCGAAGTGATCCACGAGCTGCTCCGGCGTGCCGCTCCGCGGAATCTGGCGCACACACAGGCGCTCCACCGTGAAGCCGCTGGCTGCGACGGCAGCCGCAACCGCGTCGCCAATCCCTCCCGACGCGTAGTGATCTTCCACGGTAATCACCCGGCCCTTCGTCGCGCGCGCGGACTGCAGCAATGACCGCGAGTCGATTGGCTGCACCGAGTACAGGTCGATGACGCGGATGTTGACACCGAACTTCTGGAGCTCGTCGTACGCTTTCAGCGCCTCGAACACCGTGATCCCGCCGCCGACGACCGTCGCGGCGTCGTTGGCGCTCTGACGCAGGATCTTCAGCCCGCCGATCGCGAACCTCTCGTCCGGACCATAGATCACCGGCGTCTTCGGACGCGAGGTCCGCATGTACGCCGGCCCGGGGTGATACGCCATCAGCTCCAGCAGCCGCTCGGTGCTCATCGCGTCGCACGGATAGAGGACCGTCATGTTCGGCTGCGCGCGCATCATCGCCAGATCTTCGAGCGCCATCTGCGACGGTCCGTCCTCGCCGATCGACACGCCGGCGTGCGACCCGGCCATCTTGATGTTCAGGTTGCTGATGCACGCCATCCGGATGAAATCGTACGCGCGCGTCAGAAACGCCGCGAACGTCGATGGGAACGGGATGGCGCCGCGGCTCGCGAGCCCCATCGCCGTCCCGACCATCAGCTGCTCGGCAATGAAGTCCTGGTAGAAGCGCTCCGGGTGCTTCTCCTCGAACTTCTCGCTGAAGGTCGAATTCTTCACGTCGCCGTCGAGCGCCACGATCCGGTCGTCGTCAGTGCCGAGCTTCGCGAGCCCGGCGCCGTAGGCCTCGCGGGTCGCGACGGTGTCGCCAATCTTGTACGGCGGCACGCCGACGCTCCCCTTCTTCGGGGCCGGCCGCTGAATCGCAGGCGGACCTGACGGTCCGCCTTTACGAGGTCCAAGCGGCTGCACGGGCTCATCCTCGTGGACGAACTGCGACTCGAGCTCCTTGATCACCGTGTCGAGCTCGTCGCCCTTCTTGAACGCCTTGCCGTGCCAGCCGTTCTTCCCTTCGGCAATCGAGATCCCTTTGCCCTTGATCGTCCGCGCCAGGATCATCGTCGGCTGCCCCTTGGTGCGGCGCGCCTCCTCGAAGGCGTCCAGCACCGCCGTCACGTCGTGGCCGTCGACGACAATCGAGTGCCAGCCGAAGCCGCGCCACTTCGAGGCGTACGCCTCCATGTCGTGGTTCCACTGCGTCTCCCCGCTCTGGCCGAGGCCGTTCACGTCGGTGATGCCGCACAGCGAGTCGAGCTTGTCGTGCGCGCCCGCCTCGGCTGCCTCCCAGACGGATCCCTCGGCGGACTCTCCGTCGCCAAGCAGCACGTACGTGCGGTACTCGGATGTGATGCGGCGCGCGTTGAGCGCAATGCCGATCGCGGCGCAGAGGCCCTGGCCGAGCGAACCGGTCGCGACGTCGACGAACGGAAGGCGCGGCGTCGGATGTCCTTCGAGATCGGAGTCGATCCGGCGCAGCGTCAGCAGGTGCTCGCGCGTGATGAAGCCGACTTCAGCCCATGCGGCGTAGAGGATCGGCGCCGCATGTCCCTTCGAGAGCACGAAGCGATCGTTGTCCGGGTTCTGCGGGTCGTGCGGGTCGTAGCGCATCTCGGAGAGAAACAGCGCCGCCACGATTTCGGCAGCCGACGCGCACGAGGTGGGATGGCCGCTGCCGGCTTCGCTGGTGGAGCGGACCGAGTCGATGCGGAGCCGCGTGGCGACGTTCTTCAGGGCGACGACCCGTGACGATGACTGTACAGGCACGAAAGGGACCTCCGAAGACCGCCGCTCAGTCTAGCAGAACGTCGAAAACCGTTATTTCTGACGATTGCACGCAAAATCTGTGTCCGCGTTGCGACTACAGACACTTCTGGCACGGTTTGGCAAAATCCCTACCATCGTTCCCCAATCGAGGTACTGGGGACGAGTCTGGGGGGGAACGACCGAATGCGCGCGGGTCGGAACGGAACTCATGTCCGCCTGTGGCAGTCGCTGAAGGTGCGATTACCTCTCCTCATAGCTCCGCTCATCGCGATCGTTCTCGCCCACGCCAGCGGCAAAGCATGACCGGCATGCCGCCGCTCCTGCTCGTCATCGACGACGAGCCGGAGATCCTTCCGATCGTCGAGCGCTTCGGGCACCAGATGGGATTCGAGGTCGAGACGCGCAGCAACGCGATGAACGCGGTCTCGGAACTGTCCAGGCTGAAGCCTGACGTCGCGATCGTGGATCTCCAGATGCCTGACATCGGCGGCCTCGACGTCCTCCGGGCGATTCGCACCGCGGATCCGGAGTGTCAGGTGATCCTGATGACCGGCAGGCCGACGATCGACACGGCCATCGAAGCGGTGAAGCTCGGGGCGCTCGACTATCTCCAGAAGCCGCTCGATTTCGATCGGCTCGGTCACCTGCTGACGAGCGTCGTCGACGGCATCCGCCGTCGCGAGCGCCTCCTCGCCATCGAGGCGGATGTCGCGGTCGACTTCGAGTGTGAGGGCATGATCGGCCCAAGCGCGGGGATGCAGCAATTGTTCGATTCGTTGCGCCGGTTTGCGCCGCACGTTCGCACGGTGCTGGTCACCGGCGAGACCGGGACGGGAAAGGAGCTGGTCGCCAAGGCGCTGCACAACCTCGGGCCGCGGCGCACGAAGCGGTTCGTCACGGTGAACTGCTCCGCTGTGGTCGAGAGCCTGTTCGAGAGCGAGCTGTTCGGTCACGTGCGGGGGGCGTTTACCGGCGCCGTGGACACCACGGTCGGAGTCTTCGAACATGCCGACGGCGGAACGCTCTTCCTCGACGAGGCCGGCGAATTGCCGCCCGCGCTGCAGGCCAAGCTCCTGCGAGCGGTGGACAACGGCGAAGTGCAGCGCGTCGGCTCGCTCGAAACGCGACGCGTCGATGTGCACGTCATTGCCGCCACCAACCGCGACCTCAGAGCCGAAGCGGCAGCCGGCCGGTTTCGCACCGACCTGTTCTATCGATTGAGCGTCATTGAAATCCATGTGCCCGCTCTTCGCGAGAGGCGGGAGGATATCCCGTATCTGAGCGCGCACTTCACGAAGGAATGCGCGCAGCGCGTCAAACGGCCCGTCACGGGCATCAGTCCGGCCGCGGAGCGCCTGCTGCAGCACGGGGCGTGGCCGGGTAACGTGCGCGAGCTGCGCAACGTCCTCGAGCGCGCGTGCATTCTGAGCGAGGCAGGCATCATCACCGAGCGTGAGGTGAGCACGGCGCTGTCCGCACCGTCGGCCGCGCCGGCGCCTGACGGTGCACCCGACGATCGACTGTCGACCCTCGAACAGCATCAAGTCGAACGCGTGCTCGAGGAATCCGGTGGAAACAAGTCCGAGGCGGCGCGCCGCCTGGGCATCAGCCGCAGGGCGCTGTATCGCCGCATCGACGAGATGACAAGCGGGCACTAAGGACCAGTCCTCAATCGCTAACCTATAATTGCCGGATGCTCGCGCTGCGTTACGTCTATGTACTTGCGCTGGTCGTCTGGCTCGGCGGCATGGTGATCCTCGGCGCCCTCGTGGCGCCCACGACCTTCCAGGTGCTGGAGGCCAGCGCGCCAGCCACGGGCCGCGAGCTCGCCGGCGCCGTGTTCGGCGCCACGCTGGCGCGCTTCCACTACATCGCGTACGCCGCTGGCGGCCTGCTGCTCGTGACGCTCGCGTCCATGCGCGTGCTCGGTCCGCGGCCCAGGCATGTCGGCGTGCGCGCGATCATCGTGGCCCTCATGCTCGCCGTCGCGCTCTACTCCGGCCGGGTTGTGCTCCGGCAGATCGACGCGGTGCAGGTCGAAGCCGGCGGACTGCCCTCGCGGCTTCCGGCGGGCGACGGGCGGCGCGTCAGGTTCGACGCGCTTCATCTGCTCTCGGTCCGCCTGATGATGTTCAACATCGCCGGCGCGCTCGTGCTGCTGTACTGGGAGGCACGCGAATAGCCCAATGCTGAATGGCGATCGGCGAATGCCGAATGGCTAGGCATCGCATCACCCTGATCCCTGGCGACGGGATCGGTCCCGAGATCACCGGCGCCGTCGTGAAAATCCTCGAGACGGCGGGGCTCGACGCCGAGTGGGACGCGCACCTGGCGGGAGCCGCGGCGCTCGAACAGCGCGGATCGGTGCTGCCGGCCGAACTGCTCGACTCGATCGTGCGAAACAAGGTCGCGCTGAAGGGCCCCGTGACGACGCCGGTTGGCGGCGGGTTCGCGAGCGTGAACGTCGGCCTGCGGAAGGCGCTGGAGCTGTTCGCGAATCTGCGGCCGGTCCGGAACATCCCGTCGGTCCCCTCGCGCTATACCGGCGTCGACCTCGTCATCGTCCGCGAGAACACCGAGGACCTCTACTCCGGCCTCGAGCACGAAGTCGTGCCCGGCGTCGTCGAGAGCCTGAAGATCATCACGGAGGCGGCATCGACGCGCATCGCGGAGTTCGCGTTCGAGTACGCGCGGCGCCACGGCCGCACGCGCGTCACCGCGGTGCACAAGGCCAACATCATGAAGCTCGGCGACGGTCTCTTCCTGAGGTGCGTGCAGGCCGTCGCCGCGCGCTATCCGGAGATCACGCAGGACGATCGCATCGTCGACGCCGCCTGCATGCACCTGGTGATGGAGCCGGAGCAGTTCGACATCCTGTTGATGCCGAATCTGTACGGCGACATCGTCTCGGATCTGTGCGCGGGTCTCGTCGGAGGACTCGGCGTGGTGCCGGGCGCCAACCTCGGCGTCGAGATCGGCGTGTTCGAAGCGGTGCACGGCAGCGCGCCTGGTATCGCCGGGCGCAACCTGGCGAACCCGATGGCGCTCCTGCTCTCGGCGCTGCTGATGCTGCGGCACATCGGCGAGGGGCCGATGGCCGATCGGATCATGAAGTCGCTCGACGCCGTGCTGACCGACGACGCCGTGCGCACGCGCGATCTCGGCGGCACGGCGAGCACCACCGAATTCACGAGCGCGATCTGCCGCCGGCTCGCCGCGTAAGACAAGCCACAGAGCCACAGAGACACAGAGGTAAATTATTGTTCTCTGTGACTCTGTGTCTCTGTGGCCCGTTGGGGCGTGACGGGGTGGTATAGTCCTTCGGTCGATGCTCGACGAGATCACACAGGCCGTCCTCTCGCGGGACGAAATCGCGCGGTATCTGCAGGGCAGCCACGGCGGGCGCGCGGCGCGCGAGCGGATCCATGGGTATCTCGACGAGCTCCGGACGACGCAGCGCTACTCGATCTACCGCGCGCTGAAGCATCCGCTCTATCCCATCCTGCGCAAGATCGATCGTGTCGGCGAGAACGTCGAGATCGTCAAGGCCGCCACGCGCGCCGGACGTGTCGTCTACGCCAGCAATCACAAGAGCCACATCGACTATCTCGCCGAGCCGCTCGTCCTCGACGACAACGGCATCCGCCCGCCGATCATCGCCGCCGGCATCAACCTGTTCGGCGGGCCGCTCGGCCTGCTGCATCGCCACGTGACGGGCGCGATGCCGGTCCGCCGCAACACGAAAGATCCGGCCTACCTGATCACGCTGAAGGCGTACGTGGCGGAGCTGCTGCGCCGGCACGACCTGTTCTTCTATCCGGAGGGCGGCCGCAGCTACAGCGGCGAGCTGAAGAGCCCGAAGACGGGACTCCTCCACGCGGCGCTGCACGCCGATGTCTCGCGAATGGTGATCGTGCCGACCGCGGTCGCGTACGACTTCGTGCTCGAGGATCACGTGCTCGCGCGGCAGCGCGTGAAGCGGACGCAGCGGCGGTTCAGCCGCGAGCTCGCCGAGATGGTGCGCTACGCGGTCGGCTACCGCTCGCGCGCGATCGTGACGTTCGGCAAGCCGCTCTCGATCGAAGGCGTCGATCCGACCTCGCGGCGCGACGTGCTGGATCTCGCGCACGCGATCATGGTGGCGATCGGGCGGCTGCACAAGGTCCTGCCGACGGCGGTGATTGCCAATGCGATGCGGCCGTCGATCACGCGCCGCGAGCTCGAGTCGCGCGCCGACGCGGTGCTCGACACGCTGCGGTCGGCGGGCGCCAATCTCGGCGTTCAGACCGGCGCCGAGGCGATGGCGGAGGCGATCGAGCCGCTGGAGGCCCGCGGTATCATCGTTGCTGAGCGAGGACGTATCAGGGTTCGCGACCGCAATGTCCTGCGCTACTACGCCCGCACGCTTGACCATCTCCTCGCGTCACCCTCGCGCAGAACCCATTAGTCCGTTCCGCGGACCTCACCCGCCTTCGCTCGTCGAGCTTCGGCGGGCAAGCAGGGTCCGCGCCGCAGATGCAGGGTGGACCCGGCCTACCGTGTCCGTAGGGCGGGTCCTTCTGGACCCGCCGAGAGGACGCGCCTGATGTACGCGGGTGCGAAAGCGCTGTTTTACGCGCTGTCCCGCAGTGCCGCGCTGAAGCGCCTCACGTCAACGTACGGCATGCGGTCGTCCCGAAGTTTCGCGCGCCGCTTCATTGCCGGCGAAACCATCGAGGAAGCGATCGACCCGGCCCGCAGCATCCAGGCGCAGGGCCTGCTCCTCACCCTCGACTACCTCGGAGAAAGCGTGAGGACGCTCGAAGAAGCCGATGCGGCCACACGCGAGTACGTCCGTCTTCTCGAGGTGATCGCCGTATCCGGGATCGAGCGGAACATCTCGCTCAAGCTGACACAGCTCGGCGCGGGTGTGGACCGCGCGACGTGCGTCGACAACCTGCGACGCATCCTCGAGCCAGCCCGGAAGCACGGGTTCTTCGTCCGCATCGACATGGAGAACTCGCCCTGGACGCAGCTGACGCTCGATGTTTTCGAGACAATGTGGCAGCAGGAGTACCGGAACATCGGCATCGCCCTGCAGGCGGCGCTCTATCGAACCGAGCAGGACGTCAAACGTATGAATCAGCTTGGTGCGCGTGTGCGGCTGGTCAAAGGCGCTTACAAGGAGCCGCCAACGGTCGCGTATCCACATAAGACGGACGTTAATGCCGCGTTCGTCCGACTGATGCGCATGCTCCTCGATTCCGGCACCTACCCCGCCTTCGGCACGCATGACCAGGCGATGCTGGAAGAGGCACAGGACTACGCCGAAAAGCGCGGAATCGCGAAGGAACGGTTCGAGTTCCAGATGCTCTATGGGATACGACGCGATCTGCAGGCGTCGTTGGTGACAAAAGGCTACCGGATGCGCGTCTACGTCCCGTTCGGCCAGGAGTGGTTCCCCTATTTCATGCGTCGGCTCGGCGAGCGGCCGGCGAATCTCGGATTTGTGATCCGCGGGATCCTGGGGGAGCAATAGCACCGAACTGCCCCACTGAGCCGTACCTTACCCAGCCGCCAACCTCGGCAGCACCCGAGGATCGTTCACTCTTCAGACAGCGACCGGCGGAATCCCATCACCGATGTCTCCTCGGTGAAGGACAAATCGAATGCGGAAGTGTTCGAACTTTGCGTCCGATTCGTTATTCATTCAGTGACTGGCTCCTGTCCGATACGGTTGGGCCGTGGCACTGCTCTTGAAATGCCGGGCTATGGCTGAAAACGAGTCCCTGGCAACGGCGATACGCGATCCGGCGTCATACCAGTGGTTACTCAGAAAAGGGGAATCGCGGCAATGGTTACCGACACGCAGCAGACGATGACCGCAGCGCAAACCGGCGGGATGATTACGCGCGCCGCTGAGCAGCTCCGGCAATTCATCTGCGGGCTCCACGGGCATGATGCGCTCCTGCACTTCGAGCAGGGGCGAATGTCCCTGCAATGCACGTCCTGCGGCTACGAAACGCCAGGCTGGGACCTTCGAAGCGATCACCAGCCACGGCCGACCACCGCCAAGGAATCGCCTCGCGTCGTCCGGATGCCGCTCGTCCGCGAACGCCGCGTCGCCTGACCCTCTGTTCTTGCCCACCTCAATCAACCACGAAGAACACGAAAGTCACGAAGGATAACTTCCACTTCGTGTTCTTCGCGCCTTCGTGGTTGATATCCCTTGTCAGATAATTGCCCCGTGGCCGAATCCACCTCGTCGCTCGACGTCGCGCGCCGGATCGCGCTGGCCGCTCGAGACGCTGGAGGCCGGGCCCTGATCGTGGGCGGCTGGGTGCGCGATCGCCTGCGCGGCCGGCCGTCGAAAGACCTCGACATCGAAGCGTTCGGCCTCGCGCAGGACCGACTGGTCGAGCTGCTCTTGCCGCTCGGGCACGTCGAGACCGTCGGCCAGAGCTTCCCCGTCTACAAACTGGTTCCTCCGGGTGGCAGCCAGGGGGAGATCGATGTCGCGCTGCCGCGCCGCGAATCCAAGAAGGGACGCGGCCACAAGGGGTTCGATGTTCAGGGCGACCCCTGGATGTCGATTGCCGACGCCGCGCGGCGCCGCGACTTTACGATCAACGCCATCTCGTGGGACCCGCTGACCGAGCGGTACGACGATCCGTTCGACGGCCGCGCCGATCTCGAGCGGCGGCTGCTGCGCGCCGTCGATCCGGGCACGTTCTCCGATGACAGCCTGCGCGTGCTGAGAGCGGTTCAGTTCGCGGCCAGGTTCGATTTCACGCTCGATGAAGCGACCGCCGCCCTGTGCCGCAGCGTTCCGCTCGATGATTTGCCTTCGGAGCGGATCTGGGGCGAAATCGAAAAGCTGCTGCTGCAGGCGGAGCGGCCATCGATCGGATTCCGCCTCGCGCTGGATCTGGGCGTCATCGAGCGTGTGCTTCCCGAGCTCCTGCCCCTCGTTGGCTGCGAGCAGGAACCGGAATGGCATCCGGAAGGGGATGTCTGGACGCACACGCTCATGGTGATCGACAAGGCGCGCGAGCTGAACAGCGATCTCGATCGCACGCGCCTCATCACCGTGATGCTTGGCGCCCTCTCCCACGACCTCGGGAAACCCTCAACGACCGCGCGTATCGACGGCCGCATCAGGTCGCTCGACCACGAGCAGGCCGGGGTCGAGCCGGCGCTTCGGCTGCTCGATCGACTGCATGTGCACTCGATCGATGGCGTCGACGTCCGCGGCCAGGTCGTCGGCCTGGTCGCGCATCATCTGAAGCCGGGCGCTTTCAAGAAAGCCGCGAATGTGACCGATGGTGCGTTCCGCAGGCTGGCGCAGAGAGTCGACCTGGAGCTGCTTGCGCGGCTTGCGCGCGCGGACTGCCTTGGCCGAACCGGCTACTTCGATTGTTCCGCGATGGACTGGTTCATCGAGCGCGCGCGTGCGCTCGGCGTCGAGCATCGCCCGCCGGCGCCGCTGCTCCTGGGACGGCACCTCCTGGAGCTTGGCCTGTCCCCTGGCCCGCGCATCGGAGAGGTACTCAAACAGGTCTATGAAAAACAGCTCGACGGCGACGTCACATCCGTCGAAGCCGGGATCGAAGAGGCACGGCGCCTGCTAAATCACTAATCACCAATCGCTAATCACCAATCGGAAATGTACTTCGCGTAGTCCCCAGACGCGACGTTGCCGCCTGAGATCACCGCGACTGTTCCGGTCGCGCTCTGGTGGTCGTCGCGCAGCACCGCAGCCACGCTTGCGGCGCCGCTCGGTTCCGCGACAACGTTCGCGTTGTCGAAGAGCCACTTCACCGCCGCCGCGATCTCCCGATCGTCAACCGTGACGACCTCGTCGACGAATGCCTGGACGTGCGCAAAGGTGAGATCGCCCGGACGCACCGACAGGAGACCGTCGGCGATGCTCGCGGTCGTCGGCAGCGTGACAGGTCGTCCCGCCGCGCGTGAAGCGGTCATTTTCGGAGCGCCCGCCGGCTCGACGCCGACGATTCGCACGTCGCTGCGCAATGCCTTGATCGCGACGGACACTCCGGAGATCAATCCGCCTCCGCCCATCGGAACATAGACGGCCGACAACGTCTGGGACTGCTCGACGATCTCGAGCCCGCAGGTTCCCTGTCCCGCGATGATCCACGGATGATCAAACGGCGGCACCATCGTGAGTCCGCGTGCGGCAGCCTCGGATTCCGCGCGCGCCTTGCGGTCGAGCACCGTGGTGCCGGCGAAGAGGACCTCTGCTCCGTACCGTTGCGCACCGGCGACTTTCACGCGCGGTGCGGTCTCGGGCATGACCACGACGGACCGGACGCCGAGGAGGCTCGCGGCGAGCGCCATGGCCTGGCCGTGGTTGCCCGATGAATACGTGATGACGCCGGCCGCCCGCGCGTCCTGACCGAGCTGCGAGAGCATGTTGTAGGCGCCACGGATTTTGAAGGCGCCGGCGGGCTGCATGTTCTCGCACTTGACGGTGAAGGTGGGTCCGACGCCGGCGCCGCCAACCTCGATGAGCGGTGTCCGTCGCGCGACGCCCGCGATCCGGGCCGCCGCGGCTCGTATGTCGTCGAGCGACACCAGCCCCGGCCCCATTTACTTTCGCGCGCGGGCGAACTGCTCGTTTGGATTGTAGGCTGGCATCACCGGATCGCCAGCGAGGCGCCACCCAAGCTCCGCAAGCAGCCGCATGTCCTGCACGGCCCCTGCGTAATTCCAGTCCGGTTGGAATTCGTCACTTGGCTGGTGGTAGCGCTTTTCGTTGTACTCGTCGTGCACGCGTTTGGCGAAGTCGGGATCCTTCCCGACGAAGTCGACGGGCTCGCCGATCGACACGGCAGGAATGCCCACCTTGGCGAGGGAGAAGTGGTCGGAGCGGAAGAAGTATCCCCGCTCCGGCTCGGGATCGGCGCCGACGACTCGTTGATGGCGGGCAGCAAGCTCCGACGCGGCCGTGCCGATTGACGAGCGTTCCGCGCCAAGCAGCACGATATCGCGCGCAGGTCCGGCGAGATTCAATCCGTCGATGTTGATATTGGCGGCCCAGGCGCTGGCGGGAAGCACCGGGTGCGAGGCAAACCATGCCGACCCGAGCAGTCCTGACTCTTCCGCCGTCGGAAACATGATGTAAACCGATCGCCGCGGCCTGGTGCGCGCGCGGGCAAACGCCTGCGCGATCTCGAGCGTCCCCCCAATTCCCGATGCGTTGTCGATCGCGCCGTTGTAGATGCGATCGGCGTCAGCCGGCTCGCCGGGCTTCGGCTCCGCCATCCCAAGGTGATCGTAGTGCGCAGAAAAAATGATCCCCTCCTGCGGGTTCGTCCCGGGGAGCACGCCAATCACATTCTGAGAGATTCTCTGCTGGACTTTCTGGTCGATTGTCGCGGACACGCTGATGCCGAGCGGTTGCGGCGGTGCGCCGCGCTCGAGCGCAGCACCACGAAGCGCATCGAGATCCTTGCCGGCACGCCGAACGATTTCTGTCGCGGCATCATTGGTCACCCACGCTTTCAACGCGAGCGTGGGCTCACCGGCGGACGGGGCCAGCGAATACAGCGTTCCTGTCCACGATGACTGGACGACCTGCCACGGGTACGTGGCGGATTCCGGCGTATGAATCAGGATGGCGCCGACCGCGCCCTGTCGTGCGGCTTCCTCGTACTTGTAGGTCCAGCGCCCGTAATAGGTCATCGCGCGGCCGCCGAATAGCTGCGGTTCATCCGCCGTCGCCGGAGGGTCGTTGACCATGATGAGGGCCACTTTCCCCTTCATATCGACGCCGGCGTAGTCATTCCACCTGTATTCAGGCGCGACAATACCGTGACCAACGAATACAAGCTCGCCATCCACGCGGACGCGAGGTTCCTGCCGCCCGGTGAATGCGACGACGTCCTGCAGATACTTGAAGGGAGTCCCTTTGCCAGCCGTCAGCGTGAACGACGGGCTGACCATCGATTCGAGGATCGCGACACCCTGGAAGTACGTGCCGTTGTCGCCGGCTGGTCCGTAGCCGAGCGTCGCAAGCTGAGTCGCAAGATAGGCGGCCGCGAGCCGTCCGCCCCGAGTCGAGGGCGCTCGCCCTTCGAGCAGGTCGTCCGACAGGAATTTGATGTGCGCGGCGATATCGTCTCCGCGAATCTCATCCAGGGCGGGGCCGGCGGGTAACACTCGCGGCGCACCCGGACGGTCCTGCGCAAAGAGCGCTGCCACGACGGCAAGCACGATAGCTCCTCCAACTGAGGCGCGAATACGCGTAACTGTAGGCATTCAGTTCGAACGGTCCACTCGTTAGTATAGTGGCCTGATATGGCGCGCTACACATTGGTCTACGGCGTTCGACTCGTGCCTGAAGGCTCGCTCACCGGAGTAGATGAGGGACGACTGAACCTCAAGGATGGATCGCAGGCTGGACTGACGCTCCATACGATCGACGGAACAGTGCCACAGCTGCGGCGGGCGCTCGACCGGAGCCTCGATGCGTTCTTCGAGCTCCTGCCAGGCGCGGAAGACGAAGACCGTGATGACTAGAGGCCTGTCTCTTCCGAATTACGACCGGGCCGCTCCGCTCGCACCACGCGTTGTCGCGGCCCGCAGATCGCGCTCGGAGGCGCTCGAGTACGGCTTGATTGACGGGATCGTAGAAGGGTGAGACAGGCCTGTCTTATGCGGCTTCCTTACGCGTTCTGAATTCTTCCAGCAATCTGGCGACGTTGCCGGCGACGGAGTGGAGCGTCGGTGACCAGCCGAGCGCGCGGGCGCGCGGGCCTCGCACTCGTTGATCGAGGGCGAGCGCGTCGGCGTACGGTCCCATCTTCGCCCGCGCTTCCTTCAGCGGCACGTGGCGGACGTCCGGGCGCGTCCGCGCATGGCGCGCGATGGCGTCGACGATGTCACCAACGCTTTCGTCGGCTTCGTCGTTGGCGTGAAACACGCCGGAAGCCTCAGGGTTGCTGGTCACGCGCAGATAGAGGTCGGCAAGGTCTCGCGCGTAAACGCAGGGCCAGTGATTATTGCCGTCGCCAATCACCCGAACCAGCCCATTTGCCGCGTCTTTCAGCAAATCCGCAATGATCCCGCGGGTGCCGCCATACACGATTCCAGGCCGCACGACCACCGTTCGGATCCCGGTCCGCCCGGCTTCGAGTACCAGCCGCTCATGTTCCGGCCGCCACGCGACGAACGGTGTCGGCCTGATCGGCGCGTCCTCGGCCACGGGCGCGGATGTCTCGCCCAGAACCCACACTCCGGAGGTGTATACGAACGCCGCGGGCGTGCCGGACGCGGCGCGACTGCTCGCGACAGTGAGAAATGTGTCGACCGCCTGGCGATCAATCTTCTGACCCCGCGTCGAGCCGTCGAGCGCCGTGTGGACGATGACGTCCGCCTGCTTTGCCGCAGACGCGTACGACGCGGGTTTGGCAAGATCGCCGACGACCGGACGCACGCCGCGGCGGGAAATGAGCTCCGCCTTCTCTGGATCGCGCACGAGCGCGGTCACATCGTGGCGCGCGCGCATGAATGCCTCGAGCACCGCCGATCCGATGTAGCCGGTGGCGCCTGTCAGGAAGATTTGCATGGGGGCGCTTATTCTAATCGGACTTTGATTCCCAAGTCTGCGGTTGCTGTCTCCGATCTTCAGACTGGCAAAATCGAAATCGGTGATCTGCCCAATAGCCGCATCAGTGTATGAATCAGTAGAGTTGCATCGGTGCATCCTGCCGGCACAATCGACGTTCTTGACACGCATCGCTTCGATGTCGATGCGCTCGAGCGTTACCTCACCGGACACCTGGCGGGTTTTTCGGCGCCGATCTCCGTTCGCCAGTTTCGCGGAGGACAGTCCAACCCCACCTACTACCTGCGCGGCGCGGACCCTCTTGCCTCGCCGAAGCGGCGAAGCG
>Ga0209515_10006165_pt1 | contig 15072 bp, 11 predicted proteins | sample Subgroupgradi54m_FD_187454 | JGI IMG/M metagenome (GOLD analysis project Ga0209515, IMG submission 187454) | Subsurface groundwater microbial communities from S. Glens Falls, New York, USA - GMW60B uncontaminated upgradient, 5.4 m (SPAdes)... ...
ACTCATCACACCGATCGCGATGGAGAAGGAATTAAGATTCGCCATTCGCGAAGGAGGCCGAACTGTCGGTGCCGGTGTGGTGGTGGAAATTTTGGAGTAAAAATATGCGAACCATAATTCATTTAGAATGTACTGGCTGTAAAAATAAAAATTACACCACCAAAAAAAATAAAACGAAGCACTCGGAAAAGATGAAGACAAGCAAGTTTTGTCGGACGTGCCGGAAACACACGTCCCATCAGGAGGCGAAATAGGGGAGTAGCTCAGCTGGTAGAGCGGCGGTCTCCAAAACCGTAGGTCGCAGGTTCGATCCCTGTCTCCCCTGCATTGTGTTGGGAGACAGATTTTATTTATGCAAACACAACGGTGGGTCAAAGGAAGTTTTGTTCTGGCATCGGTGGCACTTTTTTTTGTGTTTCGACAGTTGTTTTCTTTTGTTTGGGATTTAGCCAAGTTACCGGCGCATGAAGAGTGGGTGGTGAGTGTTCCTGATGTTGTGGCGGTTTTGGTTGCGATTGGAATTTATTTATTTTTAGCGCGAAGTCAGAAAATAAATGTTTTTATGCATGAAGTTGTCTTGGAGTTGTCCAAGGTGACTTGGCCTTTGCCGCGGGAGACAGTAACCTCGGCGGCCGTGGTGGTTGTGATGGTAGCTATTGCGTCGGCCATTCTTTCTTTATTCGATTCGTTGTGGGGCACGTTGACGCAAAAGTTACTTACTTTTTGAAGGATTTTTTATGGCAAAGAACTGGTATGTCGTTCATACCTATTCCGGATACGAACAGAAGGCCAAATTGGCCCTCGAAGAAAGAATTCGTTCGCTGAAAAGGGAACTTTTTTTCGAGGAAATTTTGGTTCCTTCCGAAAACGTTGTCGAAATTCGTAAAGGACAAAAAAAGACAACCACCCGGAAATTTTTTCCCGGTTATATTTTAGTGAAAATGGAACTCAATGACGAGACGTGGCACGTCGTCAAAGATACTCCGAAGATTACCGGTTTTGTGGGAAACAGCACACAGCCTCCGATTATTCCGGAAGAAGAAGTGCTTCGTTTGACCCAGCAGATTGACGAAGGACAGATGAAGCCGAAGTTGAAAGTGATTTTCGAAAAGGGAGATTCGGTGCGCGTGACCGACGGCCCTTTCAACACTTTCAACGGTTTGGTGGATGAAGTGAATGCGGACAAGGGAAGACTGAAAGTGTTGGTAAGTATTTTTGGACGATCAACCCCCGTGGAATTAGAATTCACGCAGGTAGAAAAAAATTAATATGGCAAAAAAACCGGTAGCACAAATTAAATTACAATGTCCTGCAGGGGCCGCTAATCCGGCACCTCCCGTTGGACCTGCTTTGGGGCAGCATGGTGTCAACATCATGGAATTCTGCAAACGCTTTAATGCGGCGACCCAAAAGCAGGCGGGAATGATTATTCCTTGCATCATTACGGTTTATTCCGATCGTTCTTTTTCGTTTATTTTGAAAACGCCCCCTGCTTCTATTTTGTTGCTCAAAGCGGCCAAAATTGAAAAGGGAGCGGCCACAACCGGAAAAGAAAAAGTGGGAAAAGTAACCAAGGCGCAAGTGGAAGAAATTGCAAAAATTAAACTTCCCGATTTAAATTGCACAACGTTAGCCGCCGCTGTAAACACCGTGGCCGGCACGGCGCGTAGTATGGGAATAGAGATTGTTTAGGAGATGCTAAGCGCAACATCCGGTTTTACCGGTGTTGTGCGCGGGGTTTGGGGCCATTTGAAGCCCGAAATATAAAATGCGAATAGCAACAAACGGGCTGAAAGGGCCCCAAATATAATATTATGCCAAGTAAACGTTTCAAAGAATTGCGATCCAAAGTGGATCCGACAAAAAAATATTCACTCGATGAAGGGTTGAAACTTATTTCCGAAATGGGAGGAGGCAAGTCCGATCAAACCGTCGAAATGGCGCTTCGTTTGGGAGTGGATGCAAAGCAGTCCGATCAGCAAATTCGCGGTGCCGTCAATTTGCCTCATGGACTTGGAAAAAAAGTTATTGTTTTAGCGTTTGCCAAAGGGCCCAAGGAAAAAGAGGCTCAGGATGCTGGCGCCGATTTTGTGGGGGGGGACGATTTGATCAAAAAGATTTCGGAAGGGTGGATGGAATTCGATCAGGTGGTTGCTACTCCCGATATGATGGTGGCGGTGAGTAAAGTGGGAAAACTTTTAGGTCCTCGTGGTCTGATGCCCAATCCAAAAACCGGCACGGTGACTTTCGATATTGGCAAAGCGGTGAAAGATTGCAAAGCGGGTAAGGTGGAATTCAAAACCGAAAAAGCGGGGATTGTGCAATGTTCCATCGGTAAAGTTTCGTTTGGCGCTCAAAAGCTCAAAGAAAATCTTGCCGCTCTTTTAGAGACGATTACTAAAATGAAACCATCCTCGTCCAAGGGAATTTATCTCAGAGGCTTAGCGTTATCGGCCACCATGAGCCCAGGCGTGCGGATTGACGTCGCGTCGATTGGAGACATGTAATATGAACAAACAAGAAAAAGGTTTAGAAATTGAAAATCTGAAAAAGCGTTTGGTGAATGCCCAGCTTTTGATATTGGCCGAATATAAAGGGATTAAGGTTTCGGATTTTAATTCGCTTCGCCGCAAGTTGCGCGAAAAAAATTCGCTCATCAAAGTGGTCAAAAACCGTTTGGCGAAACTGGCTCTTAAAGGGACACCGATGGATATTCTCGAGTCCCATTTTAAAGGGACAACGGCTGTGGCCAGCACCGATGCGGATCCTACAGGTCCTGCTAAAGTTATTACCGATTTTTTAAAAGACAACGAACAAATTAAATTTAAAGCGGCGTACATGAATGGAGAACTTTTGAGCCAAGCTCAGATTACAGCCTTGGCCAAGTTACCTAGCCGTGAAGAGTTGATTGCCAATCTGCTGGGTTCGATGATGGCCCCGGCACGCAATTGGGTTTCCGTGCTCGCCCAGATCCCTCGTCAGTTGGTCAACGTGTTGGCCGCTGTTAGAGATCAAAAGGAGAAGGTAGGTTAATTTTTATTTAGGAAGTTGGTTTTGGTAAGGGCTGCGCCCCTACTAAACAAACGACTACGAAAGAGAAAACCATGTCAGACGTATCAACCGATCAAATCTTGGAAGCGGTCTCTAAAATGACTGTTCTTCAAGTTTCCGAGCTTGTCAAAAAGTTCGAGGAAAAATTTGGTGTTTCTGCCGCCGCCCCCATGATGATGGCCGCTGGAGGGGGAGCCGCCGCTGGCGCTCCTGCCGAAGAAAAAACCGAATTTACCTTGGTATTGACAGCTGCCGGTGACAACAAGATTGGTGTCATCAAAGAAGTTCGCGTCATTACCGGTCTTGGTTTGAAAGAAGCCAAAGACTTAGTCGAAGGAGCTCCCAAGACGGTGAAAGATGGAGTTTCCAAGGCGGATGGCGAAAAATTCAAAGTACAGCTTGAGAAAGCCGGCGCCAAAGTCGAGCTCAAGTAATTACAATTTTTGTAGGGGCGCAATTCATCACGCCCAGGGCGTAATGAATTGCGCCCCTACGTTTTGTTGTATTCGTTTACCTATTTAAGGAGTTAATCCATGGCCTCATTAACCGCAGGGAACTTCCGTCTGCGCAAGGATTTTTCGAGAATTGAAAAAATTGTCGATATTCCCAATTTGATCGAGTTGCAGAAAAAGTCTTACGAAAAATTTCTGCAGGTTGATCTTCACCAAGACAAACGTGAGGATAGTGGATTACAAGGAGTTTTCAAAAGCGTTTTTCCCATTCGCGATTTCAACAACACCGCCTCTCTCGAATTTGTCAGTTTTGGAATCGACAAGCCGAAATACGAAGTGATGGAATGCCGCAGCCGCGGCATGACCTATGAAGCCGCGGTGAAAGTGATTGTTCGTTTGGTGGTCTGGGACACCGATGCCGAATCGGGCTCGCAAACCATTCGCGATATCAAAGAACAGGAAGTTTATTTTGGAACGATCCCTCTCATGACTGAAACCGGTACGTTTGTGGTTAACGGTACCGAGCGGGTTATTGTTTCTCAGTTGCATCGCTCGCCAGGCGTTTTCTTCGAGCACGACAAAGGCAAAACTCATGCTTCGGGCAAATTGCTTTATTCGGCGCGTGTTATTCCTTACCGTGGCTCGTGGCTCGATTTCGAGTTTGATGCCAAAGATCTTCTCTATGTCCGCATTGACCGCCGCCGCAAATTGCCGGTGACTGTTTTGTTGCGGGCGTTGGGGCTTTCTACCGAAGAAGTTCTCAATTATTTTTATATTTCCGAAACCATTGAGATTGATGGAAAGAAATTAACGAAAAATCTTGTACCCGAAGTGTTGCGTTATCAACGCGCCACCTCTGACATTAAAAATCCAAAAACCGACGAAGTGTTAGTTCGTAAAGATCGCAAATTTACGCCGCAAGCTCTCGAAAGATTAGCCAAGTCAAAAATCAAAGAATTGCCGGTTGAAACCGAAGAAATTATCGGGCGGGTTTTTGCTCGTGACATTGTTGACAAATCCACAGGCGAAGTTTTGGCCTCTTTAAACGATGTATTGACCGAAGAAAAATTGGAAGAGCTTCGCAAACATAAAATTCGCGAGATGCAACTTCTCTACATCGACATGCTTAACGTCGGCCCTTATTTACGAAACACGTTGGTGTCGGACAAAGTGCAAAATTCGGAAGAAGCGGTGATCGAAATTTACCGCCGTTTACGTCCGGGCGATCCTTCCACTTTGGAAGTTGCGACCACTCTTTTCGAAAATCTTTTCTTCAACCCCGAACGTTACGATCTTTCCAAAGTGGGACGTCTCAAAATCAACCACAAGTTTGGTTTTGATATTCCGTTGGAAGTGACCACGCTCCGCAAAGAAGATATTTTGGCGATTGTGAAATATTTGGTGAATCTCAAAGACGGCGTTGGAACGGTAGACGACATCGATCACTTAGGCAACCGTCGTATCCGTGCCGTCGGCGAGCTTCTCGAAAATCAATACCGAATCGGTCTGGTTCGCATGGAGCGAGCGATCAAAGAACGGATGAGCTTGCAAGATATCGAAACGTTGATGCCCAACGATTTGGTGAACGCCAAACCGGTTTCGGCCGTCGTGAAAGAATTTTTCGGATCGTCGCAGTTGTCGCAGTTCATGGATCAAACCAATCCGTTGTCCGAAATTACGCACAAGCGCCGTTTGTCCGCCTTGGGGCCTGGTGGTTTAACGCGCGAACGAGCCGGTTTCGAAGTCCGCGACGTTCACGCCACTCACTACGGACGTATTTGTCCGATTGAAACTCCTGAAGGTCCAAACATCGGTCTTATTGCGTCGTTGTCCACTTATGCCCGCGTCAACGATTTTGGTTTTATCGAAACCCCTTATCGCAAAGTCATCGAAGGACGTGTGACCAAAGAGGTCTCTTACTATTCCGCTCTCGACGAAGAAAACCATGTTATCGGTCAGGCCAACGCGCCGTTCGATGAAAAAGGATATTTCACCAACGAGCTAGTTTCGTGCCGCAAAAATGGGGAATTTGTCATGGTCAACCGCAAAGAGGTTGATTTGATGGACGTCTCTCCCAATCAGTTGGTTAGTATCGCCGCATCGCTCATTCCTTTTCTTGAACATGATGACGCCAACCGAGCCTTGATGGGTTCGAACATGCAACGTCAGGCGGTTCCTCTCTTACGAAGCGAAGCGCCCATTGTCGGCACGGGAATCGAACCGATTGTCGCCAAAGATTCCGGCGTCACGACGGTGACTCTACGTGATGGAACCGTTATCTCCGTCGATGCCCAGCGCATTGTCGTGAAGGCCAACGACCGGGGAGCCAAGAAAAAAGGGGGAAACTCCGAAGTTGATATTTATAATTTGATGAAGTACCAGCGTTCCAACCAGAACACCTGTTTGAACCAAGTGCCCATCGTGAGTGTAGGCGAAAAAGTGAAGCAGGGGGATATTTTGGCGGACGGTTCTTCCACCAGCCGCGGCGAATTGGCGCTTGGCCAAAACGTCATGGTCGCGTTTATGCCGTGGGGAGGATACAATTTTGAGGACGCCATTCTTTTGAATGAACGTTTGGTTAAAGAAGATTTGTTCACCTCGATCCACATCGAAGAATTCGAATCGATGGCGCGTGATACGAAATTAGGAAAAGAAGAAATCACCCGCGACATTCCAAACCTGGGGGATGAAACGCTCAAAAATTTGGATGAGTCGGGCATCATCCGCATCGGAGCCGAAGTTCAGCCCGATGATATTCTGGTCGGAAAAATTACTCCCAAAGGAGAAACCCAACTTTCCCCCGAAGAAAAATTACTCCGTGCCATTTTCGGAGAAAAAGCAGGGGATGTGCGTGATACGTCGCTACGCGTAGGCCCCGGCGTTTACGGTACGGTCATTGCGACACAGGTTTTTTCGCGCGAAGGGGTCGATTTGGACGACCGCGCCAAAGATCAGCAAGATCAAGCCACCAAGAAACTCAATAAAGATCAAGGGGACGAGGTGGGAATCATTCGCATCTCTGCCGAAAAGAAAATGGCCCAGTTGTTGGTGGGGCGTGTTTCTTCGTCAAAAGTAATTGATGAAGAAAGCGAAAAGGTTCTTTTGCCCAAAGGAAAAAATATTACCGAAGCCAACCTTCGCCAAATTCCGTTTGAGAAATGGAAAGAAATTTCGTGCGAAGGAGGGGAAGACATCGAAATCCAAGTCGCCGAAATTTTAGAAGACATGGAAGACCAGATGGATTTGATCAAGATGATGTACGATCAAAAAGTCAACCGCTTGAAGAAGGGGGACGAACTTCCTCCCGGGGTTATCAAGTTGGTCAAGGTTTACGTCGCCATCAAACGAAAAATCATGGTCGGCGATAAGCTGGCCGGTCGTCACGGAAACAAAGGGGTGGTAAGCATGATTCTTCCCGAAGAAGACATGCCGCATCTTGAAGATGGTCGTGCTGTGGATGTCGTGCTCAATCCGTTGGGGGTGCCAAGCCGAATGAACGTGGGGCAGATTCTCGAAACCCATTTGGGTTGGGCGGGGCTTGAGCTGGGGCGACAAATTCAGGCGATGGTTGATGCGCAGGAGAAAAATTTAGATCGCGACGGGCTCTGTACGTACATCAAGAAGATCTACAAAAATCGGGAGGTGAACGAGTTTCTCGAATCGGCTTCCGAAAAAGATCTTCGGATATTTGCTCTCGATCTTGCTCACGGTGTTTATTTTTCGTCTCCCGTTTTTGACGGAGCGCGCGAGGAAGAAATCAAAACATTGTTCAAGCTGGCCGGCGTTCCCGAATCGGGGCAGGCCATTCTGTTTGATGGAAAAACAGGAGAGCCGTTCGAACATCCGGTTACCGTGGGGCAGATGTATATTTTGAAATTGCACCACTTGGTCGACGAAAAAATTCATGCTCGCTCCATCGGGCCTTACTCGTTGGTGACCCAACAGCCGTTGGGAGGAAAAGCGCAGTTCGGAGGTCAGCGGTTGGGAGAAATGGAAGTTTGGGCGATGGAAGCTTACGGTGCGGCTTACGCGTTGCAAGAATTCTTAACTGTGAAGTCCGACGATATTATCGGTCGCACGCGCATGTACGAACATATCGTGAAGGGAAATCATTCCCTCGAGCCGGGGCTTCCCGAATCGTTTAAAGTTCTGCTGAAAGAATTGCAGAGCTTGGCGCTTAATGTCGAATTAGTAGAAGATAAATAAATCTTTTCCAAAGGAATAAAAAAATGGATATTTCAAACTTTTTCGAAAAACCCAAAGACCCTGCTTGTTACTCGGCCATCAAGCTGGGACTGGCTAGTCCCGAACTCATTCGGTCCTGGTCTTTTGGTGAAGTCAAAAAGCCCGAAACAATCAATTACCGAACCTTCAAGCCGGAACGCGATGGTTTATTTTGCGCCAAAATTTTCGGTCCTGTTAAAGATTACGAATGCAATTGCGGAAAATACAAACGGATGAAACATCGCGGAATCGTCTGCGAAAAATGCGGAGTTGAAGTTATTCAATCCAAAGTCCGCCGTGAGCGGATGGGGCACATCAATCTGGCCGCTCCCGTCGCTCACATCTGGTTTTTGAAAAGTCTTCCTTCGCGTATTGGAACTTTGTTGGATGTTAGTTTGAAAGATCTCGAACGCGTTCTTTATTGCGAAGCCTACATTGTCACAGACCCCGGTACGACCACTTTGGTCGAAGGAGAAATTTTACCCGAAGAGCCTTATCAAAAAGCTCGCACCGAATTTGGCGGTGATTTTGTGGCGGGAATGGGGGGGGCGGCCGTTCGCGACATGCTCCGAAAAATCGATCCCGATGAGCTCTCCAAAAAAATCCGCAAAGACCTCGACAAAACAAATTCGGAAGCGACCCGTAAAAAATTATCGAAGCGTCTCAAGGTTGTCGAAGCGTTCCGCGATTCGGGCAACAAGCCCGAATGGATGATGATGGAAGTCGTTCCCGTTCTCCCTCCCGATTTGCGTCCTCTCGTTCCGTTAGAAGGGGGACGATTCGCCACTTCCGATCTCAACGATTTGTATCGCCGTGTCATCAACCGAAATAATCGTCTGCAACGTTTGCAAGAATTGAATGCCCCCGCCATCATTGTGCGCAACGAAATGCGAATGTTGCAAGAATCGGTCGACGCGTTATTCGACAACGGCCGTCGCGGCAAAGTTTTCACCGGCCCCAACAAACGACCTCTCCGTTCCTTGTCCGACATGATCAAGGGAAAACAGGGACGTTTCCGCCAAAACCTTTTGGGAAAACGGGTCGATTATTCCGGACGTTCCGTTATTGTCGTGGGCCCCGGTCTCAAATTACATCAATGCGGGTTGCCCAAAAAAATGGCGCTCGAACTTTTCAAACCCTTCATTTTTCATAAACTCGAAGAAAAAGGTTTTGTTTCTACCATCAAAAGTGCGCGAAAGATGGTCGAGAAAGAACGCCCCGAAGTTTATGATGTGCTCGAAGAAGTGGTGAAAGAACATCCTGTCATGCTCAACCGAGCGCCGACCCTGCATCGCCTTGGCATGCAAGCTTTCGAGCCGGTGTTGGTGGAAGGAAAAGCCATTCGACTCCATCCGTTGGTTTGTGCCGCTTTCAACGCCGATTTCGACGGTGACCAGATGGCCGTTCACGTTCCTCTTTCCATCGAGGCCCAGATTGAAACCCGGGTTTTGATGATGTCGACCAACAATATTTTGTCTCCCGCCAACGGAAAACCGGTCATTGTTCCGACTCAAGACATGGTTTTGGGAATTTATTATCTCACCCGCGAAAAACCGCTGGCCATTGGAGCCGGCAAAATTTTTGCCAGTCCCAAAGAAGTTCGTGCCGCCTGGGATCACCAAGCGGTCGATCTTCACGCGCCGGTCAAAGTGCGCATGAATGGAAAAATAGTGGATACGACTGTCGGACGCATCATTCTTGGAGAAGTAGTGCCTCCCCAAATTCCTTTTGATCATATCAATAAGGTCATGGACAAAAAGGCTATCGCCAATCTTGTCGATTATTGCTACCGCATGGCGGGAAACAAAGAAACCGTGCTGTTGGCCGACCGTTTGAAAAATATCGGTTTCGAATACGCAACCCGTGCCGGTATTTCTATTTCCATCGACGACATGAAAATCCCAGCCGGTAAAGGAAAGCTGTTGGACGAAGCTTATGCTCAAGTAGCCGAGGTTGAAAATCAGTATCTCGAAGGACTCATCACGGGTGGAGAGCGCTACAACAAGGTCGTTGATATCTGGGCCCAAACAACAGAAGAGGTCGCTGCAGAAATGATGAAAGGAATGGCGATCGATACCGTTTTGGTTGGCGAAAAAGCGCAGACAAAGAAAATGCCCGGGTTCAACCCCATTTACATCATGGCCGATTCCGGATCGCGAGGTTCGCAACAGCAGATGCGTCAGCTCGCCGGAATGCGTGGTTTGATGGCTAAACCGTCCGGTGAAATTATCGAAACACCTATCACCGCCAACTTCCGCGAAGGGTTGACGGTGCTTCAATATTTTATTTCGACACACGGTGCCCGTAAAGGGTTGGCCGACACCGCTTTGAAGACCGCTAACTCCGGTTACCTCACCCGTCGTCTGGTCGACGTCGCGCAAGACATGATTATTAGCGAAGTCGATTGCGGCAGTGTCGATGGAATTGAAATGGCGCCGTTGATCGAAGGAGGAGAAATCATCGAGCCTCTGGGCGATCGTATTCTGGGACGTGTGGCGCTCGATGATATTGTGGATCCTTTTACAAGCAAAGTGTTAGTGGAGGCTGGTTTGGAAATTACCGAAGAATTGGTGGAGCAAATTGAAGAGTCCGGATTGGAAAAAGTCAAAATCCGTTCCGTGCTCACCTGTCAGTCCCGCCAGGGGACTTGCACCAAGTGTTACGGCCGCGATCTGGCCCGTGGACATTTGGTCAACCAAGGGGAAACCGTTGGGGTCATTGCCGCTCAGTCGATTGGTGAACCGGGAACCCAGCTTACCATGAGAACCTTCCACATTGGTGGAACCGCCTCCAGGCGCGCCGAGCAGTCGATGCTCGAGTGCCGTCACGATGGAACCATCAAATTTATTAACGTGAAGAGTGTCCGCAACAAACATGGACAACTAACCGTGATGAATCGTCACGGCGAAATTGCCATTGTCGATGAAACGGGCCGCGAGCGCGAAAAATATCCTCTCACTTACGGAGCCATTCTCAAAGTGGCCGAAGCCGAAAAAGTCAAAACGAAAACACTCTTGGCCGAGTGGGATCCCTACACGGTGCCCATTCTCACCGAAGTCAGTGGTGTGGTGAAATATGGAGATATCATCGAAGGACAGAGCATGCAGGAAATTATCGATGAAGTTACCGGGTTGTCGCGTAAAGTTATTGTTCAAGCCAAAGACGCCACTCTTCGTCCGCGTGTTTCCATTAAAGATACCAGCGGAAAAACCATTCGTCTTCCCAGCAGTCAGATCGAGGCGCGTTACCTTCTTCCGATTAACGCCAACATCGTTGTGGGATCAGGAGAAGCGGTCTTGGCTGGAGATGTGTTAGCCAAGATTCCCCGAGAGACAACCAAGACCAAAGATATCACCGGAGGTTTGCCGCGCGTTGCCGAATTATTCGAAGCCCGCAAACCCAAAGAATGCGCGGTTATTAGCGAGATCGACGGATTTATCTCGTTTGGAAAAGATACCCGTGGCAAACGCAAAGTGTTGGTGACTCCCGAAGTGGGCGAAGCTAAGGAATATCTCATTCCGAAGGGCCGACATATTTCGGTGCACGAAGGAGAATTTGTCCGCGCCGGAGAACCGCTCATGGATGGCTCATCCAACCCGCACGACATTTTAAGTATTTTGGGCGAGAAAGCGTTGGCTAAATATCTCACAGACGAAGTTCAAGAAGTTTATCGTCTGCAGGGGGTCAAAATCAACGACAAGCATATCGAAATTATCGTTCGTCAAATGCTTCGCAAAGTACGTATTGTCGATTCGGGCGATTCCAAATTTTTGGTGGATGAGCATGTCGATCATTTTGTTTTCGACGAAGCCAATCAGGTGTTGAAAAAGAAGAAACAAAAACCGGCTATCGGCGAGCCTTTGTTGTTGGGAATTACCAAGGCCTCTTTGACGACCGACAGTTTTATTTCTGCGGCCTCTTTCCAAGAGACAACCAAAGTATTAACCGAAGCGGCTATTGCCGGCAAAACCGATACTCTTCGCGGTCTCAAAGAAAACGTTATTATGGGACGTTTGATTCCTGCTGGAACCGGTATTTTGGAGCACCGACAAGTGCGAGCCGTTGTGGATGAAGAGGGACTTCCGGAAGAAGGAATTACGATCCGTGCAGCCGGTTAATTGAGACGGAAAAAAATAAATAAAGAAGAATGGTGTTTTCTTGACAACGTCTAGACGTTTTGTTACCCTCCGCGATCGTTTTTGAGGCAAAACAGCAGAAGGTAGGTCCAATAACTTTCTGAAATTATAAGGTTTTTTTTGAGGTCAATGGGGTATTTATGCCAACATTAAATCAGTTAGTCCGAAAAGGGAGAAGGCCGATTGTTAATAAAACATCGGCTCCGGCCTTGGTAGATTGTCCGCAAAAGCGTGGTGTGTGTGTTCGTGTCTATACGACCACTCCTAAAAAACCAAATTCGGCACTTCGAAAAGTGGCGCGTGTTCGGTTAACAAACGGAGTGGAAGTAACTTCGTACATTCCTGGCGAAGGACACAATTTGCAAGAGCACTCGGTCGTTCTCATTCGTGGTGGCCGCGTGAAAGATTTGCCGGGAGTTCGTTATCATATTATTCGTGGTTCGCTCGACACTCAAGGAGTAGAAAAGCGACGCCAGGCCCGTAGTAAATACGGCGCGAAAAAACCGAAATAAGGAATATTAAAATAGGAAATATTTATGTCAAGACGAGGCGGCATTCCAAAAAGAAAAATTTTACCTGATCCTCGCTATAAAGATAAGGTTGTGGCGAAGTTTATCAACAAGCTGATGTTGGGAGGAAAAAAAGGGGTTGCTGAAGGGATTTTTTATAAATCGCTCGATGCCATTCAGAATAAAACAGGCAACGAAGGATTAAAAGTTTTTCGTCAAGCGCTCGAGAATGCCAAGCCGTTGCTCGAAGTTCGTTCCCGCCGAGTAGGTGGAGCCAACTATCAAGTTCCCGTAGAAGTAAAAGCCGAACGTCGTGTGGCGTTGGGGATGAAATGGCTGATCACTTACGCCCGTCAGCGTGGCGAAAATTCGATGGAAGCCCGTTTGGCTGGAGAATTATTGGATGCCTCCGAAAGTAAAGGGGGCACCATCAAGAAAAAAGAAGATGTTCACAAAATGGCAGAAGCCAACCGGGCTTTTGCGCATTATCGTTGGTAAAATAAAATGGCGTCGTTTCCTCTACAAAAAGTTCGCAACATTGGCATCATGGCTCACATCGATGCAGGAAAGACAACCACGACTGAGCGCATTCTTTATTACACCGGCAAAGTTTACAAAATCGGCGAAGTCCACGAAGGGACCGCCACCATGGATTGGATGCCGCAAGAGCAAGAGCGTGGCATCACCATCACGTCGGCGGCCACAACCTGTTCGTGGCTCGATCACCGCATTAATATTATTGATACGCCAGGGCATGTTGATTTTACGATCGAAGTCGAACGTTCGTTGCGCGTTCTCGACGGCGCTGTCGGGGTTTTTTGTGCCGTTGGTGGTGTCGAACCTCAAAGTGAAACCGTCTGGCGCCAGGCCGATAAATACCATGTTCCCCGCATTGCCTTTATCAACAAAATGGACCGGGTGGGGGCCAATTTCGAAGGGTGTGTCGAAGAAATCAAAACAAAATTAAATCACAAACCGGTAGCCATTCAAATTCCTTTTGGAACCGAAGAAAATTTCAAAGGGGTGATCGATCTGATCACGATGGAAGCTTTGGTGTGGGCCGAAGAAAATTTAGGCGCCAATTTTAGCCGTCAACCGATTCCCGCCGATTATCAAGACAAAGCCAATCAATATCGCGAACAGATGATCGAAGCCATTGCCGAAGAAAACGAAACGTTGGCCGAAAAATATATGGTCGGACACACGCTGACCACCGAAGAAATTTGGCAAGGTTTGCGTTCCGCTTGTGTCGCGATGAAAATTATTCCTGTTGTGTGTGGTGCAGCTTTTAAAAATAAAGGGGTGCAGACTTTGCTCGATAGTGTTGTCCGTCTTCTCCCGTCTCCTCTCGATATGCCAGCCGTCACAGGGATAAGCACTAACGATGCTGCCGAACAAGAAATCCGGCACGCCGATATCAAAGAACCTTTTGCCGCTCTCGCTTTCAAAATCATGAACGACCCTTTTGTCGGCACACTTACTTATTTTCGCGTTTATTCCGGCAAGCTTGCGGCTGGCGATTCTATTTTTAATTCTGTTCGTAAAAAGAAAGAAAGAATGGGACGTCTGTTGCAAATGCATGCGAACAAGCGCGAAGATATCAAGGAAGTTGTTGCCGGAGATATCGCCGCGGCCGTGGGATTGAAATTTACAATCACGGGCGACACCCTTTGCAGCGAAGGCAAACCAATTATTTTAGAACGAATGGAATTTCCCGCCCCTGTTATTTCCATCGCCATCGAACCCAAAACTCAAGCTGACCAAGACAAGCTAGGGGTTTCTCTCCAAAAATTAGCTCAGGAAGATCCTTCATTTCGTGTTCGCACCGACGAAGAAACGGGACAAACCATTATTTCTGGCATGGGAGAACTTCATTTAGAAATTATTGTCGACCGCTTGATGCGCGAATTCAAAGTCGGCGCAAATGTCGGTAAACCGCAAGTGGCTTATCGCGAAACCATTATGGGGTCGGCCACTCACGAAGCCAAATATATTCGTCAAACGGGAGGGCGTGGTCAGTACGGACATGCCGTGCTTCGTGTTCAACCGTTAGAGGTGGGGCAAGGTTTTCAATTTGTGAATGCAACTGTCGGTGGTGTTATTCCCAAAGAATTTATTCCTTCAGTCGAAAAAGGGGTTCGCGAGACACTTGACGGGGGAGTTCTGGCAGGCTACCCCATGGTGGATATTAAGGTCGAACTTATCGACGGAAGTTTTCATGAAGTTGATTCTTCGGAAATTGCCTTTAAGATTGCCGGCTCGATGGCTTTCAAAGATGCCTGCAAAGTGGCAGGGTTGGTTTTGTTAGAACCGATGATGGACACCGAAGTGGTCGTGCCCGAAGAAAACATGGGAGATGTGATTGGTGATGTGAATTCGCGTCGTGGACGTATTTTGAGCATGACTCCACGAGGCAAAGTGCAAATTATCAAAGCGATGGTGCCACTCGCGCAAATGTTTGGGTATGCAACCGATCTTCGTTCGCAAACTCAGGGACGTGCTAGCTACACCATGCAGTTTGCAAACTACGAGCAGGTTCCCAAAAACATAGCGGACGGAATTGTTGCAAAAGTACAAGGACGATAGAAAAAAGGGAGAAAAATATGTCAAAGACAAAATTCGAACGAACAAAGCCGCACGTAAACGTAGGTACTATTGGACACGTGGATCACGGAAAGACGACGTTAACAGCGGCGATAA